>Ga0209770_10000109_pt1 | contig 48180 bp, 35 predicted proteins | sample LauGreSu1BDMLBDD_2_FD_187572 | JGI IMG/M metagenome (GOLD analysis project Ga0209770, IMG submission 187572) | Freshwater lake microbial communities from Lake Michigan, USA - Su13.BD.MLB.DD (SPAdes) (version 2) | ecosystem: Environmental > Aquatic > Freshwater > Lake | place: Lake Michigan, USA... | reverse complement strand
CGTCCACCCTTTCATCAACCACATTTTCAGTTGCATCATCCAAAACGCTTGGAGACGCGTCGTTTGCTATAACCACGCGACCGACCAGCAACAACACCACTGTTGACATCGTGTATAGCAGTAGCGACCCCAATGTGGCAACCATTGATGCATCCGGTAATTTTATAACCCTGGTGGGTGCGGGTGATGTATCTTTCAATGCAGCTCAGGTCCAGACGAATCAATACAATGCGGCCAGTAATACCAGCAACACGCTTACCGTTTCAAAAGCTACGCCAACTCTGGCATTTGTAAGCCCGCCCACGACAAAAAATGTTACAGATGCTGCATTTACAGTTACGGCTAGTAGCGCCAGTTCTGGCGCAGTGACGTACAGTAGCAGCAACACATCATTCGCAACAGTAAATGCTAGTACTGGTTTAGTAACCCTTAAAGGGGCAGGTACTGTAACCATTACTGCATCTCAAGCAGCCACTGCGACATACGACGCGCCTGCAAATGCAACGTGTTCGATTGTAATTGCGTCGGCTGGAACGGCCTTACAAGGACAAACTGTTTCGTCCAGCACATCATATGCGTCGGTTGACTTTTCGGGTGCATCACTGGTTGGAACTACCGTTTCTGGCGTATCATTTTCAGGAGCAAATTTAAGCAATGTGAACTTTTCAGGTGCTGTAATTACGGGAACCGACTTCACAAACGCAAACATTAGCGGAGCCACAAATTTACCAACATTTAGTACGGTGCAAAAGCTGCAACTACTTAAAAACATTAATAATGTGGGAATAAGCGCGGTTCAAGTTGCAAGTACTGTTTCAGGAAACGAAATCAATGTGTTGCTAGCAAGTCCTGACAACACAGTGGAAGCAGCCACATTCACGATAAAACCGCCGACTTCTCTTGATGCAAGCGCCAACAAAGTGGTAACGATTAGTTCAGTTGATATTACAGGAGGGAAGTCGTTATATATTCCAATCAATGCAAATGAAACTGTAAAAATAAATAACGTTGTATATTCATTCAATGGTACAAATATACTGGACGCTGATGGAAATATTGTAACATACGCTTCATTTGCAGGTGTACCATTTAAAATATACGCAGGTTCAATAGTTGCTGTAAATGTAGAAGACACCTTAAATAAAATCACTATTTTAGGAGATGGGTTATATGATATATTGTCATCTATATTTTCTACCATGTTTGCACCAAAAACATAATATGTTATAAAATAATCCGACATAGTCGGGTCTGCAAAAATGACGACGAAGATGCTGAAGATGAGTATGATGAAGAAGATGCTTCAGAAGATGCGCGTTTTTTTGGTGCGCGGTGTGCGTATCCCGATACACGTTCCGTTTCAATCGTGCGCCACACGCGCTCAAGTTGTGGAGCAGCGTACGTATTGAACCATAGTCGATTGCGTTTCACAAGAACGCAGCTGTACTGGTCCAATTTCCAGTAAATGTTGCGTATCCATGCATACTGACCGTGGCGTTCCTTTTCGAAAATCGTATTCACCACCCAAGCGTCTTGCGTATCGACATCTTTGTAATGAAACGGCATGTACTCGTAATTCGGTTTTTGTGTGGTTTTATCAATGAAGTAAATGATAATTCCACGCTGGAGGTCATCATCATATACATCAAATTCCGTTCCCGCGCGCTGGTCGTCCTTGCAGTAATGGTAATGGTAGTCTATTTCAACGTCTTGCTCATAGTCCTCCACGTACTCGTACTCTTTGAATCGCGTTTCCACAAAGTCGCACGCGTCAAGGTCGCAAACTTCCATTTGTATCTGCATCTGTATCCAGTACTCCTCTTTAGGGATGCCCGTAATCTCTCGATTCACGATGTTTTTTATTTCAACCATTCGCCCAAACAAGGGCGAACTGTTGTCAATATTGATTCCGTCTGGAGACCCTCCTATAAATGACAAACGGGTACATGCGTGCTGAATGCATCCAAATTCACCCAATCGAGTGTTATTTTTAAGCTGGTACAGTTGTGCGCTCAAATACTCGTATTTTTGTCCCCAATGTAGGGGCGAGTCCACGTTTACCATTTGTTGCGTTGAGGTTGCATCCATCACTTCTGAAAACGGTTTACATTTTTCATAAATGAGTTGGTTTACAACTGCGGGCGTTCCAAATGCTTTCCACGCTGAGCTGGCGGTAATCATATTGTGACGGCGTTCGTACCATGCCGGTGTTCGTTGTTCGGTTTGGTCCTGCATATTCAAAAGCTCGTTGACGCGCGCATTTATTCTATCGTGGGCACTATCATCCAAGAACAGTTTAACGTCGGTCCATTCATCTGACCTCCTCGGCGGAAACTCGGCACGGTTCACTTCATGCATTTCGTCAAATGCAAAGTCAATAGACTTGTCGGTTACCTCCAACATAAAGTTTCTAACGGCATCCCCATCCACTGGAACGCGTTCACCCAATGCTTCAAACATCACAATACGAATTTGGTCAAAAACGTATGCTTGTAGCGCGTCGTGAAAATTCGGGTGACTCATTTTGCCAATATGTTCTTGAATATACTCGCATGACAGTGTGCGTGCATCTTCGCACAAGTCTTCTACATCTTCTTCCGTCAATTCCAACTCGTTTGGAAGCGAAAAAGAATCAAAAGAAACTGACGACGTATCAGATAACTCTGACGCTTCGGATAGTTCGTAAAAGTCATCGCATCCAGACGACTCGATGTCCATGTTTATATCTATATAATTAAATTGAATACAATTACCATAATAAAAAACAATATGTGTTTATTATATTTTTGAAATGTATTAAATTTAAAATTGTATCAAGGTTCCTATTCGGTGATTACGGATGTACTTCGAACAGCGTCTTTCTTTGCATCCGCATTTGCAGATGAAATCGCGCTGAGTTTGGCTTGTCGTTCTGCAATTTGTTCCGCTGTCATCTTGCAACCGAAGTTCATAATGTAGTTATACGTTACCGAAATGGCAAGTACGCCCGCAAGAAACAGCCACATGAATTCGGAAAACAGCAGCTTGAACCATACCGCTTTTTTAATTGCTTCAATATATTTCAAATACACGGCCGCAGCTCCTGGATTATCTTTGTTTTCCGGTGCGCTCGCATACTCTTCGGGCGTGTACATTAGTCCGACCCCTGAAAATTTTTTGACAGTTGCATCCACATTGTCGGGTGTCAGCTGGTTAATAAGCAACGACTCGTCTTCATATATTTCTTGCAACGCTTTTGCTACTTCTCGGCTGTGCGCAGACTTGTCTTTTTCTTCTTCACCGTCTTTCGACAAGGTTACTTTAGGTTTAAGAATCTGTTGAAATGAATCCTTGAGTCCAAATACGGATGACGACAAAAAATACCCGAGCGTGTTTGAAAATGGGACCAGCCATCCCGGACGAGCCATTAAAATGCCCTTTACTGCACCGACAATTAAAACCCAAGGCACAAACGTATACATGGCAGCAACGTCCCATTGTTCAAATCCACAAACCGTTTTCGTCATACCCACACTTATCATGTATTCGCCTATCAAAATAACCGCTGCAATTCCGCCTAGAATAAGTGTTGACCCAATTTGTTGGTTGCTTCCACCGCTTATGGGAATATTTATCGTTCGGTAAACAAGATACCCTAAAAGCAACAACAAGTAATACCCTATTGCAAAATTCGGAGTGACTTCAATATTTGCTCCTGCCATCAAATGAACAACTTTTATTTTTATCTTATATCAATACAAATTATTTCCATTTTTATTTTATTTGTATTGTATATTCGTATTCAACTTTAACATGTTTAACAAGTTGTCATTTTTTTCGTCAGCGCCAACAGCGGGTTCAGCATCGGGTTCAGCATCGGGGGATGCAAGAACCGCTGCAACCTTGATTGAACCCGGTGTTCGAAGTTTTCTTAAACTGTCGCTTCAAAACTGTAGACAGTTCAAAGCGCAGTATTACAACACTATATTTAACACGTGTACTTTATTTTTATTTGTGGCTGTAATCGGAACCATACTGTATATTAAGTACAAAACAAAACCAAGCGCTGATGATGTAGAACGCCGTAAACAGCAACAACGCGAATACGTTCTCTCACAGTTAAAACTTGTAAACGCTAAAAACTATCTGGCTGCTAAAAATGCAACATACTATGCGGTTGGTTCTGGTTCTGGTTCTGGTTCTGGACTTGGAAACGAATTGTCTGCTTCATCGTCGATAACTGGATTACCGGAATGGAATGTAGGGGCTGCTACAGCAGGACACTATAAACTATTTGTGGAAGACCAGCAAGAAAAACGAAATGATGAAGAGTATTATTTGCGAATGAAAACAATATCAATGTAAATAAAACAAAAAACAGAAAACGCAGAAAACAAAAAAAAACAGAAAATAAAAAATAAAAAATAATATATGAATGAATGGTAAAAATGGTAAAAAAGAAAACAAAAAAATATAAATCCAAACACTTGAAAACTCCATTTGCATCAACAAAAAAAAATAGTCGAACGGTTTCATCGGACATCAAAACAATATCGTTTGAAAAGGCGTGTTCAGATTTCAAGTTATTGCAGTCGGTAGATGTACATTCAGTAGGTGCAGGAGGTGCAAGAGCAGTACTTCATTCTGCAAGACTAGGTAATACAGTAATGGATTATTATTTTTTAAAGGCACGGCTACACACCAAAACCAAACGTGGTATGTCTTATTACGAATGGATAAAAACCCCATGGCAACAAAACGAGTCGGAGTATCGCATGTACAAATTTAACTTGGCGCAGGGAAAAAATCCGGAACAAGCCAGGTACGGTGTTTTCCGACTGTATTACGGGGCAACGCAAGGTTTCAAGCCTCTCATTGCAAAGTGGTTGTATTCCACGTACGCGCCAAAAGTTGCGATACTCGACTTTTCTGCAGGATGGGGCGGCCGATGTTTGGCTGCGATGGCACTTCGTATACCCTACATTGGTATTGATACCAACGTCTCGTTGCGCCCCGTATATGAAAAAATGGTACGTGAACTGTCGCTTGCTAATAATAATAACAATAAGTTTCAAGTGACAATGATGTTCAAGGATGCTGCAAAAGTAAATTATGCCAACTACGACTACGATATGGTGTTTACTTCACCCCCCTACTTCAAAAAGCTTCGATTTATTGAGGTGTATCCACACATGCCACACTACGTCTCGAAAGACGACTTCAATGCGCGTTTTTTATTTCCAGTCATACGTGAGACATTCAAACATTTAAAACAAGGCGGTACGTTTGCAATCAATATTTCAGAAGACGCATTTCAAGACGTGCGACGGCATGAACCCCGACTCTTACCAACGACACTTCATGCCAAACATCGGTTATTTGTTCAACCTCGGTTTGCAAAAGGGAATCCCGTAAACCCGGATAAACAATACAAAGAATACATATACGTTTGGAAAAAGGTATAATATATTACTATAATTTCTAATTTCAACAAACTCAACTCATTTATTACTCGTCAATTACAAGACGGATTGGGTCGGCGGTTGCTTGGTTTTCTCGCGTCACTTTTACGGATTGTGTGGATTGAATTTGAACTCTCAATTCCGCAATTTGCTTTTTCAGGTCGGAGCATTCATTCACGCTTTTAATATACAGCGCTTTTGTTTTTCTAAGCTTTTCATCTCTATCGGCAACGTCTTTTGAACACTGTTCAACAAGTTTTAAAGCGGATGAGTCAGCTTCCGTGTACGCGGAAATGAGGTATTGTAAGGTTGCATCGACTTTGGTCTTTTCAGCATCCAGCGCTGTAACCCGTGCATTGAGCGTTTTAATCTCCGTTTGTTGCGTTTGTATCACGTTAAGCACTTGGTCACTTGTGAGCGCGACGGGTTCTTTTCCTTCTTGATGCATGAGAATTGCGGCACTGCCACTTCCAGCGGCTTGAGCCCGTTCTTGTTCTTGCAACCGAGCCATGGTTTGTTCCAATACTTTGGTTTGTTCAATAACATCCGGTTTCATTTGTGGTCTGCCCGGCGCATACGCTTCAATCATCGCATCCATTTCAGTTATGAAAAACTTTTTAAAAAACAATTCAGCGGGACCTCGAATAAAATCGTCCAACGTTTTGGTCGTTTGTTTCACAAACGCGGGATTTGCATTGACCAACAACTTTCGCTTGTCAAATGTGTTATGACTATGCGAAAAAACAAGAATCACTTTGGTTGGGTCAAGTTGTATCATGGGAATAGTATAGTCCTTCAAAAAGAACCGTTCTTCTGCCAAACACGCTTCATCGTTATACCGAGTGTGTTGTAGAAGCTCGCGTCGAAACGCAAACGTTCCTGCGGTAGCATGATTGGGTCCGTACGGACCAAACTGCATAATCGAATTTAAATGTTTAAAATAAATATAAATTTCGCTTGAGCCTGCGCACAAGACATTTGGATTCGCCATAAGCGCTTCTACCGCATGTGATACACGTTCGGGTGGATAGTAGTCATCGTCGTCCATGTAAACAATGATGTCACCGCACGCATTGGCATGCATGAGGTTTCGTTTTTTTCCGAGCGTCATTTTTTCAGAACTTTTAAAGTATTTTACATTTGGATGTGCTGAAACCAAGTCTTCGATTTTATCTGTTCCGTCGTCAATAATAATCCATTCCATTCTTTCTTTGGGATAAAGCTGGTGATTGAAACATTGAATTGCAGCGGGAATAAAGGGTCGACGATTAAAGGTTGGCGTACAAACGCTAACATATGGAAGAAGGTAAGTCGTCATTAAACAAATGAATACAAATGAATATAAGTGAATACGCAACACTATATTTATATGCTATTTGGGTATTGTTTTATTATTTTTTGTTTTATTTTTAATTGTTGGTTTATTTGTTGGTTTATTTGTTTTACTTGATATTCCTTTCGGTTTTGTTGTTCTGGTAGCACTTGACTTTATTGGATGCATCTCGCCGGCTTCATCAAATTCATCGTTATCATCCATGTTTACCAAAAGGTTCAGTTCGCTACTCTCGTCTAATAGCATGTCGTTACACATTGCCATTCCCATAGTTGCGTCCATATCCATATCTATATCCGCATCCATATCCATATTCGCGTTCGGGGACTTTACTACAAACTGTACGGGCTTGTCACTAAAGCATTTATCAATGTACCTAAATATACGGTCAATATCAAGCTGACTTATACTGTGTTGTTCACAACACGCACTTGCGGCCTCATCATCTTTGCTGCACTTGATTTGATTAAAAAATTCAATCAAGTTTTTTTTATCCATCAGCAGTTCATTGCACATATGTTGAATGAATAAAATGTTGTTATACTCAGTACTGTATTTTGTAAGCACCTTTGTAAACCGGATGCTCTCCATCGAAAACTTGGATTCCTGAATGGGGGGATGATTTAAAACGGACCCTGCATAGTCGGTGTATAAATCATTGTTGTAAAATGTTTTTATCAAAGAACTCATTTCGTTAAAAATCCATATTTGTTTTTGAAACGTAATTCTGTCAATGTAGTCTGCAAAACAAATGTTTTTTAAAATTTGTTCATAAAACTCACCTCCCTTTTTTGTATACATGTTTTGCGATGACTTGAAAATTCTATCCACCACATTTTCGTGCCATAACAGTCCAACAATGGTTCTATCGGTTTCACTTATCACCGAGGTATGCTGTGAAATGGAGTACCGATTATTAAACAGCTTATTTACAATAATTTTACTGTTCTCAGAAAACATTTTAGGTTTGAAAATGGTGTCCAATGTTTCTTCTGTTATAATCGATGCGTCTTTCATATACATTTCGTAGACAAGCATGAACTTACGTACGTCACATTGGGTGAACTTTGCGATTTTTTCAGCCAGCTTAAACGGAATTTCTGGCATGGCTTCTCCAACCAATGACTTCATTTGACAAAATGTGGGAGAGGGAAGTTCAATCACGTGACACACCTTCATGATTTCTTTTATTTTTTTATCGATTTCATAATTTCCAACGCATACAATGGGGTTCATCGTGTAGTCTTCGCTCTTTTGTTTTTTTGTTTTTTTTGGGCGAATCAGTTTAATCAACGACGTTATTCCGCCTTTATCCCCGGTGTTCATACCGTCTACTTCATCCATGACAATGGCAATTCGCTTTGGTGCCTTTCCAAAAATGGACATTACGCTTTGGTCCGACATGTTGTGTTTGGTAACCGTATCAATTACGTTTTTATTACGAACGTCGCCTGCATCGTACTGCACTACATCGTATGCCATGTCCTTTAAAATCCGCGTTACAAACTCAGTTTTTCCGCAGCCTGGACTGCCGTATACGTACAACCCGCGCTTGATGCTCAGGTCGTTCCGGTTTTCGTTGAATTCTCTCAATAATTTTTTTATTTTATTAACAATATCCGTTCGTTCAAATATAGCATTGAAATCTATGTTGTCAAGTGAGGCTGATGGGTCCATAAATATAAAAATCTAAAAATTTAAAATCTAAAAATTTAAAATCTAATATGTTATATTCGTAGTTAGATTTTAAGTTTTTTTAATTACTTATACAATCCAATACAAATATGAATAAAATTGATATTATTTCATATTTTTAGTGTGCCCAAAAACATATAGATAATACCTACGAGTTACAAGTAAAAGTAAAAATGTCCAAAATAACTGGAACCATGAAAAGTGAACCCATGAAAGAACGAAAAGTAAGTGCGCGTGTGTCATTTCGTCTGGTGGATTTCAACGTGTGCGACAAGAAAATAGATGACTCAGACTCAGTATTTGTCGTCGAACCTGAATCTGAATCTGACAGTACTTCCACTACTACCACTGGCGATTCGGCACCGCCTTCACCTCAAAAACCCCAACCCTGTAAAAAGTCTGGAAAACCAGAAAAACCGAAAGATGAACGTGCCTTTCAAATTCAAATGTTTGGTATCAATGAACAGGGCAAAACGTGCTCAATTACAGTTCCCGATTTCAAGCCGTTCTTTTACGCTAAAATAAATGCTCCCGCAAGGTCGGGTTCGGTAGAATGGAATACGTCTATCAAGAATCGATTTATGAAATATGTAAAAGGGATGGTACCCCAACTTGCTGAACCTTCCGGTATTGTTGACGCTGAATGCGACCTGGTTCGACACAAAAAACTATACATGTTTGATGCTGGAAAAGAGCACCAGTTTATAAAACTCGTCTTCAATTCCATGTCGGCAATGAAACGCGCTCGAAACTTGTGGTTTATAAAACCTGCGGATGAACACGAACCTGAACCACCGCATCATGGCAAAGCGACTCCGAAAAAAACATTTACGAAAATGCGAATGCGTCCAAACGGACTAAAGTTTCAAGAATACAACTTAATCATTTACGAATCCAACTTGCCTCCGTTGCTTCGATACTTCCATATTCGAGACATTAGCCCTTCAGGATGGATTTCATTTCCATTAAAAAGTGCACATCGCGTTACGTTGCCTGACTTGAAGAAAACCACATGCGACTATGAATTTGTCGTAAGAAAGGATGACATTACAGCAATGAATACAAAAGAACAGTCGGTTCCGTACAACATTTGCAGTTTTGATATTGAAGCCAGCAGCAGTCACGGCGATTTTCCTATCCCGGTAAAAACGTATCGAAAATTGGCAACCAACATTGTTGATGCTGCGATAAAATACCCTACCGCGGTTTGCGCTAAAATGTTGGAAACCTGCATGCGTATCGCATTTGGAATCGATAAACCAACACCGACTGATTCTGAAAGATGGATGTCGGAAATCGAGAGAATTTATTTGAAAATAAAATACGAGGATGCCGATACATTGCCGAAACTGCCACGCGACTGCAAGTTGTGGAGTGAAGGACCCGTGTTAAGTTTTGAAGACAATGACTGCGGTACACGCGCGGGTGCATCGGCATCAACTATAACTAGTTCAAAGGTTTTGAAAATTGAAACCATGTTTCAGCGTATAATGTCTGAATGCAATAATGACAATGACAATGACGATGATAATGGTTTTAACAGCGACAAGTACGGCGATGACACTGAAGACGAATATGTTGACGATGAAGTGGATGCAGATGTCGATGATAAAAGTGTAACATCGGTAGCTTATAGAATCAATCGCAATCGAACACAAACAGGAAGAACCAGTGGTACTGGCGGAGTTGTAAAAGGCCCAACTGTAGTCGACATTCTTCAAAATGCCGCGTTTGACAGAGAAACCAAAATTGTCAAATTGAATGAATCCATGTGCGCTACATTTCCACCCGTGGAAGGGGACATTGTAACTTTTATCGGGTCAACTTTTGTCAAACATGGCCAGGCTGGACCTTATTGCAATCACTGTATCGTTCTGGATACATGCGATACTGCGTCCATTCAAAAGGACGTTCCGAATTTGGTGATTGAAACGTATTCCACAGAACGAGAAGTACTGCTCGCATGGAGTCGCTTAATCCAGCGCCAAAATCCGGATATTGTAGTTGGGTACAATATATTTGGTTTTGATTACGAGTTTATGTTTCGTCGGGCCCAAGAAAACAAGTGCGAAAAAGAGTTTCTAAAGTTGTCGAGGAATAAAGGAGAGATTTGCGGAAACCGCGATTTTGAAACCGGAGAATACAATATCGAAGAATCCAGCGTTCAACTTGCAAGCGGACAGTACGACTTGCACTACATCAAAATGCCTGGCCGGTTTCAAATTGATTTGTACAACTACTTTCGCAGGGACTACAACCTGCCTTCGTATAAGCTGGACTATGTGGCCAGCTACTTTATCGGAGACGACGTGAAACGGATTGTATTTGAAGATGCACGTACCCGTGTTTTCAGTGCGAATTTGACCGGACTGGAAACCGGAAATTACATCATCTTCGAAGAAACCAATAACTCAACCGACACTTACAAGAATGGGGCAAAGTTCATGGTAAAGGAGTGTTCGCGCGCGGAAGGCTGGTTTGTGATTGATGGACGCGAGGAACTCAACATGACCAAACACGTGCGATGGGGTCTGGCAAAAGACGATGTCACTCCGCAAGACATCTTCAGAATGACACGTGAAGGACCCACCAGCCGTGCAACCATTGCCAAGTACTGTATTCAAGATTGCAACCTGGTGCACCACTTGGTGAATAAAATCGACGTGCTCACAGGGTTTATTGAGATGGCTAAAATTTGCAGTGTACCCATGAGTTTCCTGGTACTGCGCGGGCAAGGCATCAAGCTCACAAGTTACATTGCGAAAAAATGCCGAGATAAAAACACGCTTATTCCCGATTTGGATAAAACAGGGTCAAATGAAGGGTATGAAGGCGCAATTGTGCTTCCTCCTAAATGCGGGCTGTACCTCGACAACCCGGTGGTGTGCATTGATTATTCGTCGCTGTACCCGTCCTGCATTATCAGCGAAAATTTGTCACACGACAGTAAAGTGTGGACCAAAGAATACGATTTGCAAGGCAATCTGGTAAAAGAAACGGGCGACACAACGTACGACAACTTGCCGCAATATGACTATGTGGACATAACGTACGACACGTACCGATGGATAAAAAACGCGCGCGGAAAGTCGGAAAAGACGGTGAACGGCACCAAAGTGTGCAGATTTGCGCAGTCGAAAGACGGGACCAAACCGATTCTGCCTTCAATTCTGGAGGAGTTGCTGGCTGCGCGAAAAGCTACGCGCAAACAAGCAGAAGCGCAAGACGACCCATTCATGGCCAACATTCTGGACAAGCGTCAGCTCGGTTATAAGGTAACTGCCAACTCGTTATACGGTCAGTGCGGTGCAAAAACAAGCAGCATGTACGAAGTGGACGTTGCAGCAGCAACCACCGCGACCGGCCGAAAGCTGCTCACATACGCGCGTCGCATTGTGGAAGAAGTGTATGGCAACACGGAAGTCGAGGTTGAAAAGGGTGTAACGGTTCGGACTCGCGCAGAGTACGTTTATGGCGACACGGACAGTGTATTCTTTACGTTCAACCTGCAAACGCTGGAGGGCGAGTCCATTACTGGAAAACGCGCATTAGAAATGTCAATTATTTTGGGTCAGCAAGTTGGTGAACTGGCATCGCGCTACTTGAAAGCACCTCACGCGTGGACGTACGAGAAAACAATGATGCCGTTCTTCTTGTTGCGCAAAAAAGGGTACATTGGCATGCTGTACGAGAAAAATCCCAACAAGGGGAAACGCAAGAGCATGGGTATTGTTTTGAAACGCCGCGACAATGCGCCTATAGTGAAAGACATTTACGGTGGGGCAATTGACATTCTTATGAACCAGCAGTGCGTGGATACGGCAATTGACTTTGTTAAGAACGCAATGCGCGAGTTGGTGGAAGAGCGGTGCTTACTGGACAAGCTGGTCATAACCAAGTCGCTTCGGTCGACCTATAAGAATCCACAACAAATCGCGCACAAGGTGCTTGCTGACCGTATTGGAATGCGCGACCCAGGAAACAAACCCGGTCCGGGAGACAGGATACCGTTTGTGTACATTCACAGCGACAAAAAGAACGCGCTGCAAGGGGACAAGATTGAAACCCCCGACTACATTGTACGCAACAAAATCAAACCCGACTACGCGTTTTATATAACAAACCAAATTATGAAACCGGTGCAACAAGTTTTGGCACTGGGTCTGGAAAAAATGAGCGCGTTTCGAAGACGCCGAGAACGGTTTCTGGACACGATAGAAACAATCAACAGTCACTTTTGCGACGATGTCGTGAAACGGGATAAGAAAATTGCTGACTTACGAAACAATGAAATCAAAGAAATCGTATTTGATGAATTTCTTCGTATTTGCGAAAATATGAAGAAACGAAATCAGGATATTACAAAGTTCTTTTCAAAAAAATAAAAATAAAAATAAATTTCACACAAAGCGTCTAAACTCGTCTGGTGAATTTGAATTTTTTAAATTTTTTAAAAGAATAATTAGCTGGCGATTTTGAACGAGATGACTTAAATTTATGCTGAGCAGCGTACAATCCGAAAGGGACAATTGCTTGACTAACAACTTCACCCATTCCTGGAAAAAATCCACCGTTTTGGTTATTGTTCTGGTTCCGGTTATTATTCTGGCGACGTCTACTTTTTATTGCCCTACGACTACGTTTTCGTTTTCGTCCACCTTCAAGGTTATTTAACGAATTCGTGTAAGGCGCCATATTCAACTGAGATGATGACATAGTTGTTGTTTTTGCGTTTATGTTTATAATACTAAATGATATTAAAAAAAAATAAAAAAGTTATTTTTTATTTTGTTTCTTTTCTTTTTTTTTATTTTGTTTCTTTTATTTTTTTTTTATTTTGTTTCTTTTTCTTTTGGGTTTACTTATTTACATTTTTTATTGTGATAATGAGTAGAAACATTGACAAGTACACAAATCCGATAAGCATATGTTTTACAACGTACATATGAAAATCATCTGCTCGTGTTTCTGCGGCCTTCTCCTGTAAATGTGTTATTACACCTACAGTGCTACTATTTATATTTAACTCACGTTCATTTCGAGTGGTTTGGTCGCCTTGTTCTTCATGGTCCCGGTTTTGGTTTGAACCATCACTTTCATTTCCATCGCCATCATTTGAACTACTATCTGTATCATCATCATCATCATCATCATCGTTCTCATTGTACTCGTTATATTCATATTCATTCCACGACGAATGATAAGTTTCTTCAGATGTGCCTTGCCATCCAGCGATGCTGTGTGCGACGCCAAATGCAAATTCTCGGCATAGTGCAATAATCATTTCTTTTCGTCCATTTCCAAAAGCTTCCACTATCGCAGCTCGACGTTGTATGTCAATGTCGCGTTCTTCGTTCTGAATAATCTCAGCTGCAGTTGTTGCATTCAGTTGTTCAATTGATTCTTTTCTTGGGGCTTCCAGTTCTCCGCGACATGTAGGACAGGTATTTTTGTTTTGTAGTGACCTGAGTAAACATGACGTACAAAATCGATGACCACATGACGTTACTGAAACATTTTTGGTTCCAGTAACTTCAAGACAAACGCCGCACATTTCTTCAGTTGGATTTGTCACGACTGTGCACGTAGATTGTTGAGGTACTTCAGTTTGTGTTTGTGTTGAGTTCTCCTTTTTGGCCTTCATATGTGTCTTGATTCCTCGTGGTGAAAACAGTAAGTCACGGATTGTATTTGTATCTTGCATTATAATGTGCAGATTCGCTGTTTTTATATGGTTACTCACAACAAAAATACATTTCAATTTTTTAACGTTTTTTAAATTCTCAATTGTCAAAGTACGGGCTGTCGCTTATTGTCATGCCGCAGTATTTCTTAGGGCTTTTTTTATAATCGACTGGCGTATAAATATGGATGGCTTCAGCTTCTTTGATTAAAAACCGAAAATTGTCCCAAAATTCGTCCTTGTGTCCAACGCTTTCGGTAGCAATGTGACTCAACTCGTGCAGCGCTACAAACGTCAGTGTGTTTTCATCAATCAGCTTGGTGCCTTTTTTAGTGGTGTTCAAACAGAATGCAAGTTTTTCACCCTTGTTCTCGCTATACGCGGTGTACTCACTTGTCGGTAGTGTTTCGGATACTTTTTCCGGTTTAAACCGGCTCACTAGTCGTTTCACATTCTCTCTATCTGGGTATTTTTCATCCAGCACTTTTACTAATTTTTTCATTTTGTTGGTTATTTTTGCAAGCATATCGGCTGATTCTTCTAGTCGCGCTCGTTCTCGAACGCAGTACTTGTTACCGTCCACAGTTGATATGATGCATTTTAAGTTGAACATGTCAGAATCTTGATACAGTTTCAAACATACAATGACGATAAAAAAAATAATAACGTACCCTAAAAAATTACTTTCATAATATTGGTTTATACGTGTACTCTATTATTTGTATTAACAGCTATTTTATTTTATTCGTTTCTATTATTCGTTTTCGTTTTATTATGAAAATTATATATTATCATATTTACATTTTTTCATTTTTTACTGTGGACCGCAACCGATTTCTAAAGGAGTACGCATAAGGTCTGGTGCAAATGTGCTGTTGTTCCAAGGCCCGATGTTGAGCTGGGGATTGGGGGGTTCGGAACGGAGCTGAAGGTTGGGGTTCTTCATGGTGTTTCCGACGGTGTCAATTCCAGCTAAAAATCCGGCGCTCAACAAACTCTGGTTCATTAAGTCGCCGGTACCGGCGGGGTTAAGCTGTGACCACTGGCTGTTCGGGTCCTTGGGCAACAAGCTGCTGTTGGGAAGCAAATCGGTTGGAGCAGCAGTAGACTGGCTCATGGCGGCTTGAGCGGAAACAGATGGAGACTGCATGCTCCCGCTAACGTCTTCATAGTTGTTACCTTGCATGCCACTGGATGGTTGAAACCCGGTTCCCGAAGCCGACGCAGGAGACATCAACTGACTATGACGAGTGTTGGCGCCAAACTTTTCAGGTAAAATACTTTTATCATTCGAGTATTGGAAAAGGGCCCATAACAATACAACTGCGCCTAAAACAACAATCAAATGAGATTGCCTAAAATTGCGTTGGATATCTCTAACAAAATTCATTTGTGGTGGAGAAAAGTAAGTATACTGTGGTGTTTATTATTCTTATATATAAAATAATTGCGATAAAAAATATTTAATTTTTAATGAATGTGATAAACACGTCGAAAACAATTTGTCTAAAGTTTACAGGTTTACATTAAAAAATAAAAGTAAAATAAAAAGTTAAAAAAGTTCTTCTATCAAGAATGACTGAGATTCATCCATAATTTGAATGGGCGGTTTTTCTAATGTTTCGGATGTATATGATGCTGAACTTCCTCCACTACCTTCCGAGCTTACAGTGTCTGAGTCGTCTTTATCCGAATCTGCGTCTGCATCGCCGTGTACAGTTGGGTTTTCTGGTTTTTCACCAATACTCATTTCGCTGTTACTGTCGTTATCGTCGCTGTGACTTTCATCACTGTCGTCACTAACATCGTGTTCATAAATGTCGAGATTGTATTTGTTTTTAATGTGTTTTGCGTCTAAAAACGCTTGTATTGACTCGCGTTTTGCATCTTTCGCGCGTTTTAAAGCGGCTTTGTATAGCGCGTAGTACACTTTTATCGGGTCATGTATGTTGATTGTTTCTTTTTCTATCGTATTAGACAGTATTTCTTCTTCCGAAAGCGACTTAAGTTCATTTGCAGATACAGTTGGTGTAAATAATGTAAGCGGCGTTTTGTTCGTTTTATTCCCTACTATCAAATGTGGTTTTAGGTTATCGTTGTTGTCGTCGCGAATAACAACTTCCTTTTGGATGACGCACGTTTGAAACATGGGCTGATTTTCTACAACCGCAATTTGTTTGGATGCCAAGTCTAGATGAAAGCTGTTCGATGTAAAACGAACGCCTAAAACTTCAATAATTGAAATGATGGAGTGTTCCGGGGTTATATAGTTTAAATGCACCAGCTTTTCATTTTCGTCAAACACAGTACACGTGTACTGAATGACGCGGCTTACGCTGCTAGGCACATTTACACGTAACGACAACTGGCTACCACCTTTCAACGGTTTTAAAGGCGATGTAAACAGTGCGCGAATGTCGTCTTCGCTCAGTGGGTCTCGAAACCACAGTTTCCCGTTACTGCAAAGCAGCTTGACAACTGCGTCTTCTAGTAACTGAATCCATTCTACAAAAGCTGTAAACTCTTTGGGTGAATGCGACGTTTCTGAATTGGAGTCTAAAATCAAGTCATAGTACGTTTTTTTTGAGCCGGCTGTTATCACAATGCCTTGTTTGGTTTCACAACGAGGCGTTTGAAAATACAACGGTGAGTCGTCGAACAAAATACGGGTAAAATGTGAGTTTCCATTTTGAATAACCGTGGGTGTAGTAAGACGAAGCAGTTGATACTGTAACGGTACGCCAATCATATGAATTCGTTGTCTCTCCATTCTAATAATCTCTTTTTTTATTTATTTCTTTTTCATACGAGCCACGTTTAATTTCTTTTTTTGAAAATTACATAAATACAAATATACTTAAATATTTATCTCGTCGAATACAAATACCAAATACAACACAAGCGAGTGAGTCCCCATATCGACTGTGATGAAAAAGGTTGTAGCATTTTTGTCAAATAAACTCACACTTCGGGGTACTGAAGTTGCAATTTACGATTACGCGCACTACAATGAAACGCTACTTGGTAACAAAAGCATCGTAATTACACGCGACTATGAAACTGTAAAACGTGAATTTGACGTGGATGTTCAAGCGTATGACAGATTCAAGCAGCGGTTTGATTTGTTTTATTACACTGAACAATCGGATATTGACAGAATTGTATTGAACAATCAGGTTACCCATTTGTTTGTTATAAAGAGTGGGCATCAAGATGAACTTTACTCAACTCTTTGCGTAAACGTGGTGCTTTGCGTGTTTAACACGCTTCATCCACATGGTCACGTCTACACTCCGATTGGAGAAACTTTAAACAACATGTGCGGTACAAACTACCCGGTTACTCCTCACATGGTCACCATGCCTAGTTGCGATGAAGACCTGAGACGCGACCTACAAATACCTGAAAACGCCATTGTTTTTGGACGGTATGGTGGTAAAGAATCATTTGATATTGTGTTTGCGCATAGCGCAGTTCGGAATGTGCTTGAAAACAGCGGTAGAGACGACATTTACTTTATTTTCATGAACACGTATCCGTTCTATTTACATAAAAATATTATTTACTTGCAAGGAACAACCGACGTAATTCAAAAACGCAAGTTCATAAATACGTGCGACGCGCTGCTGCACGCACGATACCGTGGCGAAACGTTTGGCCTAACATGTGGCGAATTTTCAATTTGCAAAAAGCCAGTAATTACTTGGAACGGGTCGGTTGAACGCGAACACTTGTTGATTTTAAAAGACAAGGCAGTTACATACGAAACACAGGAAGAGCTCGAAACCATTTTGAAAACATTCGCGCGCGACAATTACGATGTTAGTGAAAATGGGTACATGTTTTACACGCCAGAAAACGTAATGCGCATATTTGAAAAAAACTGTTTGGTATGAATTTATCCGGAACATGATAAAAAATTGATTTCATTTTACAATTACTTTTATCATGTAATTAGGTTCCGACTATCTCTACCATATGCAATTCGAAAACGAACATCCAAGCCTTACCAGCGACAACATTTGGAGACATCCATCATGTTCAGGTACGTATAAATCTCAAAATGGGTTACGGTTTCTTTCTTCAAGCACCAAGGCTCAAAATCTAGTCAATGACTTTTTCGAAATCTTTCAAAGCCAAGCAACCAAATCCGAACGAGCTAGTATCGTCAAGACAAAACAATCACAAACCAGCACCGTATTCTTCATTTCATACCATGCTGCCGTAGCCGCACTTCATCACGCAACCGCGTGTGGACTTCTAACGCAACGCATTCATGCGTGTGTATCCGACATTACTCTGGAATGGATGCGTCAAGCCATTTACATTGAACGCCCATTGTTGTCATCGACGTTGTTACTTACGCGCGCAAAAGTAATGTTACAGGCAACTGACCTTAGTGCACTTCAAACGTACCAACGTACAAGAACAATTGGTGGAGGCATGATTGCGATTCTTGCAAAACAGTTTGGGTCTGGAGTCATTCGAGGAAACCTCCGAGGTGTCAATTGCAAAGCAGTTCACCTTATACTCAGACGAGCTTCCGGTTCCTACCAGCGCATGAAACAACTTGCAAGTCCATACACTCCTCGGTGCGTTAATATAAGTAAGCAAGTTTCAGACGCTGAATTCAAACATGTGAAAAGTGAAATGAAACGGCGTTTCGATGACCACGCGCCTACCCAGCTGTCTTTTGCAAGTGAGTCAGTTTCTGGGCCGGTTTCGTTTCACGTTTCAGAATATTATGCCAACAAGTGTATTCGTCTCATGGAATGTGACGGTGCCGAACAAAAATGGGCAGAACTAGAAACAAAAGTTCAACGGGTGCGTCGTGGAGAACTCACTGTCTACGACGTACTATTTGACCCGAGTCATGACTACTGGGTTTATTCCATTCACTACACATATTACTTGGCGATAAAGAAACAGCTCGAAGCAAATACAATGTGGACAACTATTTCCCCAGTCGATACTACGTCAAAAATGTTCAAACAAGCGTGTTCAGTATGGCATTCTCCTTACTCCAGCCAGTCTGGAATCAGAATATCCAAAGGTGCAAGCCGACATGAGCAAATTACTCGAATGGTTCACATTATGTATGTGTTTATTCGTCGCACTGAGCGTGTCTTGTCAGACAAATTCTCTGGCGTATTCGGTTACAATGAAGGTTTCAAAAACACATTCTTGATGCGACTACATTACCTTTCTACTGTATCCGGAGATGAAGTATCCGCGCTCATGATGGGACACTTCATGCCATTCTTGATGACCCCTGAAGTACATCTCGACATTGCAGTCACAGAACGTGGATTTCAAATGGATACCCTCTATGTGAAAATGAGCAATCGAACGTTTGGAAAACTAAAAAAACGATTCAAACACATTATTCCATTCCGCCACAACGGCTTCATTGCAAGAACGTAACGTAACAATCAAAAAATCAAAAACTAAAAAATCAAAAATCAAAAACAAAATATTTTTTATTTTGTTTTTTATTATTTTTTAAATTTCAAATTTTTAGTTTAACATTTCATTTTTATATAACTAATTTAATTAACCTCATAGCTCAATACACATTCAACGACTTGGTATACGGGTTTTGGCGAAACGCGTTCAAAATGGATGGGTCAATTCGCTCCGTTCCAACATTCATATCATATGATTGCGGCATACTCATTTGGCCGTACATGTCCGCGTTCGGAATCTGTGACGGCGCATTGGTTGGAATCCATAACCGGTTGTTGTTGCGGTCGCTTTCAAGTTTCGCAACGGCTACATTTGTTTCCGTACCCAAAAGCGCCATACTGCCATGATTGGTCCGTGCTTCATACGATTTATTCACATTGTGGTGCTGGTTATATGCGGCATTGTATAACGGCAGGCCAGCGCGAGTGGCTGCTCCTCCCGAAGTGCCCAAATATTCCACGCTCGTGGTTTGACGTTGGGTCGAGTTCAAAACTTGTTCGGTTCGTCCGTTTCCGTACGACCCAACGGCGGTGCCTTGCCGATTGATGTTCAAATGGTCCATAGAGCCCAGCCCTAGCGTGGTTTCCTTGATTGTGGTAGGTAACCTATCAGCGGGATTGAAAATGGTTCCAGCTGGAACAGTAGACTCTGCATTTCCGTACTGTCGAGGATTTCCGGTAACGTTTTCTTTTCTCGACGGTCGCAGTGCATCAATCACAGGCGCAACAATTGCACGCACAATGCCGTACACGCCACCCATTTCTTGAGGACGCACGGAAGTGCGATTATTGTGTGGAATCGTGTACGAATCGTGTCCGAAGTCACCCTTGGTAGCTGCATTCTTCTGAGCGCTGTACGGGTTTATCATTGGTTTTCCATCATACGATTGGCGCTTGGATTCCTCATACTCGGTGGGCGCGTACGTGTTGTTTCCACCCACATTGGAGTTTACACCGTAGTACTCTGCGCTGGTGGTTGCGCGGTTAACATCTTTTTCAACCTCTACTGCGCGCAGCGTGGGCGCTTTTTCTTGTCCCGTTGTGGTGAGCCATCTATCGGGGGTATTGACAAAGTACGTGTCCGGCAAGTTCTTTTCGAATTTACCCAAGTGATTCGTGTTGGCGTACTCTTTAATGAATGACGTTGCGGGACCTTGGTGCCCGTCCAAACTAAACGTTTGTTTGGGATTGGTGGCCACGCGCAGCTCGTCAACGCCTCTATCCGTCCATTTTTCACGCGCTTCCAGTGCGCTGTTATAACCGGCGCCGGCAATTCCGTTGAACCCTTTGTCTAAACCCGGCGCTACGCGCTCCTCTTCCCACGGTTTCACGTTGGATATTTTGGTGGACGGCATCATGCGCGACTGCAAAAAGTCGTTGTTGTTTTGCATTCCGTGCACGTTGTTCATTTGATTTTGCGGGGCAAATAGCGGAGCGCGTTCCTTTTTCCGTATTTGTTGTGACCCCGTTCCGGTTTTATTATCAAACAGCGTTTCATACACGTTGGCACCGGCGCTAAATCCGCGCATCTTGCTTCCAAAAAATGGCACCATATTGTTGTGGTTGAAGTCGCTGCTGGCAATTTTACTTCCGGATAGCGAAATAAAGTCGCCGGTTGAAGCGTACTTGTCACCAAACTGGTTGCCTTCAGCTTCTAAACGTTTTGCGAGGTCGTCATTGTAGTAGCGGTCCATCGCGTAGTTGTAGTTGGGGTTGTTGTACGCGTTAATGTCGGTTCCAACCGAAAATGATTTTTGGACGGGGTAATTGTCGGGCATAATGTCTAAATTCGGCAGTCGACGTCTATCGCCCATGTTTTCATAGCCTTCGTTCACATTCACATTCACATTATCACGCGAAGCCGTTTCCTGTTTTTTGGATAACCAGTTGCTGTACCCGTTTGCGTTGTTGTTGGTTTTATTATTGTTTGACAAAATGTATGCCGACCCAATTGCTAAAATAGGGATTGCTAATTCCATGGTTTATTTTTTTGCTATTTCTACTATTGATGCTATTAATATTATTATTTTATTATTTATTAAAATCAAATTCAATTCAACTATTCCTAATAATGTTCAATAATGTTTATTGTTACATTGAAGCTTGGTATCCGGATAAAATTTGGCCACCTTTCATAACTTGACACTTGAAGGTTTGTTTCGCCGGTCGTTTGCAAACCACGCTGTTGCTTTTAAGCTCGTTGAAAAACAGCAGTTGCTTGTTATCACTTGCATTTACCGATGCAACTATGATTAATGAGAGAACGATTCCAATAACAGTTCCTGAAAAAATGCCGGTCCAGCTGGTGCACTTGTATTTCAAAGGAGACGACATAAACAAATCCACCAAATAAAGGGTTGAAATAAGTACAATTAGCTCTATGTTGTACGAATCGTTTTGAACCATTGGCATCAGCATGTAAATAAGAGTAAATGCAATAATTGCGCTATTTAAAGCGGGATTGTATCCGCTTTTGTCACCCAGTGGAAAATCAAACATGCGACAAACTGGATGAGTATTTGTTTCACCATCATTTTCCGAAATCATGGTTGATGCTGTCATGACTACTGCACTAAGTACGAGAATGCATCCCAAATAAAAAAATCCTTTTAGTCCATAATTTCCGTCAAAAAATGCAATAATCACAAAAAATAAAACAAGAAAAAATGGCGCAATTCGAGCGCATAAGGTCAAGTAGTTTCCAATAGTAGCACCAAATCCGCTCATGTTCGTTTATTGTTCGTGTATATTTTATATTTCTTTCTTTATTTATTACTTATTATTATTATTAATCCTTATAATTATTTTCCATTGAAACCTATTAAACCAAACCTATCATTTTTATTATTTAAAATTAAAATAAGTAACAATTACATTTTATTTTTGAATTTGGAGTATTCTCGTATTATCATCATCATCATCATCATCATCATCATCATCATCAACTCCCCAAATGGATGATGCTCCACCTGAAGTGATATTTATTGTCCCGTACCGACAAAGAGAACCGCACAAGCATTTTTTTTCAGAGTACATGAACCGCGTTGTCATGCCCGACTATGTGAAAAACAAAGACTACGCCATTTATTTTGTTGAACAAAAAGACACGCGGCCATTCAACCGTGGCGCAATGAAAAATATTGGATTTTTAGCAATCAAGTACAAGTACCCTTTGCAGTATCAGAATGTTACATTTGTATTCAACGACGTGGATACGATTCCGCACAAAAAAAACGTGTTAGACTATAAAACAACGCGCGGAACAATAAAACATTTTTACGGATTTACATTCGCGCTAGGCGGAATTTTTTCCATAACTGGTGCCGATTTCGAGAGAATTGGAGGGTTTCCAAACTTCTGGGGTTGGGGATGTGAAGACAACTGCATTTATGACCGCGCTCTACAACATGGAGTACACGTTGATAGAAGCACTTTTTTTAAAATAGGGGACATGAACATTTTGCACATTTATGACGGAGTGGTACGAAATATTTGTCGAAAGGAAGCATACTCTGCAAAAATGAAGTCAACTACCGAAACAGTATTTACAATCCGGAATCTCTCGTTTGAGTTCGCAACAGCCAGTGAAAATGGCGATAACGGAGTGGATGTTTTTTATTTTGATACGCAAACCAGTTCGGGTGACGTTCGTATTGAATCGCAGAATATAATAACAGACAAAAAAATAGACTTAACCCCAGTGTTAAAAGAGAGATTTGGAGTTAATCTTCATATAAACCCTAAACCGATACAAGCTCCTCAGCAGATGCAGTATCCAACGCAGGTAGTCCAAAATACCAATCCGACACACAAAAGAACGGTTAACATGATGATGAAACCATTTATGAAATAAAAAAGTTATAAATTTATTTAAATAAATATATACCTTTACCGGTTATACCGCTATAGCATTATAACATGATATATTTTATTATTGCCGGTGTCGGATTTGTTTGTATGAGCATTTGTCTTTGTACAATACTCACTGTTTCAAATCATCGTAATGATACGTACATTAAGCAGTGCCAAAAATACGTAAAAAATGCATAAGTTCTTTTAAATGGGTTATTGTTCGTTAGTTCGTTATCCGTTGTTATCGACGCATGTCCAAGTATGCGTCAGTTGGTAGCATGTCATAAATTGCAATCACAATTTGAAACGTCCATACAATTAAAATGTCAGCTACAAATGGAAACGCAATAAACGCCAACGTGAGTCCGGCATTGGTGTAATCTGCATATTTTGTTCGATATAAAAGCACGATTACCCACGCGAATACACTAAACCAGTACACAAATGTTAAAATTTTTGTTACGTGCGACATCAAGTCGGCCTGCTGATTTTCATAAAAGGTGCGTCGGTGTTCGGTTTTCAGCCTTGAAATGGTTTTATCTACTTTAGTTCCCAAAGTTTCGGTTGCTTCGGCGTATTTGTCTGCCAAGTCATCCAAGTGGTTATAATACTTCATTTGTTCATTGGCTACCCCAAGTAGGTCGTTCAGCGTGTTTATTTCTTTAGTTAGTTTTGCCTTGATAATTTCTTTTTGTAGTTCACCTTCTTGCGTGTAAATTTTTGTAAATAATTTTACAGGGTCACACGTGTAGTCATTACTTTTTTTTAAAGAATCGTTGGGTCCCGTGCATGTTAGCGTGGTAACGTAACTTGAAAATGCAGTATCAAACGCGTCCTTGTCGCAACTGCGCTTTCCTTTTGTTATACATGAAGCTTTTTCATCATACGTTGATTTTAAGTTTGTAGTGGTACTTTGGTTACCTGCTAAGCTGCTAATTGTGGTATTTGCAGTGTCTATCATTTGATTCAAATTGAATATCGTATTTGAAAGGTCATCATCCATTTGCCCGTTGCTTCCCATTTTCAATTTTCAAAAAGAATGAATTGAAATAAAAAAATAAAAAATAAAATACACTTTACTTATGTGAATACTTTATTTTATATGTTAAACCCAAAAAATAAAACCCCGCTCAGTAAAATTTAAATTTATGGAATCCAATCTCTCGGTATATTTTCTGATTTCTCTTGTGGTTCGTGTTCAGGTACCGGTTCAGGTACCGGTTCTATGTTAACAGTTACAATTGAGGATTGAGAAGCATCTTCTGCTTCTTCTTCAATGGTTGAAAGTGGTTCATTTTCTTTATATTCTTCTTGTTCTCCAGATTCTCGAGTCACGATTTCACTTTGAGTCACTACCTCAGTTTCCGAAACATTGTCATCGGAAGAAGAAGAAGAATGCATTTTATTTAACAATTTGAACAGCAGCAGGTTCATTGCATTCATCATCTCGTGCTGAGAGTTGAGAATGGAGCGAAGCTCCCGGTTTTCGGTTTTAACAGCATTCACTTCGGTTACAAGCTCGGATAGGTTCGTGTTTTGCATAATGTGACTCACAGTGTTTGCAATAAATGCCGGATTCTCGGTAATTTTATGAATGACCGCTTCGTCAAAGACAATTTCTTGCTCTTCTATTCCACTATCATCTTCTGCGTCAACAACAGCGGCGCCGACCTCTCCACCAACGCCGGTTGAACCGATATCGGTACGAACCGGATTGCTGGTTGCGCGTGTTACCAGGGTGGTCAAATGTGCAAGCTGGTTGGATACATCGTTGTGATGCCCTTGCAGTTTTATAATGTCCAGGTCATGATTTCTAAGAATAAGCGTAGGCGCTAAGTGAGGTTCAGCGTAAGGAAAATTTATGCTTCCTGTTTCAACCGACTCCATTTGATACACGCCATTAGGCATCAAAAGTTTAATGTACCCAGGTGGAACCGGTGTGTCGGCTTTAACAATTTGAACTTGAGGAGTCGGTATTCGCTGCATAGGCGTTTGCATAGGCGCTTGCATACGTTGTGTATAAGGCGAAGGAACCTGCGGTTGTTGCGGTTGTTGCGGTTGTAAAAGCTGTTTTTGACGTTGTATTTCTAAAAGGCGTTGTTGTTGTAGCTGCTGCTGCTGCTGCTGCTGCTGCTGCTGTTGTTGCTGTGTAGTTGCTGCCATGACTGGTGCAGCCGGTCCAGTTCGTCTTCGTCTTGCTGATGAAAGAGCTGTATTACTCATTGTATTATTTGTTAGGATGACTTGGTTTGATTTGATTATTGTATTTTATTTAAATAGTGTTTTGGATTAAATAAATTTAGTTATCTTTTTTTTATTATTCAATTATAATAATATAATCATATCGATAAATAAATTAGGTTTAGTTAAGATACTAAAAATGGTTCTTCGACTGACAATGGCGGAATTTCGAAAAATTCCAAGCAATGACAAGTTGCTATTTGGTATTTTGATTGCAATCATTGTGTTCAACAGCATGATTCCTCGTGTTGTTGAAGGTTTACCTGAAAAATATTTTTTTAATACGAATACTCCCATGATTATTTCCGCTACAAAAGGAAATGCTCCAACCGTTGATGACAATGTTATTTCCATTTCTGGTTCATTTCGAACAAGTGACGTGGTTCCAGCTGGAAAACATATTATTTTTAAGTTTCCACAAAATTATTTTGTACAACTTGAAGGAACCGCGCTATCAGCTATTCGGCTCAATATTCAAAAAGGCGGTGTTGATGTGGTTCCGCCACCTCCGGTTGCAAGTGAAACAACCCAAACACCATTAACTGCCACAAGTACGGCTGACGGCATGATTAAGTTTCTGTTACCTAGTATCCTTCCAGCAAGCGGTCCAAATGATAGAGACTACACGTTTAAGATATACAGCACAAGTACTGTGAATACTCCAATTTTTAAATTTGGACCGAACCCAATTGGAATAACACAAAACGGTTTCAAAATTGGTTCAGAAGACTTTGCAGAAGCCACGGCAGCAATGCCGGTTTTGTATAAAGAGTCTACTGCCGCATCTGGTGCTGGTAGTCAAGCTTCAGCTTCAATGAGCGCTAGACAAGCCGCATTTGTAAATAACGTTTCAAATCTTCAAGCCGTGGAACAGGAGTTGTTTGAAAAACTGTCATCCGACACGAATTTAACTCCAGAAGACCGTTCACAAATTGTAAGTCAAATCAACCAACTTGCGAAAGCGCGCGGCGATTTATACAACAACATGAATGATTTTTCAGCCCAAATTGAAACGGTTGCTGGCGAGAGGCGCAATGCGCTCGTTCAAAATAGCGTTGCCGTAAACGTCATTCAAGACCAGATTCAGAATTCACAGCGAACGTTGGACGGACTACAACAAGAAAAGTCAAACAAAATACGACTGGTTGAAATTAATAACTACTACGGTAAAAAGTACGAGTTTCAAACCGACATTATGAAAATTATTATTTTAACGTGCGTTCCTATTCTTATCATTTCGGTGTTACTTAAAAAGGGATTCATTCCAAATCTCATAGCCACCGGTTTAATTACAATCATTATTTCGGCGGGGCTAATTGCAGTTGCGCATAAGGTTATCGACCTGAATAAACGTAACAAGTTTAACTTTGACCAATATGACCACGACTTTAATCCCAATGCTGTACAAGTTCGAAAGGTTGAAAGTACCAACTTGTCTGACATGAATAAAATGGCGCTTGCTTCATCGTGCATTGGACCCTCGTGTTGTACGGAAGATACTACCATGTGGGATTCTGCGTCTGCAAAGTGTGTGCCTAAACCGGCTCAAAGTGCCGCAACATCCACTGCTGCGCCAGTTCCTGGTTCCCTTGCTGTAAACGCGGAATCGGCTATCTTTGGAAATTCTTGAATAAAACATTAAAAAATAGAAGAAATTTAAAAAATAAATAAATAATCCGATAAAATATTTATTTATGTAAAAACATTTAAACCGTTATCGAGTCAATAATTGACAACAAAACAATATGAACACGGAACACGTTTCGCATTCCGGAACGTATATTGAAAACAATGTGAAAACTGATATGATTGAAATGTATGACATGTTTATTGGGGTTGCATGTAGTTTATTGTTCAGCTTCGGAGGAATTAAATTGTACGAATATTTACATACTACGCGTCACAGTAAACGAGATACACCTACAGCATTGAGACGTGTAACACGTTACCATTCTGAAAATGTTATCACTTATGATAATTCTAGTGCGTTAACCGGTGATGAAAAAAAAATTTGTTTTGATTTTATCAATACGCTGGCATTAGTTTATATTTTAAATCAGCACGCGCTTATTTGTAAGACTTTGAAACTATATGACCGTGTAAAAAAAACAGGGGTGTTCAAAATCGAGAACCAGTTCATTATAAAGTACGGTACATTCAGTGACATGCATGAGTCGAAGATTTACAATGATTTGAAGTCAAGAGGTATTAACCACGACCTTAAAATCGTTACTCCAATATGGTATTCATTTTTTGAAAATAAACTGTATGATGACGTGAATGATGAGGTGGAGGTGGACCATCAAAAACTTTTATTGTATGACGCGTTTGATAAAAAAAATATTAGAGTACGACGTAAAGACATTGTAAGCATAGAATTACAGCCTTATTTAAAGTACTCTGTCGTTTTTCACAAATGGTACAAGGACGCATGTTTTAATCCCAAAAATCACGACTACATCATTTGCAGCATGCTGTTGAGTTTGGCACGGTCTATCAAACATTGTCATGACTTGGATTTAGTACACGGCGACATTAAACCTGACAACATTTTAGTAACCTATGAAGCCGCGCATTACGATATACATGATAATGACGGTAGCGGTAGTAACGATGATAGCGGTAGTAATGATAGCGACAGCGACAGCAACGCCCCCATTGACATTTCAAAGTGGAAAAACATGCTCCATATGCCAGTAACCGGTAAAACCCGTCACATTACACAGATTCCAAGTGCGTATTTGATTGACTTTGGAATGTGCGGTCATATTGGTGGAAAGGACGAAGGAACTGGCGGTACGCGGCCATTTTGTGCACCAGAAACAAAAAACATTAAGCAAAAACCATCGCATGAGAAAAAATCCAACGAATCCGATTCAGACACATACGCATGGACGGCGCTTAACAAGCAGCATGACATTTGGTCATGGGCTTTAATACTTTACACGATTACCGCATATCACGATGTGTACAACACGTACGACGAATACCCACCTGATGCGTTTGATGACGACGGATACGTGAATGAGTATCAGCAAGAGTACGCGTTTGAAATAAAAACGCACCCGTTTTACCCAATTTTTAAAAAAACACTGTGTCCACCATGCAAGAGAACATCATCTATCGATGAAATTATTCACGACATGAATACCATTTTACAAGGGTTATAACGTTAGGCGGTGGGTTCGTTTGACGGCAGTAGTAACGAAGCTGGAGTTGATGAAGCGGCTGTTTGTACTTCTTGGGTTTCATTGGGCGGAGCTGTTACCGTAGACGTTTCGGACACATCATTCGATGACGTATCGTATGACGCGTTTGTCTGTGCAGCATCCTTCATGACCGCAGTTGCTTGCTTTACGGTGGTTCGTTTCACGTTTTGTTTTTGTAAAAAATGCAAAAACAGTGATGGTAAAATGGCTACCGTGTTCATGTACGTTCGATATTTAAAACTGCAAATTACGGCGTCGTTTACGTACTTTATGCTGTACCACCAATACGCCGGTATGAATATTATTTTTCCAGGAACGAGTTCCACTTCAAGCGTTTTAATTTTTGCGTAGTCGGATTTGTAAATGGGTTGAACATTCCACGGAGAAACTGGCGAAACAAATTCAAACGCTTCATAGTCGGTTTTCGCATACAAGTACTTAGTTGACTTGGGCGGAATCAAAATAATTTTAACGGTACCCTGAATAGGCATAAAGTAATTCCTGTAAGAACAGCTGTATTGCAGCTGAGTTTCAGCCCCTTCTGATGCAAACGTGTAGTCGTAATCGCACGTTGAAACCAGCGGCGGACGTAAAAAGTCATCGCTGTATTGAAACCGCTTTACAATGCCTGTCTCTTCTAAAAAGTCAATGTTTTTTTCGCTGATAAGCTTGGACGAAGTGTCGGCTTTCATAAGCTGGTGCGCAGATGCCATGGTTAACGGCACATACATTTCAGACTCTTGTGACGACGTACGTGCATCTTTTATGTTTTTTACCTTTACATCGAATGCGCCATAGCTTTGTTTTATGGCGGTAAAATCCACGTTTCTGCGGAACTCGACGATGTCTTCTCCAAGAACTCCAGCACCGTCATCGCCAGATGCGTAATCAAATATAACGGGTTGACGTAAGTCACATATCTCTTCCAGTTTGTCTTTGGACGGGTTGTATATTTCGTACACTTCCAAGTCGTCGCTTGTTTTCAAATGAAAATAAATGTGCAAGTAAAAAAACAGAACGACACAAAATATGAATATGGCCAATAAATTTTCCATTTTTATATGTGGTACTACCTTTACTTATCTTTATGTAGGTACGGAACGATACGTAAAATAAAACTAATAAATAAAAGAAATAAATTTAATAATTTTAATAAACGAAATAAATATAAAATTGATATTATTTTGATTTTGATATTAAAACATTTATATATTGGTATAAAGTTAAGAGTGAATAAATATGTTTCGACGCAATCCTCAGCATAAGGCCGGCCCGCCGCAAGTTTCTAAAATCATGGGTATTCAGTTCAGCATCCTTTCACCAGAGGAAATTGAACGAGGCTCGGTGGTTGAAGTAACTTCAAAGGAAATGTACACAAACAACCGTCCTTGTCATGGCGGACTGTTTGACCCTCGGATGGGGGTTCTTGAACCCGGCCTCATTTGTCCAACTGACGGAATGGACTACATGACAACCCCAGGATATTTTGGTCACATTCGTTTGGCAAGACCCGTATTTTATATCCAATACTTGTCCACGGTTTTGAAGTTGTTGCGGTGTGTGTGCATGAAGTGCAGTAAGTTGCTGATTGACAAGAACCTGCACCGTGAACTCATGAGTTTGCGACCGGATGAGCGGTGGACTCGTGTGTACCAACTGGCAAGTAAAGTTAAAGGCACGCGATGCGGAAAAGAAACGGAAGACGGTTGTGGATGTTTGCAACCGGATAAAATCAAAAAAGACGGTTTGGCAAACATTTTTGCGGAATGGTCAAAAATTTCAAACGGCGGAATGGTAGGCGGAGCAGACGGTGGCGGAACTACTGTGAGTGGAAATGGAAGACTTAACTTGAACGTTACTCCTGAAATGGTAATCAAAATATTTAAACGCATATCAAATGAAGACGTCGAGTTTATGGGTTTCAGTGCTCAGTTTTCTCGTCCCGAATGGATGGTATGTCAGGTGCTTGCAATACCACCACCTGCTGTTCGTCCGTCTATCAAAATGGATGGTCAGCAACGGAGCGAAGATGACATTACCCACATTTTAGTGGATATTATCAAAACCAATGACAGTTTGGCGGAACAACTCCGTCGCAGTGCAGCTATATCTATTGCAGCCGGAGAAACCGGCGGCTCGAGCGACCCGAAAGTAGTTGAAGGTTGGCACACGCTTTTGCAATACTACGTTGCAACCCAAGTCAACAACAACATTCCAGGCGTTGGCCCTGTCGCCCAAAGGTCCGGACGCCCGTTGAAATCCATTCAAGAACGGTTGAACGGAAAGGCTGGTCGTGTTCGAGGCAACCTTATGGGTAAACGTGTGGACTTTTCAGCCCGTTCAGTGATTACACCGGACCCGAACATCTCAATTCGTGAACTGGGGATTCCGGTTCGAATTGCTAAGAATATTACAAAACCGGTTGTCGTGAACGACATGAACCGCGATTTTCTAATGGCCCTTGTAAAAAACCGGTCAGAAACGTATCCTGGTGCTAAAATTCTGGAAAAAGTAAACGGCCAGTCTATTTCCCTTCGGTACGCGGACGTGTCCAATATCACACTTGAAACCGGGGACATTGTGCACCGGCACATGATGGATGGCGATGCGATTCTATTCAACCGTCAACCATCGTTGCATCGCATGAGTATGATGTGCCACATCGTCCGCGTCATGCACACCGGCGACACGTTCCGCATGAATGTTGGTGACACCAAGCCGTACAATGCGGATTTTGATGGTGATGAAATGAACATGCACATGCCACAGGACGACGAGTCCGAACTGGAGCTGCGTCATTTGGCGGCAGTGCCGTACCAAATCATCAGTCCGGCTAAAAACGAGTCAATTATCGGGATTTTCCAGGACTCATTGTTGGGAAGCTACCTGTTTACGCGTGAAAACGTGGACTTTACTCCACTGAAAGCCATGGGATTGTTGGTTGGATACAGCAAAATCAATGGCAACCTTTTCAAGTTCAACCGTTCTGGAGATGACTCGAAAAACCGTATTTCGAATTTTCAAATTCTTTCTCAAATCATGCCCCCGATTTCAATGCGGTTCAAGAACGGGCACTTCAGTGATGAAAATGACAAGGCTGATACATCCAACCGCGTAGTGGAAATCAAGGACGGCCAGTATTTGAGGGGTCAAATTGAAAAGGGCGTGCTTTCTTCAGGAGGAAACGGTCTCATTCAGCGCATTTGCAACGACTTTGGAAACATGGCGTCTGCTGATTTCATAGACAACCTTCAAAATATTGTTACGGAGTACATGAAAGCCACGGCGTATAGTGTGGGCATAAGTGACTTGATGTCCAATCCCAGCACCGTCAAGAATGTGGCTGATACGAAGAATGCGAAGAAACAAGAAGTCAAAAACATTATTGACCAGGTGCATTTGGGCGTATTTGAAAATAAAACGGGACGCAGCAACTCGAAGGAATTTGAAACCAAAATCACGAACATTTTGAACAACGCGACCAGCGAGTGCGAGAAAATCGTGATGAATACGCTGAACAATGACAACCGCTTTGGTACCATTATAAAGTGCGGCTCCAAGGGGACGAAAATCAACATTTCGCAGATGATTTCGTGTCTTGGCCAGCAGTCGATTGAAGGTGGTCGAATTCCCTACGGTTTGGATGGTCGAACTCTGCCACATTTCACACGGTTTGATGACACGCCAAGCGCGAGAGGGTTTATCGACAACTCGTTCATTTCAGGGCTTCGTCCGGAGGAGTTGTTCTTTCACGCCATGGCTGGTCGTATTGGTCTGATTGATACCGCTGTGAAAACATCGTCCACCGGATATATACAGCGTCGTTTAGTCAAAGGTTTGGAAGACTTGATGGTGTGTTATGACATGACGGTTCGTAACAGCAAGGGGCGAATTGTGCAGTTTACATACGGCGATGACGGCATCGACACAATTAAAGTTGAACGCGCCACGGTGCCGTTTCTCGAAATGTGTGTGGAGGAGTTTTATGCGCATTACAGCTTTCCTACTTCGGCACAAGACGCCGGCGTAGAAGCCGCTGGAGGCGGTTCCGACAACGCGTTTCAAACCATATTTACGGCGGCAGCAATTCGACGCATGAAGATGCCGGCCCAAATTACCGAGCTGAACGCGTACTCAAAACGAATGACCGATGACTTGATTCGTGCTCGCGACGAAATCGTGGAGAACGTGTTTCGACACAAGAACGAGAGTCGCGTGTTTTTGCCGGTGGGTATTCAGTACGTGATTTCAAACATTCAAGGCATGAACTTGTTCAACAAGAATTCAATGGTCGACATCACGCCGCTGGAAGCCTTCAAAATGGTGCAGGACGCGTATGATAAACTGGAAACACTCACGTATTCTAAACCCGCGCAACTGTTTCGAGTCATGTACTTTTACTACTTGAGCCCGCGCGACTTGCTCATGGTGAAGCGTTTCAATAAACGCGCGCTCACCATACTGTTGGAAACCATCATTGTACAGTACAAGCGCGCGCTGATTGCACCCGGTGAAATGGTGGGCATGATTGCAGCGCAGAGTATTGGCGAACCCACTACTCAGCTCACGCTGAACACGTTCCATAACGCGGGTGTTGCTAGCAAGGCCAATGTTACTCGCGGTGTACCGCGCATTGAGGAAATTTTGTCGCTGTCCGAAAATCCTAAAAACACGTCGGTCACCATATACGCTAAACCTGACGACGAAACCGATAAAGAGCGGGTGCAGGATTTGATTCCGTACATTGAACACACGCGGCTTGTAGAAGTGGTGTCGTCCGTTGAAATTCGTTTTGACCCCAATCCCAACCGAACCGTAGTTGATGAAGATGATATGACGCTTCGCCAGTACAATGAATTTGAACAGATGTTGACGGAGTGTCATGCCGAATCGGAAGGTGGTGATGGGGGGGGTAGTGGTAAAGAAACGTCCATGTCCAGTATAAGCAAATGGGTAGTCCGTCTTGAAATGGATGTAAAGTCCATGTTGGACAAACGCATTACGATGAATGATGTAAACTACGCCATAAAGAGCGCGTACGGAGACATGGTGTCATGCGTTTTCAGCGACTATAATGCTGACAATCTCGTATTTCGAATTCGACTGGAAAACATAATCAAAAAAACGGGCTTAGCGTCTGGGTCTAGTTCTAGTTCTAGTTCTGGGTCAGACGGTCTGCAGCTGAGTGGCTTGGTCGGAAACTCCAAACAAGCGTCATTGGACCAATCGGACCACATTTATATTCTGAAAAACTTTCGAGACCAGCTCTTGAACAACATTATCCTTCGGGGCGTGAAGGGAATCGGCGGAATCGTAATGAGAAAGGTACCGGGCGTGTTGAGACGCGTGGAAGGAAACTACGTAAAAAATGACATTTGGGTTATGGACACCATGGGCACCAACTTGATGCAAGTGCTCGCATTGGAGTCAATCGATACAACGCGCACCGTGTCGAACGACATTCAAGAAATATATCGCGTTCTCGGAATTGAAGCGGCGCGCGTTGCCATTATGAACGAACTGGTCGAAAGCTTTGACGACACGTACATCAACTACCACCATTTGAGCGTGCTGTGCGACAGAATGACCGCCAACGAACGAATGATTTCCATATTTCGACACGGAATCAACAGTGACAACATTGGCCCCATTGCCAAAGCGTCGTTTGAAGAAACCCCAGAAATGTTTCTGAAAGCTGCGCGGCATGCGGAAGTGGACAACCTTCGTGGTGTGTCGTCCAACGTGATGTGCGGTCAAGAAGGGTACTACGGAACTAGCAGTTTCAACGTGTTGCTTAATTTGCGGTCGATTCAGCCCGTTGATTCGACACAGACACCGCCTGAAGCACACGGTGACGATTTAGGAAACCCGTCACTTGACATCGTCCATGAAGAAGAAACCATTGTTGGAAGTACCATGCTGGTTGCAGACGAATTTGTTGCTAGCGCGGCATGTAGCACCGAAAAGCTGGAACTTGCTGCGTCCAATGGACTCGGCGTGAAACCTAAAGACTTAGGTGCTGTAAGCGAATCATACGAACTGGGATTTTAATTATGTTTCAACGTGTAAACGGTAAACGTGAAACGTGAATGAAATGAAGAAGAAGAAATAAAAATAAAAATATTGTAGTAGAAGAAGAAGAATAATGATTTTTTTATTCCATAAATAAGTATTTAAAGATTAAAAAAATGTTATACTATAAAAATACACTATCATCACATACTATCACATACTATATAAAATAAAATCATACAATCCAATATGCCTCTACCATCACAACCGCAACAATCACAACCATCTCCCCAGCAACAAACCGTTCAGTCTGGAGGAGAAACCTATCGGCTTCCGAGCCATCTTTGCATGCAACACGTGTTCAAGTTAGCAATTGTTGAAGATAAACCTATCATGATGGATTATTGGACGAGTTCTCTCGATAAAAGCGTCATCATCGGCGTGAGAGAAAATAACGAGAAGCTCTTAGTGAAAAGTGCCGACGAGTACACCAGCCCAATTGCGAAAATTTTCAAAGTTGAAACCGAGTACATCATTGTTACTGAAAACTCGATTTACATCGTTTCGTCCGATATTCAAAACAAACGCATTTCATAATTCATATATGCGAAAATGTGTTTTTCAAAATGGCGTACGTGTCCGGATTCAGCTCGGGATGAAAGAGGCACCCATATACGCGCCCCCTTTCGAATTCATATGCTACCGGAAGCGAACTCGTATTTCCTACGACCCACGCAATCGGTTTGATGCGCCGCCGGTTTGTTATCACCGGTATATCAGAGAAATTGAAACACGCGACCATACGCGAACTCTGACCAGGACCCGAACCCAAACCCAACCCTTGAAACAACCGGTGGGATTTTAACACTTGAACCTCAACTGACCGACGCGTGTATACATGGTTGTCAATTAACGAACCACCGTACAGCGTAAGAAGAAGTTGCGCACCAAAGCAAATTCCTAGAACTGGAACACGTTGAAACAACCGTAAATAATGCAAAATGTAAACATACTTTGAAATGTCTCTTCCGATTTGACTCAACTTCATGGAACTGCCCGAAATAATAATCCCAGTTATGTTTTTGTATACCGAACTTGTTGGGTCCATCACTTCAGGTCGAACGCGTGGACCTCGCACTTCATAGTACGGAATGCGCAAGGCTTTAAGCGCAGTTCTCAGTTTTGGAATGGCTGATAGGGACGTCTCATTTTTTACGGTACAATTTATCAAAAGTATCATATTGTTTTATTATTACTTTTATTTTTTATTCAATGTTGTATTTATTTTTATTTATTTTTATTTATTTTTATTTTCATACAATTTTGTATTTCATATCTTTCATACAAATTAATTAATCAAATAAAAATAAAAAAAAACATAAAAGTTAAGTTAAAACCCCTCTTCGCCAAATGTGAACGTGTCAGAGTCTACGCGTTTATCGGCCAAGGCGTATTCGCCAACCCGCTTTTCGAAAAAATTGGTTTTACCTTCAATGCTAATCATTTCCATAAAATCAAATGGATTGGGCGAGTCATATATTTTATCGTATCCCAGCTGAACAATCAGCCTGTCTGCGACAAATTCAATGTATTGATTCATGAGCTTGGCGTTCATGCCAATGAGACGGCACGGAAGCGCTTCACATATGAATTCTTGTTCAATTGCGACCGCTTCTTTTATAATTTCATGTATTTTTTGTTTCGACAGTTTTTTAGATTTTGCCATTTTCCTGTACAACAACACCGCAAATTCGGTGTGAAGCGCTTCATCCCTTGAAATCAACTCGTTACTGAACGTGAGACCCGGCAACAAACCGCGCTTTTTCATCCAATAAATTGCGCAAAATGCGCCTGAAAAAAATATACCTTCCACGCACGCAAACCCCACCAGCCGGGTTTGAAACGAGCTCCGCTTGTCGTGTATCCATCGAATCGCCCAGTCTGCTTTTTTTTTAATGCATGGAAATGTTTCAACGGCATTAAAGAGCTTGTCCCGCTCGGTCGTGTCGGTAACGTACGTGTCTATCAGAATACTGTAGACTTCACTGTGAATGTTTTCCATCGCGATTTGAAACCCGTAAAACGCGCGCGCTTCCGCGAGCTGAACGTCGCTCATGAATCGAACCGCCAAATTTTCTAAAACAATACCGTCGCTGGCTGCAAAAAACGCGAGCACCATGGATATAAAGTGTCTCTCGTCGTCATTCAATTCGTTTTTCCATTGCGTCACATCTTTTGACAAGTCAATTTCTTCGGCTCTCCAAAAACAATCCACCTGTTTCTTATACATTTTCCAAATGGCGTCGTCTTGCAATGGGAAAAGTACATACCTGTGACTAGAAACAGAAATGTCGTTTGAACTAGAGGCGCTAGGAGTTACGTCACACATGTCGGAGGATTACGTATAAAAATTGCGGATGTAAGTGAAGTAATAAGGTATTTCTAAATAAGTTCTGTTCATATTTTTATTTTTTCATTCAAATTTCCAAATTTGAAAAATTCCGTTATTTAATTATTTAATTTACTTTGTTTGTTTGTTTAGTTTATTCAATTCAAACAGAATCGCACGTTCATCCAAGTCAAGTTGTTTGATAGCCTTGTGTGACATCTTGGTTGTGTTCGCTTCAATTTGATAAAGGGATTGAAGTAAAGAATGAAAGTATTGTTGAAGTGCGCGAGTTTCGTCATTTCGGCGGTTGATATGGTCGACATATTTAGTTAGAACCGGGCGTAATCCCGGATTGTCGTTCACTTCCTCAGATAAAGATTTTACTTTTTTTTCCATTTCGTGATGTAATGAATCTATAAGCGCAAGCCGAGTCATGTGGGCTTTGTCTTGTTTTGCAACATGAGACATTTTATGATTTTTTACTTATGAGGTTAAGTTAGCTTTAGACTAAAAAAATAAAAAAAAATAAATATTAATAATAATAAATAATAATAATAATAGAAGAATAGAACAAAATAAACAGAACAAAAATAACAAATGAACAACGCAATTAGCCGATTGAGTCGTATGAGTGTCGGAAACGGTACGTTTCGGTCAGAAATGAAAGAAATATTACAAAATAAATACGTGTTGTATGCCATACTCATTATCGCAGTTTTAAATGTAATCGGTTATTTAGCACTGAAAAATATGGATGCCGTTTTATTTTTCATACTAACCTTTTTACTCTCGATTTACTTTAGCCGCAACATGATTGTGGTATTGTTTATCAGCGTGATTGCTACCAATTTTTACGTTGGTACACGCGGCATAATGGCAGGCCAAGAAGGTTTAAAGAATAAAAAAACGAAGGAAGGAATGGAAACAGATGATGCCGATGCCGAACCAGCTGAACCAGACGCAACCGCCGAATCAGCCGAACCAGCCGAACCAGACGCAACCGCCGAACCTGGTGAATCTGGTGAACCTGGTACTGAAACGGTTGAAAATAATGAAAATATGAAAAAAAATGAAAGCAAAGGCGTTGCAGATAAAAAAAAGAAGACCCGCGCCGGAATGCAAAATCTTAAGCCCGCAAAATTCAAACCCAGCAAACCGTCGGGTGAAACGGATGCCGAGGATGATGGTGATGAGAGCGATGATGATGGACTCGCAAAAGTAAGCGGCTCGGCCGGTAACCGTGTAGATTATGCGCAAACGCTGGGTCAAGCGTACGATAATTTGCAAAACATCATTGGAAAAGATGGTGTAAAGGGACTTACCAACCAAACAAAGGACTTGATGGAACAACAAAAAGTTTTGATGAATAACATGAAAGACATGGAGCCACTCATCAAAAGCGCGCAGGGGTTTATGAGTCAAATTATGGGTAGCGGTGGACTGGACGGAATTTCAAAATTGTTTGATGGAAAATTGTTTGGAGCGGTTGCTCCAGCTGTCGCAGAAAATGGAAAGTCAATCGACACAAAATAAATAAATAAATAAATAAACCTGTTTATTCAAACGTAACAACCACTTCTACCATTTCTTTTTTAATGCTGCTGCTTGCCAGGATAGAGAGTTCTTCTCGTTTCTTTCGGCCAGATACTGATAACCCAGATGATGACGACGAGATTACCGATTCTTTGTCTTCATCTTTTTCTTCACTTTCTTCATATTCCTCCATTTTTTCTTTTTCGTCTTTTCCAGCTTTTCCCGCATCTCCAGCCTTTTCTGGGTTGATTTTTTGTAAATGAACAGAGAGCCTGCTTTTATGTTTAGAAATACTGTTTCGATTATTCATGTCGGCCTCAATGCATTTATAGTTGTCTTCAATGTAATTAATGACCTGGTTTTCAATGGCCCACTTGAAAAAGTTAAGCTGCCCTACCGTGGTTTGTATGAACGTGTTGTTTACATACGGAAACGCAATTCTGTCCCACCGGCAGAACGGGTCAAACCGTTTTTTGGAATACGCTTTAAGTTTCAGCTTGTAGTCGTTATACACTTTGAACCTCTTTCCAGGGGTACCACCACCACCACCGCCACCACTATCTGACAGAATTGTATACACGGTATAATTTTTTTTAGCATAGTTGGTAGAAAACCAGTCGATAATTCGAAGCGATATGGGTGACTCGCCGTTGATTACGGACAACATGATTCTCAATGGGGCAAAGCTATTTTGTTTAAAATACGTCAAAAGTTTTCCCGTGAGCAGTTCGTTTTGAGTAAGGTGGTTGGATGCCGCTGCAGAAACACTTGTGCTTGTCATTTATTTTAAATCTTCAAAATTTCAAATTTTTAAACTACTATAGGCCAACTATCAAAAACATTTTTAAATTGTTTTTTATTATTGAGGTTTAGGTGTACGTTACAATACAAAAAAATAAAAGACAAAAAATAAAAAAAAAGTTAAAAAACGATAAAAAAAATAAAAAAAGATAAAAAAAGATAATAATAGAATAATAGAATAGAATATTAAAACAAGAGGAGTACAAAAAAAATACACCCAACAAAATGTCATTTACACGGTTTCACGATGACCCAGCACGTATTATTAAAAATCTTGAAATTTCAACCTATGCCGGTCGATATGCACTGGATTCACCCGGTAATGGAGCAAACCCGGTTTATATGCAGGACCCGCACATTCGTATGCAGAAGTGGGGCGGAAATGCAATGACTGGCGCAACCGAAATTGAAAACAATTTATTCGGACTGACACGAAACTTGAACCGTGACACGTTTGACAACTTGTATTGTCAAGGTCAAGGAGCTGGAAAAGGCATTCCCGTTGAAAGTCGCATGGTTCCGTCAAGAGACACCATGAACGCATATACCGACCAGAGTCGCGCAACCCATCCGGCATGGCAACTTCGAGACTTGACTCAACATCGCCCCGACTTCCCGTTGTTTGACCCACAAGAGCACATTGCAATTCCGTTTCAAAATAATTTGAGTACGCGCATTTTAGAAAAAGACCATTTTGTGCCGTCACTTCCAAATACCATGCGGTCAGATGAAGTGCAGCAGCAGTTAAGAGAGAGTTTAGCTGGAACAAATAGCGGCATGGGAATGGGAATGCGCATTATGTCATAAAACGTAAAAAAACGTAAAAAAACGTAATAAATCGTAAAACCAAATAATAACTAGTTATTCTCGTAAAAATATATAAAAATAAAATATATGTTTATGTTTATAAAATGTCTTTGAATCCTTTACATCTTTCCTCCAACGCCGACGATTCTTTTTCGGTTTCGTCGGTACCCTCTGCCAAGTTGTCATTCAACATTAACGCGTTTAATGGCAACACAACCAACTTTAACCGCGCTAGTTGCCCAAGACCAAGTCCAAAAGCAACTGCTCCTCAACGTGAACCGACCACCTGGGGGTCAATCACTGGCAAAACTGGTTTAGTACGACCGTTATAATAGGAACTTACGTAACTCCTCACGTTTTTCTGCAATATTGTCTTCTATTGTCTTTAGTTGGGTATCTATATCTGTTAGTAAAATTTTAGCGTCATTCATTTTTTTCTGTAACGCTTCTATTTGCAGAGTATCTGATTTTGCATCAAGTTGTTTTATTTGACTTTCATAGTAAGCTATCTTACTTTCAAAGTCTTTTTTATCGGTTTCTTTCTGATACTGTTCTTGTTCCAGTTGTTTTATTTCATATTCTAAATTTTTTTTCTTATTATATTTCTCGTTCGCAGCGTCTGCTTTTGCTTTTTGCATTTCTTCGTCAAAAACTGGATTCTGAAACTGTTGAAGTTGATTCACTTCGTCTTGACGACGCGTTACGTCGCTTTCATTTTTAATACGCTGTTTACTGGATATATTTTTTATTGTCGTTTTGGTTTCAGTTTTTAGTGCCGATAATGCAGCCTCCATATTTTCTTGCATTTTTTCTTCAATGATAACGCGAAGCAATTTCAAGCCCGTGTAAAAATCGCGTTCACATCCCAAGTACAACTGAACAATAATGTCGCGCGTTTGGTTTACAAGCTTGTCCAGCTCTTCATTTGAAAGCGCAGGATGAATGGTTATTTTCGGCTGACCCGCTTCCGTTTTTACAATTAAAAACAATTTATCAATTACCGCCAACAACGCCGCTTTGTACCGCTCGGCACTTGCAACCATGGTTTTAATGTGCACCGCATACTTTGAAAATGCGCCATTAGTTGAGGCTATTTTCACTGCAGGATTCGAGCTTGAAAATATTCCTGACAGATTTTCACCTTGGGCTTTTATGGATTTTTCTCTGGCTTCTGCTTTTATTCGAACGCTTTCAAGTTCCTTTTCCATGTCGCTCTGGACTTGTACTTGTGCTTGTCCGACGTTACTGTTAATTCTGTCTCTGTCGACTCTATCATCAAACATTTGACCCCCCGTTTGAACTGCCGCTCCTGGTGCAAACACGGGGTCCGACGTCTTTGGACCGCATTCTTTGAACCGTTTGGACAACGCGCTAATATTAATATCCGAAAACGACTTTATTTCTGGCGGTTTGGACGAATGGCCCGTAAACGCTTGGTACAGAGTCGTCAAATCCGTTTCATATTTGGATTGCATTTCTCCGCTGCGTTTACTGAACGCCCCGGTTGTTTCATCGTACTGGTCGTTATAGAGCAGTTCTAGTGCGGCAAACCCGGGAGCAGCGTACACGGTGGAGTCATTGGCATAAAGCGAACAAACGGTGGGTTGAATCGCAACTTTACTTTTATCACCACTATCCGGCCGAATGGACTTGGTGAGTGCGGCAATTCGAGTCTGACAAAAATCATTACCATCGAAGGGTTTGCCTTCGGGTCCTACTGTGTCCGACCAATTTGGATAAACGGTTGTAATAATGGACGCGAAAAGTTGCGCTATGCGAACATAAAACCGCGCAATTTGCTTGCACATGAGGTTTTTTTTATCCCGGGTACCCGCCTCAATTCGCGACAACTCGTTTTTAGAAATGTAAAAAAGTGTATCCATTTTTGCTAAACTTTTGATTTGTTTTGTACTAAACCGTGTGGACAATATGTCCTTCGTAAGAATGGTTAAATTGTCGCAGTATTTTTCATTCACCAGCAACTTCAAACTTTTAAAGTCATTGGAAAGAATGAATTGTGTCGCGATTAAGTTCAATGTCTCTCGGAGTTTTTTTGACGTTTCTTGGCTGGAACTAGATACGATGGACGAAGACGAAGTGCCGTTACCCATGATGATAATATTTACTAATATAGTTACTTTATTGTATTATTTATTTTTTATATGTCATAAATTATCTCACAATTAAAACTTTAAAACATTTAAAACAATAAAATATCTATAACCGCTGCGTGAATATTTTTATGCACATGTTAATGTAGTCACATACCAATATGTCTCCATTTGGTCCTGCCGTAACGGAATATGATTTGCAGTTTCGCTTATCACTTTTTGCGCGACAATCAATACTGTGAAGGAGTTTCATTTCAGGATATTTAAAAACTCCCACCACACAGTTTGCGTCAACTACAAGCATATTACCATTTTCATCAAATGCAACGCTGTGTGGCTTACTGTCACTATGAAAATTAATTGTCCTCCAATTTTTTATAAAGGGGCGTTTGGACGGCATATAATCGTAAATTTCCACGGTTGAATTTAAAATAACTACCAGTCTACCTTGTGGGTCAAATGTAAGACCGCCTATATCGCGAAATTTATCATCAAACGCGGTACTAATTTCGCGCCCATTATCGGCATCAATCATAACAAGTCCATGAAACGTTGCCATTCTATACTGATGGTCAATCCGGTTAAAACCCATGATAATATTCTTTTTATCTTTGTCAAAAGTAATTGTATGATGACTAAGGTGGGGTTTAAAGATTTGTTTATTCATTCGTCCATTGGAATAATTCAAAAATGTAATATCTCTGTCTTCTAAAAAAACCAGGTTTTTGTCATTGCGAAATACGATTTCACCAACTGGATTAGATGTTGCGTGCATTGTTCTTAAATGCTCCCCATCATTGTAACGAAAAACATGTATGCGTTCAGCAGAAACGCCTTGCTTATTAATACTAACAACAATATTGCCGTCCGAATCCAAAATCACACAGCGTGGATTACCACTAACGTTAATAACACGGTCTAATCCGTATGGCGCAGTTGTATCCGATATAAGGGAACTGGCTATCCGATTGGTTGTCATTTTCTTAAGATGGGCTAAAGCACGAGCATGGTAATAAGGCGATGTATTATTATTATGGATTAACCGTTTCATAATTTTATCACCAAACGATTTACGAGTTGCAATTTTTCGTAGAAACCTTCGTTGTTGGGCCGTCATTTCACTCATCATTCCCGGTATTCCCGAACTTCCTAACCGTCGAGCAATATTATGTTTAAATGGTCCAAGCGAATTCAGCGGGTTATGATACTGTAGCTTTCGCGTTCGCGGTGCTTGGGTTGCTATGTCGGTTACAGGCAATAATAGCTCAGCATCGTCATATGTTTCGTGAGGTGAAGACTTAGGTGATGATGATGATGATGATGATGATGATGCATGGGAACCAACACCGCCACGTAAAGTATACCGCCGTCTTGATGGTATTATTGTTCTTTTTTTTGATTTAGCATTTTTGTTTCTTTTGAACCAATGTATTTGGTGCATTTTCATTAATATTTAATATTATCACTTATTTTTATTTATTTTTAGTTTGATAAAAAAATAAAAAAATAAAATGAAATTGACTTTAAAAATGAAATAAATATACTGACACATACATACACATACACATACATACATAGGTAATATGAATGGACATGGAACCAGAAAAAGTAGCAGTAACTCATTTTCGTCCACCGCGACTTCTTCTGCAAGCGGCGCAGTATCCCGGCGACGTAAACAACAGCGCGATGCGTGGAATACGATTGATACCGCCTTTTCGCAGAGCGACGTTAAAGATGTGGTTCGAATATTAGATGTATTGGATGAACCGATATCGATAGAAACAGAAACAACACCGGCAACCTTATCGGCTGAACACCAGGTCCCCACTTATGGCATCGGAACTCCAAAGTCAAGAGAACGATGCGACGACTGCGGTACTTTGGTATGCATCACGGACGAAGGATTTACCGCGTGTTCAAACCCCAAGTGCAGCATTATTTTCAAGGATGTGCTCGACCATAGTGCAGAGTGGAGGTTTTATAACGCAGACGGCGGACAAACCAGCGACCCCACTCGTTGCGGTATGCCGATAAACCCACTACTTACGGAGTCCTCGTATGGATGCAGAGTGTTGTGCGATGGCCCAAGTTCATACGAAATGCGAAAAATTCGTAGGTACTCCGAGTGGCAAGCCATGCCGTACCGTGAAAAAGCCATGTACGACGAGTTTCAGCGCATTACCACAGTTGCACATAATAACGATATTCCCAAAATTATCATCGATGAAGCGCTGCGCCATCATAAGCGCGTGTCCGAACATAAGACGTTTCGAGGACTTAACCGCGATGGAGTGATTGCCGCGTCCGTGTATGTGGCGTGCCGCATTCACAACTGCCCGCGTACTGCAAAAGAAATTGCCAGTATATTTTCACTTGACATCACGAGCGCAACCCGTGGATGTAAAAACGCGCTCGTGATTATCAATGAAATTGAATCCGACATGACAAACTCGGACAAAACCACATTTTGCAAAACCACACCGAATTTGTTTATTGAACGGTACTGCAGCAAACTCAGCATGAACGCGGAGCTTACCCAGTTATGCTTATTTGTGGCATCTCGCATCGAAAAAAACCAGCTCATTCCGGAAAACACACCGCATTCAATTGCCGCTGGAATCGTGTATTTCATTGCGCAAACATGCGCATTGAACATAAGCAAACGCGATGTCAATCGTGTCAGTGAAATCAGCGAAGTTACCATTAATAAATGTTTCAAGAAATTGGATGCACATTTAGATTCATTGGTTCCAAAATCGGTAATATCAAAATATGCTACGGTTGGATTAAGACAGTAACCCAGTAACCCAGTAACCACGAACAACCTGATTTTTTTTTAAATTTTTAATATTGCATATAATATATTGCATTTCATACCATATTTCATACATACTAAAAAATGAGTAATCCAGGATATACACAATTAAACCATGATTTACTAAGAGCTGTAATAAATTCGGAAGGCCAGACAAATGCGTTTATGCTAATCACCCCGCATGGTGAAATTATATACGATGCACCTGCGGTTAGAAATCAACCCGTTTTAGCAATGTGTTATTCAGGGGTTCCATTAACGGTGAATTACTCGAGTAATGATGAAAATGTTCGAGTTTTAGGCATTGTAGACAATAACCTGCATTCAACTTTGAGAGATGAATCATTTGCATCTCATACTAAGAAATCAGAAAAACTCGCTGCCCAAGCGTTAAAAGAAAATCCGCATCATTTTCAAAAAATTCTCGAGTTAACCCCGGGTAACCCTACTGCCATTTATGAAGAGTTACAGTCACTAGCATCTGCTGTAAAAAAAGGGGATACTGAACACCACGATAGCAAAAAGATGGCTGCGACTGGGGCAAGTCAAGTAAATGATGCTCATAGAAGTTTTTTATTTTCTCAGTCCTATCCGATTACAAAAATGGTCGCTGATGATGGAAGAACGATTCCTCTTCAAAATGTGGTTCATCCAAATAAGAGGTATACGTTGCGTGTAGATGACGATGGGCTTCCTGAAGTTGTACGTGGGATAGAGTTTGAATATAAAATGAATTTGTTCCTTCCAATATCATCAAGGAGCAGATTTGAAACGCACCTTGGACAACTTGAAAAATCTGCAGGAATAATAATTGTAACAAAGGATAACTGTCGGAACTACCAGCATATAGTTCCAAACGTAAATGGTACTTTTCCTGGGATTATTTTAGGTAAAGATTCTGCTATTTTAGCTTCATGGAATATTATACTTTTGCCTGTAACTAAAAGTATGAGTAGTAAAAAAAGTCATGAGGTTACCACATACTACATGCTACCATACCGATTTCATACATTATCTGGTGTAAAGTGTATTGTGTTTGATTTATGGCATATATTATCTTATAATGACCCTCGTAGTGCATATTCTACAGGTGGATTGTCTATGACACAAACCGATATTTATATGGGTTTGCTGAACCTCCTTGGTATTCAACTTGTAGTAGGCGTTGACTTGACATGCAATGTTGTCGGCGTTGAGTCAGGTGCATGGCCACTGCTTACATATGACCAAATTATGAGAAATTTAGCTTTTCAAGAGACCATGCTTCAATCTATTGAAGGAAGACCATTATCATCACGATTAAATCCAACGCTTGACCTTTTGCCGCATTTTAATCACGTGGTCAGTGAACTGAATGATTTTTTGAAAAAAAACATAACCAAATTATCCACCGGTGAAGTTTTAGAATCAATTCGTACCAGAGGTCGAATCGTTCCTCGTAGAGAACATCGCGGATTTTATTCAAATGATACCGAAACATATTTAGCACTACATGAATATATGAAACGTTTATGTGGACGCGAAGCTATAACACATGGTGAAACGTTTGACCATGAAACACGTTCAATAATGGTGGTAAGTAAAAAAAAACAAAAAGAAAAAAAAAGTACATCACTAGCAACAGCAGCAGCAACTTCAACAGTAGTACCACTTACAAAAGATGAAGTGTGTGGCCTTTACCGTTTGGTTGTTCCACATCAACATATAACGCATGGCACTATAGAACAATTACAAAAATATGTTAAAGATAATAATATTCGATTCCGTTTAACTGCTTCAGCTAGTGAAACATTCAAACAACATTTTCCAAGTACAGAGGCGGTTGATGAAGAGTATAACTTAGGCCTAGCTGATGATGTACCTGCCACAGTTGATAATGAAAATAAATTTATTGCATTCTTTGATAGTATATTGCGTCTATGGGTAATTCCAGAATTAACACTTGTACATCATCCAAATGAAACTCCGTGTTTTTATCATAAAAATATTGAACCTCCTAACATGTACGTCCATCTTCAACGAAGAGTAATTAATGCTGGAAACATTGTATTTGAAATACGAAACGCTAAACTGGATAAATCTTTTGGAGACACTTATACACTTATAGGAACGTATCCTTCAAACTCTAAAACGTCAAGAGACTTTAAGCCTTATTCAAAATTTGAAGAATGGTGGCGCAAGTATAAAGTAGACCATAAACTTATGAAACTAGGTGGAGGAAATACGACAAAAATGTCAAATACTCGTAAGAGAAAACCACATAAACGCGCTGTTACAAAAAGATATCGACGATTTAAACATAAAAGTTTAAAAAATAAAAGTTTAAAAAAATAAAAGTTTAAAAACAACAATTTAAAAAAATAAAAAAATTGTTTTTTTGGTTTTTTTGGTTTTTTTGGTTTTTTTTGGTTTTTTGGTTTTTTTGGTTTTTTTGGTTTTTTTGGTTTTTTTGGTTTTTTGGTTTTTTGTTTTTTTTGGTTTAAATCCGAACCGGGTTTCAAATAAGTTTATTAGTTTGTTAGTGCGAACCATGAAGCTTTTCTGAACTGGTGAACCGGTTTCATGGAATGCGACCAGTAAATTTCTTCAACGCATGTTTCCGCGTACTTGTGAAGTTCATCCAGTTCTTTCACTGTGTCAATCATGCGCCGATAGTCTGCATTTTGTTTTGCAACTTCATCCTTTGACGGATTTGTTTTCAATTTTGAAATGGTTTCCTTCATGTCGTTGAGAATGCGGTACAAGATGTCGGTTGCTGCATTTTTCACTGCAACCAGCAAATCAAGTAAGTTT
>Ga0209770_10000106_pt1 | contig 49236 bp, 48 predicted proteins | sample LauGreSu1BDMLBDD_2_FD_187572 | JGI IMG/M metagenome (GOLD analysis project Ga0209770, IMG submission 187572) | Freshwater lake microbial communities from Lake Michigan, USA - Su13.BD.MLB.DD (SPAdes) (version 2) | ecosystem: Environmental > Aquatic > Freshwater > Lake | place: Lake Michigan, USA... | reverse complement strand
ATTCCACCACCGATACCGAGGATAACCTCGCGGTTAGTGGCGCTCATAGAGTTAGTGCTTAAGCTGTTGGTTCTAGATTTTCAATCGTGAGCAAGCCTTCATTGATCTCGCGAAGTGCGATTGATAACGGCTTCTCATGAACATGTGTCTCAACTAGTGGTCCGACGTACTCAAGGAGACCCTCACCTAGTTGTGAGTAATAAGCATTGATCTGACGAGCGCGCTTAGCTGCATACAAAACTAAACTGTACTTAGAGCCGCTCTTATCTAGAAGTTCATCGATAGGTGGATTTGTAATGCCATCCATGTTTATACCCCGCTCAGATCTAGTGTGCTGTGAGAATCCGTTAGCGGACTCAAGAGGCCAATGCTACCAGTTGGGCAACCACCCGCTCGACGGCATCATTTACGATGACATGGTCGAAAAATGAGGCTGCCGCAAGCTCTTCTTGGGCTAACTGCAACCTATGAGCCCTTCTCTGGGGATCATCTGTTCCACGACCTTCAAGACGAGCAACCAACTCTTCCCATGAGGGCGGTTCTAGGAATACAAGAATTGCTTGAGGTAGATGAGCTTTGACTTGCTTAGCACCATCTATTTCGATCTCTAACAAAACGTTTTCACCACGTAAGAGCGCATCCTGTACTTCAACACTTGGTGTCCCATAACGATTTCCTGCAAACTCTGCCCATTCCAAAAATTCATCTTCTTTTATTTTGCGATCAAATTCATCGTTAGAAATAAAGAAATAATCAATTCCATTGAGTTCATTGTTTCTTGGTTGTCTAGTTGTTGCAGAAACACTGACCCAAAAATCACCTGATTTGCGCAACAGCGCTGCAATCGTACTTTTGCCTACTCCCCCTGGACCAGAGAGCACAATGAGTTTTCCAGGTCGAACTGCGTGTGTATTTTTCATAAATTCGCTACGCAGTTCCTTAATTTGATGGCGACCAAGTCCTGCAATTCTACGCGTAGGTGAGATGTTTAATCTCTCCATAAGGCTCTGCGCTCGAACTTTTCCAACACCAGAAAGAGCCTCCAATAGCTCTCTCACGCGCATTTTCGCGACTGCATCCTCAGTGTTTGCTAACTCCAGAACGGTATCAATTGTGTAGTCACCAGATTTGATTTTGGATTTAACCTCTGCCCGTCGCTTTCTAGACGCTGCAGCCTTGGCTAATGCATCAGCGCGCTGCTGCGGCGTAAGTACTGGAGGTGCTCCCATGCGCTAACCCTAACTGCATGTGAAGTTAATTGAGAATCTGCTCTGCCAGCTCAATTGCTCGATCACGCATGGCTTGGGCTCCATTAGCAAAACTTTGCGTGATTGGGCGGCCAATGACAACGTAATTTGCGCCTCGATCGATCGCTTCGCGTGGCGTCATAGTTCGTGCTTGATCATCAGCACCCGAAGAATCTGCTGGTCTAACTCCCGGAGTAATGATTGTTATCTCCTCGCCCACATTTTGACGAATGGCCAGAATTTCAAGAGGTGAACACACAATCGCTCGTGCGCCTCCAGCCACCGCAATCTTTGCTAAGCCAACTGCAGAATCAAGTGCATGGGATTTAAAGCCGATATCAGCTACATCTTTTTCCGACAGAGAAGTCAAGATTGTTACACCCGTTATGTGAGTTGAAGGCATAGCATCCGCAGCTGCCTGAACCATTGCACTACCACCGGCTGCATGCACGGTTAGAAACTTAGGACGCAAAGTTGAAACAGCCCTTGCTGCACCTGCAACTGTGTGTGGAATATCGTGGAGCTTTAAATCTAAGAAAATATCGGTATTGCAACTATCTGCAATGGCCTTGATACCTTCATTTCCAAATGTTGTGTAGAACTCAAGGCCTAACTTAACTACTGAGATAACACCATCAGTTGCACCTACCCAAGCTTTAGCCACTTCTAAATCATTTGTGTCAACAGCCAGAACTATAGGAGCGGGTTTATTCATCGCCTACTCACTCTCTGGTCTATGTGCATAGCCGATTGCTTGGCGAAGTGAAGTGAAACCCTTAGCAATCAACAAATCTTTAAGCTCGTTTTGGATAGACATGATCGCTGTTGGGTTGCCAAAGCTGGCAGTGCCAATGGAGACACCACTTGCACCTGCTGCAATCATCTCTAGTGCATCTCGCCCGCTTGAGATTCCCCCCATTCCAAGAATAGGAACTTGCGGCATTTCAGCGTGAACTTGATAGACAGCTCTTACTGCAATTGGTTTGATTGCAGGACCTGATAGTCCGCCCGTTTTTCCACCAAGGTGTGGGCGCATAGTGTCCAGATTTATCACCATTCCTAAAACAGTGTTAATCAATGCCAGAGCATCGGCTCCAGCATCAACTACACCTTTAGCAATAGATACTAAATCTGTAACATCGGGTGAGAGCTTGGCAATAATGGGAAGTTCTCCACCGATTGTTCTGCGCACGCCATCAATAACGCGTTTGGAAGCTTCGGGATCACAAGCAAAAACTAAGCCTCTATTTTCAACGTTAGGACAGGAAATATTGACCTCAATTGCGCTAATGCCAGAGACTGAGCGCAATTTACGTGCCAGAGTTGAATACTCTTCAACTGTCTCACCAGCAATTGAGATGATGATGCGAGCTTTTTGCTCAACTAAAAACGGAACATCCTTAGCTAAAAAAGCATCAATACCTGGGCCCTGTAAACCGATGGAGTTGAGCATTCCGCTTGGTGTTTCTGCCATGCGCGGTGTTGCGCGGCCATTGCGCGCTTTGAGCATGACTGACTTTGTTACAACACCACCCATTGTTTTGATATCAAAAAACTGAGACAACTCACGGCCAGAGCTCGCGCAGCCACTTGCGGTGAAAGTTGGCGCTGGAAACCAGGCATTGCCTAATGTGGTTGAGAAATCTAATGCGGTCATAACGCTTTTCCAACTTTGTCCCATTGAACAAAAGATCCATCCATAACAGGGCCGTCAATGCATGAGCGCAACATTGAGATGTTTCCATCAGCATCTGCAACTGGTAAAACACATGTCATACAAATTCCAATGCCACACGCCATTGATTCTTCAACTGCGCATTGGTGAACAACATCAGTGCCTCGTGTTATCTCATCGATAGCCGAAAGCATGGCCATTGGTCCGCATGAGTAAATAACTGCAATATTGAGATCTTGAATCAATCCTGCAATTGGCTCGGTGACACGGCCCGTTTGACCCATCGAACCATCTTCGGTGTAGATGCGAAGTGAATTGACGGCTCGCTTTCCTTCCATAGGTGCATAAATCTTTGAGGCAGTACTTGCACCAAGCAGCATGTCCACACGACAACCCTTAGCGTTGAGTACTTCAGCTAACCCAAACAGCGGAGCGGATCCATAGCCACCACCAACTAGTAGAACTTGGACTGGCTCTGTTGGAATTCCAAAAGCAGTTCCAAGTGGAACGACGATATCTAAAATTGCGCCCTCTCCCTGGGCACATAACCACTTACTACCTTGCCCGTGTGGTGCAACTATTAACTCCATTGTTCCGCCAGAGACTGAGTTAGCCGAGACGCGAGATATCGCAAAAGCTCTGCGCAAAACCATTCGAGAATTCTCGCCACCCACATTAATTGCTACGAAGTTTCCTGGCCGACAAGTCTGGGCAAGATCGCCAATGTTAATAATAAGTTGGTGATATTGACCCACGCGCTTGTTGCTAACAACATTTGCGCGAATCTGTGCTGCATTCTTATTAATGCCAGCCATTTAGCCCAACCACTTCTGAAGAGACTTAATCGACAAGCTATTGCTTTGCAGGAATCTAATACCTTCAACTGCTGCGCTAAAGCCGGCAGTCGTTGTAATAATTGGAATTGAGCGCTGGACCGATGCAGTGCGAATAGCCCAACCATCTTGACGCGTTCCTCTACCAACAGGAGTGTTGATTACTAAATCAATATCTCCAGAGTTGATGATTTCGACGATGGTTCTCTCGCCCATAGGCCCGGTTCCCTCAGAATTCTTTCGCACAGTCACGCACGTTACGCCATGCTTATTTAAAAAGCCGGCAGTTCCCTCCGTGGCTAAGATTCTAAATCCGCATTCCTGCAAACCAAGGGCTGCTTGGATCCCAGATTCCTTGTCTTTATCTGCCAATGAGATAAAGACGGTTCCAGACTTAGGCAGTGGACCAAAAGCTGCAATCTGACTTTTTGCATAGCTCTCACCGAAAGTTGGAGAAATACCCATCACTTCTCCAGTAGATCTCATCTCTGGTCCAAGGACTGCATCAACACCACGACCATCACTTCGACGGAACCTATTCCAAGGAAGAACTGCTTCCTTGACTGAAATACCTTTTGCAACTCCATCCCCACTAGCTGGAAGAAGAGACTCAGCACGCAGTTCGGCGATGGTTGAACCAACTGCAATTCTGGCGGCAGCCTTTGCTAACGCAACTCCTGTTGCTTTACTAACAAAAGGAACTGTTCTGGATGCGCGAGGATTTGCCTCCAGCACATATAAAACATTTTCAGCTATTGCGAACTGAATGTTAATTAAGCCCCGAACGTCGACGCCTCGTGCAATCTTTTCAGTTGCCTGTCGAATTTCGATCAGTTGGTCTGGTGTAACAGTCATCGACGGTAGAACGCAGGCACTGTCTCCACTGTGAATGCCTGCCTCTTCTATGTGCTCCATCACGCCACCCAAAAACAACTCATGACCATCAAAGAGAGCATCTACATCTATTTCAATTGCGCTATCTAAAAATCTATCAACCAAAACTGGATGATCTGGTGTTATATCGGTGGCACGTGTGATGAAACCTCCTAGCGCGGCATCGTCATAAACAATTTCCATACCGCGACCACCCAGAACGAAGGAAGGACGAACTAGTACTGGATAACCAATCCTTTGAGCAATTGTCAGTGCCTCTAATTGCGAAGCAGCCATTCCAAATTCTGGTGCGGTTAATCCCTGCTCTTTGAGAATATTTCCAAAAGCGCCGCGTTCTTCAGCCAAATTGATTGCATCGGGAGAAGTTCCAAGAATCGTAATTCCGGCAGCTTTCAATCCTGCAGCAAGTCCTAGAGGTGTTTGTCCACCTAGCTGTGTAATAACTCCGAGTACTGGACCAGCAAGTGATTCTGCGTGCACCACTTCAATAACATCTTCTAGAGTCAATGGTTCGAAGTAGAGACGGTTGCTTGTGTCGTAATCAGTAGAAACAGTCTCTGGATTACAGTTCACCATAATCGTTTCAAAACCAGCTTCACGCAAAACAAAGGATGCGTGAACACATGAATAATCAAATTCGATTCCTTGACCGATTCGATTTGGCCCACTACCTAAAATGATAACAGCAGGAGTCGTACGAGGCTTAACTTCACTTTCCTCTTCATAAGATGAATAGTGGTAAGGCGTGAATGCCTCAAATTCTGCCGCACATGTGTCAACAGTCTTATAGACCGGACGAATTCCTAAATGATGGCGTTCACGACGGATATCTTCTTCTTGCAGTCCGCGCAGAGTTGCAATCTGATTATCTGAGAAACCATTTGCCTTTGCCTCACGTAGCCTTTCAGCTGTTAACTCCCCAAGCTGTGTGAGTGCAAATGCCTGCTCGTTAATGATTTGAATCTGTCGCAAATACCAAGGATCAATCTTGGTTGCTGCAAAGACATCTTCAATAGAAGCACCTGCCCACATCGCCTTCTGAACTTGCTGCAGACGATATTCGGTTGGAATCTTCATCGATACTAATAGATTCGCCTTTTCTTGTTCACTTATCTGTGGCCAACTAAAAATTGCTTCCTTGCGCTCAAGTGAGCGCAGAGCTTTCATTAGTGCTTCTGAGAAGGAACGACCGATAGCCATCGCCTCACCAACACTCTTCATCGTTGTCGTTAAGCGAGGGTCAGCATCTGCAAATTTCTCGAAAGCAAAACGTGGCACCTTCACAACTACATAATCAAGAGTTGGTTCAAATGAGGCTGGTGTTGTCTTAGTGATGTCGTTTTGGATCTCATCCAGGGTGTAACCGATTGCAAGCTTCGTTGCAATCTTTGCAATTGGGAATCCAGTGGCCTTTGATGCCAAAGCACTAGATCGTGAAACTCTTGGGTTCATCTCAATGACAATAATTCGACCATTTTCAGGATTAACTGCGAATTGAATATTGCAGCCACCCGTTGCAACGCCAACTTCTCGAATGATGTCGATTGATAGATCTCGGAGCTTTTGATATTCAACATCAGTTAAAGTCATGGCAGGGGCAACGGTGATCGAATCTCCTGTATGAGTACCCATGGGATCCAGGTTCTCGATAGTACAAACAATGACTACGTTATCCTTGTGATCACGCATGACCTCAAGCTCATACTCTTTCCAACCCAAGATTGATTCCTCTAGAAGAACTTCAGAAGTTGGACTATGACGCAACCCAGCCCCAGCTATTTGATTCAACTCTTCTTCATTAAAAGCTATTCCAGATCCAAGTCCACCCATTGTGAAGGACGGGCGAACAACAACGGGATAGTTCAACTGAACTACAGCTGCAAAAATCTCATCCATGGTGTGACAAATAACCGACTTAGCTGACTCTCCCCCAACTTTTTCAACAATTCCTCTAAACAATTCCCGATTTTCACCACGTTGAATTGCGGGAATATCGGCACCAATGAGTTTTACGCCGTACTTCTCCAATATCCCACCCTCAAAAAGACCAATCGCAGCATTAAGTGCGGTTTGGCCACCCAATGTTGCTAGAACTGCATCTGGCTTCTCTAGCGCAATAATTTTTTCGATAATCTCTGAAGTAATCGGTTCGATATATGTTGCATCTGCAAACTCTGGATCAGTCATAATTGTGGCTGGGTTTGAGTTGACCAAAATCACTCGAATGCCTTCAGCTCGTAGCACACGACACGCTTGAGTTCCTGAATAGTCAAACTCACATGCCTGTCCAATAACAATTGGCCCGCTTCCTATTACTAGAACGCTTTTAATCGAAGGATCTAGAGGCATTAGGCCTTCACCTTCTTTCCCATCAAATCAATGAAGCGATCAAAGAGATATGCAGCATCATGTGGACCGGCTGCAGCTTCAGGGTGATACTGAACTGAGAACGCTGCACCTTCTAGCAATTGCAAACCTTCAACCACTCCATCGTTCAAACACACATGCGTGACTTCACCAGGACCATAAACCGTTGTGAACTGAACATCTGTTGGAGCTTTGAGTGCAAAACCATGGTTATGTGCAGTGATTTCAACTTTTTGAGTGTTCTTATCAATTACTGGTTGATTAATGCCACGGTGGCCAAACTGCAACTTATATGTCTCAAAGCCGAGTGCTCGACCAAGAATTTGATGACCAAAACAAATTCCAAAGATGGGTATTTGTGCGCCAAGAACTTGTCGGACAAGCTCGATTGTGTCCGTCATAGTCGCAGGATCTCCGGGGCCATTAGATAAGAAAACGCCATCTGGATGAACTGCCTGAATGTCTTCAAAAGTTGAATCGTGGGGCATGACATGAACTTCAACGCCGCGCTGCGCCAACATTCTTGGTGTTGCCGCTTTGATTCCAAGATCTAATGCCGCAACTACAAACTTCTTCTTACCAACTGATGGGACTATATACGTCTTGGGCGTTGAGACATCTTTGACAAGGTAAGCACCTGCCATTTGAGGAGATTTGCGAACTTCAACAACCATCTCTTCACGGGTGAGTTCGAGGTTAGAGAATATTCCAACACGCATTGCACCACGATCACGTAAATGACGTGTGATTGCACGAGTATCTACCCCTTGAATTCCAACAACATTCTGGGAAATCATTTCTGTTTCTAAGTCATTTTCAGAGCGCCAATTAGATGTTAATGACGATGGGTTTCGAACAACGAAACCGGCGACCCAAATTTTTGATGATTCATTATCTTGAGTATTCATACCCGTATTACCAATATGTGGAGCAGTCATAACAACTACTTGCTTGTGATAAGAAGGATCCGTCAAAGTTTCCTGATACCCAGTCATACCAGTTTGAAATACAGCTTCACCAAAAGTGCGTCCAGTAGCTCCCCACGAGCGGCCCTCAAAGATTCGACCGTCATCTAGAACCAGGAAGGCCTGCGCCATTACTGCACCACCTTGTCTATAACTTGTGAATCAATCATGGTTGCTCGACCACCAAAGAAAGTATGTGTTACTAATCCTGGCAATTCATAGCCATGGTATGGAGTATTGCGACTCTTTGAGAGAACCAAATCGCGATCTACCACCCAGCTCTTGGTTGGATTAATCACAGTTATGTGTGCGGGAGATCCGACAACAAGTTCTTGACCATGGTTTGAGTACCGACCGATTGCTGCCGGAGCAATAGACATACGCTGGGCAACACCGGCCCAATCTAGAAGTCCGCTTTCCACCATAGTTTTTGTCACAATTGAGAGCGCAGTTTCTAAGCCGATCATTCCAAATGATGCTTCAGCCCATTCACAATCTTTCGTCTCACTCGTATGTGGTGCATGATCCGTTGCAACAATATCGATTGTTCCATCGGCTAAAGCCTCTCGCAGCGCCATAACATCATGTTCTGTACGAAGCGGTGGATTCACCTTAAAGACTGGGTCATATGAGCTAGCTAAATCATCTGTAAGCAGCAGGTGATGAGGTGTTACTTCAGCAGTTACTTGAATTCCTCTAGCCTTTGCCCAACGAATAATCTCTACTCCCCCAGCAGTTGTAACGTGACAGATATGTAAACGTGACTGAACATGGTCTGCCAACAAAACATCTCTTGCAATAATTGCTTCCTCAGCTATAGCTGGCCAACCTTTCAATCCCAATTTCGAACTGATAACTCCCTCATTCATCTGGGAACCAACGGTTAATCTCGGCTCTTGAGCATGTTGGGCGATTACGCCATCAAACTTCTTGATGTATTCCAAAGCTCTTCGCATAACTAAAGGATCAAAGACACAGTTACCGTCATCACTAAAGACTCGAACCCGGGCGACTGAATCAGCCATTGCTCCTATTTCAGAAAGCTGTTCACCCCTTAGTCCCTGTGTGACAGCTCCAATTGGAAACACATCTACTAAACCTGCTTCTTGCCCTAAACGATAAACCTGCTCGACTACACCGGCAGTATCGGCAACAGGTGAAGTGTTGGCCATTGCAGAGAGTGCTGTGAATCCACCTTTTGCACCTGCTCTGCTGGCACTTGCGACAGTTTCACTATCTTCGCGACCAGGCTCACGCAAGTGAGTATGAAGATCTACTAGTCCCGGCAAAACTACGCTGCCCTTGAGATCAATGACAGTTGCAGTTTCATCTGAAATTGATTGAGAAATACCTTCAATGCGACCGTTGCTAATTAAGAGATCGGCTGTCTGAGTTCCTAAAACTTTGCCACCTTTGAGTAGAAAACGTTGCGTAGTCATTAGTTGCTCCCTACTTCTAAAGGCCCGCCAGCAAGTAGGACATACAAGATAGCCATGCGCACATTAACTCCATTAGTTACTTGTTCAACGATTACTGACCGAGCACTATCTGCAACATCCGCAGCGATTTCTAATCCGCGATTCATAGGTCCTGGGTGCATCACGATTGCATGTCTGGCCATAGCAGACATTCGTTCGGAATTGAGACCGAAGTAGCGTGAATACTCACGTGAATTAGGAAAGAAGAGATCACTCATTCGCTCCTGTTGAACACGCAGCATCATGATTGCATCCACGTTTGGAATTACTGAATCAAAATCATATGAGATTGTTGCTGGCCAGCTCTCAACACCAACAGGAAGCAACGTAGGCGGTGCAACTAAAACGACATCAGCACCGAGCATTGAAAGTAACAATACGTTAGAACGCGCAACGCGTGAATGCAGAACATCTCCCACGATTGCAATTCGCAGCCCCTTCAGATCACTTGCTCCCTTACCAAGATGTTTACGAATTGTGAAAGCATCAAGTAATGCTTGACTTGGATGCTCATGTGTTCCATCTCCTGCGTTGATAACACTTCCCGACATCCATTCAAGATCTGCTAAACGCTGGGCTGCACCAGATGCCGAGTGACGAATGACCACCGCATCTGCGCCCATTGCTTGCAAGGTTTGAGCGGTGTCCTTGAGGGATTCACCTTTACTAAGACTCGAACCCTTGGCTGAGAAGTTAATGACATCGGCAGAAAGGCGTTTGGCCGCAGCCTCAAAAGAGATTCTTGTTCGTGTGGAGTCTTCAGCAAAGAGGTTGACGATTGTTCGGCCACGCAATGTTGGGAGCTTTTTCACTTGCCCGTCATTGATGCGTGCTAACTCTGTTGCTGTGTCAAGGATTCCGATTGCATCAGATGCGCTCAGATTATTGATGGAAAGGAGATGGCGCATTAGTTTGCCTCCCCTTCAATTACTACTTCATCGACGCCATCTATTTCAGTCAGTGAAACCCTGACTGATTGCTTCTCTGACGTAGGTAAGTTCTTACCAACAAAATCTGCTCTGATAGGTAGTTGGCGATGGCCTCTATCGACCAGGACTGCTAGCTGCACAGTGCGCGGGCGTCCTACTTCTCCGAGTGCGTCTAAGGCTGCTCGTATCGTGCGACCCGAGTACAAGACATCATCAATCAAGATGACATCTCGTCCTTGAATTCCTATCGGTGGGATTGATGTAGGCATGATTGCGCGGGGTGCGCGAAGGCGCAGATCATCTCTGTACAAGGTGATATCTAAAGTTCCGTGGGCGATCTCTTTACCCTCAATCGAACTCATAATCGCTGCGATACGAGCAGCTAAGTGAGCACCACGAGTTGGAATGCCTAGGACTGTTATCTCTGAAGAACCATGATTCTTTTCAAGAATCTCATGGGAAATGCGAGTCAACGCACGTGAAATATCCTGTGCGGACAGGGCTACGCTCATATAAATCTCCTTCCCCACCTCGCAGGATGGGTCGTTAAAGGATGCGTGGGCGACTATATCAGCAGATTCGCACCTCTGTGGATATCCAAAAGTGCGTGTGGCATCACATGCCTAGCCTTGCCCTATGAATACAGAAATGGAAGAAATAGCCGCACGCCTTCGATCAATACGTCTTTCACGAAATCTGACCTTGGCTGACGTTGAGACTAAGAGTCATAAGCAATTACGAGCAGTCGCCCTTGGCTCATATGAACGTGGCGATAGAACATTGAGTGTAAAGAAGGCGGCTCAACTATCGGAGTTCTATGACGTCCCACTCTCATATCTCTTAACCGGACGTTCTCCCACCCAGAAGGCTGAGGGTGAAATTGTGATCGATTTGCGTAGAGTCAAAGCGCTCTCTATCTCAGAGGAAAAAAGCACGCCAACTGCAAATATTCTCTTCTCATTCCTTTTTGGGATTATCAAAGAGCGCCAGGATTTCAACGGGGAAATTCTGTCCCTGCGCAAGAGTGATATCGCATTTCTGACTATCACCATAGGTTGCACTCATGAAGAGTTCACCTTGTATCTATCCCACAATAAACTGCTTTTTGAAACTAAAGGGACAAGTTCTCTTTAAGTGATGAGATTCGACCTAAAACACCATGGATAAAGCCAGATGAATCATCGGTTGAGAGCTCTTTAGCCAAACTTAGTGCTTCATCAATTGCAACGCTGTCAGGAATATCAGATGCCCATAAAATCTCATAAATACCTAGGCGCAAGATATTGCGATCCACATTAGGAAGTCGATCCATATCCCAACCTTGGGCATAAGTCGTGATGAGTTCATCAATCTTTCGAGTATTTTCACTCACGCCAGTAACAAGAGAGCGTGTGTATTCTCGAATAGGCCTTGCATCTGGTCCCTCTTCAACGATATCTCTAAGGTTGAGAGTTTCCAAAGCATTAGTTCCCCGAATATCAGCTTCAAAGAGCAGGTCTAAAGCTTGCTTTCTTGCTTTACTGCGAGCAGACACTAGTTAGCGCGGCCCTGATATGAACCATCACGTGTATCAACCATGACAATTTCATCCTGCTTGATAAAAAGCGGAACTTGAATCTCAATGCCAGTTTCAACTGTTGCTGGCTTAGTTCCACCAGAAGAGCGATCCCCCTGGATTCCAGGCTCAGTGTAGGTAATACGCAAAGGTACTGATGCAGCTAGTTCGATATAAAGAGGATTTCCTTCGTTAACTGCAACCACAGCATCTGTGTTTTCGAGCATGTAGTTAGCCATATCGCCCACCACAGCTGCTGAGATAGTCATCTGATCGTAAGTCTTGCTATCCATGAATACGAAGTCGTCGCCTTCTTTATACAAATACTGCATGTCGCGCTTTTCTAGAATAGCGATATCAATCTTGACACCTGAGTTGAATGTGCGATCAATGACTTTTCCATTAAGTACTGACTTAAGCTTTGTACGAACGAATGCTGGGCCCTTACCTGGCTTCACATGCTGAAACTCAACGACTGTCCACAACTGGCTTTCAATCTCAAGAGTAATTCCATTTTTTAAATCAGCTGTAGTTGCCACGGTTCAAGCTCCACTCATGTCTGTAGGTGATTATTTACGGCCATTGATTGTCAATGACAAGAGGTTAAGGATACCCGTATTTGCCGGGCGATTTTTCAACTTAGCCAAGCAGGGATTTAAGGGCATTAATCGCTAAAACATAGGAATTGGGACCAAAACCTGCGATTGTCCCTGTTGCCACACCAGAGATAACTGACGTGTGACGAAATTCCTCACGCGCCATTGGATTAGATAAATGAACCTCGATGAGTGGTGCCTTTAATAGTTCTGCTGCATCGCGGATTGCATATGAATAATGAGTAAATGCTGCCGGGTTAATAATCACTGGCAACTTTGCATCTGCTGCTTCATGGAGCCAACCGATAATTGTTGCCTCATCATTGCTCTGTCGCACATCTGCCTGCATCCCTGCTGAGGATGCACTTGTCTGGATCAAAGATTTGAGTTCTGCGTAGTTAAGATCTCCGTAAATAGAGGAATCACGAATATCCAACCGAGCCAGATTCGGGCCATTGATAACCATGATCTTCATGAGCTAATTCTCTCATAAGCATCTGCTAGTTCGCTTTCATTTGCATCCTCAATGCGTAAGGTCTCACCGATAGCACTCAGTCCCACAAATCGAAGTTGGTGGCCTCGAGACTTCTTGTCCAAAGCAAGAAGAGGATAGAGATGTTGCCAAGAATCGCGCGGGTATGTGGTGGGCAATCCCAAGCTAGTGAGAATTTGTTTATGCAGTTGAATGCTCTTTGCATCAAGCAATCCTTTAACTCCTGCAAGTTCGGCGGCAAAAACAAGCCCGATTGACACAGCTTCCCCGTGACGAAGTGAATACTTGCTATGAATTTCTATCGCATGACCCAAGGTATGTCCGTAATTGAGGACTTCTCTACCAAAGGATTCTTTGAAATCGCTTCCCACAACATGGGCTTTAACTGCCACCGAGCGGGTGATGAGATCTTGAACCAGCAAAGCATCCCCGCGAATCTCTGCTACGCCCTTACCGTTTACTAAATCAAGAATCTTGCCATCCATAATGAATCCACACTTCACTACTTCAGCTAACCCTGCCGCAAAATCTCTATCACTTAACGTGGTGAGCCATGCGGTGTCGATTAAAACCTTTTGTGGAGAATGAAATGCACCAATCAAGTTCTTTCCATAATCACTATTTATCCCAGTTTTTCCACCAATTGCTGCATCAACCATTCCGGCGACAGTGGTTGGAATGGCTATCCAATCAATGCCTCGTAACCACGATGCAGCTGCAAAACCAGCGAGATCTGTAATAGTCCCGCCACCAACACCCACAACTGCATCAGAGCGCGTGAAGCCAGCAGCTCCTAACCAATTCCATAAGGATTGCAGGGACTGAGAAGTTTTAGCACCTTCTCCATCGGCAACTTCAAAATAATGAATCTCAGTGTTCTCAGGCTTAAATCCTTTAATGTGATCACGCATTGCAGATGAATACACAAGTGCTACGCGAGTATAAGAACCAAGTGAGTCCTTTAGGCTTGATTGCCAGTCACAGCCAACAACCACGTCATATTCATGCTCAGCATGAACTCGGATAGTGTGAATCATAATTTTGCTGCAATCTCGTTCACTACTTCTTCCACTGACATGGAATCAACTTTAATGACAAAGGTTGCTAAAGATTCATAGATAGGTCTTCGTGTCTCCGCAAGTGCTTGCCATTGCGCTCGAGGATTTGAGAGCAAGAGTGGTCTGTCACGATTAAAGCCAACACGAGGAGCTGCAACTGCTAATGAGACATCCAGAAAGAAAATAGGAGAAGCGCAGGACTTAAGAAGCTCTTGAGCTCTGGGTGCAATAGGTGCACCGCCACCGAGTGATAAAACACAGTCACTAATCTGCAAAGACTCAGCCAGTGCTGCGAACTCTAACTCTCGAAAGAACGCTTCACCTTTATCCACAAAAATATCTGAGATCTTACGGCCATATGAGGTTTCAATCTGATTATCCGTATCAACGAATTCGATTGAAAGTTTGTTGGCTAAGGCCGCGCCAACAGTTGATTTACCGCAACCTGGAGGCCCAATCAAAACAAGACGTGGCATTTTTATGAAAAGTTCAGGTTCTGCATGTAGCTGTTGAAATTACGGCGTGTTTCGGTTACTGAATCACCACCGAATTTTTCTAGTACTGCCTCTGCTAGAACTAACGCCACCATTGCCTCAGCTACGACACCAGCGGCTGGAACTGCGCAGACATCAGAGCGTTGGTTAATAGCCTTGGCACTCTCACCCGTAGCGACATCGATTGTGTCTAAAGCTTTAGGAACTGTAGAGATAGGTTTCATAGCTGCTCGAACTCGGAGAACTTCTCCATTAGACATGCCGCCTTCGGTTCCACCCGCGCGATCAGTGCGGCGAACAATCTTTCCTTTTGCATTCTTTTCAATTTCATCATGTGCAACTGAGCCTCGGCGCGTTGCAGTTTCAAAGCCATCACCAACTTCAACACCCTTAATGGCTTGAATGCCCATCAGCGCTCCAGCTAAACGAGCATCGAGTCTGCGATCCCAATGAACGTGTGAACCCAATCCTGGAGGCATGTTGAAAGCTAAAACCTCAACTACTCCACCCAAAGTGTCTCCATCTGCGTGAGCTGCTTCGATCTCTTTAACCATCAACGCACTCGATGTTTCATCGGCGCAACGAACGGGATCTTTATCAATTCGTGCCATGTCGGCTGGATCAGGCAAAGCATAATCATTAGGAACGCGCGCTTTACCGATAGATAAAACGTGAGACAAGATTGTTATACCAACGCTCTGCTCAAGGAAACTTCTTGCAACTGCGCCAAGTGCAACTCGGGATGCTGTTTCACGGGCACTTGCTCGCTCTAGGATTGGTCGGGCGTCATCTAAATCATATTTCTGCATTCCAACTAGATCGGCATGACCAGGACGTGGTCTAGTTAAAGGTGCATTGCGCGCTAAGTCTTTAATTTCATCTTCAGGGACAGGATCTGCAGACATCACTTTTTCCCATTTAGGCCACTCGGAATTTCCAACTTGAATAGCAATTGGTCCACCTTGTGTAAGGCCTAGTCGAATTCCTCCAAGAATTGTTACCTTGTCAGCTTCAAAGTTTTGTCTAGCTCCTCGACCGTAACCAAGGCGTCTGCGCTCTAAGTGACGATCAATATCTGCCGTTGTAATTTCTACCGAGGCAGGGATTCCCTCAATGATCGCACTGAGTGCTTGACCATGAGACTCACCCGCAGTTAACCAACGCATGTGCCTATTCTTGCAGAAGTTAGCTCTGACTCGTTGCCAAATAAAGGGTTGTTCCAATAAATATCGCTGGAGCCATAGCAATTGTTCGGGGAATCACCTTGGAATAGAGCCATATAAGGACAATTTCAATCAGTGCGATCATAAAAATTGCCAGGAGCAGAAGTTCAAATTCTTGAAATCTGGATAGTTGTAGCATCAGAACAATTAAGCCCAACAACTTGCAATCCCCCATACCAACACCGATAGCCGACATGAGCAATAAAATAGCCAGAACCACCAGCATGAAAACTAAATCCGGAAAGCCCCAAACAACCACTAGAACCGCGACTGCGTAGGCATAGAGCTGTATATATATGTTCGGGATCTTTCGTGAGGAAATGTCTGCGATGGATATCGGTAATGCGAAAAGGAGATATAGCACTTCTCAAGAGTAGGACTTTCAAGCATCTACCAAAGTCGTGTGTGGATTACTTAAGGGCTGCTAACCCAACTTCGCGTAATTTTGTATACATGAGCGCAGAATCAAAGGTCGTGCCTGAAAAAATAGCAATCTGAGCAATAGCTTGGTGAATCAAGAGATCCAAACCATCAATAACACTTCCACCACGCGAGGCCCACAAAGATGATGCAGGTGTTGGCCAAGGTTTATAGAGTGCTTCAAAATATGGAACAGAAGTTTTGGCTGGTAAATCAATTGAATCTGTCACGCCGGCCGGTGCTGTGCTAATCACCAAATCAGCATCGCCTAGAACACTCAGATCATCCCAGTTGAGAAAACTTAACTCTGACTCTACTACCGCATCTGACATGGCCTGCACTCTTGCCAGTGAACGATTAATAACTGTGATTTGCGTACTTGAATTATCGCATGCAGCAGCTGCAGCACGCGCAGTTGCACCTGCTCCCAGAATAACTACATGGCCCTTCACATCAACGTTGTGCATCTTGAGCGCGTTAGTAAATCCAATAACATCTGTTGAAGTAGCGTGCCACTGCCCTGCTTTTCTATACAAAGTATTTGCACTATTAATTCGCTTTGCTAAATCATCAACATGATCTGCATAAGAGATCGCTTCTTCCTTCAACGGCATAGTTAGTGAAAAGCCATTCCATGTTTCATCTCTTTCACTCATGAATAGAGCCAAATTGTCTGCCTTCACTTCTATCGCCTCATAGCTTGCACTTAAACCCATCTGTGCATAGGCGGTGCTGTGTAACAGTGGGCTTAGGGAGTGTGAAATGGGAGATCCTAGGACAGCGGCTTTTATCATTTAAAGACCCCTGCCTTTCTGTTCTTAACAAAGAGCGCTTTCCAAGTCAGAAATTCATCATGAGAACGAGTGAACCGTGTGTCCCCAGGTGCAACTGTAATGAAATACAGCCAATCCCCGTCGGCAGGTTTCAACGCCGCAGCAATAGCCTCACTTCCTGGGTTTCCAATCGGTGTTGGTGGAAGACCGTAGTTTCTATACGTGTTGTAGGGAGACTTAATTAGCGTGGAATTAGTGCTTAAAAAGATTTCCCCACGAAGTTTCTTCACATAGTGAACCGTGGCATCTAACTGCAGTGGCATAGAGATTTCTAGGCGATTTCTAATTACTCGAGAGACCTTATAGAAATCCCCTGCGCCCCCTTCGGCTTGGATCAATGATGCGATGGTCAACAGCTGTGCTGGAGAGTAATTTCCTTTCGCAGCCAAAAGTTCTTGTCCCTTAGCTTCATCTGAAAAGCGATCAATCATCGCTTGCACAGCCTCTAATGCACTTGTTCCGACAGGAAATGAATATTGTGCTGGAAATAGTAGACCTTCAGCATTTGAAAATCCTTTTGGCAATACAACTTTCTTGAAGGCAGTATCTATATCCTTTTTTGTGAATCCATACTTAAGCAGAGAGTCGATGACCTCACTCTTCCAACCACCTTCGAATACTTTAATCAAATTCGGTATACGCGCGGGGTCAAGAAGTTGGGCCAAAGCCTGACGTGCAGAGATTCCGACATTTAGTTCATGTGCACCGGGTGCAACTTGGGCAGAACGAGGATCGGCAACTGCTGCTCTAAAGTATGCCAGCGCAGATTTAGTTATTTTGTTCTCATAAAGTATTTGCCCCACCACAGAACCGCTAGCTCCAGCTGGAATTTCAACAACTACAACCGGTGAATTGGCCTCTATTTGCGCTGTTGGAAAGTCAGGGGCTGAGGAGATATTGGATCTCACTGTGTGAATTGAGAGGCTAAGCAGGGCAACGAAGAGAAAGGCTGAAACCACACGAATGAGAGGGTTGTTGAATATCTTCATCCTTTGTTCTTTTCAATTTCCAGAGCAAAATTAAGAATCTCAACCGCAGCTGCTTGATCTATTGAAGCGCGTGCATCCTTGCTGTTAACACCTGAATCGCGCATACCGCGAGTGGCGGCAACCGTGCTTAAACGTTCATCAATGAGCGTCACCGGAGAAGATGTCATCTCGCTCAACTCTCTTGCAAAGTTTGCCGCCTTAACGGCTGACTCACTCTCGCGTCCATCCATATGTGAAGGTTTACCGACGTAGATATGAATTGGTTCGTATTCAGTGAAAATCTGAGACAGTTGGGATTTAAGTTTGCTATCAGAGGCTTTCAATGTCGTCAGTGGCGTTGCCAAAATTCCATCGGGATCACATACAGCGACACCAATTCGCACATCGCCATAATCAAAAGCGATTCGGCGACCTCTTTGCATGGAGTGATTATCCAACGAGAGCGTGTGAGATTGCCGCTAATGCATCAACTGACTTAGCAGCATCGGTTCCTCCGCCTTGAGCGAAGTCATCTTTACCGCCTCCGCCACCACCTAATACCGTGGAACCAATCTTTACCAACGCACCTGCTTTTACTCCACCAGCACGAGCAGCATCACTTGCCGCAACAACTAGTACTGGCTTGGAATCATTGACACTGATGAGTGCAACGACACTGTTTGCGGCCTTTGAGCGAAGTTCAAGTGAAATCTTGCGCAAATCATCACCAGAGATGCCATCTCCCAAAAGTGCTGTGATAACTGTTGTTCCATTCACAACCTTTGCACCCTTAGCGATCTCGCCTACTTGCGAGAGTGCCTGCGCAGAGCGCAACACACTTAACTCTTTTTCAATCTCTTTCATTGAATTGATGAGGCCGTTGATGCGCTCTGGAAGTTCTTCTACTCTGGCGCCCTTAATGATCTCTGTAAGAGAGTTAAGCAAAATATGTTCGCGAGCTAAGAAACGATAAGCATCAACACCCACAAGAGCCTCAACACGTCGAACTCCTGCACCAATAGATGATTCGCTCAAAAGTTTAACAACACCGAGCTGACCTGATCGAGAAACGTGTGTTCCTCCGCAGAGCTCGCGTGCCCAATCACCAACACTGACAACACGAACTTGGTCTCCATATTTCTCACCAAAAAGTGCCATTGCACCGAGTTTCTTGGCAGCATCTTGCGACATTACTTCAGCGCTTACTTCAAGGTTATCTAGCAGCAGCGTGTTCACACGTGATTCAACATCATTGAGTACTGATGCAGGTACGGCTCCTGTTGCAGGAAAATCAAAACGGAATCTTCCAGGTGAGTTTTCTGAACCAGCTTGTGTGGCAGTCTCCCCCAAAAGTTCACGGAAAGCTTTATGCACCATGTGAGTTGCTGTGTGTGCACGAGAAATAGCATCACGACGTTCAACGTCGATTGCAGCTTGTCCTTGCGATCCACTTTCAAGTGATCCAGAGAGAACACGACCACGGTGAACAAAGACACCTGGGACAGGAGTTTGTACGTCATCAATTTCCACAACAGCACCATTAGCCAAAGTAATCGTTCCACCATCAGCTAACTGACCACCACCTTCTGCATAAAAAGGCGTGCGATCTAAAACAACTTCAACTTCTTCCTCTGCTCCAGCAGATCCAACTAAATTACCATCCACCAGAACTGCAGTTACTTTCGCTTCACTTGTCAGATGTGAATACCCAATAAACTCGGATTTTCCATTCTTGTCAGCCACTTGGCGATAGACGGATAGATCTGTGTGGCCACTTTTCTTAGCCTTTGAATCTGCCTTTGCGCGATCCTTTTGTTCTTTCATCAGACGGCGGAATCCGTCCTCATCAACTTCTAATCCTTCTTCGCGGGCCATCTCAAGAGTTAAGTCGAATGGGAAACCGTATGTGTCATGAAGCTTGAAGGCATCCTCGCCAGGTAGAACAGAACTTTTGCTCTTTTTCAGAGCTGCACTTGCAACATCAAAAATCTGCGTGCCGCTCTTAAGTGTTTGCAAGAAACTCTCTTCTTCAGAAACACTGACAGAAAGAATTCGCTTTGAATCACTTACTAACTCTGGATACTGAGGACCCATCGCTCCGATTGCCGCCACAGTGAGCTCAGACATAATTGGATCCATTGAACCAAGTAGTCGCATATTACGAATTGTGCGGCGCATCATGCGACGTAGAACGTAACCACGGCCTTCATTTCCAGGTGTTACACCATCACCAATAAGCATCGCTGAAGTACGAGCATGGTCGGCAATAATTCGAAGTGAAACATCTGATTTCTCAGATGAACCGTACTTAACTCCCGTTAACTCAGATGCCTTAGTCAGAATCTGCATGGTTGTATCAATTTCATAAATGTTTTCAACACCCTGCAAAAGAGCTGCCATACGCTCTAGACCTAAACCAGTATCGATACTCTTTGCTGGCAATTCGCCAAGAATTGGATAATCATTCTTACCAGAACCAACACCGCGCTCATTTTGCATGAACACCAAGTTCCAGACTTCCATGTAGCGATTCTCATCTGCAATTGGTCCACCCTCTGCGCCATATGCAGGACCACGGTCGTAATAAATTTCAGAACAAGGACCACATGGTCCAGGAACGCCCATTGACCAGAAGTTATCTTCCATATCGCGACGTTGAATGCGCTCTTTCGGAACACCCATCTTGGTGTGCCAAATATCTGCAGCTTCATCATCATCTAAATAAACAGTTACCCATAAACGATCTTCTGGAAAACCATAACCACCATCATTAATCGGACGTGTTAACAGCTCCCAAGCAAGTGCAATAGCACCTTCCTTGAAGTAATCACCGAAAGAGAAGTTTCCACACATCTGAAAAAAGGATGCATGTCGTGTAGTTTTTCCAACTTCATCGATATCTAATGTTCTTACACACTTTTGCACTGATGTTGCACGCTTGTAAGGCGGGGTAATTTCGCCTAGAAAGTAGGGTTTGAACGGAACCATTCCTGCGTTAACGAGTAAGAGGTTTGGGTCATCAGCGATAAGAGATGCCGATGGAACAACGGTGTGAGTTAATCCTTGACGATTATCTGATTCAAAGAAGCGCAGCCAGCGCGAACGGATCTCGGCGGATTCCACTTGTGAGGATCACTCAGCCTTCTTCTTAGATCGAGATTTCTTCTTCGACGCTGCAGAGATAAGAGCACCGGCAACCTTGACGGCTGAGCCATTTTTGCTAATAAAAGCTGTGGTTGCTTCATTGACTTTATCTGAGAGATCTTCAGCGTTTTTAGTAATTTTGTTAATACTCTTGAGAGGTCCGTTTACTAAAGTCACAGTCGTGTGAACTTCATCGATAAGTGGTGCAGTTTCATCTGTGATCGTTTTTAGGGAAGCCTTAGCCTCATCTATGAAGCGACCGAGACGAATAATCACATAGGCAACCGCAATGGCGATAACCATCAGCGCACAACTTGCGATTATTGTTGCAATTCCACCTGGACCCATGTTGTTAGCCTACCTGAGGCGCTGCTTTAGGAGCGCCATCAATACCGCTCTCCTTGCGTTGCGCCGTAGTAATAGGAGTTGGAGCACCAGTTAATGGGTCCCCACCGCTTGCAGTCTTAGGGAATGCAATCACTTCACGGATTGAATCTGAACCAGTAAGCAGAGCGCATACTCGATCAAGACCAAGTGCAATTCCACCATGTGGAGGTGGTCCGTAGTTAAAGGCCTCCAAGAGGAAGCCAAACTTGCTCTGTGCCTCTTCATCACTTAAACCAATAACACTGAAAACATCCTTTTGAATTTGACGATCATGAATACGAATTGATCCACCGCCAAGCTCTGTTCCATTCAAAACAATGTCATATGCATAGGCAAGTGCTGAGGCAGGATCTTTTGCAAATGTCTTTGCAAACTCTGGCTTAGGTCCAGTGAATGGATGGTGAACAGCTGTCCAACCACCGTTATCTGTTGGTTCAAACATTGGTGCGTCGACAACCCACAGGAACTCCCACTTATCTGCAGGAATTAAGTTGCAACGCTTACCGATTTCTAAACGAACTGCACCTAACAAATTCAATGATGCCATGCGATCGCCGGCAGCAAAGAAAATCGCATCTCCAGCTTTTGCACCTGCTGCTGCAGCAATTCCTGAAGCTTCTGACTCTGAAAGATTCTTTGCAACCGGCCCGCCTAAAGTTCCATCTTCATTGACCAAGATGTATGCAAGTCCCTTAGCACCGCGGGCTTTAGCCCAGTCTTGCCATGCATCCAACTCACGACGAGGAGAGGCTGCTCCCCCAGGCATAACAACGCTTCCAACGTATGGTGCTTGGAAAACTCTGAAAGTTGTTTGGGCAAAATACTGAGTTTGTTCAGTTAGTTCGTAGCCAAAGCGAAGATCAGGCTTATCTGAACCATAGCGAGTCATTGCATCGGCATAGGTCATGCGCTGGAGTGGAAGAGGAATGGTGTAACCAACAGCTTCTTTCCAAATCTTTGAAACAATCTTTTCGGCAACGGCCAAGATGTCTTCTTGATCAATAAAGGACATTTCGATATCGAGTTGCGTAAATTCTGGCTGGCGGTCGGCTCGGAAATCCTCATCGCGAAAACATCTGGCGATTTGGTAATACTTTTCCATTCCAGCAACCATCAACAACTGCTTAAAGAGCTGTGGTGATTGTGGCAAGGCATACCAACTACCCGGCTGCAGACGAACTGGGACTAAAAAGTCACGAGCACCTTCAGGAGTTGAACGTGTTAGATATGGGGTTTCAATCTCAAGAAACGCTTCATCTTCCATCACTCGACGAATAACCGAAGTCACCTTGGAGCGCAAACGAAGATTCGCTGCTGGCTTTTCACGGCGTAGATCTAGGTAGCGATACTTCAAGCGCACTTCTTCGCTGATTTCTGAATCATTTCCTGAATCAACTGGGAAAGGCAGCGGTGCTGACTCACTCAAAACAACGACTGTGTCACCCATAACTTCAATTTCACCCGTAGGAATGTTTGTATTCTCATTTCCTGCAGGTCTTGCCAAAACTTCTCCCGTAATCATCAGACACCATTCGGCGCGAAGAGAACCCGCCATCTTTTCATCGCGAATAACTACTTGAACAGAACCTGAAGCATCGCGTAGATCAATAAATGCAACACCGCCATGATCACGGCGGCGTGAGACCCACCCTGCCAAGGTAACGGTCGTTCCGGCATGGGATTTGCGCAATGAGCCTGCGTCATGAGTTCTTAACATATGTGCGTTCTACATCCCTATAACTAAATTGCGCTGATTAATGAGTCAATCTTAACCGATGAAGTGGCACCAGTTTTCATCTCTTTTAGCTCCACCGTTGCGCTAGAAATCTCTGATTCCCCCAAAACGATGACATAGCGAGCACCGCTCTTGTCCGCGCCTTTCATAGCACCCTTGAGCGCTCGATCTCCAAAAGCAATTTCAATACTCTTTCCGGCACCGCGTAGTTGGCTAGCAATCTTCATCGCCATTTCTTTTGCCGCATCTCCCAGTGGAATGATGAATAAATCTGAAACAAAGGAGTTCTCATTAATTACTCCTTCTGCCTCTGCTGCCAAAAGCGCTCTATCTACACCTAAACCAAAACCAATTCCAGATAAAGACTGACCGCCGAGTTCGGCCATAAGTCCGTCATAGCGGCCTCCCCCACCAATTCCAGACTGAGCACCTAGAAGTTCGTGTACAAATTCAAATGTAGTGCCGGTGTAGTAATCCAAACCACGAACCATCCGTGGATTGAGAACATAGGAAATACCCAACACATCAAGATACTTCTTCACTTGTTCGAAGTGAGCACGTGAACTCTCACTCAAGTAGTCAACTAGCAGTGGCGCTTTCGCCATTGCATCTTTAATTTCAGGACGTTTATCATCAAAAAGGCGTAATGGATTAAGTGCTGCGCGCAAAGTTGTTGCCTCATCCAATTTCATCCCCGCAATAAACTTCACTAAATCAACACGATGGGCTGCGCGAGAATCCGCATCACCCAAGCTGGTTATCTCTAAACGATACTTGCTTAGGCCAATGGCCTTAAATCCTGCATCTGCAATAGCAATTACTTCAGCATCAATTGCTGCATCATCTAAACCAATGGCTTCAATACCGACTTGGTAAAACTGGCGGTAGCGACCTGCTTGCGGACGCTCTGCGCGAAAGAACTGTCCTGAGTACCAAAGTTTGGCTGGGAGTTGTCCGCGATCTAGACCATGTTCGATAACTGCGCGCATTACTCCGGCAGTTCCTTCTGGGCGCAATGTAATCGAGCGATCGCCACGGTCTTGAAATGTGTACATCTCTTTTGAGACAACGTCAGTTGATTCACCAACACCACGAGTAAAGAGTTCAGTATCTTCAAAGACTGGAAGTTCGATTAATTGATAACCCGCTTTGCGAGCTGGCTCAATTAAGGATTCACGAACAAACTCAAATGCTGCAGACCGCGGTGGAACATATTCACTTACACCTTTAGGTGCTTGAATTTTCTGCCCTGCCATTAGTAGCGACCTTTCAGGGCAGTTAAATATGGATTGTTCTTCTTCTCAGCGCCCATGGTGGTCTCGGCATAGTGTCCAGGCAGAACCCGCAAATGATCGCCGAGCGGCATAATCTTTTTACGCAACGTAGTCTCCATCGCCTCTGCTGACCCACCTGGCAGATCTGTGCGTCCAATAGAACCAGCAAAGAGAACATCGCCGCTGACTAATAATTCATCATCAACGACAAAAACGAGAGAACCAGCAGTGTGGCCGGGAGCGTGGATGGCTTTGAATTTCATGCCCACAAGCTCCACCACTTCTTCATTGCGCAATTCTCTTACATCCTTCGGTTCGACAAAGTCCATAGCCGATAATGTCGCTACGAATTCTGGACCATGAATACGCTCAGGATGAGCCAGAGCCACTCGATCGAGTGAGTGAATATAGGCAGGAATTGAATATCCATCTGCGATTGGTTGGATAGAAAAGGTGTGATCAAGATGCCCATGTGTAGCAATGACTGCGACAGGCTTGAGTGAGTGCTTCTTTAGAATCTCATCCAACTGCTGTGAAACATCTGGCATTCCGGGATCGACTACAACGCATTCACTGCCAGCCTTGGGAGCAATCACCCAGCAGTTGGTGGCATACATAGGGGCTGCAAAAGAGTCGACTAACACCGATTTCACCCTCTCGCCCACGCTCAAATTAGGAGCGATTGACGCTCACTCACCCAGACAGGGTACCTTTTACCTCCGCACGATTCACGCTCATCCAAGGTGCGCCTTGAGTGAGCACGCACACTGATAGCGACGTTCTAGATTAGAACAACGCGCTGAAAGGGAACACACCATGAGCGAATTCAATCCAACACCACAAGCAAGTGCAGCATCAGCCTTAATCGGAGATCCATCAGCCTTTGGCCGCGTAGCCGAAGATGGAACAGTTTTTGTTCGCACCTCCTCCGGTGAAAAAGCAGTTGGTTCGTATCCTGGTAAAACAGCCGAAGAAGCTCTGGCTTACTTTGTTCGCAAATTCGAACTCCTTGCAGCTGAAGTTGCTCTCCTTGCAGCTCGAATTAAAAGCGGCGCACTTGTCCCATCCGATGCATATGCAGCGGTTAAGAAACTGCGCGAGCAAGTAAAAGAATTAAATGGTGTTGGTGATCTTGATGCTCTTTCAGCGTCAGTAGAACAAATCGAACCTCTCATTGAAGGCCATCGCGAGGCATATGAGGCTAAGAAGGCAGCAGAGACTGCTGCTAAGTCTGCTCGACGCGAACAAATCCTTGTTGAGAAAGAAAAGATTGTTGCAGAAGCTGAAAGCCTTGCACTATCTGAAAGTTGGAAGGTAACTGGCGATCGTCTCAAGGTGCTACTCGATGAATGGAAATCAGCACCTCGTTTAGATAAGAAAGCAGATGCAGATCTCTGGAAGCGTTTCTCATCATCCCGCAACAAATTTGATAAGCGTCGCCGCACGCACTTTGCAGCCCTTGAATCAGTTCAAAAGGTTGTAGTTGATGCAAAGAAGGCAATCATTGAAGAAGCAGAAAAGCTTGCGACTTCAACTGAGTGGGTTCCAACGGCAAAGCGTTTCAAGGCTCTCATGGATGCTTGGAAAGCTGCTGGACGTGGAAAGCCAAGTGATGATGCAAAGATGTGGGCCAGATTTAAAGCCGCACAGGATCAATTCTTTAGTGCTAAAAATGCTGATCTAGAAAAACGCGACACAACAATGGCCACAAATCTTATTAAGCGCGAAGAGCTAATTGTCCAAATTGAAGCGCTTCTACCAATCACTAATTTGGATCAGGCGAAGAAGGCGCTGCGCGATCACTTGAACGCATGGAGCAAAATTGGCATGACTCACCGCGACAAGCGCGCATCCCTTGATGCACGTGTTCACGCAGTAGAGAGCGTTATTAAGGAGGCTGAAGCTGAAATCTGGCGCAAAACAGATCCAGCGGCAAAGGCACGTGCTGCCGAAGTTGTTAAGCAACTTACTGACTCAATCGAGAGTTATGAAAAGATCGCTGCTAAATCAGAAGCTGCTGGAAATGCTAAGAAAGCATCTGAGGCTCGCGAATCTGCTGCAGCTCGTAAGGTGTGGCTAGCTGAAGCAGAAAAAGGTTTAGCTGAATTTAGTTAATTGTTGGTAGTGCGATAAACGTCGTACACACCCTCAATATGTCTGACCGCTGCAATCACCGCATCTAAATGCGTTGCATCTGCCATTTCAAAAGTAAAGCGTGAAATCGCCGTGCGATCCTTAGATGTACTCACTGCAGCGCTCAGAATATTGACGTGCTGATCAGAGAGCGTTCGAGTCACATCTGCCAACAGTGACTCGCGATCTAGAGCTTCAACTTGAATATTGACCAAGAAAACACTTGCAGCACCCAAGCGCCAAGAGACTTTAACAATGCGATCGTTTTGGTTTAGAACCAAATCACCTGCGTTGACACAGTCGTTTCTATGAATTGAAACGCCACTGCCCTTAGTAATGAAACCAATAATCGCATCGCCAGGAACTGGCGTGCAACAGCGGGCTAACTTAACTAAGACATCCTCAGCACCCTCAACATCAATCGCATTACTGGAACGTCTTGCCGTTGGGGCGCGTGGCGTGAATGTATCCATTGTGGGTTCTGGATGAGAATCTTCTACGCCCATCGATATAACAAGTTTGTCGATGACTGAGGCAGCAGAGATATGACCATCGCCAACTGCTGAATACAGGGCATCGATATCTGGGTAGCGAAGTTCATGGGCTAACTCAAGAAGTGAGTGACCAGCAAAAATCTTTTGGAGCGGCAGACCTGCTTTACGCATTTGTCGCGCAATTGATTCACGGCCAGCATCAATTGCTTCTTCGCGTCGTTCTTTGCTAAACCAACCTTTAATCTTTGAGCGAGCACGAGGACTCTTTACAAAGTTAAGCCAATCTCTACTTGGCCCAGCGTGTTCACCCTTATTGGTAACGATCTCAACGACATCACCGTTGTTTAATCGTGATTCAAGTGGAACAAGACGCCCGTTTACCTTAGCTCCTGCGCATCGAAACCCGACATCTGTATGAACGGAGAATGCAAAGTCCACAGGGGTTGATCCACCAGGAAGGGCGACGACACTGCCCTTGGGTGTGAAGACGAAAACTTCAGGTGTACCTAAATCAAAGCGCAAAGCTTCCAGAAACTCTGATGGATCTTCGGTCTCTTTTTGCCACTCGTGCAGTTGGCGAAGCCAAAGCATCTCAGGAGATGACTCATTGTTTTCATGACCTTGCTTGTATTTCCAGTGAGCTGCGATACCGAATTCAGCGCGTGAGTGCATATCAAATGTTCTAATCTGAATCTCAATAGCTTTGCCCGTTGGTCCAATCACGGTGGTGTGTAGAGATTGATAAAGATTGAACTTAGGCATTGCTATGTAATCCTTGAAACGACCAGGTACGGGACTCCATCTTGCGTGAATAGCGCCTAGAACTCCGTAGCAGTCACGAACATCCTCAACTAAAACTCGAATACCTACTAAGTCATAAATGTCATTGAATTCTCTTCCGCGCACAACCATTTTTTGATAGACCGAGAAGAAGTGCTTTTGTCGACCTGTAACTGTAGCTTTGATTCCATCGGCAGCTAAATCTTGCGTAACAATCTCAATGACATCGTGCGTTAACTTATCGCGAGATGGTGAGCGCTCTGCAACAAGGCGCGAAATCTCTTCAAACTTCTTTGGCTCTAGAACTTCAAAGGAGAGATCTTCTAGCTCCCACTTAATTGCATTCATACCTAATCGGTGGGCAAGCGGTGCATAGATATCTAAAGTTTCACGGGCTTTGCGTTGGGCACTTTCGGCTGAAACATATTTCCAGGTGCGCGCATTATGGAGTCGATCTGCAAGCTTTATAACTAAGACTCGGATATCTCTAGACATTGCAACAACCATCTTGCGCACAGTCTCAGCCTCGGCCGTTGGCCCATATGTGAGTTTGTCTAGCTTTGTCACACCATCAACTAATCCAGCGATTTCATCGCCGAAATCGTGGCGTAGTTCCTTAAGCGAATAAGCGGTGTCTTCCACAGTGTCATGCAAGAGGGCAGCAATGATTGCTTCCGATGTTAAACCCAGCTCAGCCAAGATATTGGCGACTGCAACTGGGTGCGTTATATATGCATCACCCGATTTACGAAGCTGTCCATCGTGAGCTTTTTCAGCAACTACAAATGCACGTTCAACATCTGCAAAGTTATTCGTCGCATGGTGCTCTTTGAGCGCACTTATGACCGGTGCAATCAAAGTTTCCATTTAGGTACCGCTATTTGCGATGTTTACGCTTTGGTTGATTGCGTGGTCCACGGCGCTCTTCTGAATGCGCAGGTGCTGGCGTAGGAGTTCCAACAGGTGCTGTGCGACTGTTGACGCGCTTTGCAAGTGCTTGCATCGCAGGTTCTCTCTCGCGTAGCTGAGCTAAGACAGGAGGCGCAATAAAGATTGACGAGTAGGTACCAACTGCTAAACCAATGAACAGCGCAAGGGAAAGATCCTTGAGCGTTCCGGCACCAAGTAATCCAGCACCAACAAAGAGGATTGAACCTACTGGCAAGAGCGCAATGACAGATGTGTTAATCGAACGAACAATCGTCTGATTAACTGCCAAGTTAGTTGCTTGAGAGTAGGTGCTCTTTGAAGTTGCGGTAATCGTGCGCGTGTTTTCTCGAATCTTGTCGAATACAACAACGGTGTCATAGAGCGAATAACCCAAAATAGTTAAGAAGCCGATGACTGTTGCTGGCGTTACATCGAATCCGACGAGTGCGTAGATACCAACAGTGATGAATACATCGTGAACTACGGCAGCAATAGCTGCAATAGCCATTTTTGGTTCAAATGCCATTGCAAGGTAGAGCATCACGCAAATCAAGAAACCAAATAGACCATAGACGGCCTTGCGAGTAATTTCCTTACCCCAAGAAGGTCCAACGATTTGTGTGTCAATTGATTCAACTGGAACTGCAAACTTTGCTGCTAAAGCATCCTGTACAGCGTTGTTCTGAGCAGTATCTAGGGCGCCTGTTTGAACGCGAACCTTGTCGCTACCAATTGTCTGAACAATTGATTCTCCGGGAACTCCTGCTGCAGTTACAGCAGAACGGGCATCCTCAACAGATGCGCCAACCTTAGTAACGGTGAATGAAGAACCACCCTTAAATTCAATACCAAGGTGTAGACCTTGAATACTCAAAGCTCCCATAGAGAGCAGAACAAAGAGTGCAGAGACTGCATACCAGCGACGTCGACGACCAATGATTTCAATTGAAGTCTCACCTCGGTAGAGACGGCCACCTAAACCTGAAAGCTTTGACATTTCTTATGCCTCCCCTGCTACTGGCAGTGTTCCAGTGCTCTTGGCTGATAGTCCTGACAAAGGATGACCTGATGCAAAGAACTTCATCTTTGCAAGGATCGTCACGATTGGCTTTGTAAAGACAAAGACAACAATTAAGTCAACAAGTGTTGTTAAACCTAAAGTGAATGCGAACCCTCGAACGCCACCTACTGCAAAGAAATACAGCAAGACAGCGGCGATAATTGAAACAAAGTCAGCCACCAAAATTGTTCGGCGTGCTCTGCTCCAACCGGTCTCAACAGCAGTTCGAAGTGAACGTCCTTCTCTAATTTCATCTCGAATACGTTCGAAGTAAATAATGAATGAGTCGGCGGTAACACCAATTGCAACGATCGCACCTGCGATACCAGCCAGAGTGAGCGTAAATCCAATCCACTCACCAAGAAGTAAGAACATGAGATAAACGAGTGAACCAGCAACTGCAAGAGAACCAACAGTTACAAGTCCAAGACCTCGGTAATAGAGCATTGAGTAGAGCAGAACTAGGCCTAAACCAAGTCCACCAGCCAATAGGCCCGCACTGAGTTGATCAGCACCTAACGTTGGTGAAACTTGCTGCACTTCACCGCGATCAAAAGAAAGTGGCAAAGCACCGTATTTAAGAACGTTTGCTAAATCTTGAGCTTCAAGTTGTGTGAAGCTTCCAGTAATTTGAGCATTTCCAGAAGGAATAGCTTCATTAATTCTTGGAGCTGAAACAACTAAACCATCGAGCACGATTGCTACCTGGTTGAGCGGTGCGGCCAATGAAGTCACACGTGAAGTAATTGCACCAAATGCTGTTGTGCCTTCTCCGTTAAAAGTAAGGCTTACATACCAAGCACTGCCGCTTTGAGCATCAAGTCCTGCTGAGGCCTTTGAAATCTGGCGACCTAAAACTTCAGCTGGTGCCAAAATGTATTTTGTTAAACCTGCACGATCACAGGCAACAATTGTGTCCGTTGGTGCATCAGCGCCAGAGCCCTGAAGATTTTCAGGCTTTGTGCAATCAAGTGCTGCAAACTTGGCATTTACTTCTGGGCTAACTCCCGTTGCTGGTGTTGCCGCAGGATCTGCTGCACCGGTTGCTGCCGCAGTTGCTAATACTTGGCGGAATCGCAGCTCTGCAGTTTGTCCAACTAACTCAACTACTCGTCGACCAGTATCTCCTGGAACAGAGATAACAATCTGGCGATTAACGCCACTTCCCTGCGCAGCTACCTCAGACTCGGCAACACCGAGTGAGTTAACGCGTTGGCGGATGATGGAGACTGCTTGGTCGATTGCTTCGTTAGTAACTTTTCCATTTTCACCCGGTGCAATACGCGGTTGAAGAGTGACTGAAGTTCCACCTCGAAGATCAAGACCTAGACGAACTTGCGTAGCGCCTTGGACAAAAACAAGACCTGTAAGTGCGATGAGCACTAGGGCCAAGATTGCCAATGAACGCGCTGGGCGGGCAGTCGTCTTTACTGGTTTAGTAGTTGTAGACATAGGTGCAGAGTCTAGGCGTCAGGTGCTGGTGTGTCGAAAAGCGAGGCAAATTGAGCGGGTGGTGTTCGTCCTATATGGGCAAAACCAGCAGCTGTTGCAACTCTTCCTCTAGATGTTCTGGCCATGAGGCCATTTCGAACTAGGAAAGGCTCTGCAACAGATTCAACTGTTTCTATCTCTTCACCCACTGCAATTGCCAAGGTGGATAGCCCCACTGGCCCGCCGTTAAAGCGCTCGACCAAAGCCACCAATACCCCACGATCAAGTCGATCTAAGCCCATTTCATCTACTTCATACATCTCTAATGCAGCTTTTGCATCGGCTAATGAGATGGAAGGACTGGCTTTTACTTGGGCATAGTCGCGAACACGACGTAGCAAACGATTAGCAATACGTGGTGTGCCACGAGATCGCCCTGAGATTTCAGTGATTGCATCGGTATGAATATCTATCTCCAGTAACGCAGCACTTCTTAAAATCACTTGCGCCAACTCTTTATCATCATAGAAATCTAAGTGCGCCGTGAAGCCGAAACGATCACGAAGTGGTCCAGGCAATAGACCTGCTCGTGTTGTTGCACCTACTAGTGTGAAGTGTGGAAGTTGTAATGGAATGGCTGTGGCCCCAGGACCTTTGCCAACTACAACATCGACTCTAAAGTCCTCCATCGCTAGGTAGAGAAGCTCCTCTGCAGGTCGTGGCAGTCGGTGAATTTCATCTAAGAAAAGAATCTCTCCTTCAACTAAAGAAGAGAGAATTGCAGCTAAATCACCGGCATGTGTAATTGCAGGACCACTAGTTATGCGAATGGGTGCTTGCATCTCACTTGCCAGAATTAACGCTAACGTTGTTTTTCCGAGTCCCGGAGGACCAGAAAGCAAGATGTGATCTGCAGGTGTGTTTCGATGGCGCGCAGCAGTTAACAAAACATCTATCTGTTCGCGAACACGGTGTTGCCCAATGAAATCTTTGAGTGTTTTGGGACGAAGGGCTTGTTCTAACGCCGACTCTTCTCCCTTGATATTTGAGCCCACTAAGCGCTCTTGATTATCAGCCACGTGAACTCTTTCCACTTGCTAGTGCTAACTTCAATAGCGCACTTAACTCCATGCTGGCTGGGTCTTGATCATTGCCATGTAAATCATTAACCACATAACTAATCGCAGAATCTGATTCCTTGGGAGAAAAACCAAGAGAAACAAGGGCACTGAGCAGTTGTTCACGCCATGGCGGTTGATGTCCTTTATATGTTGCACCTGAAGAGAGATCGCTCAGTTTGCCCTTCAACTCCAAAATCATGCGCTGTGCACCCTTTTTACCAATACCTGGAACGCGCTCAATTGCAGAAGTATCTTCTTGAGAAATCGCGCGAGCTAAATCTTCAGGGGTTAATGCGCCCATAATTGATAGAGCCACCTTTGGTCCCACTCCAGAAACCGTTTGAACAAGTTCAAAAAGATTGCGAACCTCTTCAGTTAAAAAGCCAAACAAAGTTAGTGAATCTTCGCGCACAACTAGGGATGTATAGAGAGTGGATTGGGAACCAAGAGTTAATCCGGCACTTGTTGGTGGATTGATCAGAACACTCAAGCCCACTCCCCCAACTTCAATGACTAACTTGTCGAGTGAAAGAGAGCGAATAGTTCCAGTTACAGTTGAAATCATTTAGCCACGCAGTTTTCTAAGGCGGGACTTTTCAGCCTCTACTGCTTGATTAATTCTGGCCGTTGATCCACCTCGCCAAATATTGCAAATGGCTAGTGCGAGTGCATCAGTTGCATCTACTGGCTTTGGGATTGAATCTAAGTTAAGAATCTTTTGAACCATCTGGGCTACTTGTGCTTTATTAGCGCGACCTGAACCTGAGACGGCCGCCTTTACTTCACTGGGTGTGTGCATCATGACGGGAATTCCAGCTTTAGCCGCAATGAGCAGTGCAATGCCGGCAGCTTGTCCGGTGCCCATAACTGTTCTCACGTTGTGCTGGGCAAAGACTCGCTCCACTGCAATCACATCTGGATTCCAGAGAGCAATCCATTCATTTAAACCCTTATCGATTTCAAGCAAACGATTTTCTAGTGCCATATCCGCTGGTGTCATGACAACGCCCACTCCGACCATCTTAAGTGGAGATCCCGGGCTACCTTCAACGATTCCAATACCGCAGCGCGTTAGACCAGGATCAATTCCTAGTACGCGCATACTGGCCACCATTTCCTCTGACGAAGTTCAAGGTTTCTAGCCTAGGCCTTACCCGTGACGAATTTATTCCAGGCTCGCCATAACCTCATCTGAAACATCGAAGTTGCTATAGACGTTTTGCACATCATCGAGCTCTTCAATCGCATCGATAAGTTCAAAAACCTTCTTGGCTCCATCGGCATCTAGTGGGATCGACATTGAAGGCAGGAATGAAGAATCAGCTGATTCATAGTCAATTCCAGCGTTCTGCAACGCGGTTCGGACTTGAACCAAATCAACTGGCTCGCACACCACTTCAAATGATTCACCTAAATCATTTACTTCTTCAGCGCCTGCATCTAGAACTGCTTCAAGAACTCGGTCCTCAGTTAATCCATCGACCTTGTTAACAATGATGACACCCTTGCGATTGAAAAGATATGAAACTGAACCAAGATCTGCCATAGATCCGCCGTTGCGAGTAACTGCAACTTTGATTTCAGAGGCTGAACGGTTGCGGTTATCAGATAGACACTCAATCATGATTGCCACACCGTTTGGGCCATAGCCCTCATACATAATCGTGATCCAGTCTTTGGCGCCAGCCTCTAAACCCGCACCACGTTTGATTGCGCGATCGATGTTATCTGCTGGCATCGAAGATTTTTTCGCCTTTGTAACTGCATCAAATAACGTTGGATTGCCTTCCATGTCAGCACCGCCATTGCGTGCTGCAACTTCAATTGCGCGAATCTGCTTTGCAAAAACCTTTGCACGACGACTATCGATAATCGCCTTCTTATGCTTGGTGGTCGCCCACTTGGAATGGCCGGACATGGCTTACACCTTCAATCTCATTAACGCTGATTATGAAACTTACTTTACCTTCTCTAATGCAGGCTTTGCCACTTCCTCAATAAAGTAACGGTGGATTCGATGATCTGCCGTTAGTTCTGGATGAAAAGATGTGGCCAGAAGAGTCGCAGAACGCACTGCCACAGGGTGTGAATCCACAGAGGCTAAAACCGTGATGCCAGCCCCCACTTTTTCCACCCACGGAGCACGGATAAATACCGCCTTAATCAATTCACTGGAGCCATCATTAAAAGAGATATCTGTTTCAAATGAATCTACTTGGCGACCAAAAGCGTTACGGCGAACAGTGATATCTAATCCACCAAAAGTCTTTTGTCCTTGCTTGGCATCCAAGATTTGATCTGCAAGCAAAATCATTCCTGCACAGGATCCATAGACCGGCATGCCTGCGGCTATTCGTTGCTTTATTGGTTCAAAGATGCCAAAAATTTCAGCGAGCTGAGCAATAGTTGTTGATTCTCCCCCAGGCAAAACAAGGGCATCAACTTCTGCTAACTCAGATTCTCTGCGCACTTCAATGGGATCAATACCGCAGGCAATTAATGCACTCACATGCTCGCGAACATCACCCTGGAGTGAGAGAACTCCGACCTTCATGAACGAAGTGAACTACCAGCCGCGATCGGCAAGACGGTGTGGTGCTGGAAGATCTGCAACGTTAATACCAACCATTGCCTCTCCAAGACCGCGTGATGCATCAGCGACAACCTTGGCATCTTGCCAAAACGTTGTTGCCTTCACACATGCAGCCGCACGCTGTGCTGGATTTCCAGATTTGAAAATACCTGAACCAATAAAGACGCCATCTGCGCCCATGGCCATCATTAGCGCAGCATCGGCAGGAGTAGCGATTCCGCCAGCGGTGAAGAGAACAACTGGAAGTTTGCCACTTTGTGCAACTTCCTTAACTAATTCATAAGGAGCTTGGAGTTCTTTAGCTGCAACATAGAGTTCATCTTCGCGCATTGAAGATAGTCGACGGATTTCTCCACCAATCTTGCGCATATGTTGCATTGCATTTGAAACATCGCCTGTGCCAGCTTCACCTTTAGAGCGAATCATTGCTGCGCCTTCATTAATGCGGCGTAGTGCCTCTCCTAGATTTGTAGCACCACACACGAATGGAACTGTGAAGTCCCACTTGTCGATGTGGTTTTCATAATCTGCAGGAGTGAGAACTTCTGACTCATCGATGTAATCCACACCCAGGGATTGCAAAACTTTAGCTTCAACAAAGTGGCCAATACGTGCTTTGGCCATAACAGGGATTGAGACTGATGCTTGAATCTTTTCGATCATGTCAGGATCAGACATTCGAGCTACTCCGCCTTGCGCACGGATATCTGCAGGTACGCGCTCTAGCGCCATAACTGCAACTGCGCCAGCATCTTCGGCAATCTTTGCCTGCTCAGCGTTAACGACATCCATGATGACGCCGCCCTTGAGCATCTCTGCCATACCGCGCTTGACTCGACCTGTGCCTTTTACTTCTGACATTTACTCTTTACTCACCTTCGCCTGTGTAGGGGAACATCCTACTTTGTCTTTGTCGCCTTCGCGCTCGCAGATAAATAGGTGAAATCAGGCTCCTTATCGGTCAAAGCAACCCAAATTTGGCCTGGGGCAAACTTTATTTCGCTTCCATCACGCAACGTCCACGTAGTTCCGGCCCCCTCAGATGCGCGATTCCAAAAGGACGCATAGCTTTTTCCATCACGCAAAATATATCCGGGGCCACTACCAACTGTTTGTGAAAGCGGGGTTACACCCCCGACTTTGTCTTTGTATTCAGAGTCAGTAATTGAAACCATCTGAATGACCAAAGTTGTTGGACCTAGAACTATTCCAGAGTCTGCGACATTGCTCTTTGAGTTATGTGAGAGTAACCAACGAGACTCAGTTTCTGACCATTCAGCTCCATATCTAGCTGCTGGCCAATGCATGATCACAGATTGAGTGGGCTTGCCACCTTCGGGTGCATCACCAAAGCTCCATCCAACATTACTTGCTGCAGTGATTTGGTAATTCTTCTCTACAACCTTGGCCATCAGTAGATCTGCACGTAACACCATTGCAAAGGGTGGAACACGATTGGGATCAGTTGTGTAGATAGAAGGAGGCTGTGCTTGCGCTCCAAGATTTTGCAAATTTGCAGCATCTATTACCGGAAGTAATTTCCTTTGCGCACCGCTATAGGCAAATGCAACACGACCATATTGACTCAAAATATCAATGTCAGAAATTCGCGCACTTCGCACAGGTCCCACGCGCTCTGGAATAACAGATGAGAAGATTGCTGCGAGGCGAGTTAGGCCACCTTCAACTTGTTCGATGTAGACAACATCTGCATCCTCCAAACCAATTTGTGGATGCGCAGCATCTGTATCATCAATCTTGACGGCAAGAACTGGACCGTTCGTGCCCTCTCTGCCACTGAGCACATTACGCTCGGCTGATTTCGGCAGTAGATCTGAGATGGCTGAACACCCAGTCAGAAGTAAGACGAGTGCACATACAAGTGTTAAGCGCTTAAAGAACATCTGATTCAAACTCATAGGTAACGGGAAGCGGGGCGGTACCAGCCAATCGAAACGTCTTGACTACAAACTTATTGCGCACCATCTGGGTCGATGAAACTGCATCAGTGTGAATAGAAATGGCCACTCGAATCTTCGCCGTCAATGCAGATAGCTCTTGCAACAGTGCTTGCTCTGAATCTGTGGCGTGCGGTAATCCATCAGCAATAATCAGCCCTAGCGCTCCTGATAAACCACTCTCGGCCATAGATCTATTTTTAACATTGGCATCTCGTGCCTGATATGCAGCCCCTGTTAACAACATAGATGATGCTGGATCAGCTAAATCACTATGTGCTATTTCAAGGGCAATTGCCGCTCTCTTTTGCAGCAAGACATCAAGGTTGGCCCAACTTGTTTCAACTCTATGGTGCAAGCGATCTAGTCGAGTAGCTGAGAAAGATAAGTACCAAAGACCAATCAATAAGAGAAAACCAATAAACAATAAAGTTTTCACTTTTTTTCCTCATCCCGTGAAAGGAATCGGCCCCAAGCACGTCCATCAGAGCTAAGAGAAACACCCTTGCCTCCGACAATAGCCATTTCATAGATTGAAAAGATTTGTTCTGCAACTACATCCCAATCAAAAACTTGTGCATGCTTTTTGCCAGCACTAGCCAATTCTTTACGCTTAGTCTCATCACGCAATAAATCGATAATTACCTTTGCTAAATCTGTTGAATTCTCAGATTCAAAGAGAGCACCGAACTCTCCCCCACCCAGCAGAGAATCAAATGCTGGAATATCACTTGCAACAACACAAGCACCACCTGCTAACGCCTCAGCCAAGATAATTCCAAATGACTCTCCGCCTGTGTTAGGAGCAACATAGAGTGAGACCGATGACATGAAGTCAGCTTTCTCCTGTTCGGAAATTCTTCCTAGGAATTCGAAGCGATCACGAAGCTGTGGATCAATCACTTTTTCAAACTCTTTTGGATCTCCAGGGCCAGCAACAAAGACTTTCACATCTGGTGCAAAGCGAGCGATGATGGGAAGTGCATCGAGAAGTACTTGTAGACCCTTACGCGGTTCCTCAAAGCGGCCGATGAAACCAATGGTGTTTCCAGCCCATTTCTCCTGGAAATTACCAGCCGAATAACGCTTGGCATAAATTCCATTAGGAACAACTATTGCATCAGTTTCCAGGTGATCGGTAAGAGTTAAACGCGCAGCCTCTGACACTGCGATACGAGCCGAGAGTTTCTCAATTGCAGGTTCAAGAATCGGGCCGATAGCAAAAATTACTTTCTGTCGCTTTGCCGCCGCATGAAAGGTTCCCACCATTGGGCCTTCTGCTGCCCAGCAGGCAAGAAGTGAAATTGATGGAATAGCTGGCTCATGCAGATGCAATAGATCAAACTCCCCGCTACCAATCCATTGGCGCACACGTGCATATGCAATAGGACCGAATAAAACACGAGCAACTGCGCCGTTATAAGGAATTGAAATTGGCTTACCTGCACTAACTACATAATCTGGTAATAGCTCCTCATCTATTGCTGGTGCTAAGACTGAAACCTTATGTCCAGCAGCGATAAGAAACTCAGCTAAATCCCGAACATGGTTTTGTACGCCACCCGGTGTGTCCCAGCCATAAGGGCAAACAATTCCAATTTTGAGTTTCTTGGTGAGCATTAGTCACGATCCTTGAAATCGCCATCAATCCAGATGCGTTGCATCATGTGCCAATCTTGTGGGTACTTGGCAATGCCTTCTGCAAATAGATCAGCACTTTTCTGGACAAGTGCCGCCACCCGCGCAGTCTCTGTTCCCTCGGTTGGTATTTGCATACGAGTGAAATCAATGTGAATTCCAGTTGGGGTGTAAGAAACATATGCACTAATTAACGGTGCACCTGTGCGAATTGCAAGTAGTGCAGGACCTGCCGGCATTCTGGCCGGCCCACCAAAGAAATTCACATCTATTCCAGATTTAGAGAGATCGCGATCGGCCGCTAATGCAATAACGCAACCTGTTCTAATGCGCTGCATCAATGTGGGAATCACACGACCATCTAGTGGCAGTGATTCCATCCCAAAATCTGAGCGGTATTGCATGAACTTCTTGAACAACTTCTCCGGCTTCAAATGCTCAGCAACCGTGACAATCTTGGCTCCGCGAGCACAAAAATAAGCTGCGGCATGATCGTAATTACCACAGTGCGGCAAGGTGACAATTGCTCCATTTCCGGCAGCAACAGCGTCCATCAAAATGCTTTCATCATTAAATGTGACCGTGCCAAGAATGCGCTCTCTGGACCAATCAGGAAATCTAAATGTGTCACACCAATACCGAAGTGCTGAGCGCATCCCAGAGTAAACAAGTAGATCTAAATCAAGGGCCGTGATGTTGGGTTGGGTGCGAGCAAGGTTGGAGCGAAGTCTGGCTACGCTCTTTCCATTTCGCTTCACTAAATAGTCGGCCACAGCATTTGCCCTGGCATAAACAAAATTCTCAGGTAGCCAACGCAAAATGCGCCATGCAGCAAAGTAACCCCACGCACTTACAGTTTGAATCATTATTTAAAGGCCTTGCGAACTATCAACATACGTTGCACAACCGTTACTGCTCCAAGCCCTGCAAGTAACCACATTCCACCTGCCAAGACATATGGAACCCCCAGGCCATCAAGTGCAATTGCAGACATTGCCATGATTAACCGCTCGGTGCGCTCTGCTATTCCCCCACTGCATTCAACACCAAAGCTCTCGGCTTTGGCACGAATGTATGGAACAAGCATTCCTGTTACTAAAGTTGCGATTACGACAAGACTTAACTGGTCATCATTGTTGATTAAGTAAATACTCACACCTAGAAGAATCGCTGAATCTGTTACACGATCAATTGTGGAATCTAGGAAACTTCCCCATTTACTTGCTCCGGCTTTAGAGATCCGGGCCATCGTGCCATCAAAGAGATCACTCAGGGCAAAGAAGGAGATGACTGCTGTGCCGAGAAAGAAATCTCCACGAGGATAGAAAAACAACGCTGATGCAATTACTCCCACAGCTCCCACCCATGTGACTGCATTGGGTGTTATCCCAATACGCAGGGCAGATGCGGCTACGGGTGTTATTAATCTCGTAACCGCTGGTTTTAAAGAGCGACTTAGCATCACTGCACATCGTAGGCTGACCCAGTGCAGAATCCCACATCGCCTCTCAATCTCTGCGTCTTTGGCCACCCTTCAGCCAACCCTGGCGAAGTTGCCACGGCGCTGGGGGCAACACTTGGAACTCAAGCCACCGGTGATATTTCCTGCGCACTCTTTGTTGTTAACCCCAACACCGGAATCGACCAAGCAACAATTGATCAATGGCAATCCTTTGATGAGTTCCTAACACCTCGCATGATTGTTGTTACAGAGCTAGATGGAAACAATGCCGACTTTGATGATGCGGTCATGTTGGCTAGTCGTGTCTTTGATCAGATTGCCACGCCCTATTTAGTTCTCCATGATGATGACGGATCACCTAGAGCTCTTATCTCACTCTCTGACATGGTCATCACCGATTACTCAACAACTCCCCCAACTAAAAATCCCTGTGAGCCAGAGCATGAAACTTTAGTTCAAGAGTTTCGTGATGAATATCTAGAGCTTGTCACATCAATGGGTGAAGGTGCTTTCGCCGCAGGTGTTCTATTCCCAGCAATTCCACTTGTGTTGAAAAAAGGAATTGGCCTTGATGTTGTAAAGAAATATCTCGCTGAACTCAACTAGTACTACCAAGCAGCAGCAATCTCTTCTCTCGTCAAAGTTAGTAACTGCGGAAGCACCTTTGTTTTTCCAATAATTGGCATGAAGTTTGCATCACCGCTCCAGCGAGGAACTATGTGTTGGTGGATGTGTTCTGCCACCCCAGCACCTGAAATAGCACCTTGATTCATTCCTAAGTTAAATCCTGCTGGGGATGAAACTTTTCGAATCGTTTTCATGGCATGAGCAGTAAGAGAAGAAATCTCGTTGCGCTCTTGCTCACTTAAGTCAGTTAGATCTGCAACGTGTCTGTTAGCGCAGACTAATAGGTGCCCTGGGTTATATGGATATAAATTCATGACGACATAGGCCGTTGCGCCCCTATGAACAATGAGGCCTTCTGCATCAGTTAGCTTAGGAATACGGCAGAACGGACATTCAACTTCGTTACCCTCTAAAGGGCGGTTTTCGCCGCGTAAGTATTCAAGACGGTGAGGCGCCCATAAACGTTGCCAACCATCAGGCATTCCTGCGCCATCAATATGCATTGTTATACCTGAGTGCGCTCTGCTACTACTTTTTGAATTTCGGCAATCGCATCCTTGATTGGAATTCCGTTTTTCTGTTCACCATTGCGATAGCGGAATGAGACAGCACCTGCTGCCATATCTTCCTCACCTGCGATAACCATAAATGGCACCTTTTGCATCTGTGCGTTACGAACCTTCTTCTGCATGCGATCATCAGATGCATCTAGCTCTGCACGAATGCCAGCTTTCTTCATCTGCTGAATGACATCAGCCAAATAATCTGCAAACGCTTCAGCAACAGGAATACCGACTACTTGAACCGGTGCAAGCCATGGTGGGAAAGCACCTGAGTAATGCTCAGTTAAAACACCAAAGAATCTTTCAATGGAACCAAAGAGTGCACGGTGAATCATAACTGGACGCTGGCGCGATCCATCGGCAGCTGAATATTCCAGTTCAAAGCGTTGTGGAAGTTGAAAGTCCACTTGAATCGTGGACATCTGCCAAGTGCGACCGATGGCATCTTTTGCTTGCACGGAAATCTTTGGCCCATAGAACGCTGCGCCGCCCTCATCTAGAACTAATTCTAGTTTTTGAGCAACAGCAGCGTTGCGCAATGTCTCTGTTGCCTCTTCCCAATCAGCATCTGCGCCAACAAACTTTTCAGGGTTCTTCGTTGAGAGCTCAAGATAGAAATCATTGAGACCGTAATCGCGCAAAAGGTTAAGAACGAAAGTTAGAAGTGAATCTAACTCATCTGCCATCTGCTCTTTTGTGCAATAGATATGTGCATCATCTTGGGTAAAACCACGAGCACGAGTGATGCCATGGAGCACACCAGATTTTTCATAACGATAAACAGTTCCAAACTCAAAGAGTCGCAGCGGCAGCTCACGATAGGAGCGCTGGCGGGCTTGGAAAATAAGGTTGTGGAACGGGCAGTTCATTGGCTTCATGTAGTACTGCTGGCCAGGCTTTTTAATCGTTCCATCGGCATGGAGCTCTTCATCCATGATCATCGGTGGATACATTCCCTCTGAGTACCAATCCAAGTGACCTGATTTTTCAAAGAGGGCTGCTTTGGTTAAGTGAGGAGAATAAACGAACTCATAATCTTCTTCTTCATGGCGCTTGCGTGAGTAATCCTCCATCGCACGGCGAATGATTCCGCCCTTGGGATGAAAGACCGCTAAACCTGAACCAATTTCTTCTGGAAATGAAAAGAGATCAAGTTCAGTTCCAAGGCGACGATGATCGCGCTTTTCAGCCTCTGCTAGTAATTCCAAGTGAGCATTGAGTTCATCTTGTGATGGCCACGCTGTGCCATAGATGCGCTGGAGCATGGGGTTCTTTTCAGATCCGCGCCAATATGCAGCAGCACTTCGCATTAACTTAAATGCAGGAATGTGTTTTGTGGATGGAAGGTGAGGACCTCTACAAAGATCTCCCCATACTGGATTTCCATCTCTACCTAAATTGTCATAGATGGTGAGCTCTGCTCCCCCAACCTCAACACTTGCCTCTTCTCCTGCTGGGCCCTTTATGCCAATGAGTTCACACTTATATGGCTCATGTGAGAGTTCCGCTAGCGCCTCTTTTTCAGTTACAACACGGCGGCGAAAGCGCTGGCCATCTTTAACAATCTTGCGCATAACGCTTTCAATCTTGGTTAAATCATCTGGATTAAAAGGAGTCATTGGATCAAAGTCGTAATAGAAACCATCTTTGATCGGTGGTCCAATTCCAAGCTTTGTATCAGCGAAAACTTCTTGCACAGCTTGTGCCATAACGTGGGCAGTTGAGTGGCGAAGGACAAAGAGACCATCAGGTGAGTTAATTGAAACAGATTCAACGACATCGCCTTCTTGCAGCTCGGTCCATAAATCTTTGAGGACGCCATTAATACGGCAAACGACTACCTCTTTATCATCTGCAAAGAGGTGGGTAGGGCGTTGATCTGCCTCTATGGAGCGTGATGCACCATCAACGGTTACCTGAATCATGTGGCTAGCCTACCGAATACTTATGAGCCAACGCCTTTATTTCTTCTCCGAAGGCGTGTGAAAGATGCAACGGCCGTGAATCAATCGATGAAATAGCGTGAGATAAACGCAAACTACTAATAAAGAAGGCTGAGGTGATTTCCGCTAGCCGATCAACTGGGATGCTCTCGATGGCAATTAGCTCATTTTCAATCAGAATTTGACGAATAATTCCGGGCAGAACAACATCAGTAGTTGGAGGTGTTACCCACCGACCATCAATATTTGCAATCAGATTAGTAACTGAGCCCTCACAGATATTGCCTTGGCCATTGACGACGACTGCATCATCAAAGCCAGCCAGGCGGGCCTGCTCAAGAATTGCTAAACGATTGGTATATGGAAATCTTTTATGAACATCACCGGTAACAGCATCTGGATGCAATCTCACATCACAGCTTTTGTCTTGCTCTGCATAAGGCATGTGAACTGCCAACCAGTTACCTTGATTATCAAATGAAATTCGCAGCATTCCTAAACCTTGTGGAACTGAGGCAAACAAATCAGATACGCCTTGCACAATCTGATCAGAGTTTGGGATGGTAATTCCAAGAGCTACTGCGCTGCTCTGTGCCCTGGCAATATGCCTAGTTAAAGAGAATGGCTTGTTCCCAACGCTCTTAATCGTTTCGAAGATTCCTTGACCTTCTAGCCAGCCAGAACTATTTGCTGACACTTCATCGATACTTTTTATTACACCGTTATAGATCACTCTCATAACTCACCACCGGCAAGTGAAACTAAACGTCTTGCCTTGAGTTGAGTCTCTTCCCACTCATCATCTGCCACGCTGGCCCATGTAATTCCAGCACCGGTACCAAATCGCAACTTGTCATCTTTATAGAAAATTCGGATAGCAACTGAAAGTTCACACTTATCCCCCTGCACCCAACCCAGCGCACCGCAGTACGGCCCGCGCTTTCCTTCATTGTCTTTAATGACAGAGACGGCAGATGATTTTGGAGCACCACTAATTGATCCTGGTGGACTCAAGCGAGTGAAGATCTCTGCCCAAGTAACCTCATCTTTGAGTTCGCCTTCAATATCTGACACCAAATGCACCAAGCCAGGATGAGCTTCAGTTGAAAGCAAACGCGGAACGCTCACACTTCCGCTCTTGCAAATCTGCCCCAAATCATTTCGCATGAGATCCACAATCATTACGTTCTCGGCTTTGTCCTTCACGCCAAAATCCACTGTTCCAACTGGAGCTGTGCCCTTGATAGGCGAAGTGCGAATTCGCCCTCTATCGCGTTTAAGGAAAAGCTCTGGTGATGCTGAAGCGATATTGATTCCTGGTGCTTCTAAGTATGAAGCCCATGGTGCCGGGTTACCTTCAAGAATCTTAGAAAACAGTCCACGCAGATCCTCAACATCAACATCGATCGATATTTCTCTGCATGCATTAACTTGATAGACCCATCCTTGTGCAATGTGTTCTTGCACTTTCTTCACATATGTAACGTACTGACTTTCATTCAAACTACTTGACCACTGGCCATCAATTTTCTGCCATGGTGATGTTGGAAAACTTGCTTCAATAACATGATCAAATTTGAAAGCTTGAAAAGCGCCTTCAAAAGTTGTTGAGACAGCCCAGAATCCCCCATCGGCTAAACACGATGGATCATTTGAAACCTGCGAAAGGCCAGTTGCCAACCGCCCATTCATCCAAAAAACAGGCGCATTCTTCGATGAACTCACAAGGTAACGGTAGTCATTGAATTCCCACTTTGGCGCTATGGCCTCACCTACGATAGATTTGCCCTCCTCGCGGACGTAGCGCAGTTGGTAGCGCGGAACCTTGCCAAGGTTCAGGTCGCCGGTTCGAACCCGGTCGTCCGCTCTCAAAACTGATCGCCGTTCACGTAAAAAATGAACGGCGTTCGTTTTTGGTCGGATGGCCGAGAGGCGAGGCAAGGGACTGCAAATCCCTCTACACGGGTTCAAATCCCGTTCCGACCTCCATTAGTAGAACGAGTAAAAGGAAGAGTTCATGGACGAAGACGTCAGACCGTGGGGTCGCTATGAAATCTTGTCTGAAAGTTCAGATCACAAAGTAAAGCGAATTGTTGTTAATGCTGGTTCTCGTTTTTCTTATCAACGCCATCAACATCGCTCTGAACATTGGTTCATCGTCAGCGGCAATGCAAAGGTCACTCATGAAGGCCTTGAATTTGAAATGTCAGCTGGAGACTCGATTGATATCGCCCAAGGCGAGCTTCACCGTTTAGCAAACATCGGCAGTGAGCCTGTTGTTTTTATTGAGGTCCAGAGCGGTTCATACTTTGGTGAAGATGATATTGAGCGTATCGAGGATGACTACAACCGATAAGCGTCACTTATTTTCGTGAGGTATCATTTCTCACTCAAGCAAGGATCGTTGGCTCAGCGGTAGAGCACCACATTGACATTGTGGGGGTCACTGGTTCGATCCCAGTACGGTCCACTTCAGTAAGTTCATCTAGACGCAGAGAAAACTATCGGAATGCGTGCAATGTCAGCCGATACAATTTCTCTCATGAGCGCCCCAACAAAAAAGCCTATTGCCCGTGTGGTCAATACCGTTGAGCGCGCCGTGGGACGGCGTGATCTGGTGTTGGCACGCAAAGGTGTTCGCGATTCTGTTGTTTCACTTGCAGGGTTATTGGGCTGTCCGGTTACCAACGAAGATGGCCGTGAAATCGGTCGCTTAGTAGATGTTGTTGTTAAGCATGGACAAGACGCTTATCCACCAGTGTCCGGGTTGATCGTAAAAGTAGGTCTGCGTCGCTCTTTCATCGACGGAGCCCGTATTGCAAAGCTAGAGCGCCATCAAATCAAGCTCTCTTCCACAACCATAAATTTGACTGACTATAAGCGCCGCAGTGATGAATCATTACTCGATGCCGATGTTCTGGATCACCAGATTGTGGATGTGAACGGGCTACGAGTTGTGCGCTCATCAGATTTATATCTAGCGCCTTTAGATAAAGAGATTCGCGTAGTTGGCGTGGATATTTCTTTTGTTACTTTCCTTCGCCGCATCTTTCCTGGTGCACTTGGTCGTCGTGCAACACCTCAACACGTTCTGGACTGGGCAACAGTTGCATCCCTTGCCGATACTTCAGGAGTTGTTAAAACCTCTGGTTCTAAAACTGCGCTGTCACAGCTTCGCCCTGCCGACTTAGCTGACCTTATTGAAGATTTGGCTGGTCGTGAACAAAGCGCACTGATTGAAATGTTGGATCCAGAGTTAGCAGCTGATGCACTGGAAGAAATGGAAGATGAAGAGTTGCAAGGTCTGCTTCGCGGCTTGAGCGAAGGACGAGCCGCCGAACTTTTAAGCCGCATGGAACCTGATGAGTCTGCTGAAGTATTGCGTGATTTAAGTGATGAGCACCGAGAAGATATTTTGAAAGCCATGGACACAAAAATGGCTAAGCAGTTACGTCAGCTCATTGCTTTCGATGAGACTCTCGCTGGTGGCATCATGACCACTCACATGGTCTTTGCGCAAGAAAATGACACATGCGGTGAAGCTTTAGCTCGCCTTGTTGAAAACCGTGATCGTGATATTTCTGATGGTGTTGTTATCGTTGATAGCAAAGGCAAGTTAGTTGACCATATCCAAATTATTGAGTTGGTTGCAGCTAGATCCACGGCCCTTTTGAGCACTTTGGTCGGTCCCCCTTATCCAACATCTGTGCAAATTGATTCACCGCTGGAAGAAGTAATCGAAGAGTTTTCAAACAACCGCGGTGCCTCAATTGTTGTTATTGATGAAAAAGGAAAGCCTGTAGGACGTATTTTGGCCGATGATTTAGTGGATGCACTTAAGCCTGAAGAACAACATGGTTTATCTAAAGGAACAGGTGCGCTCTCATGACAACAACGCGCAAAATTCGTTTAGCCGCACTTCTTTCAGTCATGGGCCCCGGAATTATTGCTGGGCTTTCAGATGATGATCCAGCTGGCATCACGACCTATTCACAGCTCGGTGCCAAATTTGGTTACCAAATGCTGTGGGTACTTGTTCTCTCCACTATTGCTCTTGTGATCTTCCAAGATCTTGGTGCTCGCATTGGTGTTGTTACCCGCCAAGGTCTGATCGGTTTAGTACGACAAAAGTATGGTGCTCGCTCTGGAACGCTAAGTGCAAGTGCATTAATCATTGCTAACTTTGGAACTCTCACCGCTGAGTTTGCAGGTATTGCTGTGGCTGGAGAGTTATTTGGCATCTCACGCTTTATTACCGTTCCAGCAGGAGCTTTAGTAGTTTCATTCCTCGTGCTGCGTGGATCTTTTGCAAACGTTGAAAAGGTTTTCTTCGCACTCTCAGCAATCTTTATTTCATACATTGTTGCTGGCTTCATGGCACATCCCGACTGGGGCCAAGCTGCCCGCGGCGTCTTTGTTCCATCAATGCCATTTACACATGATGCTATTTATCTAGCTACGGCAACGTTGGGTACAACCCTTGCCCCTTGGGGTCTGGCTTTCATCCAAAGCTACGCCGTTGATAAGCGCTTAACTCGCGATGATTTGAAACTACTTCGCATCGATGTGTGGACGGGATCTCTACTCACAGGAATTATCGGTTTCTTTGTAGTCATAACCTGTGCAGCAACTTTGAACAAACAAGGCATCACAGATATCACTGATGCCTCCCAAGCAGCCCAGGCACTTGAGCCCTTAGCTGGCACATTAGCAAAAGCTCTCTTTGCAATTGGATTAGTGGGTGCAGCACTACTTGCTGCTTCGATTTTGCCCTTATCCACTGCCTACTCAGTAGGAGATCTCACAGGCCAACCTGCCGCACTAGATGATGGACCAAAAGAGGCACCGTTGTTTTATGCCACATTTGGTGTGATGACGGTTTTGGCTTCAGGACTCATTCTTATTCCTGGTTTGCCACTGATAAAAGTTCTAGTTTTCACTCAGATTCTTAATGCGATATTGCTCCTACCGCTTCTGCTTTTCATGTTTGGAATCTCTAAAGATGAGCGATTAATGGGTGAGTTCGCATCAAGTTCTCGTATGCGTGTTGTTTATGGTGCCATCATTGCACTAGTTGCAACATGCGTTTTGGCTCTTCTCTGGTTTAGTCTGAAGGGTTAATTTTAGGAGCGAGTTAAACTCTGGATAAAGGTAAGTGAGTTTTGGAAAATCAACTCCTGGTCATAATCCAAAGTGGCAACGTGATAACTGTTGACGAGTTCAATACGTGTTTTATTGATTGAACCTAAGCCATCCATGATGATTTCAGTGTTGGAGACCGGCAAAGTGTGATCTTCCACTGAGTGAAAGAGCTGGACTGGAACAGTCACTTTGCTTAAATTCTTTCTTGTTATCTTGAGCATCTTTAATAGTTCAGCAATTCCACGAGTAGGCAGAGCGTCATAGCCATGCTCAGTAATACCTGGGCGCTTAATGTCATTGCCAACGCTGGAGCGAAGTTTTTGAAAATGTGAGATGAGGTAGGCCACTTGATGTGGCAAGAAAGCCACATGAATCATTGGGTTTACTAAAATCAAACCAGAGAGTCGATCATTATTTGATTGGGCAATGTTGAGTGTTGTTCCACCGCCCATTGATAAGCCGGCAATAAAAACTTGATCACAGCTTTTGAACAGTTCTTCTAGTTCGGCTTGCACTTTCGCAGGCCACTCTTGCCATTTAACCTTATTGAGATCTTCTGGCTTAGTTCCATGACCCGGCAAAAGAGGGACGCGCACGGTGTAACCCTTTGAATGCAGGAACTCTCCCCATGGGCGCATCGATGGTGGGGCTCCAGTAAATCCATGGATAAGTAAGACTCCAATACGAGCATTTTTGCCTGAGCCTTGCGCCGACCAATCTTGCATCCAACCTGGGGGTGCTGTTTCAACTGCCATGGTTAACACAATACGCGTGCTGTCAATGACAGTGCAAT
>Ga0209770_10000105_pt1 | contig 49496 bp, 38 predicted proteins | sample LauGreSu1BDMLBDD_2_FD_187572 | JGI IMG/M metagenome (GOLD analysis project Ga0209770, IMG submission 187572) | Freshwater lake microbial communities from Lake Michigan, USA - Su13.BD.MLB.DD (SPAdes) (version 2) | ecosystem: Environmental > Aquatic > Freshwater > Lake | place: Lake Michigan, USA... | reverse complement strand
ATCCCATTCAATTGTCAAACATTTACGAAAAAATGCATGATAGACATACTCAAATCATCATGTTCGATGGGTTTTTTTAGTAGTTTTGCAGTCATCACATTTCCAAAACATATTCCATAGGTATTACATCATGTCGCAACCATTGCATATCACCGATGAGAATTTCGAAACTGAAGTATTGAATTCTGATAAACCTGTTCTCGTTGATTTTTGGGCCACTTGGTGCGGTCCATGTCGCATGATTGCACCAATTATCGAAGATCTTGCCAAAGATTATGAAGGAAAGGCGGTCATCGGAAAATTGGATGTTGACAATAATCAACTAGCAGCTGAAAAATTTGGGATTCGTTCCATCCCGACGATTTTGATTTTCAAGGGTGGACAATTGGTTGATACAATCATTGGTGCCGTTGGCAAACCGTATATCACAGAGCGCCTCGAAGCCCATGTGAATTGATTGGAGTATTCTCCATGAGCAGACCCGATCTTCTCTCCGAGGAAGCGATTCGTAATCACTTGGAATTATTGCCTTTATGGGAATCAGATGGCAAAAAAATCATGAGAACATGTATTCTTCATGACTTTGTTTCAGCCATTGGTTTCATCAATGCAATTGCGATTCATGCCGAGGCAATGGATCATCATCCTGAAATACGATTATATGGCTGGAACAAAATTGATATATCAATCAGCACACATGACAAAGGCGGTCTTACTCTGCTTGACATGGATCTTGCTTCAAAGATTGATGCGATTACTTTTTGAAAAGCCGAAACCCAACTCATAAGTAAGGGCGACCATTGCTATGTCAAAGGTTGCCTTTTTTCTCACATATTGGAATGTATCATGAATCAGACCATAGCAGATATTCATGCCCGTGAAATTCTGGACTCCAGAGGATATCCTACAATAGAAGTCGATGTCATACTTGAAGATGGCTCATTTGGCTCTGCCGCAGTACCTTCTGGAGCAAGCACCGGAGAACATGAAGCTTGTGAACTTCGCGATGGTGATGAAGCACGATATGGTGGGAAAGGGACACAAAAAGCCGTTGATAATGTCAATACGGAGATTGCAGAAGCACTTGAGGATATGGAAGCCGACGATCAATATGAAATTGATGAAATGTTGATCGATGTGGATGGTACGGCAAATAAATCAAAACTTGGTGCGAATGCCATTCTTGGCGTATCAATCGCAGTTGCAAAAGCAGCCGCTGCAAGTTATGGCATGCCATTGTATCGGTATTTGGGCGGGATTGTCGGTAATACTTTGCCGGTACCCATGATGAATATTCTAAATGGTGGAAAGCATGCCGATAATACTGTGGACATTCAAGAATTCATGGTGATGCCAGTTGGTGCGGATACTTTTTCCGATGCACTCAGAATGGGAACAGAAATATTTCATTCTTTACGCTCGGTTCTCAAAAAGAAGAATTACAATACCTCTGTTGGGGATGAAGGTGGTTTTGCGCCATCACTGAAATCAAATGAAGAAGCTTTTGATGTGATCATGGATGCAATTGTCCTTGCGGGTTTCACACCGGGCGAAGAAATCGTATTGGCAATTGATGTTGCAGCCAGTGAGATGTTCAAAGATGGAGCATATCACATGTACAAATCCGGCGGTGCATCCAAAACTGCTGAAGAAATGGTTGAATGGTATGCCTCAATGTGTGAGCAATACCCATTATTCTCGATTGAAGACGGAATGGGAGAAAATGATTGGGCCGGTTGGTCTATGCTTACTGAAGCCCTTTCAGGGAAAGGTGTGCAACTCGTGGGCGATGATTTGTTCGTGACAAATCCTGCATTCTTGCAAAGAGGAATCGATGAAAATATTGCCAATGCCATTTTGATCAAAGTAAATCAAATTGGAACATTGACCGAGACATTGCATACGATTGCACTTGCAAAACAGAATCAATATGCAACGATCATTTCTCATCGTTCGGGAGAGACTGAAGATGTCACGATAGCGGACATTGCAGTTGCGACAAATGCCGGACAGATAAAAACAGGAGCCCCGAGTCGTACGGATCGCGTGGCCAAATACAATCAATTGCTGAGAATAGAAGAAGAACTTGGAAGTTCAGCTCGCTATGCCGGCATGTCGATTCTCTGATTGAAATCAATGATTCACCACATTTGAAGCGGGTTGGATATGAGTATTGTCTTTGGAACTGATGGATGGCGCGGAATCATCGCGCGTGATTTCACCTATGACAATCTTGCGCTGGTTGCCACGGCAACAGCCAATTATATCAAGCGTATCGGCGATAAAAATCCATCTGCCGTGATTGGCTATGATACAAGATTCATGTCAAAAGAATTTGCGGAGGAAACAGCTAGAGTCTTCGCCGCTCATGGTATCACTGTGCATATAACACAAGATATTTCTTCCACTCCTCAAGTATCTTTTCATACGAAACAAAAAGGTTCTGTTCTCGGAATTGTGATCACAGCAAGTCACAATCCACCGATCTACAGTGGATATAAAGTGAAAGGTCGATTTGGTGGTCCTGCTTATCCGGAAGAAATTGCGGAGATTGAAAAGGAATTGGAAAAATTGGGAAATAAAATCCCCAAAGCACCTGCCAAATCACTAGATGAATATATTTTGGAAAGAATGATCAGACCTTTTGATGCACAGGAATCATATCTACGATATATCAGAAAGAAAATCGATCTGGAATTGATCAATGATTCGGGTTATACTGTTCTTCTCGATGCAATGTATGGTGCAGGACAGAATATTCTTCCGAAGGTATTGAATAATGTCACTGAATTGCATGCAGAGGTCAATCCTACATTCGGTGAAGTAAAACATCCCGAGCCGATCCCGCATAATCTTCATGAATTCTTAGATATCATGAAAACAGGTAAATATGATGTGGGCATTGCAACAGATGGAGATGCTGACAGACTTGGTGCAGCGGATAATGAAGGGAATTTTGTGGATTCACAAAAGCTATTCATTCTTTTACTTAAGTATATGTGGGAAGTGAAGAAAAAGCGTGGTGCAGTTGTAAAAACAGTATCTGTCACTTCCATGATTGAAAAGTATTGCGCAAAGCATTCAATTCCAATACATGAAACACCTGTTGGTTTTAAATATGTTGCCAAACTCATGAATGAGGAGAAAATCATAGTTGGTGGAGAAGAATCCGGTGGTCTTGGTACGATGCTTCATATCCCTGAACGAGATGGTATCTTCAATGCACTCCTCTTGATTGAAATGATGGCGACTCGCAAAAAGACTTTGCGTGAGTTATGTGATGAATTGGATGAAGAGTTTGGTCCTCATAGATATATGCGCAAAGATGTTCATGTAACGCTCCAACAGAAGAAAGCAATTTTGGCGGCCTGTGCCAAAGGTCCCGCAAAGATTGGAAGATTTCCCGTTATCGGTTCCAATACAAAAGATGGTTATAAATTTTTCATTGAAAATGGCTGGCTTTTGATTCGAGCATCTGGTACAGAACCTCTTATCCGATTTTATGCTGAAGCTGAATCAATGGGGAAAGTAAATGAGTTATTGGAAGAAGGCATAAAATTAAGCTGAAGTAGTAGGATATTCCAATATGAAAAAACAGAAAACCGATCTTGAACGATATCTTGTGCAACAACAAGAAATCTTTGGATCGGTTTTGTTTATTGATGCACAAAAAACAATTGTTTCTCCCGAACAATCCACAGAATCAGAGAAGTCAATCATGAGCATAAATACCGCATGGCAATCAGCAGAAACACTTCCTATTTTGCATGATCATATTCATACATGCATGGAATGTCGATTGGGAAATACTCGAAATTCATTTGTCTTTGGATCGGGAAATCCTAATGCTGATATTTTGATCATCGGTGAAGCACCGGGTGCTGATGAAGATGCGCAAGGTTTGCCATTTGTTGGTGCGGCCGGGAAGCTTCTCACGAAGATACTAGAAGCAATTAATCTCTCAAGAGATGAGGTGTATATTGCCAATATCATCAAATGTCGTCCACCCGAAAACAGAAGACCCGAGAAAGATGAAATTGCGCAATGCGAACCCTATCTGCAAAAGCAAATTGAAATCATAAAACCTGCATTCATTTTGGCTCTTGGACTCACAGCTGTAAATACTCTTTTCAAGAAGAATCATCAAATGCAGGATATCAGAGGAAAAGTGATGAATTATCACGGCGTATCTCTTCTTGCAACCTATCATCCTGCTGCTTTGCTTCGCAATCCCAATTGGAAAAAACCCGCATGGGAAGATGTGCAATTATTGCGCTCCATGTATGATGAATGGAAGAAAAGTCAGTGAAGCACAATGTTGAACACAAATCAAAAAGCCGATAAAGTGAATCAATCCAGTACATGAAATTTGAAAATATAGATAGGTTTTCATTAGACAACATGTATCATCAATCAATTGCAATTATTGATAGCATATCATGAATGATCTTATTCTTGAAGCAGAAGTTACTTTTACAAAGTACATTAGAACATATCAGTATCAGGTAGCAGAAGAGTTTATAATTTCTTTTGTCCAATCAGTTGACTGGAAAGATTATGAGGTAAATGTATTCTGTACATTTTTGCTCTATCAATATGAAGCATGTTATAAGCAGTCATATTATAGCAAATCATCTCATGTTGCAGAAAAATTAGAACATTTGTTGCAAGAGAATGAACAATCGATTTCTGAAGTGAATATTGGAAAAATTCACTTGGCGATTGCACAAACTCAAATGATTTCAATGAATGTTGAAGGTGCTGAACTATCAGTCAATAAAGCACTTGAAAAGTTTAAAAATGAGTCTGATTTGGTCTACAGAGCAAGTGTGCTCTATACAAAGGGTTCTCTATATAAGATTAAAGGGGAATATCAACAAGCTCTTTCGGTATATTCAGATACATTACATGAGTTGAATGGAAGTACTGAGTTTACATTGATGGCTAATGGACATGTTTTCATCGGCATGTTGAATTTTGATCAGTCTCTTTTTGATAAAGCCTTCTCAATGTATGTAAAAGCACTTTCATTGTATGAAAAGGAGGGTAATCTCTATGGTAAGTCTGCCGTACTCATAAATCTTGGGAATATCTATAGAAGATTATCAGATAATCAAAAGGCATTGGAGTATTATCAACAAAGTTTAGAGCTCAATCAGCAGTTGGATCGAAAAAGTGGAATTGCTAATGTCTATGCAAGTATGGGAAATATATATTTTCATTTGGATGACTTTGAAAAAGCAGCACTCTATTACCGAAATTCCATTGAAATGTATGAAGTGCTTGGAAATAAATCAGCCCTTTACTCAATCTATAATAATGTGGGCTCGACATATTTGATGAATAAACAATATGATCAAGCCATAGAGTATTATAATAAGGCTTTTGAGCGCTATAGAAATACGGGTAATTATACTGAAGAATTATACTATTATGTTAACCTGGGGCAATTGTATCTCAAACAAGAGAATTATTCTTTAGCCAAGGAGTATAATGAAAGAGGATTGCAGCTCAGTAAGGAAAAGGGTGATCAGGATAGATTGCATGAATTCCTAAGCTCGCTTGGTATTATCTACTTTCATGAATCAGTGTCGGATGCTGAAACAGCAACTTCTATTTCATTTGTGGAACAAGCATATGCATATACTGTGCAAGCCAATATGAAATTTGAGCAAGCTACGCATGCTAACAGATTGTCTGACATGTATTCAAAGATGAAAGATTGGGAATCCGCATTTACTTATCATAAAATATTTCATGATCTTGAAGCGGAGATTCATAGTTCAGATATCCGAAAGCATGCAGAAATCATGGAGCATAATCGGAAAATATTAGAGGCTGAACAACATCAACAAAGTGAATTATCAGCATTGCGAGAACATTCCAGATTGTTGCATGACATTCTACCTTCAACTATTGCAGAGAGAATAATTGCAGGAGAAAAGACAATTGCTGAAGAAACTGCATCTGTTAGTATTTTCTTTTCTGACATCGTTGGATTTACTTCAATAGCTGAATCAATTTCACCATCTGCATTGGTTCGAAATCTCAATAAATTGTTTTCTATAATTGATAATCTAGCAGATAAGCACGGTATTGAGAAGATAAAGACAATAGGTGACTCATATATGGCCGTTTGTGGTATACCTGAACATAAGCATGATCACGCGATTCGCATGGCAGAGTTTGCCAAAGAAGTCATGAGATTTTCAGAATCTTTCAATTTTGAAGATAGAGCCATTGAGTTAAGAATAGGTATCCACTCAGGACCCGCAGTTGCAGGAGTGATTGGACTAAACAGATATTCGTACGATTTATGGGGTGATTCTGTAAATATTGCGAGCAGATTGGAGAGTACTGGAATGCCTGGAAAAATTCAAGTAAGTGAATCATTCGTATCAGAATTATCAAATCAATCCAAGGGTGGATTTATTACTTCTTATAGAGGGGAAACAGAAATGAAGGGCAAAGGAACCATGAAGACTTATACTCTTTTGTAAGAGGTCAAACGAAAAAAAACCGATACTTGAGTATCGGTTTTTTTGTGTGCAGGAGGTGGGACTCGAACCCACACGGATTTAAGGTCCACTGGATTTTGAGTCCAGCGCGTCTGCCATTTCGCCACTCCTGCGAGTGGGAAGACAAAAATAAGAAATTTGCCCAAATTCCCAAGCATGAAGTTTCTTCTTAATGACTAATCAATATTGGGTATTGACCAATCATGTTACCATTGGAAGAAAGCATGAGTGAGTATGCACCGGAATAGAGATTCCTCACATCAAGGAAGAGGTAAAATCCTCTTTGTTCGGCTGAATAGGACATTCTATCGATTTCATTACCGATGACATCAAACAGTCTCCATTCCAATTCTTTTGCTTCGGGAATTGTGATTGTCACAAATTCTTTGGCCGGAAGAGGAAAAACTGATTTACCAATTTGACGATCTTCTGTAATATTAGTGCTTCGTCCAATGCTGATATCATCAATCCACCAACCATCTGCTTGGAAAGATGCTCCTGAGAAGAATCGCAATCGGAATAATGTGGTGTCAGATTGAGGCGTGAAGAGAATTTGTTCAGGTTTCCAGTCATCGGCATTGGTGATGCTGTCTTGCCATGGAGCGAACATTGTGGAATTATATCGGCCAATTGCGGACCAATTCTTTCCCCAATCATGTGAAAGTTCAACCAATGCGGAATCTGTAGGGTCCACAAGTGCGGCATGCATGAATCGCATGGCATGCTCTGTTTGTGGTAGCGTTTTCACCGGCATCAGGATAAATGTGTCTCTCGCATTTCTCACATATTGTCCGCTGGGTGATTCAGTCAATGCATTCGAACCGCTGAATGCAAAAACGGAACTCGTGGAAAATCTGCCGGAAGTATAATATGCACGAAGTGGATCTGCATCAAAGTACTCGGAATAGGAAGACTCTATCTTGCCTCCAAATACCAAACTTCTTGGCGTTCTTGCACTTTCATATTTGGCTTGATCGGTAAGACTCAATGAATATTCATACCAGCCTTCAATCGGCAAGGTATCATTGAAGGATTTAATCAAACCTGTATCCGCAATTGAAATTGAATATTCTCTGATCTTACCTCCATCTCTGAAAAGTGATACTGCATTTGGATTGATGAATGGAGTTATGGAATCTGCTCTGAAGCTCGGAATGCGGATTGACAATGATATAATATTCAAATCACCGATTGTCTTTGCAGAGATAAGATTCGGCATTTGAGGAAGTTTAGCGCCACCTGCAGTTGCCTTTACTTCACGGATTGCACTTGTATCAATGCCTGCCACAACGCGAATGCCATATGTATATGTTCTAAATGCGGTTACTGTGACATCATTATAAGTTTCCAAATCACCGGCCACTTCAGTAAGAAATGCATTGTTTCTATACAGCACATACTTGATCGGTGCATCCAATGGCTGATCAAATACTCTTGCTTTTGGGGCTTTCCAGAATAATCGAATCGATGTTGTATCAGTGGAAGAAGGTCTTGCAGTGAATGGATATGCTGGTTGAGGAATGCGCGTATTCACGATTGATGTATATGCATCATTATCAATTTTGGTCGTTCCTGCATTGCGCATGTCAACCCATGATGGATAAATGATGCCATCATACATTGCACAACCGCTATAATCACCGGCAAAGACATTATTCCGAAAAGGATTATTTCTCAAATCGCTTTGTGCCTCTGAAGCCCTGCGATCCATCCATGTATTCCCACCATCCCTTGAATAACTTACATAACAATTCGTGATGATATTGTTTGGATCATCTCGGGAATCAAGATACATGATGCTCAAATCCCCATTCGTGGGATCAATTGCAATCCAATGCCAAAATTGATCATTGGTTTCAGTTGAATGTACCGTGATTGGCTTTGACCAAGTTTCCCCTTTATCAGTGGAACGGGAGAAATACACATTAGGAATGCTATCGGCAGACCATGACAGATAGAGCCAGCCTCTTCGTGGACCATTCGTCAAATCGCATGTCAATGAAGGATATGCCTCAGCTCGCACTCCTCCCTTGACTGTATGTCGCACGCCCTCATCCAGTGCTTTTGCTTTCCCGAATGAACGATAGGTTTGAATCAAACGAGGTGAAGTGAAAGTATTGCCACCATCCATGGATTTAGCAAAGCCAATGCTGGATTTTGGGCCATAATTCCATACTGTATAGACTTCTCCTTCAGGACCCGTAACAGTCAATGGAAAACTCTGTCCAAATGTTGTGTCTTCGGAAATGCCGGGTACTCGATCGCTCACTGGAACGGGCACAGACCAAGTACTTCCTTTGTCTGTTGAATATACATTAACGATTTGAGTGGACGAATCACGATTGATCACACGCTTCCAAGGAATATAGAGTCTGTCCACATAGGGAGAAGTCGGTGAATTATCAGCCCAGATATAATATTTGTCTTCGAAAGTGGAATCAGGAGTTTGCTCTCCCAAGTGCTGAATGACCGGAATGTGTTTTGTCCATGTCACTCCACCATCGGTCGTTCTCGCAAAGAATACACCATTTTCCGGTGATGCTTTGCTTCTGTCTCCAAATCCACCATAGACCAAATAACCCGTTCCATCGCGACTGAAAGCCACCGATGGATCATTGCTTGAAGTGGTCATTTTGGGTGGTTTTCCAAGATTCACATTCTTCCATGTTTTGCCTCCATCCATCGAATAATACACCCAAGCCGATGAACTTGCGCGATAGTCAACAGCAGATCCGATAAGATTCATCGGATTTTTGGGATTCACTGCTATTGAAGATTCATTCTGCACAGGCAATTGATCGGTTTCGGCGGTGATCATATTGACATCATCGAAGAAACTAGGATTGGTGAGTGAATTCGTAATCATCGGAATCATTGGTGTGAGGGGAATCTCTCTGCCGATATCAGGTGTTGGATGCGCTGATTCCATATATCTTCGAAGAGCATCTCCCGCCTTTTTGACTTCAATCGAGAGATCGCTCTGAGCCTGAAGTTCAAATGAAAGTATCGTGAAACAGGAAAATGCGAAAAGGAGTGTATACAAGTATTTCATGAGCATAAATGTAATGTTGAATTGATTATGCAAAACTATGTTTTTCAGACTCATGCAAAAGCACGAAATTTATGGGAATATACACATAATCATCATGGAAAACCATCATGCAAACACTAGGAAAATCAAGTAATTTTTTGGCAATTGAAAGTGCTTATTCGAATCTTGAGAAATCTTCCGTAGCCATTGTGTCAGCTCCTTATGAGCATACCGTGAGTTATGGCGGTGGAGCGGGTAAAGGACCCAAAGCAATTCTCGATGCAAGTGCTTATGTGGAATTCTATGATGATGAATTCAATCGTGAATTATGTTTTGATATCGGCATTGCCACCATGAAACCCATTGTATTTGGAAAATCTGTTCATGAAAAAGCATTGAATATCATCGAAAAGCAAGTTGAAGAACTTTTGGAGAAAGGGAAATTCGTGGTCACTTTGGGTGGAGAACATACAATCTCAACTGCCCCAATCAAAGCGCATTTCAAGAAATATCCCAAGATGTCTGTTCTTCATTTTGATGCGCATTCGGATTTACGCGATACATATGAAGGTACTCCATATTCGCATGCATGCTTTATGTCCAGAGTTTGTGAATTCATGAAACCCAAATCCATCACTCAAGTCGGGATTCGTGCGCAATGCAAAGAAGAAGCGGAATTCATCAAGAAGAAAGGTGTGAACACATTTTATGCTTCAGCAATTAGAAGAGGAATTCATGGCAAGAATTGGCAAAAATCAGTGATTGATTCTCTGTCAAAGGATGTATATGTCACATTCGATGTCGATTATTTCGATCCATCGATCATGCCTTCCACCGGGACACCCGAACCGGATGGTTTTCTCTATTCAGAAACACTTGATGTTTTTCGTGAATTGATCAAATCAGGAAGAAGGATCATTGGTTTTGATATTGTTGAACTTGCCCCTGAGAAAAAAGTGAATCATCCGGATTTGACCACAGCGAGATTGCTGTATAAAATGCTGAATTATGCATTTGCCAAAAAGTAATTAGGTTGTTTTTTTGAGTTCGAGTGTTTGACCGTCGAATATGGCATAAGTGGCAGGGAAGGAAAGCCAATGTCCTAGATTGACATATAAACCTTTGCCGAATGAAGTGACTTCAGCTTTGTGTTTATGACCCATGATGACAAAATCAAACTGTTCATTCTGAATCTTCTTTTCGGCAAAATCTCGCAATCCATCACCGATTGATTGCTCTCCAAATTCTTTGGCATCGGTATGCATTCTGCTTCCGCGAGAAGCCCATGAAGCTATGCCAATGCCGATATCGGGATGAATCCAACGGAAAAGTGTCTTGCTGATCGGACTACGCAGAATTTTTTTGAGTATGAGGTATCCGGTATCATTATACGCTTTGCCATCTCCATGCGCGAGATAAAAACGCTTTCCGGAAATATCGCAAGTGATATCGTCTTCAAATACAGTGATTCCAAACTCTTCCTTGAAAAATGAGACATGTCCGAAATCATGATTACCCATCAGATAGGTCACGGATTTCCCTCGACTTGTCCAATGTTTCAATTCCGCAAGTGTTCTGTAAAATTGTTTTGGAATGACTGTTGAATATTCGAACCAAAAATCAAAGAGATCTCCAATGATATAGAGAGATTCGCAGTCATTCTCAATGGATCGAAGAAAAGCTATGAAAGCTGTTTCGCGCTCCATTTGTTGTTCTGCTGAACCTAAGCCAAGATGTATGTCTGAAATGAAATAGATCATTCTATCATCAAGAAATCGGAAGATATATGCATGTTCAAACCATGAAACTACGAATTAAATGGGAATACTTCATTGCGGTCTTTCTGTGCTCGGTCTTCATTCTTGAAGCACAGGATCGCAAATGTGGTGGAGAAATGCTGCTTGATGGATCTGAACCATTGATTTCTATCGGATTGGATACAACGGGACATTGGTGGGCCATAACTTCACCTTTCTCAAGAAGATATGCAGTGACAATTGATGGAAAGAAGGGAATGGATGTGGATTCATTGAAAGCGCCAATATTCTCTCCGGATGGTCAATATTTTGCATATCCAATGCAGAAAAATGGCATTTGGTCAATCATGACTAATGACTCGATCATTCCACTTGGAGCAGGCATTCCGGGATATATTGGTTTTTCAAGATATGGCATTCTGGCTTATACTGTCATTGATGGTCAAAGTGAAACAATGCATATCCTTCGAGAAGAAGGCCTGTTTACACAGGTGCTCATAAATCGCATTGGTGACATTGCTTTGAGTTTTGATGGCAATCAATGGGCATATCGTTCTCGAAGAGCCGGTGGAATTGCACTCATGGTGAATGATGAAGAAGTCGGCAGATTTGAGGAGTGCTTGCTGGCAGGATTTATGCTCGACAATACTTTTATATATGCGGGTAAGCAGGGAGATTTATGGCGAGTGAACAAGAATGATGAAGAGATGCTATCAGCACAATACCTGAAATTTCTTCAAGTAAATCAATCGGGTAATTGTTTCGCATGTGCATATGGAAATGGCACAAGATCGACAGGATATTTGTACTCAGATGACTTCATCAAACCACTCGAGACTCAATCATATGATCGCATTGATGATCTTGTCATACATCCTTTTGAACCTATGATTGGATTGACTGCATTCAAAGCGGGGATGAATGTCATTGTGATGAATACGGCGGAATATGATGCAGGAATCAATGTTGGACCGATCAGATTCACGCATGATGGACAGGAAGTCTATCTCTGCGGGGATTCACAGCAAGATCCATTCATTATCGTGAATGGTCAAAAATTCATGCAGAAAAATGCATTGGACATCAATAGATTCTATGCGATGTCGCCCAAAAGTGGAACATTCGCTTATGCCACTTCTTCTGCGATGATCATGCAGAGAATGAGCGATGGATTTACTTTTGCAGGAATGATGGCGGATTATGTCACAGCCCCGATATTCAATCATAGAACAAATGCCTATGAATCACTGGGAGTGGTCAATAATCGATTATTTCTGATGTATTGCAAGCCATAAAAAAAGGCCCCGAAATTTCGGGGCCTGAATCAATTCATTCGATTTTCTTTGAAATTTTCCGTTTCCGGATCCAGAATCAGTCTTTTCAATATTGCCATGATCTCATTGTCAAGAATTCCATTTGAATTCCAGAAGTGAACTTCATTTGTCACGCCTTCTTCATATCCGGAAATTCCGCATACAAGAGAAACTTGGGTCAAATCCTCTGCCAATTCACGAACCTTGAATTCATATTTCACTCTACCTGCCATCCAAGTGCCACCGCGAATGACTGGAAGTCGACCATATCTCTCTAATACTTTATAGGTTGTGTCCGAACCGCCTGCGAATACTCTGAAGTCTGAACGGATGAAACCTCGATAGAGTCCAGTTTTTTCATCCATCTTTGGATCACGTGTTGAAGGATCTGAAAAAGTTCCTAATTCATAGAATGATCTTTTGATGCCCTTCCACACGGTTCTGATCGATGCTTTCAAAGTGTCTTGAGTTGTGATTTGTGGTAAATCTTCCTCGAATTGTGCATGAAGCGTGGTAACATTCAGCATGCAGGAAGCGCATGTCATGATGAGAGCTATGAGAATATGTTTCATGTCATTGCAAAGATTTGTGGATAAAGATCAAGAACCGGTCAAACGCACAGATACAACTTTCGAGACTCCTTCTTCTTCCTGTGTCACGCCATAGAGCGTATCGGCGGCTTCCATGGTTTTCTTATTATGTGTGATCATCAGGAATTGAGTCTTTTCACTGAAACTCTTGATGAGTTGCAAATAGCGATCGATATTCGCATCGTCGAGAGGTGCATCAACCTCGTCCAAAATACAAAATGGACTTGGTTTGACAAGATAGATCGCAAAGAGTAATGCAATCGCAGTGAGAGTCTTCTCACCTGCAGAAAGCAATTCTATGGATTGTGGTCTTTTTCCCGGTGGCTTCGCGGTAATCTCAATGGAACATTCCAATGGATCACCCTCACCTAGATGAATCTCTGCTTCTCCGCGACCGCTGAACAATGTAGCAAAGAGATCTTTGAAATGTCCTCTAATCTGCTCGAATGTATCATTGAAACGCTGCTGAGCGGTTTGATTGATTTCATCCATTGTTGCCTGCAAAGACTCTTCCGCTTGAGATAAATCGGCAAGCTGACTCTTCAGGAATTCGAGACGCTCATGTTCTTTTTCGTATTCTTCCAATGCAAGGAAATTGACATTGCCAAGATTTTGCAATCGATTGGACAATTTTCTCGCTTTCTCTTTTTCGATGAGTTCATCGAAATCTTGGGGTAATGTCCAAGATTCAGGAAGATTGGAAAAATCAATGTTAGGATACTGCTCTTCAATTTTCTCGAGAATACGCTTGAATTCAATTTGAGCATGTTGAAGACTCAGTTCAGTGGCATGCACTTGCTCGGTGATTGCATGTTCGAGAGTGCGAATTTCACCTTCGATATTGCGTACTTGTTGTCTTCTTTCTTTGAAATCACGCGCTTTGTCTTGTCTTTGTGAAATTGCTTCTTGCAAACTCTTCACGCGTTCTTCTTCTTCGACCAAATCAGATGCAACGGCATTCATTGAAGATTCGAGCATGGCCTGTTCATTGCCTGCTCTTTCCTGTTCATCTTTGAGATATTGCAATTGCTCGGTTTTCTGAGAAATGATTTCTTCCAATCGACGAATCTCGGAAGATACAGATCTTTCCTCACCTCGCTTTTGCACAAGTGCGATTTCTGATTGTCTGAAAGCATTCTCGGAATTGATCAATTGATTGTCTGTTTCTTGAATGCGCGTCAAAATGGCTTTTTTGAGTTCATCGGCTTCAAAGCGTTTTGAATTGACATCATCCATCGCTTCATTCAAACTTGTATTACTACCTTTGAATTCGGTCAACTCCGAATGAAGATTACTCAATGTGATATCTTGTTTTTCTCTTGCGGATTCAAGTGCCTCTTTACGATAACGCAACTTGGATAATCCCTGCTCGAACAGATTGCGATCAAATTCAGCTTTGCGAACCTGTTCTGTCAACTTCTTGATATCGATGGCATCATGATTTGCTTTTGTGGAAGTAATCTCAGCATTCAATGCATCAATGTCTTTTGTTAAAGCATCTAATGCTTTTTGTTGCTTGGCGATTTGTTCTCTTCTTCCAATTCTCTTTCCTTCTGAAGAGGAAATTGAACCACCGCGAATGATACCTTCTGATCCATGTATTTCACCACGAAGCGTGATGCATGTGCAATCGGGATTGCTTTTTCGAATGATATTTGCTGTATCGACGGAATCAACGATCAGAGTCTTGCCGAGAAGTAACCTGAGTGATTGTCGAATAGTATCATCAACAGATACGATTTCACTTGCCCAACCGATGATTCCTGATCCTTTTGGTTGATTGCCCGGTGCAGAACAGGTCGGAATGAATTCTCTGCAAAGAAAAGATGCTTTGCCTTTGGATGCTTTTTCTAATTCTTCGCAACCTTGCATAGCTTCTGCCATGGTATCAACCACGAAATAACCGCCGGCATCTCCGAGAGCTGCTTCAATCGCGATTCCGATGGCTTCATCAGCATTGATGATTTCTGCCAATGTGATTTTGCCTGATGCAGGATTCCATGTTTTTGATGATGACAAATACACCGAGCTTTCTTTAGTTTCAACCAGATTTGAAAGGAATTCGATGGATGCCGTCAAACGACCTTTCTCATTTTGTTTTTCGGCGATTGTCTCACGCAATGAGCCGATGCGTGATTGCAATTCAGCAATTCGTTCTTGTGCATCTTGCAAAGTGACTTCAGCTTCTCTCAATGCATTCGCGAATCGCTCTTGATCTTTGGCATTGGAATCAATTTCTTGAGTGACTGCTTCAAGTGAATTCTTGGTGCCTGAGATCTCACCTTCGGTTTCTGCAATGCGTCTTTCGAGTCCGGCAATGCGCTCGGAAGCTCTGTCTGAAGCAGATCTTCTTTCGGCAATTGTCTTGTCAAGAATTGCCAAAATCTCATCATATTGTTTTGCTTCGCCACGAAGTTCTTGAGCTTTATTTCGAACTTCTTCTCTTGCATCACGGAAATTCTTTACTTCAGTTTCAAGGGCATCACATTGAGCATGTAATTCAGCAACTCTTTCCTTTGATTTCTCCAGTGAATTCATTGCTTCGCTTCTGGTATAATCTGCCTCCTTAGCCTGATCCATCGCGCGCACGATCGCTTCACTAAATGCCTTGATCCTTTCAATACTCACGGCTTTCTGTTGTGACATCGCGGCCAAATGCTTACTTGAATCATTCAATTGATTCTGTAATTCACGCATTTCTGCTTCGAATTGCTCTGCTTCAGCTTCCAGTGCGATACGCGCTTGTTCGGCATCATGTAATTCTTTTTCAAGAGTGGTTTTGCGTTCAATCAATGGAATGAGTTCTGCTTTTTTTGCGACAAGCAAAGCATCAATCTTCACATAATCATGATGCAGAATCCATGCTTCGGTTTGTCGTAATTCATCGGTGATTTCACCATGCAGTTTGGCTTTTTCAGCTTGACGCTGTAATGTATAGACCGTCTTTTGCACTTCACGCATGATGTCTTGCACGCGCTCCACATCGGCTTTGATAGATTCAATTCTGCGTCTGGTTTCTTTTCTACGAGCTTTGTATTTCGTAACACCGGCGGCTTCTTCGAAGAGATGTCTGCGATCATCAGTTCTATCGCTCAATATTTTTTCAATCATCTTGAGCTCAATCACGGAATATGCATCGGCACCCATGCCGGTATCCATGAAGAGATCGATGATGTCCCGCAATCGACATTGTGTTTTGTTCAGGAAGTACTGACTTTCTCCATTGCGATAGAGTCTGCGGGTGAGTGTTACTTCGGTATATTCCGTTGGGAGAATATTACGATTGTTTTGAATGGTGAGTGAAACTTCGGCGAGACCAACAGGACGACGAGTTCTTGTTCCATTGAAAATCACATTTTCCATTGCATCAGAGCGTAGCACAGATGTTTTTTGTTCCCCTAGAGCCCATCTGATAGCATCCACGATATTTGTTTTTCCGCAACCATTGGGACCAACAATGGCGGAAAGTCCACCTTCAAAACCAAGTGAGGTTTTTTGAGCGAATGATTTAAAACCAATGATATCGACGGATGATAAATACATGTTGATTCACGTGTGTGAAATGGAATCTTCGTACTCTGATAATGCCCTGCAAAAATACGAAGTGTGCTTGTTTTGCTCTGCCTTGCGTTTTCCACATGTCCACATAGAAGAAAAAGGCATAACTTTGTGATAATGAGAGATTTATCCACAGCTTTTCCCCCAGTTTTCCAAATCTATGTCAAGAATTGGCGCGCATAAACGAATCTTAAATCTTTTAATTATCCAGATGATGTGGATAATATCAGGCATTGCAATTATGGCTGAAACTCGTGATCCAATCATTTTGCATCATGCTGATGTATTATCAGGTTCGGAAAGTCCGACGGGTCCAATCAGACAGTGTCGTGGGAATGTACATCTGTCTCAAGGGAATGTCTCGGTGAAATGTGATTATGCACTCTGGAACATCAATAGCAATTCCGTTGAAATGTCGGGAAATGTGATTATCCAACAAGGAACAATGACTTTGTCCATGCCTTCGGGTTCATATGATGGTGGCTCTAAATTGGCCAGAGGACGAGGTGGTGTGAAAGTCATTGATCGAGGAAGAACGGTAAAAGCACTCTATGGTGATTATTCAACGGAGTCGTATCTCGCTAGATTTTTTGGAAATGTTTCTGTTGAAGATGATTCCACATTGATACATGCCGATTCAGCGCATTATGAAAGATCTACCAGACGAAGTCTTGCATTTGGAAGGGTTGTGGTATTAAGCAAAAATAATCCCGCCATCATAGAAGGTATGTTCGCTGAAAGCATCCCGAATGAGGGAATGACAAGAATAACCGGAAGACCAATCTTATTCTTGATTGATAGCACCAAGAAGACAGATACTATTCGCATTGAAAGAAAACAGGAATCAGGAAAAAAATCCAAAAAGAATGTTCAAACTCAGGATTCCATTTCCATCAAGCAATCATTTGCTTATGATACAATGACTGTGATCGCTGATACACTTGAGACTTCATCATCGAGAGGGAATATGTATGTGGCAAAACAGAATGTTGAGATCATTCGATCAGGAATGGCGGGAATATGTAATTCTGCATCATTCAAACCCGATAATGATACGCTGAGATTGGAAGGAAAGCCGATGATTTGGTTTGATTCAACGATGATGACTGCGGATTCTATGTATATTCTCATGAAGAAGAGATCGCTTGTCAAAATTGATGCAACGGGTTCGGCATTTACATTGACAAAAGATGATACTCTCCGTCCACAAAGAGCTCAGCAACTGAGTGGAAAGCATATCGCCATAAATGTAAAACAGGATACAATTTTCAATATCGTTTCAGAAGTCCAAGCAAAGAGTTTGTATTTCTTACTGAGTGAAAAAGGGATTCCCGAAGGGGCTGCCAAAAATTCATGCGATACTATTGTCGTGAGATTTGAAGCGGGTGAACCCGAATCCATCATTTGGATAGGTGGTGTTCAGGGGGAAGTATATCCCGAGCATGAAATTGAAGACAGAGAAATGTCATTCGATTTGCCGGGTAGACCCGAAGAGAGAAAAAGACCAATCAAGAGATCCCGACAATATCTTCATCATTGATCAAGAAAGCAGATCAATATCCAGCGAGATGTCCATTGCGGTGGCAGAATGTGTGATTGCCCCAACCGATATGAAATCAATGCCTGTCATTGCATAATCTCTGATTGTTGATAGAGTGATATTTCCTGAAGATTCTGTTTCCATTGCACGATTTACAAGTTCCACGCCTGCTTTGGTTTGCTCAACAGTGAAATTGTCAAACAATATTCTCTGCACACTTCCATATTCAAGAATCTCGATGACATCCTGCAGGGAATCTGCCTCGACCTCAATGGGAATATCATCAGGAATATATTCTTTGCAAATGCGTATTGCATCTTTGATTCCACCTGCAGCCGCAATATGATTGTCTTTGATCATCGCCATATCATATAATCCCATGCGATGATTATTTCCACCGCCCATTCTCACTGCATATTTATCGAGTTCTCTCCAGCCCGGGATGGTTTTTCTTGTGTCCAGAATTCTTGCCCCAGTTCCTTCGATCGCATGCACATATTTTGCTGTGAGCGTGGCAACGCCACTCATTCTTTGCATAAAATTCAGAGCTGTTCTTTCGCCTGACAGTAAATCACGAGCTTCGCCATCGATTTCGGCGAGAATCATTCCGGGTTCGACGATATCGCCATCTTGTACATGTTTCACCCAGGAAATACGATTGTCGCTGATAATTTGAAAGACCATTCCTGCTACATTGAGTCCACATGCAATGCCATGTTGCTTTGCAATGAATGTGCCATGAGACCATGCGCCGATATCCGGAAAAATACTTTCCGCAGTCACATCTCCTGTTCTGATGTCTTCATTTAATGCAATTTGTATGAGTCGGATGATTTCTGAATTATGCACGATGCTAATGTGATGGTGATCAAGATTTCTTTTTCATGAATGCATAGAGAGGAATGCCTGTCAGTACAAGTAATACGCCGGGAATTGTCGTTCCGGGTTTGAAGAACAATAAGTCCAAAATGATTGCGCCGGCAAAGGCGATATACAAAGCTGGAAGTAAAGGATATCCAAATGCTTTATATGGTCTTTCGGCATCAGGTCTTTTCTTGCGTAAAATGAAGATGCCATAAATGGTCAGAATATAGAAAATCAAAACGGCTGTCACCACATAATCCAATAATGCGCCATAGGTGCCGGAGAGACATAATAGCGAGGCCCAGATTGCTTGAATGATAAGTGCAATGCCGGGTACTCCATTTTGATTGAGATCTCCTGCTTTGGCAAAAAAGAGTCCATCCTTGGCCATAGCAAAATATGCTCGAGCTCCGGAGAGGATGATGCCATTATTGCAACCAAATGTTGAAATCATGATGAGTCCTGCCATGATTGCCGCTCCGCCCGCACCAAAGATGATTTCCGCTGCTGCTGCTCCCACTCTGTCACTCACTGCAAATTGCATCCCACGGGCCATTACATCGCTTCCTTCTGGGAATCCAATTACGGGGAGAACATGCATATAGGCGACATTTGCAAGGATATAGAGTAAAGTGACTATACCTGTTCCAATTGCAAGGCTGAGTGGAATGTTTTTGGATGGTTCACGAACTTCACCGGCCGTGAATGTGATATTGTTCCATGCATCGCTTGAGAAGATTGAACCAACCATTGCTGTACCGAACATTGCGATGAGCATTGCACCGCCAAGTTCCATGACCGTTCCATCCGGTGTGATTTGCTCTGCATCCCAAAATGTTGTGAGATTTTGAGTCCATGTTGCATGATCACTTCCAAAGAACAAGCCCAAACCAATGAGAATGATAAGAGCGGCTGTCTTGGAAAATGTAAATACATTCTGAATGATCTTACCTTCTCGCACACCACGAAGATTGATCCAAGTCAATATCCAAATACTTATGATTGCAAGGATTTGCGCACCTGAAATCGTGAAAGAGCCGATGCTCAGAAGAATATTTTTCTCACTTACAAAAGGAATGAACACTCCCGTATATTTAGCGAATGCAACTGCGACTGCTGCTATTGTACCGGTTTGTATGACGGAGAATAAAGTCCAACCATAGAGAAAAGCGATGAATGGATTATATGCCTCACGCAGATACACATATTGCCCACCTGCCTTTGGCATCATGCCCGCAAGTTCGCCATAACTCAATGCGGCAATCAGGGTGAATATGCCGGTCAATGCCCAAACGAGCAATACCCAACCACCACCACCGATCGTGCGAGAAATATCTGCGCTGACAATAAAAATTCCGGAACCGATCATGGAGCCGATGACGAGCATCGTGGAGTCAAAGAGTCCGAGATCGCGTTTAAATGTTTGTTCTTGATTCATGAACTTGCCTAAAATAGATTGAGGCGAAAATAGGCATCAAAGCCGAGAATATGCAAAGACAAAAAAAAGACCGCTTTTGGCGGTCAAATGATGCTGATCATGCTTGTTCTTCGGGCGTCCACCAGGTGAGATCGATTGAGTCTTCTCCACCATCCACGCCGAGAATCGTACCATTGATCCAATCACATTCCGGTTTGACGAGAAGTGAAATCACATTTGCAATATCTTCCGGTTGCGTAAGGCGATGATAAGGATTGCGCATATATGCATTTTTCATGATGGTATCGCTACCCGGAATTTTATCCAATGCGGGAGTATATGTCACACCTGCTCGAATCGAATTTGCAGTGATTCCATGAGGAGCGAGTTCGAGAGCCATTTGTCTGATATATGATTCCATGGCGGATTTTGCAGCTGCAACAGCTCCATACATCGGCAAAACGCGTTGACTTCCCGCTGAAGTCAAGCCAATGATGCGTGAACCTTTGGAAAACAGACCTGATGCCATGATTGCTTGTGACCAATAGATGATGCTATTTGCCATAACATCCATTGTCATTTCAAGTTGTTTTTGGGAGCATACTTTGGTGTCTTTGTCGCCCACAAGTGGAAGCAAGCTTCCGAATGCCAAAGAATGGAGAAGTACTTTGACTGTAGAACCCGGATATTTTGCCATTTCTTCTTTGAGTGCTTCAACTATTTCAGTTCTGCGATCGGCATCTGCCGCATTCACATTGAAGAAATGCGTGTCAACTCCCAATGCATGCAAAGAGTCGCGAAGTTCATCGACAGCTGCCATTCCTGCGGCTCTGTCCAGATGAACGCCAAAAATATGATAACCCAATTTGGCCAATGCGAGAGCAGTTGCTTTACCGAAACCGCTTGATACGCCGAGAATAACGGCATAATTTCTTGGTGATGACATTTCTATTCCTGTATACAATCAAGGTGCATAAGTGGGACAAAGTTAGGATTTATGCAGAAGACCACAAAGATTTTGCATAATGAATACATCAAAAAAGTGAACCTTGCTCTGAATTACCGTTGTTTTTTGAGTTTTTTTTGTCTCCCGAAGGAGGTTTTGTTGGAATCAATTGCTCGCTTTGCAAGGCAGGTTCTGTCTCCAAAATGAGATCAGGAGTGTTTATCCGAGCATTATTGACATTGAGTCCCACAAATATTGCCTTGCAATCTTCGCCCGGCAATGTATTGAGTAATGATGGCGCCAGCTCTGAATCAAATAACCAAGAATTCATCTGTTCTTTGCTGAGAAATGCAGGCATTCTCTCATGATATCGCTTCATGATGGAATTAGCAGGAACGGTAATGATTGCATAAGAATTCAGATTGACATGTTTATTTGGCGATTCCCAATGCTCCCAGATTCCCGCCGCATAGAATAAATCTTGTGTATTCGAAGAGCAATAAACAGGTTGCTTTTTACCTTTGGCGGAGGAAGCCCATTCATAGAAGCCATTCATTGGCACTATGCACCGCCTTTGTTTGAATGCCTTTTTGAAACTTGGTTTTTCGGATACCGTCTCAGCTCGAGCATTGATCATTCCCGCGGACATTGATTCATCTTTTGCCCAAGAAGGAACAAAACCCCATCTCATTGTCGTGAGTTGAATCTCATGGTCTGAGCCAATCAGGACAGGCATTGATTGAAGGGGACTCACATTGTAATTGTCTATGATGTCCTCAAACTCTTTCAATTCCGCAGATACAACTTCATTTGCCAAAGCGGATTTCCAATTCCCAAAAAGTGTATATCTACCACACATCAGTTTTTCACCAATGATTCATACAAAGCTTCATATTGTGGTACGATAAGAGAAATATCATAGACTTCGACAGCTCTTTGTCTAGCTTTATTACTGAATTCCTGCCATCTTCTAGGATGATTCAGTAAGTCTATCGCATATTTTGCCATGCGTTTGATATCTCCGAGTTCGGCGATATATCCATTTTCACTGTGCGTGATTACCTCTGGTATACCACCGAGATTTGTGCCTATAACAGGCACCCCGCATGCCATTGCTTCGAGTGCAGCCAAACCAAAACTCTCTGATTGACTCGGCATGAGGAAAATATCCGCGATGGAAAGAATCTCCGGAAGAGCATTCTGTTTACCCAAGAAACGCACATGTTCATGAATTCCTAGCTCTCTTGAAACACGCTCTGCTTCTGCTCTATCAGGGCCATCTCCTACCAGAACCAATTTGATCGGCATTGTTTTCAATACTTCATTGGCTATGTAAATTGTATCGACAATGCGCTTCACCGGACGGAAATTCGAGACATGCATTAAAATTTTCTCGCCATTTGGTGCGATCTGAGACCGTATCTTTGTACATTCCATTCGATAATACAGCTTGGTATCAACAAAGTTTGGAATGACGATTGGTTCATGCAGAGTTTTGAAACCCGTGACGGTTTTATCTGCCAAAAACTTCGAAACTGCGGTCACTGCATCGGATTGATCCAGTGAAAATTTCACGAGCGGAAGGAATGTAGGTTCAAGACCAATCAAGGTGATGTCGGTTCCATGCAATGTGGTCACTAATTGCACGTTTTTTTCTTCTTTGAGAATTTCTTTTGCCAGATATCCGCTGATTGCATGCGGGATTGCATAATGTACATGTAAAATGTCCAACTGTTCATAGCGTATGACATCGATGATTTTACCTGCCAATGCCAATGAGTAAAGTGGAAATTCAAAGAGTGGATAATGTGGTTGCTCCACTTCATGATAAAAGATATTATCCTGAAAGCGATCCAATCGCATTGGTTGAGCATAGGTGATGAAATGAACTTGATGTCCTCTCTTTGCCAACTCAATACCAAGCTCAGTGGCAATGACGCCACTTCCGCCATAGGTCGGATAACAGACAATACCTATCTTCATTGTGTTTTTACTTTGTGATTAGATGAATTCAAGTCCGACAGATTTCTACTATACGATTCAACAGAGAGAAAGAACTTCCATCAAAGTTCGTGGCTCTGAATTTATTGCCACGGTTATTCCCGTCACTTCCAAGGATCAGGCACTCAAGGAGCTGGAATCATTGCGTTCTGAATTTTGGGATGCAACTCATAATTGCTTTGCATATAGAATCGGAAAGGGAGGTCTAGAATTCAGAACATCCGATGATGGTGAACCTTCCGGATCCGCAGGAAAACCCATTTTATTCGTTTTGCATAAATATGATGTATCGGACATATTGATGGTCATCACACGATATTATGGCGGAACGAAACTTGGTGTCGGTGGACTTGCAAGAGCATATTCAGACTCATCTTCTGCAGTTCTCGAACTTTGCGTCAAAATTCCGGTGTATTCAACTAAAGACATCAAAGTTCTTTGCATGTATGAAGATGTGGACATCATACGCAGAATTATCGATTCCTATGCCATCAACTCGGATTCGGAATATCGTGATGCTGTTGAATTTATCGCCCGGATACCGGAATCGCAATGCGAAACATTTATGAATGAAATCATCTCAGCAACTTCAGGGAGAGCAGGCGCTATAATTCTTAATACTGAAGATTGATCAAGACAATATCTTCGATAATGTATCCATATACGCTGTATGCGCATCAGTAAGTGAAACAGAGAATGTTTTGCCACTCATTGAATGACCTCCTGTTTTCCCAAGTACTTGCAATGGAATGCCTGCTTTATCAGCAACTGCCTTTGCATTCTCGAATTGATCGGGTCTGATTGAAACCACAATGCGATTCTGTGCTTCGCCGAAAAGGTTATCTGCATTTTCTTCAAATGGTACATCCAATTCAGCTCCTATTCCTTGCGCCAAACAAGATTCCACTATTGCAATCGCAAGTCCGCCCTCAGCAGTGTCATGCGCGCTAAGTACGGCTTTACTCTGAATCAATGAGATGATTGTCTTTTGCAAAGTCACTTCTCGCTCCAATGAAAATGCAGGTGCATTACCGGCAATCTTACCTGTTTTCATCTTGAGTAATTCGGAGCCTTCGAGTCCACCTTCCTGCCAACCAAGCAATGCGATGATTGCATCGTTTTCCGTAAAACCTGCACCTACTGTATGAGCTAGATCGGGGATCAAACCAAGCATGCCTATGGTTGGAGTTGGGAAGATTGCATGCTTTTGAGATTCATTGTGGAAACTCACATTACCACCGGTTACTGGTGTGTTCAATGCACGGCATGCATCGCCCATTCCTCTGATGGCTTCAGTGAATTGCCAATAGACTTCAGGATCATATGGATTCCCAAAGTTCAGGCAATTTGTGATCGCAACGGGTTCTGCTCCCACACAAGCCACATTGCGAGCGGCTTCCGCGACAGCCATCATTCCGCCTTTATAGGGATCAAGATAGACATAACGACTATTGCAATCAGTGCTTACGGCAATGCCGAATCCATCAATTTCTTTGATGCGCAAAATAGGTGCATCGCCCTTGATGGTCACTGTATTTGTGCGCACTTGTGAATCATATTGCTCGAAAATCCAACGCTTATTTGTGATAGTGTTTTGTGCAAGCAAATCAAGGATGATGCCGGAATGTTCTTCAGGTTTGATCTCAAGAGCGGGCATATTGGCGCTAGACTTCAAATATTCGGGTTCTTTTTTCTCGCGCACATAGACAGGTGCATCTCCGCCGAGCACAAGAGTCTGAGCAGGCAATTCGGCCACTTTCTTGCCATGTCTGAATACATGAATCAATTCATCTTCTGTCACTTCGCCGATTTGAGAAATGGGAACATCCCATTTCTTGCAGATGTCTATTGCTATTTGTTCCTTTCCTTTTTCAACCACGACAAGCATGCGTTCTTGTGATTCAGAGAGCATGATTTCATAAGCGCTCATGTCTTGCTCACGAAGAGGCACTGCATCAAGATTTACAATCATTCCGCATTTGCCTTTTGCACTCATTTCGGCTGTGGAACATGAAATACCTGCAGCTCCCATGTCTTGCATACCGACCACGCACCCGCTATTGATCAATTCCAATGTTGCCTCGAGAAGTAATTTCTCAGCAAAAGGATCGCCAACTTGAACGGTTGGTCTCATGTCTTCGGTTTTCTCGTCAAATTCTCTGGAAGCAAGTAATGATGCGCCATGGATGCCATCTCTACCTGTAGAACTACCCATGATCATCACGCTATTGCCTTTGCCTTCGGAAATCGCGGAACATGTTTCACCGACTTTCACGATGCCGACAGCCATCGCATTCACGAGGGGATTATCGGTATAGCAATGATCGAAATAAACCTCGCCACCAACTGTAGGTACACCGAAGCAATTGCCATAATGACTGATTCCATGCACCACGCCTTTCACGAGATATTTCGTTCTGGATGAATCCAATTCTCCGAATCGCAATGAATTCAATGCGGCGATTGGCCTGGCACCCATCGTGAAAATATCTCTGAGGATTCCACCAACTCCCGTTGCGGCACCTTGGAATGGTTCCACAGCAGAAGGGTGATTATGACTTTCAATCTTGAATGCAATCGCATACCCATTGCCGATATCGATGAGACCGGCATTTTCTTCTCCGGCTTCAACAAGCATGCGACCACCCGATCTTGGGAGTGTCTTTAACTGCAGGATTGAATTTTTATAGGAACAATGCTCGCTCCACATCACGGAATACACACCGAGTTCGGTATAGGAAGGCGTACGACCCAACTTTTGACAAATCAATGAAAATTCATCGGCGGTGAGCCCCACTTCCTTTGCTGTTTCAACGGTTACTTCAAGTTCGGATTGCACCGATTGATTGAGATCAAGTTGTGAATGTGACATGGTTGCTTCGAGGTGTGGAAAAACTTTCTTAACATTGCAGACAAAGCGCTTCAAGACTTATGTCTTTGCCCAAAATTACGACTATGCTTCATTATGGCATAGGATTGTTTTTCCACCTCGCAGAATCTATGCAGAATGATGCACCGCCTTCATCGCAACATGAAGAAAATCAACATGATATATTGATGCAGAAAGTAGCGGGTTTGCCTACCAAACCCGGAATTTACATCTATAGAAATGCTTCAAATACCATCATCTATGTGGGGAAAGCCAAAAATCTTCGCAATAGAGTCAAGTCTTATTTCCAAGACAGACCGATGGATGCCAAAACTAAAGCGCTCATTAGATATATTCATGATGTGGAAATCATCGTGACTGATACGGAGACTGAAGCGCTATTGCTTGAGAATAATTTGATCAAGGAGTATAGACCCAAATACAACATTCTCTTGAAAGATGATAAAACATATCCCTCTATTCGGATAACCAATGAAGAGTTTCCTCGGATTTTTTCAACGAGAACAATTATTCGTGATGGAAGTCAATATTTCGGACCTTATACCGATGGAAAATATCTCTATCATCTCCTCAAAACACTCCGTACGATTTTCCCATTGAGAAGTTGTGACTTTCCTTTGTCAAAACAAAATATCATTGCGGGAAAGTATAAAGTATGTCTGGATTATCATATTCAAAAGTGTAATGGACCTTGTGCAGGTCATGAATCAAAAGAAGAATATGGGATGCATATCAAACAGGCGATTCAATTCTTGAATGGAAAAACCCGCGAAGTGGAAAAGATGATGGAAGAGCGTATGAATAAATTCGCGGAAGATTTGCGATTCGAAGAAGCGGCAATGATTCGCAATCGACTTCAAATGCTTAGAGAGTATGTCTCAAAACAAAAGATTGTTTCCACGGATTTGATTGATAGAGACATCTTTGCAATTGCCATCATTGATGATGATGCATGCATCGTGATTCTGAATATCCGGGATGGAAAAATGGTCGGTAAAAGACATTTTTTCATCGCTCAAGCTGGTGGTAGAGAAGAGAAGGAATTGCTGAGAGTGGCTCTGGAACGCTATTATCTGGAGTCCGATGCCATACCTGAAGAGATTTTGCTCCCCATTGAAATCGAAGATGAAGACTATGACCTTAAATGGCTCAATATGAAGAAAGGCTCTACAATTGAGATTTCAATTCCAAAAATTGGAGACAAAAAGAAAGTTATAGGTATGGCAGAAACGAATGCAATGTTTTTGGTTAGAGAATTGCATTTGCAAAGAGCTGCGCGAGATCAAGCTCTACCGCGAGGGATTGCCATACTCCAACAAGATTTGCGACTTGCCCGAGCTCCAAGAAGAATCGAATGTTTTGACAATTCGCATATTCAAGGTACGGACTATGTATCATCAATGGTGGTATTCTTGGATGGCAAACCCAAGAAAAGTGATTATCGAAAATTCAAACTGGGATCATTCGAAGGAAATGATGATTTCGCGGCTATGAAAGAAGTGGTAAGACGCAGATATGATAAAGTTCCAGAAGATCTCATGACTCTCCCTGATTTGATTGTGATTGATGGCGGAAAAGGACAATTATCCGCAGCGATGGAAATTCTTCAAGGACTCGAGCACATGAAGAATATTCCTGTGATTGGTCTCGCCAAAAGACTCGAAGAAATCGTTCTGCCGGGTCAATCAGATACGATGCTGCTGCCAAGAACTTCAACCGGTTTGCGACTATTGCAGGCAATACGCGATGAAGCGCATAGATTCGCAATCACCTATCATCGAACGCTGAGAGATAAAAGAACATTTCAAACGGAATTAACGGAAGTTGAAGGAATAGGAGAGAAAACCGCTCAAAAATTATTGAAGCATTTTGGAGCGGTGAAAAACATCAAATCAGCCAATAGAGATGAAGTGGAGAAGATCGCAGGAAAAAAAGTAGCCGAGAAACTCTATGCATACTTTGCAGGACAAGAGAAGTAAATCAAGGATACACGGTCTCATCTTCTTTTTGCCATGCGGGGTCAACAATGCAGATGAATATCAAATCACTGTCACCATGATTATGTATGCATTGCTTTGCATGAGGAGGAATATAAATTGCATCACCCGGAATCACTTCTTTTTGTTCATCATCAATATGCATGATGCCCTTTCCCTCGAGAATATAATAGACTTCACTCGTGGCAAGCGAATGCAAATGAGAAGTTTCACCTGGCTTCACTATTGCATGGGCCAAACTATATCGCAATTCAATGGTTTGTTTATCAGGATGAAATAATTCTCGGAGAATGGTATTGTCTCCGGCTATGAATTCTTCGCAAGCAGATAATGAGCGAATCAACATGTGATAATCCTAGATTGCTGAAACAAGTGCTTTTAATAAAGAAACGAGATGTGGTTCTGCGCGATTGGCCGCATGAATCACATCATCCAATGTCACTACTTGTAAATCCTCATGATATCCTTCATCAGTGATGATGGAAAATCCTGCCACGCGCATATTCATATGTCTAGCCACAATGACTTCAGGTACGGTGCTCATTCCCACAACATCGGCACCAATGATGCGCAAGTATTTGTATTCTGCACGGGTTTCAAGATTTGGCCCTGATACCGAGACATAGACACCACGATGGACTTTGATTCCCAATTCCTTGGCATGTTTTTCAGATAATGTCAGAAGTTCTTTGTCATATGGTCTGCTCATATCCGGAAATCTTGGTCCCAATTGATTGATATTCGGACCGATGAGTGGATTGACGCCAAGCATATTGATATGATCGTCGATGAGCATGATTTCAGCGGATGAATATGCGGGATTCAATGCTCCGCATGCATTGGAAACGAGCAATGTATCAATACCCAATGACTTGAATACACGAATTGGGAAAGTAATTTCCTGCATGGAATATCCCTCGTAAAAATGGAATCTTCCTTGCATGGCAATGATGGGCTTTTGCTCCAAAGTACCGATGATCAATTTCCCTGAATGAGATTCAACGGTTGAAATAGGGAAATGCGGTATGTCTTTATACTCGAGTGTGGCATGAATCTCCACATCATTGATGACGCTTCCTAGTCCTGTGCCTAGTATGATGCCAATCCTAGGCGAATCATTCATGTATTGCTTGATATGTCGGGAAGCATCCTCGATCATTCGAAGCATTTCATCAGTATGGAAAAATGAATCGCTCATTGTCTTGCCGATAGGATTGGATACAAAAATAGGTCAAGCTTACCAACCTGTCAGAGCAAATCTACCGTTGCTTCCTTCCGGACCTGGCGGGGTTCGATTTGTCATGACCGTAGGGGCTTGACCCATTGCAAAAATAGGCCATTTTCTTTATTAAGCCAACATTTTCTTTGCTTGGTTACAAGAATGCACTATTTTTGTAATTCGTAAACGGCATGCGCCCGTAGCTCATCTGGATAGAGCAACAGCCTTCTAAGCTGTGGGTAATAGGTTCGAGTCCTATCGGGCGTACAAATATCACTGTATTGAATACATGAACCAGTTTCCAAAATATCTATATGTAGGATTTCTGTTACTTGGTTTATATCAATCAATAGTAATTAAGGATTATGTCCAATCAGGCGCCTCACTAGGTATTGCATTGGCCTTCGATCCTTTCGATCAAAACGTTACCTGGAAAGAAAGACCGGTGTGGCAAAAAATAACATTGATTGTTCATTTAGCTGTTTGCGCATCTTTGATAGGATATGGTATAGGCTTAAATGACAAGTGATTTAGTTTACTTGGCAAATCTTTTTTTATGACCCGGCAAATTTATGTCGGGTTTTTTTATGGATATGACTATGACTGAATTCCCACCGCTACTTGATTATAGATTAGACAATGGTTTGCGTGTCATTCTGATCAAAAATGAGAAAGCACCATTGGTGAATGTGACGCTTGGTTATAAAGTGGGTTCGAAGGATGATAGTTTTTCTCATAAGGGCTTCGCGCATTTCTTTGAGCATTTGATGTTTGATGGATCCAAGCATGTGAAAAGGGGAGAGTTTGATGTGTTCTGTTCCAAAGCAGGAGGAACATTCAATGCTTATACTTCATTTGATCAAACCATATATCACACCACTGTTCCTGCGCATCAATTGGATTTGGTTTTATGGCTTGAATCTGATCGCATGATGCAATTTGGTGTTCAGCAAATAGGACTTGAAACTCAGCAGAAAGTCGTCAGTGAAGAGATAAAACAGACCGTTGAAAATCAACCCTATGGCACATGGAGAGTACAACAAGGAAAGCTTGCTTTCAATGATGAATGCTCCTATCAATGGGAAGTTCTGGGTGATAGAGCTCATATTGAATCCGCCACTTTGGAAGATGTCGCCTCATTTTTCGATGGCTATTATAGGACAGGCAATGCTGTGCTTGTCATCGCAGGACATATCGAATTCAGCAAAGCACAATCATCGGTGGAGAAATATTTTGGATCATTGAAAAAACATCATGATTCAATCAAAAGAAATCCATTCTCTGAATCAATGAAGAAAACCGGGTCGATTACAATCAATGATGCAGTACCTCTTCCCGCTATTTTTGTTAGTTATCATTTTGATGGATTTTTATCCGGTAAGTCCATTCATGCCGATGTTTTGGCATCTGCATTTGCTGATGGGAAAAGTTCGAGATTGTATAATGCGCTTGTGAGAGAACAACAACTGGCTTCAGGTGTATTTTGTTATGCTGATCAGCGTGAACATGCATCTCTGTTAACTTTCTCGGTTACTTCTGCTCATCAGGGAATTGGTATTGAGCGATTGCATGAAGCATTGGAGAAAGAGATTTGGGGTATGATTCGTGAACCTCTGAATGAGCATGAATTGTCAAAAGCAATCAATGGAGCCGCAACCGGACTAGCCTATCATTTGCAAACCAATGCCGGTCTCGCAGATTTTGTGTGCAATCAAACAATGTTTTGGGATGATCCAAAAAGAGCATTCACCATTCTGGATAAATATAGAGCTCTTGACATGGATGAGATAAGAGGAGTATATGAGACTATTATCAATGACAAAGAAGCAATTAGCGTGAATGTCGTCCCCGTATAATTGTCAAAGAGCAATTGCATGTACTATATATGCAAATCCATAAGCTAGAATAAACATATATACAAAAGCAAAAGCCGGCCATTTCCATGAGCCGGTTTCTCTTTTTAATATCCCCATTGTGGAAATGCATTGCAGTGCATACACATAAAAGGCGAGAACTGATAAGGCGGATGCAAAGGGAATGGTTTGCTGTAGAGTATCACGCAAACTTGCATCTGAGTCGGTTGTGTCTGCGCCATATAATTGACCCATCACACTGACGAATACTTCTCTAGCGGCAAAGCTTCCAAGCACGCCGATTGTCAATTTCCAATCAAAGCCTATTGGCTCAAAAATCGGTGCAATGGCCTTGCCCATTTGTCCTGCATAGGATTGTTCCAATTGCATCTGCTGTTGCTGAATTTCAGGAATGGAATCAGTGAATTCCATGCGGGGAAATGCTGAGAGAAACCAAAGTACTAGTGATAAAGCAACAATGACTGTACCGGCTGATTTGAGAAAGTCTAGAGCTTTATCTGAAACGGTCACGAATAAACTCTTCAATGAGGGAAGTCTATACGGGGGAAATTCAATCAAGAAGGGAATGATATCGCCTTTGAACATGGATTTTTTCATCACAAATGCGACGAGTAATCCTGTAAGTCCACCAAGAATATACAGTCCTGCCAGTACAATCGCTTGCAATGAAAAGAATCTTCCGATGATCATCGGAGGTATGAATGCACTGATGATGAGTGTATAAACAGGTAGTCTTGCCGAGCAAGTCATCAGCGGAGCTATAAGCATGGTTGTCATGCGATCGCGATGAGATGGAATGATTCGGGCTGACATAATTCCGGGAATTGCGCATGCATAAGACCCCAAAAGCGGAATGAATGATCTGCCTTGCAAACCAAATATCCCCATGAATCTATCCACGAGAAAGGCGGCTCTAGCCAAATAACCACAATCTTCGAGTATTACCACAAAAACATTCAGTATGATAATTTGCGGTAAGAACACAATCACAGAGCCGACCCCGGCAATGAGTCCTCGTGCAATCAAATCGCTGAAAAGTCCCGGAGGTAAATTCTGCAATGCCAATTGTTCCAAACTTGAAAATCCTGATTCAATCAAATCCATGAATGGGATCGCCCATGAAAAAATTGATTGAAAAAAGATTGCCATGATCATGACGAATGAGAGAATTCCGCCAAAAGGATGAAGTAAGATTGCGTCAAGTCTGCTTGTCAGTGTATCCGGTTCTTTGATCGTGAGTACGGCATCGGCAGTATTTCTTGACCAGTGCACACGATCTCGAATCTCTTCAAATATTGGTGGTGCATTGGGAATATTCCATTCGCGATCTTGTAACAATGCTTGCTTCAAAGCATCGAGTCCAATGCCTTTATGACCAACAATCGGAAATACTGAAAGTCCGGTCAGGCGTTCGATCGCAATATCATCAATGACTCCTGATCTTGCTTTGACGCCATCAACCATGGTGAGGGCAATGATCATCGGAATGCCGAGTTCGGCAACTTGAGAATAGAGATACAGACTTTTCTCGATATTGGTGGCATCCATCACAAAAACAATACCATGTGGTTGAGCTATGGAAGGATGTCCTTTCTGTAAAACTTGCATTGTCAATTCTTCATCGAGCGAAGCGGCAAGCATACTATATAAGCCGGGTAAATCCAATATGGCAATTGATTTCTCACCGGTGGAAACATTCCCTAAAGATGGCTCAATGGTAATGCCCGGAAAATTCCCCACTTTTTTTCTCATGCCGGTAAGAACATTGAATAATGTTGTTTTACCGCAATTTGGCGTGCCGACGAATGCTATGTGAGAATTGATAGTCATGCAAGAACATGGATATGTATGGTAACTGAAGCATCGGGTCTGAAGGCTATGCGCGTATGACCATATGATACTTCAACTGGTCCGCCGAATGGTGCTCTTCTGAGGAGTTTGAATTTAGTTCCCGGTAAAAAACCCATTTCATTCAATCTGCGAATGAAATCAGGATTTCCTTCTAGTGATGTGAGTATGGCTATTGTGCCAATGGGGATATTGCGCAATGTTTCTGATATCATGAATTTGATTGTCCATGATGCAGAACGATCTTCCCGAATTGTTGTCCTGAATCCATATGCTCAAATGCACTTGCTGCATCATTCAATGTGAAGATACTGTCAATCACAGGAATGATTCCATGATGTTTGCAAAAATGAAGCATCATTTCAAATTCTGCATCATTACCCATGGTGCTACCACAAATGGTGATTTGTTTCCAGAATAATCTCTGCAGAGAAAGACTTGGAACATTGCCATTGGTTGCACCATAAAATACCAAACGGCCACCAACTTTGATTAAACCGGTGAGTTCATTCCATTGTGAACCTCCGGCTGAATCTATGATGCAATCAAATCCTGAAGGAACAAGAACTTGAAGTTGTTTCGACCAATCTTCTTGTTTGTATAAAGCTCCACCGCTTGCACCCAATGCAATTGCCTTATCAAGTTTTTCTTGCTTGCCCGAAGTGCAGTATACCGTGGCACCGGAAGCCAATGCAAATTGCAGAGCCATGAGTGCAACTCCACCACCAATTCCAGTGATGAGAACATTATGCCCTGATCCAATCATGCCTTTTGTAAATACAGCTCTGTATGCGGTCAGTCCAGCAAGTGGCAATGCTGCGGCTTGCTCAAAAGTGAGATGGTCCGGAATAGGATGCACTCGATCTGCGGGAACAGAAATGAGTTCAGCCATCGTGCCTTGCGAAGGCATCCCGAGAATGGAATAGTTGGATGATTGAATCTCAGGATTCTCACCCCAATTGATATTTGGATTGATGATTACTCTTGTTCCAACCGGAGCATGTTTGGACTGTGATGCAATCACGATGCCTGAGCCATCGGATCCGGGAATAACCGGATATTGAATTTTGGCATACATTCCTTTGCCTATCCATACATCACGATGATTCAGAGCACTTGCTTGCATGCTGATGAGAACTTCGCCGGAACCGTGTATTGGAGCCGGGAAGTCTGCAATTGAGATTGGAGAATCTTTGCTTGTGATGACAACAGATTTCATTGTGGTGTCAACTCATCTTGTTTTAGATATGCAGTCACATGTTTTGAAAACATGATGAGTATTCCAACATGTAATAAAGCCACATTGAATGCCAACATCAAAGCATGTTCCAATTGCTCCAATGCATTGTAAGGGAAAAACAATAATGCCAATGCAGCAGGGGCTGAAAGCAAAAAGCCATAACTGAAACGAGCATTATGATATTTCTTTACATCGAGCAAAAAGAAATGCACGCCTGAAAGAATCACGAGAGCAATGCTTTGCAATGATGGCAATTCACCATACATTGTTGAAATCAATGCCTTACTACCCGCAAATATGAGGGTCATCACAAAGCCGGTGATGAGGATCAATCTACCTTTTAAGCCCATCGTATATTGCCTCGAAACAATATCAGTTTTATTCCATCATTAAGCTTGTTCATAAGCTTCCATTGGTGGACATGAACAAATCAGGGTTCTGTCTCCATGAGTATTGTTTACGCGTCCTATGCTTGGCCAGAATTTCTTCTCGCGAACAAATGGAAGTGGATAAGCGGCTTGCATGCGTGAATATGGTCTGTCCCATGCATCTTGCATAATGACATGCGCTGTATGCGGTGCATGCTTCAGTAGATTATTGTCTTTTGGCATCAATCCTTGTTCGACTTCTGCGATTTCTTTTCTGATTGCAATCATGGCTTCACAGAAGCGATCCAATTCTGCGAGTGGCTCGCTTTCTGTCGGTTCAATCATCATTGTGCCGGGAACAGGGAAAGAAACAGTCGGAGCATGGAAGCCATAATCCATGAGTCTCTTCGCGATATCTTCCACTTCGATATTTGCACTTTGTTTGAATTGTCGCATATCGATGATCATTTCATGAGCCACGCGTCCATTGGATCCCACATAGAGAGTTGGATAATGTTCATCCAATCGAGCTTTGATATAGTTTGCATTTAGGATGGCAATTTTGGTTGCATTTGTCAGACCTTTTCCGCCCATCATTGCAATATATGTCCAGGAAATAAGCAGGATTGAAGCACTGCCCCAAGGAGCTGCTGAAATTGCTTGAATTGATTGTTCACCACCGGTCTTAATGACGGGATGTCCTGGTAAGAATGGTGCAAGATGTGCTTTCACACCGATTGGTCCCATGCCGGGTCCACCGCCACCATGTGGAATGCAGAATGTCTTATGCAAATTCAAATGGCAAACATCAGCGCCGATATTATTCGGAGATGTCAATCCAACTTGTGCATTCATGTTGGCACCATCCATATAGACTTGTCCGCCGTATTCATGAACGATATCGCAAATCTCTTTGATGGCTTCTTCGAATACGCCATGTGTCGAGGGATAGGTCACCATCAATGCGGCAAGATTATCTTTATGCGCCAGTGCTTTTTCTTTCAAATCAGTCAGATCGATATTGCCTTGCTCATCACATTTTACAACAATCACTTTCATTCCGGCCATCACTGCGCTTGCAGGATTTGTACCATGTGCTGAAGATGGAATGAGTGCGATATTGCGATGATGATCTCCGCGACTTTTGTGATAAGCACGAATAACCATGAGTCCTGCATATTCACCTTGTGCGCCTGCATTTGGTTGTAATGACATTGCATCAAAACCTGTGATCTCGCAAAGCCATTCTTCAAGAGTTTTGAAAATCTCCGCATAACCTTTGGCTTGATCTGCTGGAGCAAATGGATGCATATCGCCAAACTCAGCCCATGTTACAGGAATCATCTCAGTAGTGGAATTGAGTTTCATCGTACATGATCCCAAAGGAATCATGGAATGCACCATTGACAAATCTTTATTCTCAAGCGATTTCATATAGCGCAAGAGATCATGTTCTGAATGATACTTGTGGAATACGGGATGAGTCATGTAAGAAGAAGTACGATGCAATTCTTGTGGAATAACATTGAGTGAGCCATTGATGATTGCTTCAATATTTGGTACTTCCACATTCTTAGCTTTCGCTGCAATTGCAAGAAGATGTTTTACATCATCCAATGTGGTTGTTTCATCACATGAAATGCCGAGATGATTATTTCCAATCTTGACATTCACATCGGTGCATGCATTAATAAAACGCTTTTGTACATCAGCATCAGTGTTGATTGACAATGTATCGAAAAAGTTTTCTGAATTCAGAGCATAGCCCAATGACTTCAAACCTTCTGCTAATACAACTGTCATTGCATGTACTCTTTGCGCTATTGCTTTGAGTCCTTCAGGACCATGATACACGGCATACATCGCCGAGATATTTGCAAGCAATGCTTGTGCTGTGCAGATATTGCTGGTTGCTTTATCACGCTTGATATGTTGCTCGCGTGTTTGCAATGCCATACGAAGCGCTACACTACCTTGAGCATCTATAGAAACGCCGATGATGCGACCCGGAATTTGTCTTTTATATTCTTCTTTGGTTGCGAAAAATGCCGCATGTGGTCCGCCATAACCCATGGGAACACCAAATCTTTGTGCCGAACCAAAGACGATGTCAGCACCGAATTCTCCCGGTGGTTTGAGAAGAGTAAGTGCGAGCAAGTCACTGGCACATGCAATCAGAGCGCCATGTTCATGAGCGGTATCAAAAAGCTGGGTAAGATCTTGAATGGAACCATTTGCGGCAGGATATTGAAGTACGATGCCGAAAATCGAACCGTCCCATTGAATGTCTGAAATATTGCCAATCTTGATTGTGATACCAAGTGGTTCTGCTCTGGTTTGAAGCAATTCAATTGTTTGAGGGAAGCAGTCTTCAGATACAAATAAAGTGTGTGCATTATTCTCAGTCGCTTTTTTTGTTCTTGCCGCATGCATTAGATGCATGGATTCAGCTGCTGCGGTTGCTTCATCGAGCAATGATGCATTGGCAATTTCCATCCCGGTAAGATCAATCACCATGGTTTGGAAATTCAGAAGGGATTCCAATCTACCTTGTGCTATTTCCGCTTGATATGGAGTGTATTGCGTATACCAACCCGGATTTTCCAGAATATTTCTTAAAATCACTGTTGGGGTGACAGTACCATAATATCCCATTCCGATATAGGAATGCATGCGTGTATTTTGGGAAGCGATATGTTTTAGTTTCGACAATACCTGCTGTTCTGTCATCGGCTCGGGTAAATTCAACTCACTGGCGAGTCTGATTGATGCCGGAACTGTTTGATCAATGAGTGCATCAATGCTCTGAACGCCGATGGTATCGAGCATATGTTGAATGTCAGAGGCTCGAGGCGCAATATGACGATCCTCGAATTTGTCGATATGGAGCAATGCAGGATTCATGAGTATTTCTATGAATGATGATGAGTATTGTTGTGATTGCTGTGAAACACAAAAATACGCATGATAAGTTCAACAAAAAAGCCGTCTCAATGGACGGCTTATGTGTATCATCTAGATTTTGATTCTCAATGACTGACAATCATTGCTTTTGAAAACTCATGTCTGCCATATCGAAGAGAATAGAAATATGTTCCGGATGGGAGCGATCGAGTATCAATGTGAATACTTTCCATTCCCGGAAGAACGCGATATTGTGTAATTAAGCGACCTTCAGGGGTATTGAAGGTTAAAACGCCTTCAGTTCCTGAATGCATCCCATGAATCGGAATGATGGTAAATTCAGAAGCAGGATTCGGAGAATTTTGTCCAAGTATGATGGATTGTCCTGCTTGCTCTGAAATCGATGTGGATAACTTTTTGAAAATTGGCAATTGTTCAAATGATCTAGGCAATGCCGATGGGACATAAAGATTCTCTCCCGCTCCATACCATTGACCCAATAATGATGCATACACTTGTCTAAAATCATGAGCCATTGGAATATTTCCCGGACCTTGCAAAGCAGAGAGATTTGGGTTTGATCCGATGAATCCGCCATTGACTTCTGAGCCAATCACGAATAATGGAGCTGCGGAACCATGATCTGTACCCGATCCATTTGAAATTGCTCTTCTTCCAAATTCACTGATAGTCATAATACTTACGCGATTGTCTAATTCAAAAGCTTCCAGATCTCTTTGAAATGCCAATACGGCATCTGAAAATTGCTTGTGCAATGCTGCATGAGCAGTCAATTGATTTGAATGAGTATCATAACCACCGACATTCACGATATACATTTGTGTTTTCAAGCCGCCGGCTATAATTCGAGCTATACCTGCAAGTCCCTGGCCAAGTGGATTATTCGCCGGATATGTCAATTTATTTGTTGTCTGCTTCGAACCCGCTTCAATGATGCGTGTCGTGAAGATATTCGTTTGTTTGATGATTTGCCTAACATACTCTTCTTCAATACCAACATGTGTCGTTGGATCAGGCATTTCATCGGGTTGATCGGGGATATAATTCACATTGGAAATGGCAATTCCCATATTGTTCTTCTTTCCGATCAATGTTGAGCTCAAGAATGTTCCGAGTTCAATTGCGAAAGGATCTGAAGGAAGGACATCAGGATAATCAGGATAGAGCTCCTCCAAAAATTTACCATACCAACCGCTATTGTCAAAAACATCTGCATCAGTTCCCGAAAGCCAAATATCTGTTGACCTGAAATGGGAGAAATTCTGATTGGGATAACCCACATTTTGAATGATAGATACTTTGTCTTCATCATATAATGTTTTTAATCCGACAAGCGATGGATGCAGACCCATCGTGCTATTCCCTTTAAGCTTCAATACTTCTTCTGCTTTGATGAATAACTCGCCTTCTTTTCGGAGATTGTAATAATTCGAGTCAGTATATGGTATTACTGTGTTGAGTCCATCATTCCCACCCGCCAATCTGATGATGACAGTAATTGCATCACTATTGACACCTGTCATTTTCATGAATTCCGAGCCCGGAGGGGCTTGAGCAAATGCTCTTAATCTAGGGAATCCCATTGACAGAGGAAGAATCATTCCCGTTGCGGCAAGTTGCTGTATGAAAGATCTGCGTTTCATGATACTCTCTCTGAATAATCAATGCAATTGATGCATGGGTTGAATGACAAGCATGCGAAGTAAATTCTTGATGCGTTCTTCGCCTTTGAACATTGGATCCAACAGATTCCACTCATATGTTTTTGCTCCCATGAGCATTGCTTCAAGATAGATGCCAAAATCTTTCTCAGTTGGATTACGATTGAGCATGAACAATGATATATCCATGCATAATTGTTCAGCATCGACTATTTCGGGAAATGACTTTGCAAATTCAAGTGCACTGAAGATGTAAAATCGAGTTTGCTTACCATTATCTCTAAGCGTGATTCTTCCATCAATTACATCAAGCATGAATTTTTGTCTGAGGGATACCGTCGATGTACTAACCCATGTTCTTCCACCGGGCCAACCTTTTACATTTGGCGGATTGAACAAAATCTCCCCCAAATTGCCGAGCCTATTTGATAGATCTCGATTTGTGTTGGATGACATTTCAAATTTGAAATCGGGTATTTGGCTGATTCCCATTGAGCGAATTGACCCTATCAAGAATGAAACAGGACTTTTATACATCGCACCTATATTCTCACTATCAAAAAAATGCGCGCTCTTGAGTAAGATGTTCAAGACTGGTTTGATCTCCCAATCTTTCATGAATATCACTGCCATTTGATCGATGATATTGCGATCGGGAATATCATACACAAAAGCACGATATAACTTTTCGCAAATGAATCGTGCTATTTGAGTGCTTCTCTTCTGAAACAGAATATTGATGATGTCTGTTGCTTTCCAATTTCCTGTTTCACCAAGAAATGTTTTTTTTCCTGTGTCCCATCTGAGTGAAATGAAATTCCCTTTGATTCCGGCATAATATGGTCTTGCACTTGCATTCACATGTGTGCTACCCGCAATTGTCCAACCACTCAATGCTCTTGCTGCTTCACGTACATCATCTTCGGTATAATTTGGTTTATCCTCCCAATCTGTCGGACCACATGTGAAAAGCTCCATGAGTTCACGGGCATAATTCTCATTGATCTGTGTGGTGTTTGCTGTCTTCTGATTCCGTATTCCATCAAGATAAACCAACATCGCGGCATCTATCGTAATCTCATTGATGAGTGTTTTGAAATTACCCAGACAATGCTTTCTTAGTAGTACTTGTTGATTAAACATCCATTCTGAAAATCTAACCACATCCAATTCTGATGTCAGTATTCCTGACCAAAACATGACCATTCTTTCTTGAATGCTCGTCGTAGATACTGCAAGAGATTTCGAATACCAACGCGAAAACATTTCTCTTTGCAATTGTATCTGATTATTAAATTCAGGATCGGATAAACCAGGAATTCCGCTACCAGCGGGAACTGCTCTGATTTGTGGCTCAGCAAAACACCAAGGTTCAATTTCTTTTGTGGAAATTGTTGCAGGTTGGAATAATCGCTCAAGTGTTTTATCAAGACCCAGTGAGATAACCTCTCGGATTTCTATATCTTTCGGACCAATCATAGTCCTACGCAATAAATGAGCCGCGCGTGAGTAGTCCCATGGCTGATCAGTACTGGGAATATATGGCTCCAAACCGGCGGTGGTTCTGCTGAGGTGATTGGGATAAAGATCTTGTTTTGGAGCAATTTCTTCAATTGGCTTATTAATCTTTAGCGTGAACAGGTCTCTTCTTTTCATGAGTATTGCTCAGAGAGAGATTGGACATCATTAACAGTCATAACAATTGACTGTGTATCAAGTTACAAAGAAATCAGAAGATGATGCTGATGAGAATCGTGATGATCAATCCGGCCATGATGGGAACGGCTGTTCTTTTAACGATTGCGAGTGGTGATACACCGATGAGTGCCGAAGCAAAGATCATAACTGCCGCGGCGGGCGACATTGTTCTACCGAATGCCGAACCCAATGCACTGATGGCGCCGAGATCAACTGCATGATTGATGTCAATTGCACTCATTGTAGGCAATACTCCATTGGAAAATGCCACGCTGGGAGCTGTTCCTGAGCCGGAAATTACGGCCATGCCCCAAACGGACAATGAGCCGAGTACATGTGCATATGGACCCGAATTGATGATGAAGGTGATGATGGACTGCATGAATCCAACTGCTTCCAAACCTGCAATGAAACAATTCGCAGTGATGATGAGTGATATCACATTTGCATACCCATAACCAAGACCCGAGAAGAATTCATTCGTGAGTTGAGTTATCTTTTTGAAATTCAACAATATCAAAAGAAATGCATAGAATACCATCACATGAGCCACCGGCGGTCCTTGCGGATAGAATTCAAGAAGTGGGGCAAAGAGGGGATTGCCGGGTCTGACAAATAATAATGTCAATATGGGCAATGGCGGCATGATTGCTCTCAAGATCGTTGGCTTGAATTCATCATTGACTTCTTCAGTATAGGTTAGATCTTGTTTGGGTGGACGCAAGTAAGAAATCAAAACGAATATGGCCACAGCAATTGAAAAGGCCAAGATTTCATATTGAGCGAGTGAAGCCATCACTTGATTAAGCGGTGCTCCTGTGCCAACTTGAATCGAAACTACTTCGGGCTCTCCCGGATTGAATAAATCTCCACCACCCGATGCACCAAGAACAAGCGCCGCACCCGCAATCAATGGGTGAAAGCCGGCTCCTGTTAAAATTGGAATAAGAATTGGTCCAACTGCTGCGGCCGCCGCAGTTTGACTTGGAATGGCAATATTGGTGAGGAATCCGACTAAACAACTACCGGGAAGTAAAAACCAAGAAATCTTCTTTAGGGGAGAAATGATATAATGCACCATCGCATGATCGCAACCCGTTATACGCAGTAGAAATGCAAATCCCATCGATGCGCAAATTGGGGCAATGGTCTTTCCTTCGCCCATCGACTCCTGAAATTCATTGAAGATGGATAATACATCGCCGGCGAGAATGCCGAGTAAAATACCCGCCATAAACAAAACAAAGCGTACATCCATTCCTTTTAGCAGGGCATACCCCGCCAAGACAATGATGAGCGCTCCGATAATTTCAATCATGATTGATTAGTCCGTGAGATGTGCTTCTTTGATAAGTGCAATCGGTTTTTTGATCGCAATTTTTCGGCCCTTCAGTTCAATTAACTCTGACTTCTTGAAATCAGCCAATAATCGAATGACGCTTTCTGTGGCTGTTCCGACTATATTCGCGATTTCTTCTCTTGTGAGAGAAACATTGATTGTTTCTCCATCTTCCTCGGTGCCAAATGTTTCCAGAAGTATAAGCAATGTTTCAGCCAAGCGTTCCCTGACGGTTTTCTGAGCCAATTCCATGACACGCTCTTCGGCATTGTTCAATTCATTGGCCAATATTTCCATCATTCTCATCGCCAGTTTGGGATCATTTTGAATTGTCTCAAAAAACAATTCACGAGGTATAACGCAAATATGACAATCATCCAATGCGACTGCAGAAGCAGTATATGTACCACCTGTGATCAAAGCTTTATAACCAAGAATATCGCCTGCTTTGGCAAAACGGACGATATGTTCGCGTCCTTCCTGACCATCTCTGGAAAGTTTTATCTTGCCTTTGTGGATGCAAAATATACCGGAGGGATATCTACCTTCTTGAAAGATATGATCGCCATCTTTAACAAAAATACATGCCTTGGCATTGGAAAACTTTTCCAAATCCTGTATGTATAAATCAGAGAATGCCGATAGATGGAGCGAAGAGCATTGACTGCATTGCGGTGCATCTTTTACATTCAGTTGAAGCATGTTCCCCTCCTCAAAAGAACAAATTCACTGAAACTCGTGGTCGGATCGGAGAGACCTTGTCACGAGGGCTTGTTAGCCGGTTAGTTACTTGTAAAATAGCATGTTTGCATAAAAAACAATGCAGAGATGCAACATATTCTCAAGTAATAATCATTTTGTGCTCAGTGTCAATTATCGCAATTTAGAGTTCAGTTTCACAATTCACCAGAGAATCGTTTCCATGCTAGAATCAATTGTCGGCTATTTGCAAGGTCTTCCACTTGAGGGAATCATATTGGCCGCATTCTTATTGACTCTCATAGAAAATCTCTTTCCTCCTTCTCCGAGTGATGTTCTACTGGTATTCATTGGCTCACTTGTCAATAGTGATCTCATTGCATATATATCCGTTCTCTTTTCAGCCACGGCCGGAAGCACTTTGGGTTTTCTCATCATGTTTTTGATTGGATCAAAAATGGGACATGTCTTTACGGATCGTCCTTCTTTTTTGTTCATGAAAAGGACTACCATATTGAAGGCAGAGGAGTGGTTTCGGAAATATGGCACGGCGCTCATCATTGCCAATAGATTCCTCTCAGGGACTCGTGCCGTAATCTCATTTGTTGCCGGGGCATCTGATGTGAGAGTTACTTCTGCCGTGATTCTCTCCGGTATCAGTGCATTGGTTTGGAATGCAATATTGCTCTATGCGGGAAATCTCTTGGGAGAACATTGGCGTGATATTGCGGCATATCTTGAAGCATATGGCAGAGCCATCACGCCAATTCTATTAATCGTTGTTTTGGGTATTGCAGGTTATTGGTGGATGAAAGTGAAGAAAAAGAAACATTGACATTATCCATGTAGCCAAAATTCGAGCAAGCGTTCTTGTTCATGAGTAATAGATTCACTTGCTTTCAATGAATAGGAGATTGCCGATTGGAGTTGTACTCTCGTTTCATAGATCTTTCCATCGCAATTGGCAATGATCTCTGCTTCTTGTTCCAAACCATTTGCTTGCAAGGCCTGTAATAGCATGGATCTATTTGTCATGCGTTTCCCATTCACGGAAATGATCTCATCATCTATGGCAATTCCTGCTTTATCTGCGGGTGAATCTTTTTCGACTTCTTTCACAAAAATTCTACCATGATCTTCAGCAAGAGAGCATCCAAAGAAAATGGATTGTTTTTTGGGATGAAATGGTCTGAAATCTCCATACCAATCCTGCTTGATCACTGCAGTTTCCACTTTCCATTCCAAACCAACTTCTGAGAATAGTTCTTGATAGGGTAACTCTTCGGTTCCATTCAGCCAATCTGTTAATTCTGTACGAATGGCAACACCGCATACTTCCTCAATGAGATTGATGATTTGATCTTCGGTGAATCCTTTTGATCCATCTTGTTTATATAATTCCCACATTATTTTCAATGCGTGATCGAGTTTAGATTTGCCACTGGATTTTGAAATGATGAGTAGATCAAGAAGTAGAGCAACTATTCCACCTTTTGTATAGTAAGATGGGAATTGATTTTGTTGATCAGGACTCATTGCATAGAGCTTTGTCCAAGCAAGGAATGAACTGTCTTTGAGAGACATGGAAAATCTACCGGGTACTCTCGCTAGTTTTCCCAAATGTGATTGGGCCAAAACGGATAGGTATTCTTCCGTAGAGTAAAAACCACATCTGAAAGAAAGTAAATCATCATAATAGGAAGTAAATCCTTCTGCAAGCCAAAGCATATGCGTATAATTCTCTTGCTCATAATTGAATGGTCCGAGTTCAATTGGCCTGATGCGTTTGACATTCCATGTATGGAAGAATTCATGTACAAGCAATGCCATCATTCCTTGGGCACTTGTTTTGTCTTGAAATGCAGATGGCTCAACAGCACTCACATTGCAACGCAAATGTTCGAGTCCTCCGCGAAGTCCTTCGCTGACAAGGAGGAAAAACACATAACGATCATAGGGCAAATCACCCCAAAATGCATATTCAATTTCAACAGCTCTTTTGATCTCGCCTTTCAGCCATTCCATGTTTATGCTCTCTTGCGTGATCACGGCTATCTCATGCATAGCACCGGCAACATCAAATGATATGCACTCATGATTGCCAATTTCAATCGGTGAATCAATGAGAATGTGATAATTCAGAGCGCCATAGAGTTTGATGTTGGCGGTGGCATGTTCATGAATCGGGGAGAGCGTAGTTGTTATTGTTTTCCAGGAAACATTATCATGAATGGCAACATGATGAATCTCTTCCATTCTATCTTCCACATACATCAAGCAGGCCACGGGCATGATGAATGCATGATTACGATTTACATGAGAAGTGCGAACGCCTCTGTCATTTGCAAAGTATTCATAAGAAATCACGATGTCTGATTTCTCGGGATTGAGTATTTCAATCGCACTTTTCGAGAGCCACTTCCATGAAAGAAGATTACCTTGTACATCATGAATCTGTACATCATGTTGATGCGAATTCATGTCACGCACTTTGTAGCTTCCGGGAATCCAAACAGGACTTTTTACGATTACGATATCGGTTTGATTCCGTAGTATTTTCATTTTGATTGAAATGCAATGTCTGCTTGCATGTTCAAATGATAAGTCATAGATGATGTTTGCTGTAGTATTCAACAGTTCTATGTCAGATTGCTCTATGATGAATGGTGTATTCATGTGTTATTCTCTACTGATTGGTCAAAAAAAAGGACGCTCTCAAATAAGAACGCCCTTCATTTCAATGAAATTGCATTATTGCATTTCTTCTTTTAATTCTTGATGCCATTGTTTGTACTTGGCGCGCCATGCCTTTTTATCTGGTTGATCATCTTTATTGATGGGACTGCCGGGAGGCACAACTTTATAATCATCAGGTACGATATACGGCTCGATTGGCTCTTCTGCTGATTTGAGCAATTTGCCAATTTCACGATCATCCAATCTACGCCATGAACCGGGATGGAAATTCTTCACCGTGAGATGACCAATTGCTGATCTTTCAAAAGCCAATGTTTCAAGACCATATTCTTTAAGAGCTGTACGAATATCGGTAGGAGTGGAAGTTCTCACTTCAAAACGAAGCCAGCAATTTCTTGTATTGACTTTCTCAAGCTCGACTTGCACGAGTTCTTCCGTTTGGGTTCTCACAAAATCCGTGATGCGTACCACTTCGTCCAATGATTGCAATGGTCTATGCACCTTGATGCGATAGGTTTTTGAAATGTTTTGTAATTCGGATCCATAAGAGCGTTTGCAAGCAATGTCATTTGTATAAATGATCATTCCGCTAGATGCAATTTCCATGCAACCAAGTGGTGCAAACCAACCAAATTTATTCTTCATCAATCGATATACTGTTGGGACGGACACCTCATTCGAGCCAGAGAAATGTCTGCCTTTGTGAACAGCGATATACATTCTCTCAAGATTTTGATTGACCGGTATTCCATTGATTTCAAACATGTCGCGATTGATGCGAACGCGTGCATTCGGATTAGAAACGATTTCACCATTGACGGAAACCAAGCCTTCACGAATTGCTCTCAAACAAATTCTAGGTGAACCATAATCACATTTGGAAATTGCTTTCACCAATGTGATGGGGCGATTCATCGGATTACGATAATAATCTCCGCCACCACCACCACGATAGTCTTGCTGATAGCGATTGTCTCCATAATTCCGAGAACGCATCACTCTTTGTTCGCCATACCCACCGCGATCATCAAATTGTCTGGGCCTTCTTTCATAATTATCATAGCCACCACCTGCAGGACGACCATATTGCGGACGATCTCCAAAATCACGGCGAGGTCTATAGTCTGAACGTTGCTCATATGAACGACGATTATCGAAACCACCACCGCCGCTACGGTTTTCATAACCACCGCTGCTACGGTTTTCATAACCACCGCCACGGTTTTCATAACCACCGCCGCTGCCACGGTTTTCATAACCACCGCCACCGCTGCCACGATTGTCATAACCACCGCCACCGCTGCCACGATTGTCATAACCACCGCCGCTGCCACGGTTTTCATAACCACCGCCGCCGCTGCCACGATTGTCATAACCACCGCCACCGCTGCCACGATTGTCTAGAGCGCCTGGACGGCCATATTGGGGACGATCACCATATTCACGACGAGGTCTATAGTCTTGTCTATATCCACCTGATCCACCTTCCGGAGTGCGACCATATCTAGGCTGAAAATCACGATTTTGACGATCACCGCCATAATTGTTTGGGCGATAATTATCTTGTGATCTATATGGCTTTTGTTGGAAATCTCTTCGCTCATAGCGATTGTCGCCATAGGAAGGTCTGCGATAGTCGGAGCGATCTTGATACTCAGAACGAGAAACATATTGACTGCTACCGGATTCTCCTGATGGTCTTTCCTCATCAGAAGGTCTGCCAGAAGAACGATACGGCGTTCTTGGTTTTCTCTCCCTTTCCTGATTACCTAGTCCCGGGGCATCATCGCCTGTGGATGAATTATTCCCATCATAGGAATACATTGGTTTTTGTGATTCGGAATTCTCATTGAAAGAATTGTTATCCGAATCAGGTGTTGGATAACTCATAATATACTCACTTTGCCTCATGGCAATAATTTGCGCTATCCCTGGCGCATGTAAAAAGTAATGCAGTTGGCTTCTGCATCCCACAATGTGTCATTACGCGTGAATAGGAGGATACGACCCATTCATCTCTTCCGTAAAGACAATTTCGATACTAATTATATTAAGGCTATTTCAATTTCAGCGAAACATAGATCTGATTTTTCTTTTTGATGAATGTGGCATCAGATGAAAAAACAATGATCTAAGCTGTTTGAGTTTCCAGATCAAATATTCATGTGAAGACATGGACCTTCTCGATTGTAAATCAGGCTCGATGCCTAAATCTTTAATCTTTTTAAGGGCTGCCAATTCCCACACGCCCTTGATTACTGTATTGCATGCCGGAATCAATTCCTGATTTGAGGCATAAAACTTTGAATGCGAATCAGTTCTTGCAGTTCCAATTTCTTCAAAATCCCAAGCTGACTCACCGGATTTGAGTATTTGTTTCAATGTTTCAATCTTCCAAACCGAAAAAACCACGGATGAACGATATACTGATCCCGGTGAAATCTCACTAATGAAATCATCGATTTTTATATCTCCTTTCGGAGTTGGATTTAGTCGAAGATAATTCCAATCTTCTCTAATACATTGTTCAATCAAAGAATGAATCGTTTGCGAAGCAACAGGATTTACAAGGAATAAATCTTCGATATATAGCAAAACATGACCACAGGGTATTTGTTCAAGTGCTAACAGGAGATTGTCGGACCAAGATACATCTGTACCGGTCAATATGGGTGTGACATTCGGAAAATCAACTCGTACGGTATTGGATAAGAGATAAACCGGATATGAACAGTCATTCCAAAATCTTCTGAACAAGGTTATGCATGGTCCCCATAAATCCTTGTATTTGTCACATGATACGATAAGCACGGCACAATTGCCTTGAGTATCGGGGTGTTCCATGTGATTCATTCTCATATTTTGACTGCAAATCTACAAAAAACCTTGAATAATCGGATGCTATTGGTCTGAATTACTTTTTACTCGCAAAGATCAGCGCAGATTGCAATTGCTCCACTTCATTTTCCCAGTGATATTTGCTCAAAAATGCCTGATGACCTCTTTCGGACATCGTTTGAATATCTGCTTCCATCATGCGCTCAATCATGAGTGAAATGTCCTCGGGACTTGAGCATGGACCATAGATTCCGGCTCCTGTTTCATCTAAAAGACGTTTCATGGGTTGTAAACCCGATGAAATGATAGGTTTGCCACATGCCATATAGTCAAATGCCTTATTTGGCAAAGTGAATTGTCTGAATTCTTGCTCGGCATAAGGCAATATCCCGATATCAGTTCTATTGTAGAGATCTGACAGATCCTTCGCTTTATATGGTCCGGTCAAGTGAATTCTATCTCTAGATGATACTGTTTGGACAAGTCTTGAAACATCATCTAATGTTTCACCTGTTCCGGCTAGCAATAATGTGATATCAGGGAATCGTTTTGCGGCAATATCGAATCCCAAAACCAAGTTCTCTAAATTTCTTTCAAGCGTGAAATAACCGTGATGACCAAATGTGATGGGTGGAATATTGCATCTTGGAATCACATCATTGAATATT
>Ga0209770_10000104_pt1 | contig 49575 bp, 52 predicted proteins | sample LauGreSu1BDMLBDD_2_FD_187572 | JGI IMG/M metagenome (GOLD analysis project Ga0209770, IMG submission 187572) | Freshwater lake microbial communities from Lake Michigan, USA - Su13.BD.MLB.DD (SPAdes) (version 2) | ecosystem: Environmental > Aquatic > Freshwater > Lake | place: Lake Michigan, USA... | reverse complement strand
GAATTGTCAGAATAAACAATAGCGGGACCATCCATTCGATGAAGTTCTCCGTGACTGTACCATTTCTGCGTATTTTTATTCCTGATAGTATCGGAAGAAGTGTAAGCGGGACCATCTTCACTTTGCTTGCGATGAAGTTCTCCATGACTGTACCATTCCTCTGTCATTTTTTTTATATCATCAATACAAGATCTCTCAATACGTGCAGGACCGTCAATTCGATGAAGTTCTCCGTGTGTGTACCATTCTTCAATATCTTCTTCAGAGGTATATGTATCTGTATCTTGAACCCATATTATACAATCTCTCATACGGTATGTATACGCTGGTCCATCATCTCGATGCTTTTTTCCATTCTTATACCACGTATCTTCGTATGTTTTGTAAATTTCGTGACATTTATTGTCGGGATGTTCCTCTTCCTCATCACGGTATTTTGTTTCGCGACGTAATTCTCCATTCGCGTACCATTTTTCACACGATACGGTACCATCTTCATTGTAAGTAATAACAGCTGGACCACTTTCACGGTGAAGCTTCCCTTGACTGTAATACTCTTCTATCTTTTTGATTCCATGTTCTTCTTTACTTTTTTCTAACTCTACACAAGATTCACACGTACCATTATCTGTAGGTTCTTTGTAGATAATCCTTGCTGGATAATCACCTTCACGGTAAAGTTCTCCATGTCGATACCACTCTTCGAGAATTTTAGATGAATGCTTATGCCATTTACAATCGATAATTTCGTATTTTACTCGCGCAGGTCCATCTTCACGGTGAAGTTTCCCTTCAAAGTACCATTCCCTAAGTTTATCATTGGAGATCGTGTATCCATAACCCTCATCTTCACCCTCGCTAAAATATTCTCGGTCATACTCAACAACAGCAGGGTATCCATTTGTAGAATGAAGTTTACCATTTTTCATCTCACGTCTATCCTCGCAACGTACTGGGTGATGAGTTGCATTGTGATCATGTTTATAATATTTGAGCCAGCCTGGCATTTAAAGAAAGGGCAAAGGGTGTGGAAGGAGGGGAAGGTTTAAAGTTGAAAAATAATTTCCCATAGGAAATCATTTTTCGTTGTAGAGTCGGAATAGATACCTACCTTATAATGATAGATTCTTACCGTAACCACTGAGTAATAATAACATTGTAAACATCCCTTTTTTGATATTTGTCAATATATTCTTGTTCAGTTATATATTCTGGTTCTTTAATAAAATACTTTTTGAATATTCCGTAACTTTTGCCATTGTGATATGACTCATAGTCTTGAACCCATAATCCTGATTTATCATCAAAAACTGCCTTTGACATTTCACAGGTAACCAGTGTGTTTAACAGTGTGTTTAACAGTGTGTTTAACAGTGTAAAGAGAATCAGTTTTCCTGTTCACTCCCCGTTCACATCACTCCCATTCGTAGGCATAGTAAAAAAGTTATGAACTGTTAACCGATGAGTAATGCCATAACGAAGTGCGCGACCGATCATCTGTGTTGTTAATGCTCGAGACATTGAATGCCAAAGAACAATATCAGTTGTTACTTGCAAGTTTAACCCTGCACCATTTTCTCGACTATTGAGAATAAGAACATTAGTTGTACCATTAATGTACGCATCAATAACTGCTTTGCGATGAGATGTAGATCCATTCAGGAGAGAATACGAAATATTTCGTGCTTTCAACGTATTGCAAATGTCAGCAAATTGGTTTCCATGTGAAGCAAATACAAGAACTTTCTTTCCAACTGATGCAATTTGAACAAGTAAGCTAAACTTATCACCACGCAAACGTTGAGGTTGAGTGTCCTTCCTTTCTTCTGGAACGCTGTGGTTTTTCAAATGAATCAGTTGTGGTTGTACATTCCGGCAAAAAGGACAACTTCGATTTGTTCGAATCCAAGTTGTAACACAACTTCCACATGCTACATTTTGACAACAGCCAAGCAACGTTGGAGCTGTCATACTTTCTGAACAAAGGACACAATCATTGATCTCGATTGCAGAAATCCTATCTTCAATGTTAGCAAGTGAACGCTTTGCTTCTTCTAACCTTCCACGCCATTCGGTTTGTTGACGTCGTGTGTAGTCATCTTGTGGGCGCTCGGTATACTCAACTATCTTATTCTCAGCTTCTCGTACCTTGTTGAATGCACGGCGTCGCATGACATCTGCAATATTTGAGTCGTCTTCTGTTCCACCAAGATGACGAATTGCGTCACGAATATTACCTGCGTCGATCATTTCGATAAGTTCCTGGTCCATTTGATCACCAAGATGTTGAACTACAGGAACAGGGTTAATGTCATAGTAAACATTTTGGTAATCTGCAGGCATTGGTCGAAGACTACGCAATTTTTCATTTGTAGTCACGGTAATGGCTTGAAAAAGATAAAGATATCCACCAGTACTGAACAGCTGTTTCATAAAATGAGCTCGCCGAGAATGATGAACAGTAGTGTAAACCTCTGAAAAAGTAGCACTGACAAACCAAAGAAATGATGCATTTATACTTTTCATGTCGGCAATATATGAGGAATCCATCTCATCGTATACAAATCGCTTAAAACAAAAATCGCTGTACTTCTCAGCTAGATCATTGTACATATTGACTGTACAAACAACTACATCATAATTTTCTAGATTCTCGATTTCAGCTCGACGAGTAATCATCTTATATGTGAGGTTTGTTGTCTTTCGAATTTCACTTACCCATTGATCAGTAATACTCAACGAGGTAACAATCAAAGTGGTATCAAGACACATCAATGTGGTTTTTCGAGTAATTCGTATAGAACCATCAACATTCGAACAGACTTGAGAAATCTTATCAACCCATGGTTCTTTCCACTTCATCTTATCTCGACAAATAAGACCCAAAATAGCATGAGTTTTTCCAGTTCCCGGAGGGTCTCCAAGAATACCAATATTAGTATCTACATATTGGTTATCCGGTAGAGTTGCTTTCTTTTCTCGTTCAAACCTTTCCATTGCAAAGATATTCGCGCGTTGATGAGGAAAAAGTTCCAAAGACATGTTTTCTGGCTGAGGAACTAGTTTGAAAGTTTGTCGAGGTGTATTAGCAGCACGTGAAGGAGTAGTAGGCGAAGGAAACTTAGTGCGCACAAAAGTAACGCTTGAAGAAGGTGAATGAGGTGAAGGAAGCGAAGACATTTTGATTAATTCCTCTCCAAAAAAAGACGTCATATCAGTTTTTTTATCAACCAAAGTTGATAAAAACAGAAGATTCATGGAAGATTCTTTTGAAAATATTCATGAAGAATTTCTTCGATATTCTGGATGTATTCTCCATTTTTCTTGTACCAAAAAATAATAGGAGGATCAGAAGGGGTAGAAAGGATAAAGGGGGGAGTGGCAAAATATTGTATAGGAGTGTCACGAGGAGTGCCACTACTCTCTTTTACCACGATAAGTAAATCAACATTAGCGATGGTACGGGAAGGATATGATTTGTTAGCGCACAAGACAGGAACAATGTAAACTGTAATGTCACCATGTACTGTAGAAAATGGGATAGGAGGAAAGTGCAAATTATCACCAACTAAAAGTGCAGTATAAGTCCTAAAAAGATTAGGATCACGAGTAAGGTGTAACTTTACTTCTGACATAATTATTAACATCTTAATAAGTACTTTGTGACGTTAATCATTTTTACAGATTTATTCTTGTGTACATAAATGTTCTCACAATCAAAAGTTATTTTTATCGGAATAGCAGTAATACTTACTGTTGTTATCGCTGCTACTATGCGTAATAAGGTCAGGAGAATTTGTTAATCGATCATTTGGCGGTATTATGGGTGAAACTAAATCTGTAAATGTACCTGTTTTAGCTATAAAATCAAAATATTTAAAACCAGATGATTACAGGATGGAATTTGCTGGATACGTTACTTTACGTATAAAATATGATAAAATTAACGACTATCATGTAGTTGATACTGATGCATATAATAGTTATATGATAAATGATTCTTCTATTTATAATAAACTTATGGCTACACCTATAAGTGTCATGTATGCAACTGTATATAGCCAAGGTTTTAAAACAAGGACTTTGATGTTTGATGATTTAAAAATAATTCAGCTTCCAAATGAACAATATTTCGACGATCTTCATTATAGTACTTATCCTGGGGCATACGAGATCACTTATCATCTTGATGATACGAATTCTGTTAAAGCGTAAAAACGGGTTTTTTAATGTCCTCGGACATTAAATATTCTTTAGTGGTACTTCTTCGACTTCTTCAAGCAACGTCTACGGAGTGTTCTGCCAACCAAGTGACGTGTTGTTCAGCAACTTGAACGTCACCATTACAAAACTGTACTAGCGCATCAAACATCCACTTGCGATCTTTTTGGAGACGAAACACTTGTTGTACCTGTGCTGTAAGGTCTGAGTATTCCTGTTCCAGCTTGGCAAGGTTCTGTCGACGTGTGATAAGCTCACGCCTGGCTACCTTCACATTTTCGTAAGACTGCATGAGAGCCTTAAAAGCTTCAACTTCCTCCTTTGTTGCCTTTTCAGAGGTTTGAACCTTTTCTTCAGGTTTCTTTTCTTCTGAATGAGATTCAGTCCTCATTGCTTCGGTCCTCATTGCTTCGGTCCTCATTGCTTCGGTCCTCATTGCTTCGGTCCTCATTGCTTCGGTCCTCATTGCTTCGGTAGCGTCAAAAAATGCCTTTCGGTAGTTTTCTTCGAGACGCTCATGAAGAAGGATCGTTTGTTCATGGCGAGTACAAGCAAATTTTTCGTCAAGCAGGGTGTACGATGACCAAAGCATAATAGTCTTTTGAGTTTCTTCAACAGCAATTTCTCCCATCGCTTGAATCCGCTTGTCCACAGAAACAATCATGGAAGTAATTCTGAACAATTCAGAATCCTCGTAAATTTCCTTCATAAGACATGAAACCAATTTTGAGGATTCTGAACTGTTCGACAGCACTATCAAATTCAGCGAGCTTCGCTTCAATCCGGGTTGAAGACATTTTACGTAGTGAGAGAGTTTGGGGGAGTGAGAGAGTTTGGGGAGTGAGAGAGTTTGGGGAGTGAGAGAGTTTGGTCGCTTTAAAAATAAAAATTTCAATTTTTTACCTTATCATCGGTAAAACAATTAAAATTGATTCTATTCTTTAAAGAAACAGATATTAAAATCTCTTCAACTCTTAATCCTCTTCAAAAATGTCTTCTGAACCTCCTCCTTATTCTAACGGTAATCCTAACATTAATGTGACCCTCGAAGATCTCCTTAGAGGATACGATGTCATTCTCGGATTAGATCAGTCTGGTTCGATGTCCGGTCCAGTTTCAAAGAAGCGGTTTGGTGAGACTCGTTGGAAGGAACTCCGCGAAGCTGTGTCAACGATGTCAAGCGCTATTGATACAATTGATCAAGATGGCTCAACAGTCATCTTTTTCAATTCTCAGATCAGTATGTTTGATCATCAATCAGGTGAAGATATTCAAGAGTTGTTTAAGGAACGATCTCCTTCAGGTCTAACTAACCTAACATCAGCGCTAACTGAAGCTTTTAAGTATTTTAAGCGTAAGCACTCCAAAGATAAGAACTACAAGTGTCTAATGGTTTTTATTACCGATGGAGTTCCTTATGTTGGAAACGATTCGGTAAATGAACAGCATGTTGTCGCTCGTCTCATTGCGGATTTTACTCGTTATATGGAAATGGAAGGAATTACCGATGATCAAATTGGAATTACTTTTATTCAAATTGGTGATGATTCTTCGGCAACTCAGTTCTTGAAATTTTTGGATGATAAACTTGTCGATCCTCAAGTATCTGGAGGTTTTGGGGCACCTTTTGACATTGTCGACACAGTCAATTTTGCAGATGTTGAAGCATCAGGTGGAATTGTTCAAGCGTTTATCAATTCTTTTAACGATTAAAATTTAGAAGATTGTTTCCTTAGAGTATATTATAATTTTCGAATTATAATAAATATACCATGTTTAATAGGTTCTAGAGGATTAATGGGACCGACAGGACCAACCGGACCGTCAGGAGGTGGAGGACCTATAGGAGTTACAGGTGCGACATTAACATATCGAACTACTGGAAGTGGAGCGTATACTGGAGATGGAATTGTTTAAATCTTCTTGAAGATTTAATACTTACGCTCTCACTACACTCTCACTGAAGATTTAGACTGAGAATATTCAATAATTGCAATTTTGGACATTCACGAAGAATTTTCTTCAAAGTACTCAGACTTGGAATACAACTGATTGATAGTTGTATTAGCCCTGGATGATGAGATACAATTTCTTCAAGAGTTTTGTCGTCATTTTTACATCCATACAAGTCGAGTTGTTCCAAGGAACGAAAGTTCATTTGTTTGAAAAGAGCTTTGGATAAATTTGCACAACCATTCAGACAGAGTGATTGTAAACGTTCACACTGTTCAAACGTGTAGATTAATCCATCACCAGTCAATCCTTTACAGTTTTTAATAGATAGACTCGAAAGCTTTCGAAGCATCTCTGTATTGTTTTCAATGTAGTGTAGAGTTTTATCGGTCAAAAATTGGCATTCAGTAATTGTTAAATTGTTTAAGTTTGGACACTTTTTAATAATCATTGCCATTTCATGCGCACACCTATCATGGGATTGACTTTCGTAGTACTCTGTAAATACAAATGTTAAAGAATGAACTGATTCTCCAAGAGGATCCGAAAATCCATCTAAATCTAAGCACATAACGTCATATGGGTCACTTTTTTCTCGGTTGTTCCAGTTTTTCCAAGAAACATATACTAGTGCAATCAAGATACAGCATGCTAATACTGCTACCACTTGGACAGTGTTTATCTCAAGAATCATACCAAGATAGTATGAAAAAAGAGGAGCAAAAATGGTTAGAAATTCTTTCATCATCAGTGAGTAGTATTAAAAGTATTTTACAATTGTTACGATAAGTTAATCAAATCACTTTTATTCCTCTGGTTATTCTGGTTAATTCTAGTTAATTCTGGTTCCTCAAGATTCACTGGTTCAGGGCTTAACCTTCGAAACCAATTACCTATCTTTGAAATAAGGTCGTCATCAGGTTCTTTCTTTATTCTTCTGAGAGTTGCACGTTGTTCATACAAAATATCAAGAATGCTTGATGCAGATTCTTCACATTTAAGAATCTCGGCGTGAGCAATATTTAACAATCGTAAAGATGATTCACGATTCCTCCCGCTTGATTTGATCCGAATTATCGATTCTTCTACATTCAAACGATCTTGGTACGTGTGCATAAGTTTCATAAAGTTTACTTTCTCACTTGGATTTTTCACTGAATGAACAGTGATTCGCATTTGAGAAAGAATTTCTTTCATCTCTTCTAAGATGATACTAGTCTTATCACGTGTCTCACCCTTTGTATTAGCTTTGTTAAGAGTGTTGACAAGTTCCATTAGTTCTTCAAAATACACATTGAATGCTTTGTCAAATTTGCGGGCTAAAGTAGAGATTTTGGTCATGGGTGATAGGAATGGTGGTACCAAAAAGACAACAGGATAAAGATTTAAACTACATCTATTTACTTGTTAGCATTTCATTTTTCAAAGGTATCGATTAGAATAATATCCCTAGGGATATTATTGAAACGTTTACTCTCACATCTTAGTCAAATCATACGGAAACATTGTATACTTTTCGGCAAGATCTCGAGTAGTTTGCTTTGTAATTGTCGAAAAACATGTAATTCCAGTGTTAATGTCATACTGAAATACGTAGTCATACTCATTATCATTACAAGATTGACCTTCATCAATCAGAAATAGAATTTCTGGAGTAGCAATTGAAAGTTGATACGTACAAGAATGATGTAAACGTTCTTCATTCATAAGTTTTTCAATATCAAGTACCACTTTGTTGGTCTTTGGATCCATCAAATAATTCTCATAACACTCTAAAACTGTTACAATGTGGAGAAGACCGTTATCAAGAACTCGAACCCAACAATATCCATGGTAACGTTTACTCGATGATTTGTCAATGAACTCACCAAACTCCTTACTTGAACCTTCAGTCAATTGTTGAGTCTCTGTGTCAATTACCATCATGTACAAATTTCCATCTCCATGATACAGATACCACATCACAATGTACCTTCCACTTGAACTGAGAGTGATTTGCCTACTTTCACTACCTAAAAATCCACATGAAGGAGTCATCAACCCTACCGAAATTCGATAAGTCTTTTCTTCGTTAGTGTTGAGATTCTTCCATTCAACGACAACAGGTGTCTTCTTCGCTTCTTCTTCAGAAATAATCTCATTGTCTTCATTCAACCATGTAGACACGATAATCTTAACTTGAGCATTACAGTTAGAGAAAGAGGCAGTGTAAGATGAATTCATTTGCTTCTTGTGGTACATTAGGGAAAGATATCATTTTTAATACCTTTCTGGTATCACTATGAGATTGAACAGATGTGTTTCTCAAGATATTGATGGTAAAACAATAATGAGTCATGGGTTAAACTTACTGGAAGCGAAATATTCTTAGTTCCGTAATACGTTAGTACACCATCTTTAAAAAGAGAAGCAATGGCTTCTTTCTGCTCGGTATTCAATTCAAAACTCATTTAATTCTAGCTTTACACATACCCTGCTTCAGTTTTCAATCTTCTATAAAGATTAAAAAATGCTCTTAAATCCATCCCATGCTTGTTCCGCGATATCTTTAATGTCATTTCCTAAATCTTTAAAGAAACTCTCCAGATGTTTAGCGATATCTATCAATGCATCTCCTACTTCTCCTAAAATCTGTCCAGCTACTTTTCGAAGATAATTGACTACCATTTTGACTGCATGAAAAATCTTATTTGATATACCGACAATTGCTGTAAATGCATTTTTTATCACAGCTTGTGGGTTGGTAAAGAAATTTGCCAAGTCTTTTGCAATGTGACTAAAGAACTCTTTTGGGTGAAGAACAGCATCTGTAACGGCGTGAAAAACATGATAAGCCACAGGCACGATATCTTGAACAAAAATATTGATTGCTTCTTTAGCTACACCTGCGATTACTTTTGCCATTCCAACTCCAAATTTCACGATATTACTAATTGCTCCGATAAAAAATTTACCTTCAGCTCCGAGACCTATATTCTCAAGTGCTGACTTACAATAATCTCCTGCAATATCAAAAGCATGAATAGCTTGTTCTCCTGCATGGAAAATGGCTTTTACAGCAATCTCTCCATATTTTCCAACATAACCAATTCCTTTACCGATTAATCCTTTCGGAATTCCAGGTATCCATCCGATCATTCCATCAAGAATACCATCAGTAAAGGAGACTAACTGTTTGCTTAAATAAAATCCCGGGAATAAACTCGCTCCACATTTTTCAAAGCTGTCAAAGCTCTGATAAATATTTCCACTACATGCTGTCTTAAGATCATCCATGTAACCCTGAAACTCTTTATCGACTGTAGCGACAACTATTTCCCCTCCCGATAAAGCAAATTGACCTATACCTAAGGCACAATTTGCTGAAACAGGGTTATCATGGCATTCCCGAATCATAGCTTCAGCATTTCGTTTAACAGTACGTGTAATAGTTTTTCCAAAAATACCTTCTGTAATATTTTGCCAATCGCTTAAATCACAGTTACCGATATCGATACCTCTACTACCGGTACCTCCTAATCCAATCCCTTTACCAACTATATCTCTCTGATAATCAAGACCCATTTTATCACAGTAATCTGATTTAAGTATACAAGTAGGTATATCACTTGGATCAATACTGCAATAACCGCTTGCGTCACATACGGGAGTACCTTTATACCAGCCTCCAAGTCCTTGAGACTCGCATACATTTGTAATAAATCCAGGAGCAAAGTTAGAAACTAGACAACGCCCTTCTCCGGCAGTGACGTGCCATTCTAAATAAGGCATTTGATTTGGATCACAAGGTTTGCCCCCGCTATCAACATAATTTCCATTTGCATCTTGACTACACATTACCCAATGAGGGTTCGAATCTGCATTGCATGTTTGTTCGTTGTACAAACAACTTCCGTATTCTCCTGTAGCTGTTACTCCTGGCGGAGAATAGTCATAGCCTTTCATATTACAAAAGGATTTCATGGCTGATAATTGCGCGGCGTGATTAAGAGAGCCTGTCCAGTCTGTAAAAATTCCAGTTCCGGGTAGAATAGTAGAATCAGGAGTTTTTGGTGCAACGCTGTTAAACCATTTTCTCATCACAAAGAAAAGAATAATCGCAATAATAATAACAATAATCATCCTATAGTCGGTTGTAGTCAGTTGAGACACTGTGGATAGTGTTATATTTTAAAAGAGTATCTAAAAAGTTTGTACGTAAGAAAAATGGATAATCCTTCGAGTATTGATTCCACACTTCTCCTTCCTGTGTTACCATGTACACCTTCTTCCGACTCTTATAATTGTCTTGTAATTGCTGGAGGAGCAACAAAATGTATTGCGGTTCTTGGAGCATTACATTATTTGCAATTAACAAACATCAAAAATTATGCAGGAACATCTGCTGGAGGAATACTATCTTACTTTCTAGCTATCGGGTATACACCATTTGAGATTATGCATTTTATTTGTAGCTCAAATTTTATTGACGAGTTTCAAAATTTAAATATCGCGGGAGTAGTTGAGAAAAAAGGATTAATAAATTACTATATCATCCAAGATTATTTGGAGAAGCTTACATTAAATAAGATAGGTTATCTCCCAACTTTTAAAGATATTAGCACAAAGATGGGTGTACACTTAACTGTTGTTAGTTATAATCTAACCAAAAACCAAGTTGAATATCTTAATGTTGATACACAACCTGATATGCCCTGTCTAACAGCATTGCGAATGACGTCAAATGTGCCACTGCTATTTGAAAGATTTTTCTATAATAATTGTGAATACCTAGATGGTGGTTTAGTTGATAACTTTCCAATTGACTTATTTTCTGACAGTTTAAAGTATAAACCACTCGGAATTGATATTATTTCTGTAGACACTTCTGTAGACACTTCTATTTCACGTGAAAATAACTACATTATATACCTTTTACGAGTAGCAATGATTCCTTACAATTTTTTCCATGCACAAAAAAGCTATCCATCAAATTCAACCGTTATTCAAATAAACCCAGGTTTAAAATCATTTGATTTTAATTTGTCTATATCAAAAAGGTTAAATCTTTTCTCAGCTGGATATCAAACCGCAAAATCTTTTTTCAATCCTCCAAAGGGGCAAGAGGAGGAAGAGAACGAGACTGAAGCGGAGGCTAACGAGAGTGTCGAGAGTGTCGAGAGTGCTGAGACTACCGAGAGTGTCGAGAGTGCCGAAGAGAGTAAAGACGAAGATATAATACAAACTGAAGAGGTAATACTAAAAGTGAAATTGGATTAGTCAGTCATCCTTGAAAGTAAAATGAAGTTTATCGGTGTAAGTGGTAACGCAGGAACAGGAAAAGATTTTATCACTCGTAATTTTCTTGTTCCAATTCTTACGAATGGAAATTCGTATGTGATTGTGTCTTTTGCTGATCATTTTAAACTTGAATCCATTGTTAAAGATAAGCTTGACAGAAACAAGGTTTATGGTAGGAAGGACAAAGAAACACGAGTAATTCTTCAACGTAAAGGCACTGAAGAAGGACGGGAAATTTTTGGAAAAGATTTATGGGTAAATATTTTAAATGAACGCTTAACTCAATACAAAGAAAGGGGGATTTCATATGTTTTTGTAACTGATTGTAGGTTTCCAAATGAGATTGATTATATTCATTCAAAAGGTGGTGTAGTGATTCGAATTGAGGCAAGCGACAGGCATCAAAAAGCAATGACTGTGGAAAACGGAAATGATGCAGTTGTTGTGAATCACATTTCTGAAACTGCGGTCTCTGGTTACAATAAATGGGATTACGTTATTGATAACTCTGAGAATGGATCTTTGATCGAGGATGTTAAAGATGTGTGTGGATGTATTTTACAGAAATGGCAGTCTGAAACATCAATCACTGTCTTTTTTGATATCGATTCTCTTTACAAAAGTGTTGATGAAAAGGATATCGATTACAAAAGTGCCGGGGATAAAATTCAAATTGTTGTAGATAGTATCAGAAATGCACGTTTAGTATTAGTAACACTTGGTAATTCAAGTTATCGAGTGTGTGAGTTATATCAATCGGGTATTCTATGTTCACATGTGAACGTAGAAATTGTAAATGCTAAAGATACAACCACATATGCGATGTTACAGAAAAAGTACCCATCACAGTATTATCATATTATTGGTGGAAATGTAATGCTTGCCTCTCGTTTAGGTATTCGTATTGGTTACATGGAGGTTTCCGAAGACTGAGTTTCCGAAGACTGAGTTTCCGAAGACTGAGTTTCCGAAGACTGAGTTTCCGAAGACTGAGTTTCCGAAGACTGAGTTTCCGAAGACTGAGTTTCCTTCAAACCCTTCTTCATAAAACGCTTAATCATCTTATCAAGATGAGTCGTATTTCGTCCAGGGATCTTACATAGACATTGAGGATGTACCCAACCAACACCGGTTACATCATTTCCATCAAATTTGTTAAGCTTTGTAGGTAAACATTCATCGGTTTCGATAGTGTAATATGTTGTATTTCTATCCAAGACAACTTTATTATCTTCGTTTAATTTGTTCAAATTTAAATCTTCTAACTTAATCCCTGTCTCTTCTTCAAGTTCTCGTAAAGCTGTTTCTTGAGTAGTTTCATCTTTTTCTCTTCCACCTTTGGGAATTCCTGTAAATTGGTTGTAAACTTGCACAACCAAAACTTTATTCTCTGTTGGGTTGTATAAAAACACGCCTGCGCGTTTACGAGGAGAAGCACTTTTAGTGTATACTGTACCTTTCTTTTTACTAGGTACAATATAATTAGTATGTGTCCAAGTACAGCCCGGACACAAGTTGATTGTTGAGATATCGGTAGCTGGTTGAATATAAGAGGGGAGAGTGACTTTCGGGAGAGTACGTAAAGAGTTTTTAACTCTGAGAAGTTTATCAGAAGACATTATAATCTTAAATAAGATTCTAATCTTTTAATTAGCTACGTTTTTCTTCATCACGCGAACTTCCTGCGCTTCCCGTCGAAGAATACGATAACCGAGGAGGCTGAGAAATTAGACGGGCAGTTGGATCTGGTTGAGAAAACATACTTGTAACTTGACCAAGAAGTGAGTTCATATTCACACTTCCATCATCCATACCTTTTTGCATAGTTCCAATCAATTCGGTAAAAACTCCCGAAGACATTAGACCCATAATTGCTTGCATCGGATTAGTCTCTTCAGGATTTAAATGAGGAACAATCTTTTGAACCATATCAGAAATTAAAGCTGTTTCAGCGCTTTTAACCTCGGAATTCATATTACGTAAAATTTCTTTTGCTTGGGAGTTTGGATATAAGAGACCATAAATAGTAAGTAAATGTTTCCACATAACGCCTCTTGTATCCGCATCAGCATTCATGAAAAGAACTTTAAGTAGAATAAAAACTTTGTCTGAATACACAACTTTATCTTCAGTTAAGCCTTCAACATTACGAGACTCGATAGCTAACTGATTTTTTCCGATAAAAGAAACAAATCCGTCGGTAACTTTTGCAATAGCAGCTTCCTGTGAAAGATTCATATGCTCAATTAAACGAGAGTAAAGCTGGAGAGAATGTTGTCTTTGACCAAATTCGTTATTTAAGTCCTTGACAAAGCAGGTAATGGCATTAAAAGCTAAAAGTTGAGTCTGGGATAGAGGCATTTTCTATTTCTTTTACTTCTTTAATTAACATTATTTCTCGACTCTCAGCTCTTTTGATCCTCACTTTCCTCAGTCTTCAGTCTTTCGTTTCCTCAGTATCCTCATCATCTGAAAGGGAATCCATGAGAGAATACTTAACCTGCATTATCTTACGAATCATATTCTTAACATCTGAAGGGAAATTGTCAAAGAAACGAGTAGAAGCTTGTACCGGAAGAGCATCAATCGAAGGTTTTCCGATAGAAATACAATTAGCTAAATAAGGCACACCAATCATCTTTTGACATGATTTACTCTTCCACCAACGCTTTTTAAAGTATAAACCTCCACGAGGATACTTTAAAAAGAGTTTATATGCGATGCTTGTATTATCGAAAGGAGAATAGTAAGCAAGAGTGTCTGAGATAACACAGTCATAACCTTCTTCAATAACCCTAAAACGAAGACTTAGAGTATCATGAAACCAAACATCTCCACAGTCTAATAATGTGAAATAATGACCTCGTTCTTTTTCAATGGTTGTAAGAGAGGTACTCGACGATGTGTTACTCGAGTCTTGCTCACTCGACGGCATGTCACTCGAGCTTTGCTGTACTTCAATAAATGGTAAATCCATTACATTCTCGACAGCGCTGTTAAACGATTTAAATTTTTTTGTAATAACTCGAATACGCTTATCGTCGATAACGTTACCAAAAGATTCAGGAGTTAGCATTTCTTTCGAATCGATAACAATCCAATTCAAAAGTTCGGAAGGATAAAGTACATTCTTCCATGAATATACACTAAATGCAAAAAGAATTGGATCATTTACGTTTGTAATTACCGTGACACGAGGGAGAGGATTGTTAGTAGGCTTAACATCTAAATGTATATTATTCTCATCTTCAACACGAGGTCGAATGTGTTTGACTTTTTTCCAGTCAATTTGAATTTTATAGTCAAATCTTCTTTGTTTTAACATTTAAAAGGTTTGATAACCTTTTAGATTTACTCATCATCGACTTCAGCAATGTCATTGAAGTCAGCAACGTCATCGACTTCAACAACCTCGTCTTCAAACCCGTCATTATCAAAATCATAATCATCATCATAATTTCGTCTCATTGGGTCGTCAATGTATTCATAGCAGTTTTTAATGGCGCTATTGTAAGATTCTCTGCAATCGAAAGAGGCTCGTTTCATAATGTCAAGAATTTGTTCTGTTAAATTCTTTTTAGCAATACCTCGTTCATAAATTTGTTCTTCTGTAGTTTTAATCTCGTCACGAACACCAATGACATCTGTACCCTTATTGTTAAACAAGTTGTACACTTCATCAATGTGTTTCTGTTTATTATTTGGGTCAATTTCAACAATATTTCCATCTGCCTTAGGAAATCCAGTAAAATATCGGTATACTTGTACATTTCGTTCATTCGATGGTAACTGGTGATGACTCATTGTACGGAATGCACGACCTTCTGCTTGGACACTGATAAACTCATTAATACTTGATTCAAAATTATGAAAATGTCGAACTCCAAATAAACTAATACCCATTGCTCCAGCTCCACTTACTAGAATAACCTTGTATTTCTCTCCTCGAATGTTATCTTCGGCATTAAATTTATTAATAATTTGAGCTCGAGCATTATCATTTCCTAAATCTCCTGAAAATAATAATGGTTGAATCCCGCAATGTCGAAGATATGTATAAATTAAATAGAGTCCATGTTGAGATTTAAACCAACCGTAAACCATATGTTTTCCTGGAAGAGTTAAACATCGCTGTATCAATTTAGCCATTTTAGGACTATACTCCTTTAAATTTCTGACATGAGTATCATCTGGGTCATTTAGAATCCACGAAGCATTTAAATCGTCTGTGTCAGGTATACCATCAGGATAAGCAAAGTTACAGATTTGACGGGATTTTAACTTAATAGTTTGAATGTATTTCATAGCTTTTAGACGTTTAGCTTTATCGATTTGACCACGAGCTAATGCATTATTGATAGCTTGTTCTGTAACAAGCTCTTGTTCAAGTTCTGATGTACGTGCTTCAAAATATCGCTCAAATTGAAACCGACTCATTGGAAATGTTTCGACAATATCTGGAACTAATCGTTCAGGATAGAGTTCCTTATTAGGAACTGGAACATGCGAGATTAACCCCCTACATTTCTCAAAAAGGTAATCTTTCCTGTCAATATCTGATAAAAATACACTCTTATTTTTTGAAGTAATCCCAGGGTCAAGAAGATTAAGAAGTAGTGAGCATTGAAACGGAGTAAAACAAGGTGTTCCAGATAGGAGAATAACCTTTGAGTTTTTAGCACGATACACTGACTCGTATACATGGCTAAGAGTTGCCGATTCGTTTTCTTTCCCGTTAAGAACTTCTTGTACTTCATCAACGATGATAATTGCATCGTTGATATCACGAGGCAATTTCTTAATAATCCCTTGCCGATCGTTATAAGAATAAAACTTAAAATTCTCGTTAAATTCAAGAGGAGATTCTCCACATACATGACAATATTGATGTTGATGACTACTGGCTAAGGATGCAGGTGCAAGAATATATACAGTCTTTTTTCCATTAAGTTTTCGGTACGAATCTACTGCTAAATAGGCAGCACAAGTTTTACCACTGCCTAATGCATGATAAAAGAGTAATCCGCGTTTATTGGTCTCTAAAAATTCTTTCGTCACCCGAAGTTGATGAGCTTGTGGAATAAATGCCTTATGGCTAATTCCCGCTGCACATTTTAAATCCTTGTTTTTGAAGGTCTTACTTTCTTCATTATCATCGCTACTAACTCTCTTTCGCATTTTCTTTTTGTAGTTGTCTATCGAGTCTTTGAATATATTTATAAAATTTATTAGTGTTCAGTACAAAAGTTAAGTATATAACCAGTCGAACTTGACGTACAGGGAACCGTTTCAATTGCCCATTCCCCACCGCATACAGAACTTTCGTCAAATTTGTTTCCGTTGTAAGTGAAACATTTTCCGTCACCGTTAATTAAATTATTGTTACGATATGTGTATCCTTTGCCAGGATCTATCACAAGTGATGCACTTGGTGAAAGAAATCCTCCAACAGCTCCATTTAAGTTACGAAGACCAGAAACACCTCCTGTAGATGTAAAACTCCACATAGCACCTAATGCTCGTTGTAGATTTTGTACATCGGTTAGAGATGGATTATCCTGTACAGATACATCAGGACCGTTATATGTACAAGATTCGTTCAAACCCATAAATTGGTTATCAGGATCTACAAAATCCCAATACATATATTTATTCGTAGGTATATGCTTAACACAGAAACGATTTTCAAATACTGCATCAAATGACGGATTAACAAATATAGACTTTGTTGGATCTCTTGTAGTTTGAGATATAGTAAGAGAATCGTACGCATGGCAATCGCTCTCTGCTTGGTCGTAAACAACCACGTTTGCTTTTGCAGATGCTGATAAACATGTATCAAGACTTACTTTTCTTGATACAGTTCCAGGATTTGAATCTATGTCAACTCCATAATCTTCATAAACATAAAATCCGTTGTATTTCTCTCCGTTACTTCCGTTACTTCCAGTTCCACCCGTGCTAAAAATATAGTCTTTCCATTCCCCTACTCCTACACATGTACTCGATTTAAACCTATCACCTCCCTTTCCGTCATCTTCACTGTTGCAAAATAACATGTCTATCCAAGACTCGGGAGGGTTATTAATAGAATAAACCATGTCATTTGAAAAGTTGTAAGTTTTATCAAAAATAAATATACTCCATCCATGAGATGACATTTTAAATGTCTGAGTGTCACTCTTATATTTAGACATAGCTGATACTATATGACTCCAAGATGTCCACAATCCACTAGTTTGATCAGATTGTCCGAGTGCTCCGATAACATTCTTTGAAATGTCGTATTGAATCTCAAACCATTTACCATCGTCGTATAAAAAGACTAAATAATAATTGAATGTATATTTAGTTGGATCATTTGTGTTGTTTTGCCATTTATTCACACTTGTAATACTTACAGGTTTACCATTTGTACCAGGATAATATGACTCAAAGTCTGAAATTGGACGTGAATGAGACGGACCTGGAAGTGTTGGACCGTATATATTCAGATCTGAATAGAGTACAACATAGTCATACTCTCCTGGACCAGCTTTAGTTATATCTATAGGATTTCCTACGGTGAGAACGCTTTGATCTTGAAGAAAATGGAAAAAATCATACTTTCGTGCATGTCTGTCAACAATATATCTTACTCCGTTTTCATAAATAAGGAAAATAGGAACTCTATCATCGTAATCTGCACCCATTAGATAAAGCTTGTCAGTATTGGTACCACCCTTTAGTGTAGAACCCTTTAGTGTAGAACCCTTTAGTGTAGAACCCTTACTTAATGATAGCCCAGAAAAGGTAGTTGTCCAATGTGAATCTCGACTCCAACTTGAACCAGATTCAGAGACATAAATACTTCCATCAGAAGATATACCGTAGAGTTTTCCAGCATACTTGAAAAAAGAATTAATATTTGCTGGAGGATGAGGAGAAATTTGTATTTTAGAACTTGTACATGATTTAATAGGGGCGCATGAGCTACCGTTACATTGAGGGTGATCTGTACTATCCGTCCCAGATAGCACACAACCACTTTCTTCAATATAATATCCCTGATAATAAAACCTAAAAAGAATTGCTCCTTCAGCTACACTTGTAGCACCTGCTCCATTTCCACTAAACAAACCGTTTACAATTCCTGTATCTAATGGGCGACCATCTATAGAAATAGGATCTTCATTTGGTAAATAGAGAAAATCATTTCTCCAATTGTGTGAAATAGAGAACGGATTATAAACTTTTCCATCCGATGAGAAAATAATGAAAGAACTGTTATTAAATTGTTTACCCGGAATTACAACCATTCCTTTTGGTCTGCCTGTAAAAGAGGGATATATTTCCCGAAGGTCTTTAGGATTCTGTATATCACTACTATCGACTAGCCAGAAATCGTTACCTGTTTGAAATAAACCAAATGTTTTTCCAGAAGCTGTTATATCATAGCTCAAATGGAGAAGTTTATATTGATAGTGCGGCGGTTGTTGAACTGGTGCCGATGTAGGCGCTACTAGCTTTACAGATCTAAGTCTTTTCTTAATTGCATTAAAGACTATAAATAGCACAATGACAATAATCACAAGGATAATCAATATCATCTTTAGTAGTGTAGATATTTTTTTAGGGGAAGAGAATAATTCCTTGAAGAGAATAATTCCTTGAAGAGAATAAATGTCAATTGATCCATTTAACGCCATTTATTCTGATTTAGTTTCAGACTTGCATGATAAAAATCAACGTGAAAAAATGGAAGACTATGCGGTGATGGCTGGTTCGATAGTTGCTGCGGAATCTGTTCCTGGTATTGGAGAAGTTCAAATGGCAATCCAGTTCTTAGATTTTATTGATCCATTTGGTTACAATCAGGCATTAAACAGAAAACAAGTTGATAATCTTCTCCTTGGACAATACCAAAACATTCAAGAGATGCAAGATGCAATTCGGGGGTGTTATCAAAATGGTAGCGCCGATTCATGTCAAAAAGCTGGTATATCGCAAACACAGTTAGATGAATTCAAGACATACCCTCAATCGGTACAAGATAAACTTGTTAAAACTCGTACAAGTTGGCTTTATCCTACAAATCCAATTGCTAGATATAGCCAAACATTTCCTTGTATGATTGCAACAGATCCAGGATTTATGGAGACAAACTGTAAAGATCCCGACTATAAAAAATTGTACATGGATTATTGGAATGCAAATGAAGCATCTTTTCAAGCTGATGCTCAGGCTGCTGAAAAGAAAGCTGCCGAAGATGCTGCAAAAGGATTAATTTCAAATGGAGCTGAAGAAAGTAATACACAAACACTTACCCAAATGAGAATTCTATTCGTAGCTATTTATATTACACTTGTACTTCTTGTCTTCTTTGTTTTGAGAAGGGTATTGAAGCACTGACGTAACGAAGTACTGATGTAATGAGGTACTGAAGTACTGAAATAATAACCCACGGGTTATTATTTTATTCTTATTTCCGTGTGTAAACTAATCGCCATAACAATATTGTCGAATCCGAACATTAGGATACTTCGTATGAAATTCCATTGGTAAGCGTTCACAATACGCGGTAAAAAATTCTTCAAGATTCTTGCAGTTTTCAAAAATCATTGAAATATCTTCTTCACTTAAACGACAATCCTCCAATGAAATTGATTTCAATTGAGATTGAGGGGAAAAAAGCATTTCCAATGACAATTCGGAATGATTACGCATCCGATTCAGAGAAACTCTTTCAAGATGAGAGATGGATGAAAGACCTTCAAGAATTGTGTTTACTACCAAACTGCTAAGTGGAGAAATATCAATAGTCCAGTCAGCACTCCAATCAAAGAGAATGCTGACATGTTTGATAGACGGACAATGAGTTTGGATATGTCGGAGAAAATTAGTATAGATACTACAGTTAATATCATTACTACACTTCAATGTAACTTTATTCAAATTCGGAAGAGCATTCAAAACTTCACATTCAAACTCTCCAACAATTTGGTCAAAATAAATAGTTGTAATACCTTGTCCATGTACTTTGAGAATCTCGAGAGTCAATTGTTGAACAACTGGGTCAGAAAATTCTCCTTCAATTGAAAATTCAGCAACCTCTTTATACTTCGATTGAATTTCCTTCAATTTAAGAAACCTTTTTGGCATCTCCACAATTAAAGGTTCGGATTTCGAATCGTGAAGATACACCGTAGCCTCTGAATCATCACGTTGATTCACAAAGTTCAATCGGATGCGCTTTTCCCGAGGATATTTCTCCGAAGGATATTTTTCCAGATTAGACTTCTCCAAAGTATGCTTATACAAAGCTTGAAGCTTGATGATAAATTGAGAGGGAAGGTTAAGATAACTCAGAGACGAAGGGGACGACTCGGTCGAAGAGTACAAAAGGGAAGAGGGTGAAGGAGTCGACATTTTGAGAAAAAAGGATAAGATGTGGGAATTGTTTTTATAACTAATCAGATAGAGTAAATCACTTTTTTATCCTTCACAAAGGATAAAACGAATATACTATCCCTTAATCTCCCTATATACCCATAGAGATAACAAAATAGCTAAAATAATACTTATAAAAATTAAAGGTCCTTTCATCTTTTTGACAAAGTCCCAGAATGCCTTGATAAATGGTCCTAAGAACGCTTTAAGGATGTTTGCAGCGACTTTAACAATTCCTGCAATCACATGCCCTGCCATTCCCGCAAGTTTATTAATTACATTTGCAACACCTGGAATAAAAGTTCCAATTAATGCAAGAATTAATAGTCCTTTTGCACCATACCCAGCAACCTGTTTGACACGATCTTTCCAATCTGGGTTTTTCTTTTCAATTTCATCTGCATCAGCTTGAAGTTTTTCTTGGGTACCTTTTGGATCGTCAACCATTTGATCAGTAATACGCTGTCCATCTTTGTAAGGGTGATCAGTATCAAAATCAGGATCTCCACCAGATACTTCACGAATGGAGTCTTTAACTGTATCTCCAAAAATAGTCTTAAATTGTGTTGTCTTCTCAGTAGCTAACTTTTTAGCTTGATCTGTATAAGCTTTTTTTACAGAATCGTCTGTTAGCTTAGTTACATCTCCACCTACATCTTGAATTGCTTGACTCAAAGCTTTATTGTGGAACTCTTCGGGTTTTTCCGCTATATCATCAATTACACCCTTTTGAATAGTCTGACCAATATTTCCATCACTTAATGAAGGAATACTCTTTACTGCAGTATCAATTGCTAATGGGGTAGCTTCTTTTATAACTGTTGAAATTTCCGGAGAAATAGGGGGCGCACCTGTAGAAGGGAGAGATGAAGGTATACTTTCAATTGCTTTAGCACCAGCTTCATCTATCGCAGTTTCAACACCTTTTCCTTCAAAAGGATCTGACGGTGCACGTTCAGGATCACCTCCAAAATCGGGAGGAGGAAATTCTTCTCCGAGTATTGTTGTCCCAAGTGGAAGAGTACGTGGTACACGAAGTGGTATACGACTTGTCATAGTTTATATACATGAAGAAAATGTGAGAAGTACGAAAAGTGTGAATTCTTTCAAACTTTTCAAATATTAACTAAATGTATAAATGAGCTCTTCTTCTGTTCCATACTCTTCTTCATCCACTCCTCTTGAAATGCAAGAGGAGATGGCTAGTTTATACCCTTCTAAAGAAGGATTTAAGGTACGTCTTTCCGACTCTAATGGTTCGAATGACTCAAATGTCTCAAATCCAAAGAAATGGCAAATTTCTTTGCTTGCAGGTGTTATGTTCTTAATAGTTTCATCGCCATTACTTTATAGATTAGTAAATGGAGTTCTTCAAAAGATCAGCCCTGATTTACGTGTATGCGACGAATCTGGATGCCCTACTACCCTTGGACTAATTATTCATACAATTGTTTTTATACTTCTTACTCGTTTATCGATGAAGTAAACTATCGTTCGTCTCTTTCAGTAGTAATCCTTTCGATTCCTCCCTATAAACAATCCGAAAGTAATTCCAAAAATTACAGATGTAAAAGACAATATTCCCAAAGAAGTTGCATCAAATGCAGAAATAGGTTTAATTTTCTCTACTGTAACCGTTTTTACAGGAACTCTTATTTTGTCTAAATACGAGCCAAGTGGTAACGATGTAACAAGTGTTTTATAACCAACTGTATTTTCTGTTTTCTTAAATAGATTGCTTAATGGATGAAAATTTTCATCCGAAAGCATGCTCATCAACTGCGGGTGATGAACAAATCCAACAATTATAGCACTTGGACATTGAAACAGTGATATCTGACGTGTATTACAATAATTAGTTAGCTCCTCTATTTCTTTGAGCGGTATGTCATCGACTTTTCCATAACGAGCAAATATACCTCCTTCATAGTAAAGAGTGACATATTTGTAAAATTCTTCTTTGTACTCGTCAGATAATTGTAAATACGTATGGTAATGATTTGTACCTTCTTTCATGTCTCGAATTTTTAATTTATCATGATTTGAATGACATATTATCTCCCAACCTCCAATTGTATAAATTTCTCCACTACCGTTAAAGATATGAATAACTTTACGAACTTCCATTTTAGGACTAAAAATTATTTTTAAATTTAAAGGTATCAAAAATAAAAAAATAATTAAAGGTATAGAAATCTTAACAAACATGACTACAGTTAATTCCAACTCAACCTCGGTATCGTCATTTATTTTATTTGAAGCTAAAACGCATGCTGCACATGCTTTTAAAATTTTAATTGAGACATTAAACCATTATTTAAGCAAGAGTAAAGGCGGATCCTTCGTAATTACTCGCAAGGGTATATTTTTACGGAATGCAAATGTTAAAGAAGATGTTCTATGTGATGTCTCACTTCTTGCTGAAAATTTCCAAGACTACACTGTCAATACACCGAACGATATCTGTTTTTCGATCAATTTGAATACATTTTATACTGAAATGTTGAAGAAGATACGGAAGAAGGATTCTATTACCCTTCAAATTTTAAATGAAGGTAGTAAGATGTTTTTGAAAGTCATTAAAGAATCACCTGATAGCAAAGGAAATACTTCTTCGGCAAAGACTGTTATTACCAATTCCTCATGTGTGTCTTTTGATCCTCCTACAGGTTATAACCTTCCTGTTAATATTATTAGTAAAAATTTCCAACAATCTTGTCGCGAAATTACTAGACCTACAAACAAGGAAATTGAGGTAACTTGCTGGAACGAAAAATCGTTAAGATTTTTTGCAACAAAAGATGGTGTAGTTGAGAATGAAGCTAATTTTGGTATTCGAGATGAGGCAAAAGTGCAATCCGAGACATTTCGCGCAAAGTTTTCGGCAGCACATATAATCCGTCCAGCTAAATTGGCTGGACTATCTGAAACAGTTAAAATTTCAGTGAAAAAGGGTTTACCATTATATTATAAACTTCGAGTTGGTTCTCTTGGAGACTTTGAAATCTACATTAAAAGTCTTGAACAAGTGAGAAGTGAACAAGATACCGCAGATGATGAAGATGAAGATTATGATTCTTAAATATTTTCTACATATCTTAAAAATCTCTTACACTCGTACTTCCGTACTTCCGTACTTCCGTAAATGTCATTCGATCTAACATATAAAGCTGAATTATCTCCTGAATCAAAGAAAGTTTATGATGACTTTCTTGAAGAAAATAAAGAAAAGAAAGAAGTAGACTATCACGATGTATTCGAATTAATTGCTAAAGCTTCTGTTGCTTTTAAAAAGCTTAAATTAACAAATGGTAAAATAATAGGCACAGATCAATTGAAACAAATTCTTGCCGTTCTTTTTGATACTTTAGTGAAGGATTCCTTAAACGATTTTAAAGAGGATCCTCGTATCGCATCTATTATTGACACTGTTATTAAACTTCGTAATGGAGAATTTGACATTGATTTTGGGCGTAAAGGAATTGGTTGTTTACCCTGTTGCTCATCTGTTAAAGTTTCTGCTAGACGTTAGCCCTAGATGCTAGCCCTAGATGCTAGAAACATTAAGATATTAATACTCAAAAGAGTATTAATAGATTTATTCTTCCTCTTCTTCAACATCCTCTACCTCCTCTTCTTCGACATCCTCTACCTCCTCTTCTTCGACATCCTCTACCTCCTCTTCTTCGACATCCTCGTGAAGAAGTTCCTCTGCCATGTAGGATTCTACCAATTTTTCAATCTCTTCTTCGTCATCATCAGGTTCATCTGACTCTGGTTTAACTACAGATTCAGTTACCCACTTGAAATTGTACCTCTTACAGTTTTCAATATCTGCCATACTTAAAGGCAAAATCTTATCGAGTACTTGCTTACCGTAAACTAGCTTTTCATCGTTAAAAACTAGATTTGTTGCTTTGTGCTCATAATTTCCGTACTCATTTCGAGAGATTGAAAGCTTGGCTGAACGAACGGTATTCTGAATAGGTGCAGAAGCTGCGGCAAGAGATGCTGTTAGCGATGAAGACTTGACTTGACTTGTACTCTTTGTTTCCAAATGCTTTCGACACTTAGTTGTCGAGTCCGCACAAACGGAAGCTCCGCATGTCTTACCAGGGTTCTTACCTTTTTGAAATACATAATCACAAAGGGCACCGTTTACAGGTTTACGACCTCGTTTAACGGAAGTAGCGGAAGTAGAGGAAACTGTATCAGATGTACTCGCAGTAGTAGCTCTGTTAACTCTGCGAGAACTAACAGCTTTGGTAACACTGGCTGATGAAATGCGAGCTTTACTTTGAGAGATTTCCCAGATCTTAATTAGATCTTCAAGCTGAACAGATGTTAGAGAAGAAACATCGTTAAAGAACGATTGAAAGTCTTGTGTTAGATGTTGAGTAATAATCGAAAGAGTAGAAGTCATTGCTATTTTATATAGCAAATCATCGTATTGACAGAATCATTTTTTTCTATACATTTTTAAAGAATGGAATCTCTTCGTGAATTTTATCGACCTAAAATTATGGAAACAACAGTCCTCAATCCTCTCCCTCGTGTGAGTCATACCAACAAATTTTTTAATCCTGTCGTTGCAAATAGGTGGGCTGGATATTTTCCTCTTATAGATCAAGAAAAACAGGTCATTCTTGATCTCGAACCTGTTTCACGAGTAATTTTTCAACATGCTCCTTCATTTTCTCATTTTCCGGAACATTCTAATCTTGACGTAAATCTTTTATGAAGGGGAGGTTAAAATCGGAAAAAAAACTGACTTTTTTTCCGATTTTTAAAGGAAAGTGTACGTTTTCTTTCTTGTCTTCTCAACTCCTCTCTCAACTCCTCTCTCAACTCCTCTCTCAACTCCTCTCTCAACTCATGCTCCAACACACTATTCAAGAATTCGAGGAAAGGTTCCCAAAGGCAATCCAGTTTGGATGGGCTTTGGTTCAAGACTATCCTCGATGTGAGGATGAAGCCCCTTCACTCTTGTCCTTGAGTAAATTCTCAAGCTACACGATCCGATCCCCGGTGTGGTTTCGTTGCTACAATTTTGACGTTAAGAACGCGATGATTCTCAACTGGATGGGATTGAGTATCTGTGTTCCAGACTACTTTTGGAATGATGATCTGTTGGAAAATCGTTCAGTGGGAGTAGCCCCTGTTGATTCCACCGAGTCTGCCCATTCTACTATCCCCATTGCTGTTATAGCGACCATTGTTCCAACTGTTCCGTGTGATTGGGGTTATAACACGGAACAGTGGATTGACAGCGAAGACGAATACGCAGGTGACGACTCGGACGAGGTCAAGCTCTCGGATGAGGCAACAGTCGCTGTTCAGCTCTCGGACGAGGTCAAGCTCTCGGATGAGGCAACAGTCGCTGTTCAGCTCTCGGACGAGGTCAAGCTCTCGGATGAGGTTCGGTTGGAAAATATGCTGACTGAAATTGAGAGTCTTCCTGACGTACCTGTGTTTGAACGTAAGGCATCTATCTCAGAGTTGTTGTACTCCCAAGAAGATCCTTACAACACTCTTGACATGCCAGTCTTGGCGCGTGACCCCCTTGACATGCCAGTCTTGGCGCGTAATCCTAGTGATCCTCACAAGAAGCCAGTCTTGGCGCGTGATCCTCCCAGTGCCCTTCTTCCCCTTCCTGACCTTCCGACGTCTGCCCGAGAATTGCCAAAGCCTAGGAAGATCAAGGCAAATGATGCGTCTACCACTCACAAGCCCTACGTTCACAAGCCGGGTGCTCGTATTTTGCCAGATTTCATGTTTCCTGGACAGGTAAATCCAGGAAAGACTCCTTCTCCTTCTTCAAAGACTCCTTCTCCTTCTTCAAAGACTCCTTCTCCTTCTTCAAAGACTCCTTCTCCTTCTTCAAAGACTCCTTCTCCTTCAACCCCTCAAGACTTGCGCTCCCAAGTGATGACAGAAAACCGTATCACTTACCTTAAACAGATTGCCAAAGAAATTGGTGTCAGCGGATACAGTAAATTCACTTCAGCTGACATTGAAACTCTTCGACAGTTGATTCTTCAGAAGGCGTAGGTTACCGGACCGTGCGGATAGTGTGTATCGTGAATAAAAGAATAAATAACCTACGGGTTATTCATAAAACCCCATTTACTCTCATAAACTGTTACTCTCACTTCTCCTCTATTAAAGATTCTACACGAACAATAAATGGTTTTTATTATTTACGGAGGATCAGGTTATATTGGATCTCATTTGATTGGTAAACTTTTATCTCACAATATGAAGGTTATCTGTATTGACAATCTGAGCAATTCTTTTTCAAAGGTATTTGAAAATATACCAAATAATGAACTACTTACTTTAGAAACAAATGAAAACTACAAATACACTGGACTTGAAAAGGTTGAAGCTATATTTCATTTTGCAGCATTGAAAAGTGTTTCTGAATCATGTAAAAGCCCAATTGAGTACTACGAGAATAATATTCGAATTACATGCCGGGCATTGGAGATGATGCGTGATACAGACTGTGATGTATTTATTTTCTCTAGCAGTGCATCTGTATACGGTTCAAGCAGTCCTTCAAATGGTTCTTCTGAAACTGACGAATTAAAGCCTATAAGTCCTTATGGGAAAACAAAAATAGCGTGTGAAAATTTAATCCAAGATTTTGCTAAAACTCTTCCATTAAAGAGATTCTTTTCCCTCCGTTATTTTAACCCATACGGAGGTATCGAGATACCGAAAAAGAAGGAGAACCAAAACCTTATTCCAGCTTTAATGAATGCGTTGTTAACAAAAACTCCATTCAAAGTTTACGGAACTGATTATCCAACTCCTGACGGAACTTGTGTACGAGATTTTATTCATATCTCCGATCTTATTAATGGACATCTAGCTTGTCTGAATTATGAGAATTTAGGTTATCACGTATTTAATCTGGGAAGTGGTAATGGTACTTCTGTGAGGCAAGTAGTGACAGCATTTAAAAATAAGTATCCAGCACTTATAGTGGAAAATCATCCAAGGAGGCAAGGAGATGTTCAATTCTTATACGCAAATATTACTAAAGCAAAGACAGAATTAAAATGGTCTCCTAAAATTACTATTGGTGCACATGTGTTGTAGATTGATACAAGAACTATCTTCCTAGAAATAGTACACTTATAGATAAATTCTAGCTAATATAAATGACATTACGGAAAAAGTTAGGTTTAAAACCAATAGATATTGAAAACTCCCGAGAATTGATGAGTGATTTGTCCAAGATAATTACTCAACATCAACTGAAATTAGATAGTCTTGATAACTTGTGGATTGGAGATGTATGGTTTGGAAATAAAAATACTACAGATCGAAACATTATGATGACAACTGCTCAATCGATCAATGATACATTATCTCGTAAATACACGACAGTACATAACTGGTACGAAGGAGGTATAGATTTTCGGAAATATACTCGTTTTCGTGTTCATCATTTTACTGTGCATCCAAAGTTTACCTTTTTAAGCAATGCTGATGGTTACAAATATCTTAAGCAGTTATATGGGTGGTATACAGATAAACAGTATATCTAATTTGACAAAAATATTTGATAAATATTTTTGTATCTAAATCATCACCATCAATCATCACTAATGTCATTATCCACAGATTTGTCTCTATCTGCACAAATATCTTCATTAGAACTCTCTCAGCGTATAGAAGAAATTCTTGATGATTATATTCAACAATTTAATGAAACTACAGTACCGGCAAGAGAATATTCAATGCTCAATCGTACAGCTTTACGGAGAGAATTAAGTAAGTATTGGTGTCCAAATGTATATCGCGAAATGACAAATATTATTCGTACACTTGTTTCTGGTAATCAAGTTATTAATCAATTAATGTCAACTATCACAGATTTAAAAGCAATTTCTGTCAATTCTGCCGAAGGAAATGTATTTATCGGAGGTGTACAACACATTGACAAATTGTTAGCAGTTAAGTATAATAAGATAAGTCGAAATGAATATCTGAATGGTATAAAACATGAATTTGTAATTGGAAGTTTATTGAATACTCTCCGAGATAGAACATCTAATTTTATATACACATATTACACATTGGCATGTCCTTCATACCCTAAACCTTTAAAAGGGGATAAAGCTAATCTATGTGAAAGCGGACCTGGAAAAGTTATAGCACAACATTTATTGATAGAATATATTGAAGGGAGAAATTTATATGAACTACTTAGTACATTGTCTGTAACAGAACTTGCTAAAGTATTTCTTTGTGTATTTTGTTCATTGGCTATCGCAAATGATGCTTTCCATTTTTGTCATGGAGATTTACATGCTGGAAATATTATGATTCGTATTGAACCGCGACCTGTTACAATGAGGTATGTTTTACCAGACGGAAGACCTGTACTTGTCAATACGAAGTATGTTCCTGTTATTATTGACTATGGATTTTCAAGAGCGACGTACAAAGAGACTGAAATTGTCTCTCCTAGTTATCGTAATAGGTTAACTATTCGAGGTTACCCTGAAGCTACCGCTGAAGAACACCCTTATCTGGATTTTTATAAGTTAGTTGGATTTGTACTTGCCTCTTTGAGAAATTCATACTACACAAATGCACATCGAGAATTTTTTATGGGATGGATTGGAAGTCTTCGCATGTTTATGACTGTACAGGACTACAACCGATTATATTACGTTGGTACGCTACTTGAACATGAATCGGTCGACCCGGGAATTCCGAATATTCTTCGACGAGATGATGATAAATATCCTGAAATTCCTGAAAACTTACTTGCAACAGATTTGAATCATTTTCAAATAAGTTTACAACAGACTTATTACTATCCTACTTCTATCGAAACACGACATTTAACATATCTTAATATTCTCGAATATTTGATTAAATTTGCAGATACTCATCGTATAAGTGAACTGAAGTGTATTACTGAACAAGAACTCATTGAAAAGTTATACCCTACTACACGTTTACCTTGTAATGGTGAAAGCTCTCCTGGCTTTGATAAAAATGGCAACGTTCGTACTCTTTTTGACTGTGCGAAATACTTTTATGATGGAACCTACAATGTAATTGAAATACAACAAGGAACTAATGTATATCATGGGAGTTCTTCAATGATTGACATGGAATTTCCCTTAGGAAATGATTACTATTCTCCTCGTGATATATATGATGAAATAAAAGACTCTGGTAACGATGCTCGTAATGAACTTATGCAACGTCTTAGTAAAATCGAACTATCAACATATAGCGATTTAGCTATTGCTCGAGACAAATCGAAAATGGAAGGACCAGATGGGTTTTTATGCAGTGATAAATGCACATATTCATATGTAGCGAAGAAAAACATGACATTTTTGGACTTATCAAATCCCCAAACTTTAATAAAGTTAATCGACACTCTTGGTGAACGTGAAGCATTTTTATTTACACTCTATCATGGAGAAATATACAACTATATTACCCCAGCTGGGGAGACAATTAAAATAACTCCCAATGAGATTGGATATATCAACGTAGCATTAAATTCATACACCCTTCCCGATAACCCATCAAAACAACACTTTCGTCTCTTTGCGCAAAATGCGGTCAAAAACTGGAAAGCAAAGTTTATCGATTTACAAAAAATAAATCGTTCCGGAAATTTATTAGACGATTTGAAGTATGCGTTAGATAAGGGGGCAAAGATTCGAGCAATAGGTATGTCTCTATCTCGTGAAAATTTAAATGAAGATATGTTGAATACTCTGGAAACAATTATCAATACACAAATGTTTATATCTCAACGGACAGAGCTTGCTACCGCAGTTCAAGATTGGTATAACAATAATCAACAGATAGTTTCAACGAAGTTAACATCAAGCGAACTTAATAGATATTCTTTAACCGACAAATATCATCCTCTCAACCGTGTTAAAGCTCTTGATTTAAATAGATCTTCAATGAGTTTCCCCGAGTATATCCTTCCAAAAATTTTAATGGAATATTGTGAAAAGAATGGTTACACCGGATATGCTTATACTCCCATGAGTCGACTTTCAGGAGAAATTATTCCTGGTGAAATTGTTCTTGGATCAAAAGTTAAAACGTATTTGAAACGTAACTATGACGATCCTTATGATTGGCATTATAATGATGACAAATATATATTTGGTTCGATTGGAAAGCTTCTCAATGATATGAAAGAGTATAAAACTACAGATACTAATACTGATGCTGGAGATTTGTATGAACATTCTGTATGGACAGCACTCTTTGTTCAATGGATGTATAAAGTAGGACATCCTTCTGTACAAGGTATTCGGAACAATTCACAGCTTCGTAAGATAGTAATAGCAGCTGCATTTCTCCACGATATCGGAAAAGCAGGTGATCATGTATTTATTTATCAGGATAAAGTAAACTATCCTGAAATTGGGGCTAACTATGTTCGAAACAACACTTACCTTGTTAAGGATGGATCCACAATTAACATACATGATGTAATTAGAGAAATGGGAATTTCATTAGGAAACCTAACCACTTTGGTGTTTTTGATAAGATGGCAATGGGACATCGGAAGTATCATTCGAGAAAATCAAAGAGAAGGTAACGGAAATAACATTCACATCCTTGCTGATAAAGTGTATCGAAAGTTTGTTCAAATGTGTAATGTAAGTAATATTAGCGGATGGAGCGTTGAAATGAGAGCAAATCTTTTTACTGCTCTTTACGTAATTTGGTCTGCTGATGTAATGGCAAGTCAACCATTTATCGGGAAAGCAAGTCTTAAACAACTTACAGCTAAAGTATCTCGAAACTCAAACCTTGCTGGATTATATTTTAACGAATACCTTGAAGAGTTTCCGTACATAGCCAATCTTCCAAAAGTACATCGAGGTTCTGAAAAATATAAGGAATTTGGAATTCAAGATGTTGATACACGTACCGGAGATTATGCAATTACTGGAGAAGGATTACTTATGCGAAATGTGGTTGTACAAAAGATATACAGTAACCCTTCCCCTTCTCCGTCCGCTTCCCCTCCTTCGGTAGATGCAAACTCGGGATCAGTACCCGTTCCTGTACCCATACCTGTTCGAATAGATTTAGCCCAACAATAAAATTATTATTGTGTTTGTAAAAATGAGTGAATATCCTCTTAATGGTCACGGAGTTAACTATCGAAATCCAAGTATTATTATACTTATCACTGAAACACTAAAACGAAATAAAAGTATCAGTTCTATTTCATTCGTTGCGAATGGTGAATGGGGTGCTGTTTTTAAAGTAATGTACAATGGGAAATACTATATTCTGAAAATAGAAATCATTAATAAGACGAGACAGTATCCAACTGCTTCTCAACTTGAACGTGAAAGAAATATAATGAGACGTATTAATGATACACTCCGAAGTAAAGGAACTGTATCGTACATCGCAGAACCAGTTAACAATTTTCCAGTCAATCCAATGATGATTCCAACAGATATTATCGAAAGTGTTCGAAAAACATCACCGTCAAAACAACTTGGAACAAGTTACAAGATGAATGTTGTTGCATTTCCGTTTTACCCTCAGACTGTTAAATATTGTTTTGGAATTGATCATAATTTAGCAAAGAGATACTTCAAACAATTTTTAAGATGTATAACACAATGTCACATTGCTGGCTATGTACATCGAGACATTAATGATGGTAATTTTATGTTTCAGTCTGAAATGTTTGAAAACATTGTCTTAATTGATTTCGGTCTTGCAAGACCGATCCCCTCAAGAGAAGAGCCTGCTTCCGAAGAAGGTAGTCGACTCTTCAATAGTTATCGAGTCGAAAACTCTGAGACTGCTTCAATAAGAGATGATCTTGAATCGATAGCATTTTTGACATGGTCGTTAATAGAACCACTTCCTTGGTCAAATGGCAATTCAAAAACTTTGAAACAAAGTCTAAAAGGCTGTCCTGAATGGTTGAAACAAGTGATTTTATATGCACGTGCTTTGAAGTTCACTGAACAAATAAATACCTCGAAAGTTTTGAGTATCATTTCTTAAAGACGTTATAATAGTAATAACCCAAGGGTTATTACTTATCTACTCGCTCCGTTAATTCTTTAAGTTGTTCTTCATTCAAGCCTACGAGTTGTTTCCGAACTTCTTCGTCAAATCGTCGTAAACTTTCTTCTTCAAGATGCTTACGCGATCTTTCACTAGTCTACAACAAAAATTTCCATCATAGGCTTTCCATGTTGAGGAAAATCAACATATTCCAAAAGGACGCGACTGGGACGATCTTTCCATACTTCTCGAATTTTAACATTATTGATAAAATGAATAATAATTGGACCTTTACTGTTCCAAGCTGTACCATTTGTATACCACTTTTCTAGACGATACATGTCTCCTTCGCTCTCAACTTTATCATTAATTTCGAGATCAAACGCACAATTTTTATACGTGATCACTAAAGCTGGTCCGTTGTCACGATGGTAGCGATTATCCCTAGCCCATTTTTCTAACCAAATATTCCCATCTTCATCGTAGCAAATTTCAGCTGGTTTATTTTTATCACGGTGCATTTTCCCGTCTGTGTACCACATCTGACTTTTAACTTTTCCATCTTCATAATAGTGGATTTCAGCTGGTTTGTCGGTGTCTACATTTGATTCAAATAGACTCCATGAACTTTGCCCTCGATGAAGATTTTGATTTTTGTACCACATCTGACTTTTAACCTTTCCGTTTTTAAAGTAGTAGATTTCAGCTGGTTTATCTCCATCGCGGTGACACCTCCCATCTTTATGCCACTTTTGTAATTGAACGTTGCCATTTTCGTAGTAAAGGATTTCAGCTGGTTTATCTCCATCACTATGACACCTCCCATTTTTGAAATATGTTTCTGTCATGATATTACCACTCGTATAATAACGAACTTTACGAGTGTTAAGAGAAGTTTCTGATTTAGTTTGTGTTGCGCCCATTTTGTTGTTTAGTTGGTACTGTGTTTGTTATTATCGTGTTTATCACAACTAAGATGTAGTATAATTCAGTTTTATAATCCCTTAATTAACCGTTAATATTTTTTCTTTCACTTGTCCATTTGGAAAATAATCAAGACTTTTAAATCCAAATTTATTGTACCTCTTTCCATTTTTGAACCAAAACTCAAGAATTTTTACCTCATTTTGATACCGAATATAAGCTGGTCCGTTCGAATTATGAAGCTTACCATGTTTATACCAAGCTTCAACTCGATAAACACCACCCTGACAAAAGATAAATTCTTCAATAATTTTTGATGTCCTTTTATCACGACTCTCATGAGAATATTTTACATGATATTTATTTTTAATTAAAGCTGGTCCATTTTCACGGTGAGCCTTACCATTTTGGTACCATCCTTGACTCTTAATTTTTCCGTTTGTATAATACGTGACAAAAGCTGGTTTATCTTTGTTTAACGTATAAACCTTTCGATGGCAATTCCCATTTTGGTACCATCCATGAGCTTTAATTTTCCCATTTTCATAATACTCCACTAAAGCTGGAAGATCTAAATTACGATGAGCCTTACCATTTTGATACCATTTTTGACTTCGAAGGGTATCGTTATCATAATATTCAATTATAGTTGGTCCCTCATCATCGCGATGTCCATAACCATTCTTACACCATTTTTGACTTTTAAGATTTCCATTTTGATAATATTCGATAATTGCGGGGTTATTCGGATGAAACTCTCGGTGACGTTGCCCATAATTAAACCATTGTTTACTTTTAAACCTTCCATCTTCATAATATTCAATTAAAGCTGGTTCGTCTCCATCACGGTGGAAAAATTTATCCGTACGCCATTCTTCACATTTGATGGAACCATTTTCAAAATATACAGTTCGTTGAGTTTGAATTGGTTTATCTTGTTTACTTTGTTTTAATCCCATTTATTAAAAAGAAGAAAGTAAATTCTAAATCAATTTAAGGTAATAACCCAAGGGTTATTACTTCATTAGAGAATTAAGTCCAGTACTTTCACTGAATTCATGCCCCTCATCATAATTAACTGATTCATTTTCATCTGCCCGTCCATCCGCAATATCATCACGATCAGTACGTAAACGCCATCCAGACCAGCGATAGTTAACCGGAGCACCCCATACATCAGTAAGATAATCGCTACATTCGTTACGGTTTGGAATGTTGATTCCTGGAAATGCTTGACGATGCCAATCTCGAAATGCTTGAAAGAAATCCATGATATTAATGTATTTACTATCATCAGGGATCATTCGTTCATCAATAAACTGTGCATAAACATCTTGAGAACGGCGATACTTTTCAGTTGCCTCCTTTACACGAGCAGGTTCGTAGATTACTCGATTAATGCAAGGCAACCTCTTTGTTAAAATCCAGAAAAGAGGTTCGAGCATATTCTCTAACTTTTCATCAAAGTTTTCATCTTTCAAAAACGTCTTTGTTCGAAATTGTTCTTCTTCACTTGCAGGAGGATTATCGGTAAAAGTAGACTCAAAAGGAATTACTCGTAAACGATTCCACACAGCAGGATCATTTGTAGTTACTCCAGGAAGATCGTTTGTAATCATTACCAGTTTAAACATAGGATCGATTTCTCCACCCTTTTCGAAAAGTGTGCGTGCGTAAAATGTATCATTACCAGAATACTCTTTCAGAGCACCAGTGTTAACTAGATCATTCTTGTTTGGTTCTTGAGTAAAGGCAGCACGCACACCTCGATCAGCACGTGCCAACTCAGGACAAGCTTGACCACTCTTTGGTTTCTGTCCAACAAGTACTGAATTTGGAATATCAATAAAGTAGGGACCAAACATCCTTTGAATCAAACTTTTCATGACGGATTTACCATTGTTACCGCGTCCAGTCCAGAAGTAGACATGTTTACGTTTATTTCCTCCTACAAGAAGTTCAGCTAGACGATCAAGCACGTATTCACGAATACTGTTATCCGGGAAAACTTTCTCAAAGAAAGTGTATGTCTCTACAACCCATGGATCAAGATCATTAAATTCGCGATATACAATTGGCATCTGAAAAGCAATATAGTCTTCCGGTTTGCCAGCACGGAAAACATGGTTTTGAAGATCATACACACCATTTTGGAGAGCGAGTAAATACTTCCCTTTGCCCAAGCGTTTCAGAAAGTTCCGATCATAAAACAATTCACGGCATTCTTTCATAAGCGAGTTCTTAAACGAGTTGTTCTTGAGGTTCTTAATAAGCTTATAAATAGTAGCAATTTTCGATTCTGATTCCTTCTTTTTGGAAGAATCGTCATCATCGGCATCGGCTAATTGATCAAATTGCCCTTTAATCATCTTTGAATATCGACGTCCAAGATCGTCACTGATCTTTTTACGTAACTCAATGCCTTCTTCCATTGGTTCCCAATGATGATCAGTATAATAAAACCACATTTCGGGCTTTAGACTTGCACAGACATATTCGGTAGAGTAACTTTCGTATAATGCCTTTGCAAGATCATTGTGAGAACCATCAATTGCTTTACTTACCATCTTTTCAAGACGATTGCGTTGAAAAACTTCATACTCTTCTGGAGAGTCAATCTTAGCAAAATGTTTCAAACTTCCAAGAGTATGATTTCCCTTGTACATCCTTTGCCATTCGCGTAGACAAACTTCTAATGAAAACTTGTCTACAGATTGTTGAGAGAACTGAATCCATAGATTCATTCCATCTTCACTTCCGTTTGAAATGGAGTAGAGAATCCAACCAACTTCTAACCACTCATCTCGCTTTTCGGCTCGAGACGGATCAAGAAGTTCAATAAGCTCAGTTGCTGTTGCCATTTGTTGCTCATATGTTTGATCATACTTAACATCATCGCGATCAGGACGCTCTTCGGTAAATGTAATATTCGCAGTAGCATCAAACATTGGAATAATCTCAACTGTCTTTCGGAAACAAGGATTGACACTAAATACACGTGGAAATAGCTTAACAAGATTTTCGTATGATTCATACTCAATGAGTTTTTCATATCCATTGTATAGTTTGTACCCTTCAAAGGCTTTTCGAAGTGGCACTTCCTCAGCACCATGAAAAAATGCTTTATCGGCACGATAAGTACCACTTGTTTCATCCTTTCGAGAACCATACAAAAGCCAAGGCTTCGCATTACTATGCTTCTTTGATACGTCAAGAACATCACTACTCAAAGCGTAACCAAGATCGTTAAAAATCTCCATTTCATTAACCTTATCAACTACTCGAGGAATCAGATAAGTGTCCTGTAAAGGTTTAGAACAGAAGTAGTTAATAAATGCCAAATGAAAACCAGACTTGATATATTCATCCTTAATGTACGGATCTTTCTTTAGAAAAATACATACAGAATGCTCAGGTTTCCAATCTTTTGTTACTGACTGAATTACTTCTTGATACGCTTGAATTACTGCTCGAATTTGTTCATCTGTATAGAGACAAACAGGAACATATTTGATCTTGATATCGTCTCCATCTCTCACTTCTACTTTAATTTCTGGATTGGTTCTTAAAACATCAACAATCTTTTTCTTAATATCGCCGTCAACAACAAGCATCGAATAATCTTGAGGTAACTCTGCCATTCCACTTACCATTTCAGGGTTATTGGCTAAACGTTCACAATAGATATTCCAAAAGCCTTCAAGTTCATTCCGCCCGAATGCATACCGCCCCTTGGGGCGTACACAACTTACATGCGTATAGTGCACTTCCCTATCGGTATTTTTATTTTGTTGAATGTATTCAGTTAGCGAACGATCCATTGCGAGTATTTTGTATATACAAGATTTTTAATCTACGTCAATCAATTTTTACTAGCTCATTTCTGTCCGCCTTTGCAGTGGTACATACCTTGTACAAGTTAAAAATAAACGTGAAGAATCCGTAAGGAAAGAATATAAACAAAATGTTATTCTATAAAAATATTCTCAAATATAAAGATGGCAACTTCTTCAGGACGTCCTAAATATAATGACACTTACATTGATATGTCAACAGCGCATATTCTGAAAGCTCCTTATCAAAGTGTAGTCGCACCACGAGCAGAAAAGGTTAACCCTGCTGATATTTTGAATGAATTGAATGTAACTACAGAATATACATCTGACCATTTCAATGCTATTCCATGGGGTACAAACATTTCTGCTAATGTAAATTACGGGCTGGGAACAAATGCAAATTCGTCGGTTAAAAAAAGTAAAAACGGTACAAAAGGTTACAGAGGACAAGAACCATTTTTCCACCCAGAAGGTGGATGGCAATTTACATGGGATGCAAAACTACCAGAAGATTATTACGCTGAAAATCGTCGAGCAGTTCGTTATGTTGAGTTACCTGAACATAACGAACATTGGGAAGATCCAATAATCGCTTTTCCAAGCACTACATCAACTGCTCATAATTATCGCTTCCGTGAAAATAATCTCGTTCCAGTTGCCCCTACTGCTATCTTTGAAATAGATGTTCCTACAACTGTTCTTTCTGCTCGGCAAACAGTTTACAAAGGGAGAGTTAGTCTATCTGGTATTGATGCACCAAATGAACAGATTGAACTACCAAACCCGACAAGAACTGTGAAGTATATTCAAAATAAAAATATTCGATATGTTCTTCCTCAAGTTTATGAGACGTACATTAAGATTGCGGAGAAAAAGATTCCTATTAAGTTTAAAAATCCAAATTATGTCGTAATGCAAGCAAGTGATTCGCAAGCAATTGACGTACCTCTCCCTGATGGAAGTTCATTTAAAATGCGAGATTACCAGTGGACAGTTGTACAGAATATTGATGCAGAAACAGAACTTGTATTTGAAGTTCCGATAAACTTGAAAGATCGTCCTGATTTATCTTACAATCTATCTCAAATCACGGCAGACTATGAGAAAAATGTGGAAAAACAACATGGGCGAATCGGAAATAGTCATACAGAATTTGCGTATAGCGCACCTGTGACTGTAAATCCTCAAAATCAATATATAGAAACTGTGGCTGCTGAATTACAGCCATCAAGAACATACTACAGTATCGATAACGCCCTTGAGGCGTTTCCTACAACTCTTGAACCAACTAAAGCAGTTGTTCGGGAAAACTCTCGAATTTTTGTTCAACCAGAACCAATGGGTACATTTCCATGGATGTATTAATACTCAAGAGAGTATTAATTATTTAGAAGACTGGGACTGAACTAGGACTGAACGAAGACTGAGTCGAAACTACCACTTTGTGTCCTTCTCCAATTCGATAAGTTCATGTTCAAATGATAATGCAGTAGGATCACATTTAATCTTTTCAGGTAATAAATTGACAATATATACTCCTTCAAGTGAACGGCAACGTGAAAGTGCAACATATGCCATATTATCGCTAAAGATAGTTGTTCCAAGATCGATAATTACATAATCGAGTGTAGATGATTGAGAACGATGAATTGTGGTACTCCATGCAAGTATTAAGGGAATTTGGCATCGATGAAAACATTCATCTTCAGTCTCAAATTCCCATACATTCGGGAGAATCATGTGTTCTTGACCATTTCGAAATCGAACCAGTACACTATCTTCTAAACATTCTAAAACAACTCCACGCGAACCATTACATAATCCTCCTTCAACATCAAGATTCCATGTTAACATGACTTGAGCTCCTACTTTTAACAACATTTCCGATGGTACACTCTTATCCATAGCGTCTTGAAAATTGGCAAGTGTAGCTGTACTTGTTTTATTTTTCTTTACAAGACTATCTGTACAGGCATATTGATATACCTCTCCAGGAAGTTTATTAAGCTCTGATAAATTCATTTCTGTTACATCAATCCTCCTTGAGAACATTTGAGTTGGACGGAGCTCATCAGGTTTGTACTTCTTGCCAGCAATTTCTTTATAGTAAGCATTCATTCGATTTCGAAGTAATTGAATGTCATCATTGGTTTGAGCACCTAAACGCACTCGTGATAGAAGGTAAAAGAACTCAATATCGTTTTGAAAACGCCAAGGATGAGTTAGACGTACCGGTTTAAATACAAGTTGTTCATAAGCTTCTGTTTGGAAAAAATACTTATCCTTAACGGGAGGTAACTGGCATACATCCCCGCAAATTAAAACTGTAATTCCCCCAAAAGGTTTTTTGTTTTTGCGAATTAGTTTTCCCAAGTCAGATAACATCTGAAAAAAGTTTCCACCAGTCATCGAAATTTCATCGATGATAAGAACTGAAGCAGTAGTCCACCTCTTCCATGCTTTCTTGTTCCTTTCTTGAATTGTGATATAGTAAGTTTCTGCTGTTTTATTTCCAAGCATAACTCCAGCCCATGAATGAAGAGTCATACCTCCAATGCTTTCTGCCGAAACTCCTGTACTTCCAGTTTTATATACTACACAACCCTTCTCTTGTAATTGAAGATACACTTTTTTTAACATGTACGATTTACCAGTACCACCAGAACCAGATAGAAACACATTTGTACCTGTCAAAAGAGCATTAACAATCTTGTCAATTCGTTTCTGATACTCTGAGTTCTTCTCGTCACTCTCGTCATCGCCACTCTCATAAGCTGGAGGGTCATCAGAGTTATCGTTAACGTGATCAGAATCAACGTTATTGCTATTGCTAAGATCTTCCAGTAGAGACATTTAATAATCATGGTATAGTACAAGTATATTCATTTTTGTCTGTCTTCACTCGTCTTCACTCGTAATCCTTACACTGTGGAATATTACTGTTCCCATTTTTAAACAGATATAACAACGTACTATTCAAGCCTTTTGTATTTAGTGTTCCATTTGAATTGGTAAAAATAGTTGTTAAAAGGTTATCTATTTGTTCAACAGAGTTATCTTTAACAAATTGAATTAACATTGTTATATTGTGTATACCGTTTTCTTTGAAATCTTCCTCAAACTTAACACCAACATACCTAATCTGTTGAAGACTATCCAAAGGTATGCGCTTCTTATTTTCTTGAGCTAATGCAGCTCCGAATCCTTTCTTCAAACATTGTTCAGTTGTTCCCTTTCTTATATATTTATTTTCATTCTCATAATAAGGATATTGTTTTTCCTTATTTCCACAATATACAGTAGGTATATAACATTTCTTCGAATCAAAAGACATACTTTCTTATGAGAAAGAATTTCTCGTGTAAAAGAATTTCTCACTAAGTGTAAATGAAGAACTCACGTAGCAATTTAATAAATATTATACTCGACTTAGATAGTACAGTAATTAATTCGCTCCGTCCATGGGAAAAACAGCCAAGAGGTTTGGTATCATATGAAATGAAAGATGAAGATGAAGATCAGGTTGAATTTATTGTATACGAAAGACCCCATCTTCAAGAATTTCTTGATTATATCTTCAAGAATTACACAGTTGCTGTATGGACGGCAGCAAGTAAGGATTATGCTATATTTATAATTGAAAATATTCTTCTTCAAAATAAACCAGAAAGAAAGTTAGATTTGTTCTTGTTTGATTTTCATGGAGAACTTTGTGAAAATAAAAAAATCAGTAACATACCTTGTAAATCTCCGAAAGATTTAGAATTAGTATACAAAGCATTTCCGAGATTTAACAAGGATAACACAATAATTATCGATGATTATGAAGCAGTCTATATGCCTCAAACGGGAAATGCGTATCCAATACCACCTTTTAATGCAGACGAACCCGATGCTAAAGATGATACCGAACTTCTTAAATTAATGAGGAAGTTGTCAAGGGATAGTACCGAAGAAACCAAGAGTAGTGAGAGTAACAATGCACCTGAACGTACTAAAAACTTTCCAACTGATAATCTCATCACCAAAGTTACACTAAAAAAAGCATTAGCTAAAGCTAAAGCTGAAAACTACAGTTAAATAACTACCGAGTGAAGAACAGTGAAGAACAGTGAAGAACAGTAACGTAAACAATGACAGAAGTACACGTTTTTTATTCTCGAATTATACATGAACTTTCCCGTGAACCTCTTAAAAGTAAACAGAAACATTTGGCTCAGTTGTATCTAGTACAAGGTTGTAAAATTATAGATAAAACTCTAATTGATATTGCTTTATCTTTTGGAGCAAATTTGCTCCAATGTGATAAAAATGGTATTGCTCCGATTCAAATACTTAAAGAAAAGGAGGAGAAAAAAGGTAATAAAAATAAAGTCTAATAACTCAAGAGTTATTAGAAAGTTATCACACTTGGAGTTCAGGGCTTTGTTACTTCGGGACTCCGTTACTCCACGATCTTCACTTCTTCTTGTATTTGACCATTTGAAAAGTAATCCACAGTAGTTGGTAAACCATTTTGACGATATCGTTTACCTTTTTGCATCCATATTTCCTTTTGCTTTGCTCCATTTTGATACTGAATTTGAGCTGGTCCGTTTTTATTATGAAGTTTTCCGTTAACATAATATAATTCGATACGATCAATGCATGAATATCGAACATACTTCCAAATATCATCCCTAACATACTCTAGGTCAATTTCATACCTATTCATATCGGCAAAACGGTATACACTAATTACTGCTGGATTATCTCCGTCACGATGTAAAGTACCATTTTTATAATGTTTCTGTCGTTGAATACTTCCATCTTCATAATACCAAATTTCAGCTGGATTATCTCCGTCACGATGTAAAATACCATTTTTATAATGTTTCTGCCGTTGAATACTCCCATTTTCGTAATACCAAATTTCAGCTGGATTATCTCCGTCACGATGTAAAATACCATTTTTAAACCACTGACGTGTTTGTAAACGATTTCCGGGAAAATAGCTAATAAAAGCTGGTTCACTACTGTTCGGTTCACTACTGTTCAAGTTCGGTATAGCCTTTGATTCTTGCTCTCGATGAATCTTTTTATTCGAATAAAATGTTACACTCTTAACATCACCATTCTCATAATATTTAGTTTTAGTAGTACGAGCAGGTTTATTAAGAGATTTAGTATTACACAATCCCATTTTAATTATACCCGTGTATGGGTATAATTAATCATTTTTACAGCAAATATCTTTCATATGGACGCATATATTCAAGTGTATCTTTTCGATAATCTTTATTACTTTTTGCTGAATACCAAGCTCCAGTGATAAATTCGATAGGGTATAGACAGATAACATTACCATTTGCATTTCGAATATACATTCCATTACTGAATGAATATTTATGCGAATATGGGTTAAAGTACCAGACATTACTGTTCATCGCACCTTGGTCTTCGTAAACCTTAGCGAACCATGCATTAGGGTAGTTTTCAAAGATATTCGCTAAACCGTTAACAATTTCTGTAATCGAATATCCATTATTAATTTTAACAACACCTGTATCATCGTTTATTCTTCTTTTTAAAAAGAGCCAAATTTCTTGAATACATTTGTCACGAATTTTTCCCGATGGGCTATCTTCCCTATTAATTTCTTTAAAAACGTCTCGAATATATATGCTCAAAAGTTTTCCGGAATGTTGCCACATATTTACAAGAGCTGGCATATCAACAATCGGAGTTCCTTTACTATTGTGATAGTTTGGTATCATTTACTGTAAGAAATGATTATTTATTACACTTCACTCGTTTGCTTCCATCCATTTTTCCCATTTAGAAAGATATTCCATGCTGTCTTTATGATAATGTTCATTACTTACTGCCCAAAAGTATGCATCCCTTAAAAAGGTAGAAAGACGTACATTTTTACTAAACTCTTCTCTATTAAACTTCTTTTTATCGCATTCAAAGTAATAATCATATGGTTTAAAATTTGATGCCCAGTTATACTGCGGATCACCTTGCTTAAATACATCATAAACATTGTTACTCCACATGTGATGACACTCTTCAAGTGTATCAAATATCTGATTAACTATTGAAAGATTGTTTTCATATGTAACTAACGTACCGTCTGCTTGAACAATTCCGTCTAAAAGTGCAAGTATTTTGTGAACACAATGATTACGTAATGAACCAACAGGTGACTCTGGAGTGAAGTTTCGGAGAATACTTTTAACGTTTTCTCGAATAAACCTTTTCTTCATACTTTCATCTTTCCAAGTAAACATGTTTATTAAATCAATAACCTTTTGAATGTCAACGACTGATTTTCCTCTTTTATTTGAGTAATTTGGCAAATGTGCATCATCATAAGTACTCTTAGTTGAATAAGACATTTGTATTATAGAAAGCTTATTTAATACAAATGAGTCACGACCGTAAAGACTATAAGGGTGAAGAACCTTGGAGATTTATTCCTAAAATTTATATTGCGACTTTAGAAAAGTCGAGACGTATTCCACAGGTAGAGAAAGACCTTTGTACAATGGGTATCCAAAATTATGAATTTAATTATCAGATTCCGCCTTTGGTAAAAAATTTACACAATGTTACTCTTTCTTGTACGGAAAATCATCTTCAAATTTATACAAAGGCTTTAAAGGAAAAATTACCTTTTATATGTGTATTCGAAGATGATGTGTATATCCCTTCATCACATCTTCATCGTATCAAAAAAGTTCTTTTACAGGTAGAAAATTTTATTAGAACAACTCACGACTGGGATATTATCTTTCTTGGGAATTTTCCTTGGAAGATAGGAAATGAAAAAAGCGAAGGCATTTATGAAGGAGTATTTTGGTGTACACATTCTTATCTTATTAGTGAAAGAGGTATGAGATACATGCTTCAATATTCTCCGAGTCAAATGATGGAAATAGGGAGAAAAGCAGTACCTTCTGTATTTGATATGTTTTTCCGTGAAGGTGGTGGTATTGATACATTTTTAGCTTATTCTACTACTCGAAATAAAATTAAAAGTTTTGCAGTTGTACCAATGCTAGTTGAACAATCAAGTATTGCACATTGGACTATGAAAGCACGAATAGCAGAAAAAATATCAAGAGGAGGATGGTGGAGTTACCGTATTTTCTATATTGTATGGGTATTGTATTGGTTAATTCTTTTAGTTATTATTTATACTCTTCGTAAAAAACTTATAGATAGATAAATGGATGAAGATATTGATTTTTTATCTGGACCTTTTCCTCGTTCTTCTCCTTCGCAAAGTCAAAAAGTAGAGAATACTTTTACAGAACAAAGAGAAACATCATTTCGGGAGGGAAATTTCCAACCTGAAGGTACAGAGCAAAGAGTTATCGGAGGTCCTTCAATATATACTTCCTCAAGTAATCTTGATAATCCGTTACCTATTCCATTCGGTTACGATTTAACATCAATGATGAATTCTTCATATGTATTTCCTTCTCAGCCATCTCAGCCTTTTCAGAATCCCCAGTCTTCTCAGCACCCAGCTGGAACAACACCTTTACCGTATAAAAACATGTTAAATCCTGCATATATGACGTTAAATTGTATAGATGTAGCTAACCATCTTACTGCTTGTCCTGTATGTAGCCGTTTACATAAGTCTAATTCATCCATTTTTATGGGTATTATTGTTTTCTTGATTATTCTTATTTTATTTTTGGGTAGGAAATTTTTTGAATAAGAAGTTGAGTAGATAACTTAGGAGAACATTTATTAATTATTATATTAATAAATGAGTAGTAACAGTAGTAGCATTAAAAGCAGTAGTAGTAACAGCAATCGAGTAGCTAATGGAGGTGAAACACTTTTAAAAAAATGGTGGGAACTTCGTCAACAACTCAAACAAATCGAGAAAGAAGAGCAAAGTATTCGTGAAAAAGTAAAGAAAGTAATGATAGATAAAAATCTAACCCAGCTTAGACGAGGTGATTATCGTGTAGTTTACCGGGAAATGTCAAGAGACTTCTTAAGCAAGAAAGATTGTCCTTCTGACATTTGGAAAAAGTATGCAAAAAAACTTTCATATCCTTGGATTAAAGTAGAATATATTGGAGACGATTCTTCTGAACCAGATGAAATAGAAGAGTAATTGAATAGATTTCAAAAAGAAAAGTGATAATTAGGGACGAAAATTCCATTCCCTCAATTCCTCTTTCGTCTTTCTTTCTCTCTTTCGTCTTTCTACAATGTCTGAAATTTCTCGCTGTTCATCTGTTATGAACTGGGTCTATGATGCTAAGTCAAAGACTCTCAACTCATGGCAATCTTCTGCTTATGCTAACCCTGGAAGTGGTCATCGTCAGGGTGAAACAAAGGGGTCAGAAGGGCGTGGTGTGAACAAGAGCACTGGAAAGCGAGATTGTCTCTCCGAATTCGTTGGAAGTGCTTACACCTCAGTTACTCCAAAGTCGGTAGTTACCGATTCAAAGAATCCTGTATTCTTTTTTGATGCAATTTCTCCATCTGGACGACAAGTTGTCATTCGGGCAGAGTTTTCACATCGAGCTAAGAACCCAAAGTACAAGATTCACACTCTTTCTGAGATGATGGGTTTCTTTGCGATGTAAATCAATAGGTAGAATAATTAATAAAAATCTTCGGATTTTTATTAAACTTTTTCAGTACATAAATGGTAATATCTTTCGTGTTAAGTACAGCTACCGATTTGACTGTGTATACATTAAAATGTATTTATTCTTTTGGTAGATACCTTGTTTACGGTCATGAAGAAACAGAAGTTGAAAAACTTGATAGATTTATTCTAGAGTTTACGGAACTTAAACGTGAAGTAGTTTCATTGAAAGAAAGTTCTTTACAAGAGAGAATTGGCGCTGAACAAAGAATCGACAATGAACAAAGAATTAAAGACAACTCTAACAATACAAAAGATGTCAAAAGTAACAACAACTGATGAAAATAAACGATATGTCAATTTACCTGATCTTCTCAAACGTTTGAAGGAACAAGGTGTGATTGTAACAGAGACCACTGATACTAGTTTAACTTCTCCTATGGATCAGGTCAATGATAGTGAAAAGAATCGGAAGCAAGCGCGCAATGCCCGGAAGTTCATTCTTTCGGAAAATGAGTTAGATGCTGCTATCGACTCTCTTGTTCGACAATGGCCTGCTGTAGAAAAACGTCTTATTGACCCTCCTATTGAGGGTCAAACTTATTGTTGTTTGTCATTTATGCCTTCAAGTGGAGCTACACCTGATAAAGATGGAATTTATGGCTTTATCAAAGTACGTGGTGCATTTGACGACGAAGTCTCTTGTGATGCTTACGCTGAAAAGATTTTAAATGAATGTGATTCTTTTCACGCTATTTATCACGGAATGATGGGGCATCCTTTACCGCTAGTAAAGGACGATGATGACAGGTATTGTATGGAAGTGCAAAATGTTGCTTTGAAACAGAAGATTAAGGAAGAAATGTCAAAGAATGTTCGTCAGCATCGTGAAGATCAGAAGAAGTTTATTGAAGAAACAGAGCGTAAGATCAAAGAAGATAAAGAAAAAGAAGAGGCTTCTATTCGCGGAGAGGTTGATTACGAGGAAAGATACATTACATTACGTGTAAAGCGTGCTAATCTTATCTTTACTCTTTATCAAATGCTTACAGGTCTTAAACGTTTCAAAGATACTCTCAATGAAACTATTGACATTCTCGCCGAAATGGATGAAAAGTATCCTACTTTCCAACAAACTTTCTTAGCAAAGTACAATTATGCAGCTGAACAGGCTGGTATTCCTAAAGAGAAGAATAACATTCTTCGTTATATGGTTGGAGATATTCCATTTAGTCTTTCTCAGATTCCTGACGTTATTGACGTAGCCGATGTATCGCAACCTCTTGTTATCCCAATTGATGTCAATTCTCTAGATTATCATGCCATTGCGGACAAGATGGCTAAATCTGCGAAAGAAGCTGTGTCTACGAATGAGGAGTCGAAAGAGTAACGAGTGAGGAGTCGAAAGAGTAACGAGTGAGGAGTCGAATAATAATCCTAGGATTATTATTACATTATTTTAAACTTTAACGGTACAGGCGGCGCTAATCCCCCATTACTGTGAGAAAAACTTTCACCATAAAGCATACTTTCTGTTACAATCGGAGATTCAGAAGCTGGCTCAATATGATGTGTTGGGGTATTGGGATTTATAGGGTTTACCGGAGGGTTAGGGTTTACCGGAGGGTTAGGGTTTACCGGAGGGTTAGGGTTTACCGGAGGGTTAGGGTTTACCGGAGGGTTAGGGTTTACCGGAGGATTCGGTTTGTATGATTTTTTTAACAGGTATACAGAACTAATGGCTATAACGGCAACTAGAGTGATTAAAAAGATTTTTTGACTTTCAGAGTACATTTAATTACCTCGAGAAAATTTGTTATTTTAAGGAATTTTCATTCTACTCTGAGATTAAGTATGAGCATTGCATGCGCATTTTCTAACTTTCTTTTTCTCGTTTGCTCTTACTAATATTATTAGTATAAACACGAGCATTGCGACAAGGATTGCATTCTTTGTATTCATCATTTATAATTTCAAGCGAAATTATAAAGTACTTCAATTTATTTATCTACGCCTTCACTTGAGCTATTCTCTTCTGGAAAATCGTTCATAATGTCAGCACATAATTCAGGTAAAAGATTACCTTCTTGTAAGAGAAGCCTATTTTCCAAAGACAAATGATTTGTCCAGAGGTATCCTATATGGTACCAGACAGTATTAGCAGTTCCATCTACAATATGTGGCATCTTCCAATACCATGGTGCTTCTTTACGCATTTTTTCCTTACGAAGAAGCGCAGACCTTTGCGAGTGCTGAAACGTTGGACATTTTATCCACCAAGGTAATTCAGGTTCATGTGAGAATAAATACGTTGTCATTGTATTTTTATAACCACGTTTAATCCATTCTTGAATACACAAAGTGATATAATATCGCAATCCATCTTCGTAACCTACCCACATAAATGTAACTGGGTGATGAGCAAATCCAAACCCTACACGTTTACAGCATGAAAGTGTGGATGTGGTTGAAAATTTAGTACCATCATTATCACGATATAGATACTCGTTACGTGCATTTACAACAGTTTTGTAATAGTCGTATACAGTTGTGTACCAAATTTCACGTAAAATATCACCACGTGGACCTGGATGCTCTAATGTTGACGGACATTCAGGTAAGCAATATTCTTTGGCAATAGCATGAGCGCTAAGAATAGCAGTTAAAACTTGTTGTGCTTCCACCCTTTGTTTTCCTAAACGTCGATAATCTAAATCTTTAATGGCATCAGATAAAGGATATCGAGTAATGAACGTATTAACCATTTTATTTTTGAATAAGTTTAAAAGTATATATCATTTTTAGCATATCTTTGCTTTCTCCTCCTATTTTCTCCTATTTCTCGTAAGAAATAGGCAATCTCTCGATTACATCAGATAAGAGATATTGGATAATATCTCTTATCAGTATACGTACACCTACCCGCTATAGTATTACCCACTATGCCACCGTGTCCAATTTTTTGCATAAACAACTCTTTACAGAATTGTTTAAAGGGCAATCCCCTTTAAAGATCTATTTTCGTGATAAGTATTTTTGCTGTAATAATTCTTGTCAGAATTTGTGTACCCCTAGAGGGAATCGAACCCTCATTATCACTTTAGAAGAGTGAAGTCCTATCCGTTAGACGATAGGGGTCAATACATCGAAATGTATTGACCAGAAATGGTAATGCGCATGGCTAGAATCGAACTCGCGTTGCCGCCTTATAAGAGCGGTTGCTTGCCACTAACAGACACGCGCGTTTAAGTACCCCTAGAGGGAATCGAACCCTCA
>Ga0209770_10000102_pt1 | contig 50521 bp, 48 predicted proteins | sample LauGreSu1BDMLBDD_2_FD_187572 | JGI IMG/M metagenome (GOLD analysis project Ga0209770, IMG submission 187572) | Freshwater lake microbial communities from Lake Michigan, USA - Su13.BD.MLB.DD (SPAdes) (version 2) | ecosystem: Environmental > Aquatic > Freshwater > Lake | place: Lake Michigan, USA... | reverse complement strand
TGCCATGTTCGGAATCGGTTTGCTTGCGGATGAATGCGATTCTTTAAACCATTCAAACGTTGAGGCGCCCAACAAAAACCGAACGTCATGCATGCTGACAAGTTGGTTCAATTCTTTACTGGTTTGCGTTTGGTTAAAAGTACTTTTCGAAAACACCTCTTGAAGGGCGGTTTCAGGCCCAAGAATCAAAGTTCCAGATTGCGTATAGGGAGAGGCTAGCGATAATATTCGATTGAGTTGAACCTCTGAACTTTGGTTGAATTTTTCCGTGTAAGGGTCGATGTTGGGTTGAATTATTGCCACATTTTGAAACTTGCCTTTGGGGTCTTCAAGGGTTACTCGGCTCAAAATGAACAACGAAATCACGACAGGAACAACCAAAGCGGAAGCGATTGTTATCAGCATTTTGAAGTTACGTTCCTTGGAACGAACCATCATCGTTATTAAAATATTGACGGCTAATACCCAAAGAGTTCCTCCCAAAACACCGGTGTACTCATACCATTGTACCCAAGAAGGCTGTAGTGAAAATACATGGCCTAAGGTCAGCCAAGGCCAAGAAAGTTCCCAGCGGAAGTGGGCAAATTCAAAAATAACCCACACAAGTGCCAGCCCGATGTAGAGCGATAAGTCTTTCGAGTGGAGGTTTGAAAATCGAGGAGCGCGGAATAAAGCGAACCCAAGAGTAAAGGCTCCGGACATAAGTAGACTATTGACTAAAAACGCCAAAATCGCCCCTATTTCGGTTGAGTTCCATATCCACCAAGTAGTTCCGATATTGTATAGTAGAAATGTGATAAAGCTGTGCAAGAATATTTTTAGTACGGCTCTACGCGCTTCTTTGAGTGCAGAAGCGACTAAAAACAACGGCACCCAAGCGATAAACGCTAAGGGGGTGAGGCTACCTGTAAACGGAAAGGATAGCGTCAACAGCAAACCAGACAGCAGGCTAAGAATGAAGGGGTTATTCAGAAGTTTCATGGTGTAGCAAAGTAACGAAAATAAAAAAGCCTTTCCGTTAAGAAAAGGCTAAATATAATTCTTTGAGTTTGGGTTATGCTTGCTCGAAAGGAACTACCGACACGAAGGATCGATTGTCTTTTTTCTTACGGAATTCGACCAATCCATCGCTCAAAGCGAAAAGCGTGTGGTCTTTGCCAATTCCTACATTATTACCAGGGTGATGCTGTGTGCCTCGCTGACGAACAATAATGTTGCCTGCAATGGCGGCTTGTCCACCAAATATTTTAACGCCCAATCGCTTACTGTGCGACTCTCTACCGTTTTTGGAACTACCGACTCCTTTTTTGTGTGCCATGATCTATACAGGATTTAAGGGTTAGGATTTAATATCTGTGATGTGCAACGCTGTAAACTGCTGACGGTGACCGTTTTTAACAACGTACCCCTTTCTGCGTTTTTTCTTAAATACGATCACTTTGTCGCCTTTAACATGATCTAAAACTTCTGCGGTGACTTGAGCACCTGCTATAGCCGGGGCGCCAAGGGTAACATTACCACCGTTTTCTACCAACAAAACTTGGTCAAAAGTAACTTTTGAACCCGCTTCTGCGGCTAAACGGTGCACATAAACCTTTTGGTCTTTTTGCACTTTGAACTGCTGCCCTGCTATCTCTACGATTGCATACATGGTTTTTCTTTTTTAATTCGGATGGCAAAGATATGAATACTTGTTGAAATTAAAAAGCAATGGTCTTTATTTCTTTTAGTTCTTCCCCTTTTTGGTGTATGGTATAAGGGGCGTTTAATATTCTTACGTTTCTTGGAGCAACCTGCATGTGCCTAAAGACTGCTAGATGGAATTGTAACGAACTGACACCCTTGTATTTTACCATTAATCGACGGAGTTATTTTGCTCAAGTGTTCAAGGATTTTCTTAATAGTCCGTTTGGGGTTCCGAAGATTAAGTTTAACAGAGGATTGGATGAATGCGATCCTTTGAAGTGAAGGGTGGGGTGGAAATAATGTTTAATCGTTAACGAAAAAAGCCATGAAAAGATCCGTTTTAATTTGTGCGCTCATGTTGGGTAAGAGTGTAGCTTTCTCTTTTATAATTAAGCCTTATCCGCAAATATTTCAACCGCTATCGGTGCTGACGGAAAGAGATCAAGTTGCGGCTTTTTGTAAACAGTATGCGCCAGATTATGTGTCGTTGATTCAGTCGAGTTATTCTTCGCCGAACAACTGGACGGTAACAGTTGGGGGTGTGGTTCAGCAAAACAATTTCAACGCACAAAATAGAGAGCACCTAATCAAGGAGTTTGAATCCATCATTCATGAAACAACGCACCATAAAAATTCACTCAAGGGTTTTCTGATAGACCCTAGCACGTATTTGGAGCTAAGCAGTGAAGATCGCCAATTAACCGAAGGATTTTTCAAATCCGATGCGATAGAGAAGATCGTGACCAAGGAAGCGCAGGAGAAGTTGTTTCGATACAAAACCTATGTTTCCACGCAATCTGTTGTTGCTGCGAATAACCGAGGAATAGTTGGATTAATGGATGAGTATTCTGCCTATCAAAATGGCTGCACGGCTGCTTTAATGGCGTACAATTATGCCCTGAAGAGCAACGATACAACCCTTGCAATAACCTTCTTTAAGGAGGCATTAGCGACGCATTATGCTTACTATGAATTCAACATATTCATTGGGGCTTATGTTCAATATGCGCGATTGTTTCAGCCCGAAGTATACCGCAAAATAATGGGATTAACAACCTTAAAAAAAGCCTATTTTCTGAACACCCAGCGCTTTATCGCATCGTTAAGTGAAATCCAAACGGCCTCCAAGCGTTTGAAAGGAAATTATCGTGAGGTAAAGTACAGTGTAGAGTATTATGATAATAACAATGTCTCCTTTGCTAAAGAATATATGAAGAACTTTGAAGTGGATTTATTGGCTTTGAAATCAGGTTTTTAGTATCTCTTGCTGAGGTGATTTTGATTGGAGCATCAGGGAATAAAAGTTCACCATGAAAACACCGAATAATAAAATAATCATCGCAAGCAATTCAACCCATGTTAGGTTTTCGTTGAAAAAACTCCCAAAAATGACCGCGAATACAGGGATTAAGTAGGTCACTGAGCTTGCAAATAGCGCTGAAGTCATTTTGATTAGTCGGTTGAAATAGATATTCGACAAAGCTGTTCCAACGCAACCTAGCAAAAAGATGTATCCAAATGCTTCTAAACCATAGGGATTTTCAACCAGGGTATACGCGGTGCCTTCATATAAAAACGAGAGGAGCGCACAAGGAAAAATGCTGAGTAGTCCCAAAGAAGTAACTTGCATTGGACTTACATCGGATAGTTTATGCCGAATGGTGTTGACGGATATACCATATAGCAATGTCGCAAGCATTACGGCGCCTAAATGTCCGAAATGAACTTCCGAAGAAATGTCTGCTTCTGAAGAGAGCAGAAAAACGACCCCAAGGGTGCTGATTAAAATTCCAAGAATCTGTAGCCAATGGATTTTAATCTTAAACATCAAAAAACCGATGAGTACGGTAAACACCGGAGTAAAACTGTTGAGTATTCCAGAGGCGCCGCCGCTTAATTCCGTATTGGCGTAAGTAAATAAAAAGCTAGGGATGAGGTTTCCACAAAGTCCCACAATCAGCAAATAAACCCCCTTTTTTTGAAACAATAACCGAATGGTTGGTATGGAAAAAGGTAATAATACTATTGCTGCAACCATCATGCGTAAACTGGCAACTTGGCTGTGGTTAAATGCCTTAACTCCGCTTCGTGGAGACATGCCTAGTTTCATAAGAATGAACGAGCTTCCCCATATAGCCCCCAACAGTACCAGCAACAGCGCTCCAGAAACTTTTTTTGACATCCTCAAAGGTAATGTTAAAAAGTTTACCACATTTTACCACTTATTTAAAACCTTTCAATTTTATTGATTTTATTGGTATAAAATTTTTTTATTCGATGCGATTGTAATAAATTTGATCAATAAGTTATCAACAATGGCGCTTTTGTGGTAAAAAGTGGGGCATTTTGGATTAACTTTACCCATTATTAACGCTATGGCAGGTTTAGTAGGAGAGTTTGAGGTAAAACTGGATGAAAAAGGCCGGTTTTTATTTCCTTCCGGTTTACGGAAGCAGCTCGCCGCTGGGTCTCAGCGTGATTTCATGTTGAATAAGGGTTTTGAGGATTGTCTTACGCTGTATCCCATTTCTGAGTGGGAAAAAATCAGTGCTAAGCTTAGTAAGATTAATCTTTTTAATCCTAAAAACAGGATGTTCTATCGGCTTTTTCATCAAGGGGCAAAACAGGTCTCCTTGGATAATGCAGGTCGATTGCTGGTTCCTGTGGCGCTCATGGAACGCGTTGGCTTAGTTTCGGCAGTGATGCTCATCGCCTACAACGACCGCATAGAAATTTGGGATAAGGCCAAATACTTCGAAATGATCGAAGGAAATATGGCTGACTTCTCGGATTTGGCGAACGATGTAATGGGTGAAGCAAATCATGACGACTGATACGAATTATCACATTCCGGTACTTTTAAAAGAAAGCGTTGACGGTTTAGCTTTGCGTCAAGATGCTGTTGTTGTGGATGCTACTTTTGGTGGAGGAGGGCATTCTTCCTACATTTTATCCCAGCTGTCCAGTAAGGGATTCTTATATGCTTTTGACCAGGATATAGATGCCGTTCCTAATGCATTGAAGGCTTCAAATTTCAAATTAATTGAAGCCAATTTCAAATACCTAAAAAACCATTTGCTTTCGGAGGGCATTACTCAGGTGGATGCTATATTAGCGGATATCGGGGTTTCTTCCCATCAATTTGATGCGGAACAACGCGGGTTTAGTTTTCGCGCCGATGCGCCATTGGATATGCGCATGAATCAAAGATCGGGTCGAACAGCAGCGAACCTACTAAATGAGGCTTCGGAAGATGAGTTATTGAGGGTGTTTAATACGTATGCCGATCTCCATAATGTTTTTCGTTTGGTTCAAGCCCTCCTCAATCAGCGGGCCATTAGAGCCTTTGCTACGACGGATGATTTAACATCGGTAGCGAAGCGTTTAGCTCCCAAAAACAAAGAGCATAAATACATCGCACAAGTATTCCAGGCCTTGCGTATAGAAGTCAACGATGAAATTGGTGCTCTCAGAAAATTGCTCCTTGATGCAACTGATTTATTGAAAAAAGGCGGAAGGATTTCGGTGATTTCTTACCATTCCATCGAGGATAGATTGGTGAAGAATTACTTTAAAAAAGGCGATTTTGAGGGGAAAGAAACCAAGGACTTTTTTGGCAACTTGATTCGGCCTTTTAGTGAAGTGAGCCGCCATCCGATTGTGCCGAATGATTTTGAGATCGAACAAAACAACCGCGCCCGCAGTGCGAAATTAAGAATAGCTGAACGGATATGAGAAATAATGAGCTTAGCGATGAGGAGCTACTTGAGCCGGCAGGGAAACGCAAGGAGAAGAAACCATCCTTTCTAATGACGGTCTTGAATGGGGATTTCTTGGCGAAGGATTTCTTTCTTTCCAACTTGCCTTTTCTACTATTCCTTTTCTTTTTACTGTTCCTTCTCGTTGCAAAAGGTTATTACTACAAGGGTTTGGTGAAAGATATCAGGGATACGAGGTTGGAATTGGATCAAAATACTTCAGATTATATCGAAAATAAGACCCGTTTTGATCAAGAAACCCAAAGATTCAAGATGCTGGAGTATTTGAAAGACAAGAATTTAAAGGAAGCGGAGAGCGCGATAAAAGTCATTAAAACAGATAAAATAAAATGAGCAAAGAAAAGCAAGCCATGGTGTTGAGGGCTTACGTGCTCTATTTTGGATTCGTCGCAGTTCTTCTTATTGGGTTATACAAAACCTTTGCGCTGCAGCAAGTAGTAAGTGATGCCGAGCTGCCGGTACGGACCGTGGATAAAATTCCAAGAAAGGGCGAAATACTCGATGCAAATTTGGTTCCATTGGTCACTTCTGTAGCATATTTTGATATCTACATGGATCCTTCTGTGGTGGATAAAGAGGTATTTGATGCACAGGTTTCCGATTTAGCTCAGGGTCTAAATCGCTTATTCCCTGACAAAGAGGCCAGGGGTTTTGAAAATGAAATTCGGGAGGCGTATGCAAAAAAATCCAGGTATCTCTTGATCCGAAAAAAGGTAACCAATGTTCAGCGAAATGCCATCCGTAAACTGCCCATTTTTAAATTAGGGAAAATAAAAGGGGGATTAATTGATCATGAAGTTCATATTGAGCGGAAAGCTCCCAACGGTGATTTGTTGCGAAGAACCCTGGGTTACTATCGACCGGATTTAAACCTAAGTGTTGGAGTTGAAGGGGCCTTTCATACGTACCTTGATGGGGTGGTGGGTCGTGAAGTAGAACATCATGTCTCCGGTAAATGGCGTAAAACGGGAAAATTGGTTAAAGAGCCTGAGGATGGCTCGGATGTGGTAACAACTTTTGATCGGGACATTCAAGAAGTTGCGCATTCGGAATTAGCACAGCAACTGAAGAAGATGGGGGCCGAAAGTGGAACCGCGATTTTGATGGAGGTGGCTACCGGTCATATAAAGGCCATGGTTAATTTAACCTTGGAAAAGGACGGCTCCTACACTGAATCTTTCAATTACGCCATTGGATTGCGAGAGGTTCCTGGTTCAACCTTTAAACTGGCTACTTTGATGGCAGGACTTGAGGATAATAAATTCAACATCAATGATAAGGTTAATGCTATTGGTTCCTACAAGATCTTCAATGAAACGTTTCACGATGCTAATGATGGTCGTGGTTACGGAACCATAACGCTTCAGCAAGCCTTTGAAAAATCTTCTAACGTAATAGCCTTAAAAACACATCAAGCCTATGGGAAGGAACCTCAAAAGTTCATGGATCGATTACAGCAATTTGGGCTTACCGAGCCACTGGGTATCGAACTTCCGGGTGAATTAGGTCCAAGATTCTATCGTCCTGGAGACGAGGGTTGGTCTAAAGTTTCCATTCCGTCCATGGGAATTGGATATGAATACCAACAGACCCCTTTGCATACCTGCGCTTTTTATAATGCTGTGGCTAATAATGGTAAATTCCTTCGGCCTTTATTCGTTAAAGAAATACGTAAAAATGGCAAGGTGGTTAAATCCTTTGATGCGGTTGTCATTCGCGAGAAAATATGTTCCGACCGCACCTTGAAAATTATGCAGTCCTGCCTTGAAGGAGTTGTATTGCGTGGAACAGGAAAAAAACTGGCTTCTAAAGAATTCGCCATTGCAGGTAAAACAGGTACAGCAAAACTTCCAGATAAAGAAAATCGACAATACCTTGATGAAGAATTTAGCGATTATCAAGCTTCTTTTGTAGGGTATTTTCCCGCCGACCAGCCGAAGTATACCTGCCTTGTGCTTGTTACTCGTCCGAAAACGAAAACCTATGCTGCAGAAGTAGCGGGTCCGGTTTTTTTAGCTATCGCAAATAAAATTTATGCCACAGATTTTAAAAATCATCCTGCGGTTAATGAAGGAAGACCTAAAGTTCAAGACGTTCCCATTGTTCAAGCGGGGAATAGAGCTGATTTATCGCAATTGTTCTCGTTGTTCGGCTTGCAAGGTTCTTTTAATTCCAGTGGTCCTTGGGTAAGAGGGATAGGGGGTACTGAAAAATTGCTTTTTGAAGGCCAAAACTTTATCAAGGATAAGGTTCCTGACGTAAGGGGGCTTTCGGCGAGTGATGCCATTTATTTGCTTGAGTCTCAAGGGTTGAGTGTGCGTATTATAGGTGCGGGCCAAGTTTTCTCACAAAGCCTAACGCCCGGTTCGGATTTTCAGGTTGGACAAGTAATTAAAATTGAGTTGAAATGATCCAATTAAATGCCTTGTTGAAACGCATAAAAATTGCGCCTTTGGAAAAAGATCTCACCATTGACGCCGTGGTTTTTGATTCTCGTTTAGCCGGGCCAAGCACCTTATTTGTGGCGGTAGAAGGAGTTAATTCCGATGGCCATCAATATGTAAATGAGGTTTTTTCTAAAGGTTGTAGGTACGCCGTCTTACAGCAAGATGTACTCCTCCCAGAAGGAATGGTAGGATTCAGAGTGAACGATTCACGTGCTGCATTAGCGGATTTAGCATGTGCCTTCTACCAAGATCCATCCTCTGAATTGACTTTGGTTGGGATAACAGGTACCAACGGTAAAACCACCACTGCAACTTTGTTGTTTCAGTTGTTTTCCAAGTTAGGCTACCAATGCGGTTTGCTCTCCACGGTTCGAAATATTATTGGAGATCGCATTTCCCCCTCTAGCCATACTACCCCGGATCCAATCGCTTTGAATAAACTTTTGCGTGAAATGGTGCATGAAGGTTGTCAATATGTTTTTATGGAAGTAAGCAGCCATGCAGTTCACCAACATCGCATTAAGGGATTGCATTTTACTGGGGCGGTATTTACTAATTTAACCCACGATCATTTAGATTACCACCCAACGTTTCTCGACTATATGAAGGCGAAAAAAGCATTTTTCGATGCACTCGCTCCTTCCTCTTTTGCGCTTTCTAATTTGGACGATAAAAACGGTTCGGTAATGCTACAAAATTGCAAGGCAAGCCAGCATTTTTATGCGTTGAAATCGGTTGCGGAATTCAAGGGTAAGGTTGTAGAAAATGGACTTACAGGACTGGTATTAGATTTTAATGGTTCAGTGGTCCACTCTAAATTGATTGGGGCTTTCAATGCCTATAACTTGCTTTCGGTTTATGCCACTGGCAAGTTGCTTGGGGTGGATTCCATGGAACTGTTAACCGCCATTTCCTCGCTTGAAGCCGTTCAAGGTAGATTTCAGTGCTTCGAGAGTCAATCTGGGGTTACCGTTATTGTGGATTATGCGCATACACCCGATGCATTGGAAAACGTTCTTAAAACGGCAGGGCCATTTCGCCACAAAAACGGACAATTGATTACTGTAATTGGATGCGGTGGTGACCGAGATAAAGGTAAACGTCCCATTATGGCGGCCATTGCTCAAGCTAATAGCACCTCGGTTATTCTTACATCTGATAATCCAAGAAGTGAAAATCCTTCGGATATTTTGGCAGAAATGAGAGAAGGGCTTGTCCCCTCTGTTCAAATTCCGGTGGTCTGTATCGAGGACCGTGAACAGGCAATTCTTACATCGAGTTTACTGGCTAAAAATCCCGGAGATATCGTTGTTATTGCTGGAAAAGGACATGAAAGTTATCAGGAAATCAATGGGGTAAAATACCCGTTTGATGACCTTAAGATTGCTCAAAAATATTTCAACCCAATTTAATCGCCATGTTATATTATTTATTCCATTACCTCGATTCATTTAATTTCCCCGGTGCGGGATTGTTCGATTACATTTCATTCAGAGCATCTTTAGCGCTGATGGGTTCCCTCTTGTTTTCCATTATTCTCGGAAAAAAGATCATCTATGCCTTGAAGAAGCAACAAATCGGTGAAACGGTTAGGGACTTAGGTTTATCCGGTCAAATGGAGAAATCTGGCACGCCAACCATGGGCGGTCTTATTATTCTCGCGGCCATTCTAATCCCTGTTTTACTGTTTTCGAAATTGCATAACATCTATATCCTTACGATGCTATTAGCTACTATTTGGCTTGGAGCAATTGGTTTTTTAGACGATTACATTAAAGTCTTTAAAAAGAACAAAGAAGGGTTAAAGGGGCGTTTTAAAATCATTGGTCAAGTTGGCGTGGGCGTAATCGTGGGCTCCATGCTGTATTTTTCAGAAGATGTGAAGGTGCATAAAAGAGTTCCTTTAGATTATCAATTGAAAACGGATGAATCCTTTGTAACCAAAGAACATACCCAGGAGCTTAAACAAGGTTTTCGTTGGATAGAAACCGATGATATGACCACCACCATTCCTTTTGTGAAAGATAACGAGTTTAATTACAATTGGCTTATAGGTGATTCCAATAAAAACTATGGATGGTTACTGTTCATTCCGATCGTGATTTTTATCGTAATTGCGGTCTCGAATGGTGCGAATATGACGGATGGGTTGGACGGCCTTGCCACCGGAACATCAGCAATCATTGGTCTTTCCTTGGCTATTCTGGCTTATGTGAGCTCGAATACGGAGTTCGCTGATTATTTGGGGGTGATGTACATTCCACAGGCTGAAGAGTTAGTGGTTTATATAGCCGCTTTTGTCGGGGCGTGCATCGGTTTTCTTTGGTATAATGCCTATCCTGCTCAGGTTTTCATGGGTGATACAGGTTCTTTGGCCCTAGGTGGAATAATTGCAGTTTTTGCAATTTCTATTCGCAAAGAACTATTGATTCCTGTGTTGTGCGGTGTTTTCCTCATCGAAAACCTTTCGGTGATGTTGCAGGTAGGGTACTTTAAATACACCAAAAAGAGGCTTGGAGAAGGCAAACGCATTTTTTTAATGGCTCCATTGCATCACCATTACCAGAAAAAAGGCCTTCACGAATCAAAAATCGTTTCGCGTTTTTGGATTGTGGGAATTCTGCTGGCAGTTATCACGATTGTAACGCTAAAACTTCGTTAATTCTTTGGATAGAACTCAACATATCGTAATCTTGGGTGCTGCTGAAAGCGGTGTTGGTGCAGCTATTTTGGCTAAAATCAAAGGCTTTTCAGTGTTCGTTTCCGATGCGGGTGCTATCAAATCCTCGTCCAAGGAAGAATTGCAGCATTATGATATTCCGTTTGAGGAAGAGGGCCATACCTTGATGGAACTTCTCAAGGCGGATAAGGTGGTAAAGTCACCGGGTATTCCTTCCAAAGCACCGATAATTTTAACCCTGCTAGAGCATCAAATTCCCGTGGTTTCGGAAATTGAATTCGCTCGCCCTTTCTCCAAAGGTAAAACCGTTTGTATTACCGGCAGCAATGGTAAAACCACCACCACCTTATGGATTTACCACATCCTGAAAAAAGCAGGGTTCGACGTTGCTTTGGCTGGAAATGTGGGGTATAGTTATGCCAAACAAGTAGCATTAGATGATCGTGCTTGGTATGTGCTCGAACTCAGTTCTTTTCAGTTGGACGATGTATTTGATTTTAAGGCTGATGTAGCGGTACTAACCAATATTTCGCCAGATCATTTAGATCGCTATGACTATCAAATCGATCGATACATTGATGCCAAATTTAGGATTCTTCAAAACATGGATGAGTCGTGTTTTGTGATTTATAATGCGGATGACCTTGTCATCGAAACTCGAATAAAACAGGCAAATACAAAAGCCGTCCTGGTCCCTTTCTCCTTAACGAAATCCTTGCCCTTTGGTGGATTTGTAGCACAAGAAAATTTAATAATCAACATAAAAACAACAACAACTATGTCTATTCATGAGCTCGCCTTAAAAGGCAAACACAACACCCAAAACGCTTTGGCTGCAGGTATCGCTGCACGCTTACTTGAAATCCGGCCCCAACTCGTTCGGGAAAGTTTAATGGATTTTGAAAACGTGGAACACCGTATGGAATTCGTCGCTAAAGTCAACGGAGTTAACTTTATCAACGATTCTAAGGCGACAAACATCAACGCCGTTTGGTACGCTTTGGAAAGCATGACCACTCCTACGGTTTGGATTGTTGGGGGAGTCGATAAAGGAAACGACTATTCGGAATTGACCGAATTGGTAAAAGCTAAGGTGAAAGCAATCGTTTGTTTGGGGAAAGAAAATCAAAAGATTAAGGACGCTTTTGGTTCGATCGTTCCTGAATTTATCGAAACCACCTCCGCAAGCGATGCGGTAAAGGCAGCTTTTAGATGCTCGGCTCAAGACGATACCGTTTTGCTCTCTCCAGGATGTGCAAGTTTTGACCTATTTGACAACTATGAGCATCGAGGTATTCAGTTTAAAAATGCAGTTAGAAATTTGTAAAGCATGAAGAAAGTACTTCTTAAAAAACAAGCAGATCTCTTAACTGCCCGAAAAGAAGCATTAAACCGGGCCCATTCGGACATTAATCCGCGGGGAAAATTGTTCGGTTTGGATGTGTTTACTTGGGTGAATCCGGATCGCATGAAGTTGATCGCAACCCTGGAATCGATGCCTTTTCCCATTCACCTCGTTACGCGAACGGATTATTTTACTTTTTTGACCGCCAACCACAATGTGATTTTTGCCAATTTGAGCAATGTTTACCTTTTGGAGGATCCAACGTCGAATTATGAGAAAATAGAAGGAACAGTGGTGTGTTCAAATTTAACCGAAGCCCTATTTACTCTAGGACGCCAAAAGTCCAAAGGAATTATGCTAATCGTGACCAGTGATTCTAACGACGATGCGCTACTTCAGTTATCCCAATTTTTGTCGGCTAATCTACCTGCATGAAAACGCTATTCAGTCAATACCTCAAAGGTGATTTGGTTATTTGGATAATAACCATATTGTTTTTGGCGCTTTCAATAGTGACGGTTTATAGTTTTATTCCGGTGTTGGTTAAAATTGAGGGAGGAAGTCCGACGCATTACTTGCTCAAGCATTTGATGTATGTAATTATGGGTTTTGGCGCAATGTATATGATCCATAAAGTTGACCCCAAGTATTTTTCAAAGGTTTCGAAGTTTGGGTATTATTTCGCAATCTTGTTATTGATTTTCACCTTCTTCTTTGGTAAAGAAATCAATGGAGCAGGCAGGTGGGTTTCTATTCCATTTGTTGGTCTAACCTTTCAGTCGTCGGATTTCGCCAAATTAGCCCTCTTCCTTTATTTATCGAAGTTATTGGTAAAAAAAAGGGAAAAACTAAACGATTGGCGTGAGGGAATATGGCCCTTGTTGGTTCCGATTTTTGTGATTTGCGCACTAATTTTTAAAGATAATCTTTCGACTGCCTTGTTGTTGTTTATGCTTTCGATGGCCGTTCTTTTTTTAGGCCAAGTTCCTTTTACGAAATTAATGAGCATGTTCGGTGCAGGTTTTTTACTCATAATAGTCATCATTGGGCTGCACAATTCGTTGCCTGGTTTGAACCTCCTGCCCCGATACGACACGTGGAAAAACCGATTAACCAATAACATTGAAACGGATCAAAACATTGTTGAAAATGCCCAGGCGCTCGACGCTCGACGTGCCATTTATAATGGCCAATGGTTGGGGACAGGAGTCGGAGATGGTAAATTAAAGGAGTACATTCCTGAAGCTTATGCTGATTTTTACTACGCAAGTTTTGTGGAAGAATTTGGTTTGGTTTCATCGGTTTTTTTGGTGCTGATGTATTTGATCTTGTTATTTCGAATAATACGCATAGGTTTGGCCTCTAAAAATTTATTTGAAACCTATGTTTGTTTGGCCATTGGTCTTCATCTAATGGCTCAAGCAAGTATCAATATTTTGGTGTGCACAGGAGTGTTTCCAATCACAGGTCAAAACATGCCCTTTTTAGCCATGGGAGGCTCCGCTTTAATTATGGCTTGTGTTTCCATTGGAATCGTTTTGGCGATTTCAGCCCAGCAAAAAAATGCCACAGCATCAGAACCAATACCTGCATCATGAAACGAATAATTATTTCTGGAGGAGGGACCGGGGGTCATATTTATCCTGCCTTAGCCATCGCAGATGAGTGTAAATTAAGATTTCCACAGGTTGAAATTCTTTTTGTTGGAGCCTTAGGAAGAATGGAGATGGAAAAAGTGCCAAAGGCCGGTTATGCTATTGTGGGCTTACCCATCGCAGGATTGAATCGTAAAAACCCGCTCAAAAACTTGAGCTTGCCATGGAAATTATTTCGAAGCTTGTGGTTAGCTCGAAAAACCATTAAAAGGTTTAATCCTGATCTCGTAATTGGAGTTGGAGGTTATGCCAGCGGACCAACGTTGAAAATGGCCAACTTGTTGGGAGTTCCAACCCTGATTCAAGAACAGAATTCATTCCCGGGAAAAACCAACTTACTTTTGGCTAAAAAAGCCAAGGCCATTTGTGTGGCTTATCCAAAGATGGACGTCTTTTTCTCGAAGGAAAAAATACATTTAACCGGCAATCCAGTGCGTTCGGATATTTTAGAAATTCATGTTAAGCGCTCTGAAGCTTTATCGTATTTTAAGCTGGATGATACCCGTAAAACCGTTTTTATTATGGGGGGATCCTTGGGTGCCAATTCCATGAACCAAGGGGTCATTGAAAATATCGAAGAGATTTCGAAGGATTCAAGTATTCAGGTTTTATGGCAATGCGGTACAAGAAATTACGAGGGTTTCAAAGCTCTGAGTTTTCCGGATAATGTCAAACTATTAGGCTTTGTAGATCGGATGGATCTCGCCTATGCGGCTGCCGACATCATAGTCTCGCGCGCAGGGGCCACCTCTATTTCTGAACTCGCAATCGTCGGGAAACCTGCGGTGTTAGTTCCATCTCCCAACGTTGCAGAAGATCATCAGACCAAAAATGCTGAAAGCCTCAGTTCGCATTCGGCAGCCATCTTGCTGCCCGATTCCATGGTATCAGAGCGTTTATTGCCCTGTGTTAAAGACCTCCTGAACGATGCCCAAAAGAGGGGCCAATTATCGAAGGAAATATTACGCTTTGCTAAAGCGAATGCCACCCGCGATATCGTGGAAATAGCCCATAAATGCATAAAATCATGAGAACGAAAGAGGTAGAGCATATTTTTTTCATTGGAATTGGTGGTATTGGAATGTCGGCTTTGGCGCGTTTCTACCTTTTGAAAGGAATAAGCGTCTGGGGTTACGATAAAACGCGCAGTCCCTTAACGGAAATGTTGGAGCGTGAAGGAGCAACCATTTATTATTCTGAAGATTGGGAGAGTCATTTGAATTCGTGGCAAGTAGGAAATTCACTGATTGTTTATACCCCCGCAATTCCGGAAACAAATCTGTTTTTGACCACCTTCAAAACGTTGAATTTTAGGCTGCTTAAAAGATCTGAATTGCTCGGAGAGATTACCCGTTTTTCGAAAAGTCTTTGCATTGCAGGAACCCATGGAAAATCTACTACTTCGGCGATGCTGGCTTTTTTATTATCCAATTCTAGCCTCGGATGCAATGCTTTTTTAGGGGCCATTTCAAGTAATTTTGGCACCAATTTTCGATTAGATCAAAATTCGGATTTTACCGTTTTGGAGGCGGATGAGTACGACCGTTCTTTTTTACAACTATCACCGTACTTAAGTTTGATTACAAGCATGGATCCCGATCATTTGGACATATACGGGACTCCCGATAAATTTCAGGAAGGATTCAAGCAGTTTGCTCGAAAAACAGATCCTCAGGGGCTTTTGGTGTTGAGGGAGGGATTAGATCTTGGTGCCTTGTCGAGAACGGTGACCTATGCTTTGGATTCAAGTACAGCAGATTATTCCGCTACGAATATCGTAGAAACGATCTCTGGAGCAAAATTTACCTTAAGAGCAAAGGGACAATTTTATCATGACATTTGCATCGGAATTCACGGTCTTCACAATGTCGAAAATGCCGTGGGGGCATTGGCCATATGTTCTGAATTGGGTTTAGATCTTCGTGAATTAGCCCTTGCATTCTCCCAATTCAAAGGAATAAAACGTCGATTTGAAAAAATATTGGTCACCGATAAATTGGTGTATGTTGATGACTACGCTCACCATCCTACCGAAATTCGAAGCCTTTTGAAGTCTTTAAGAAACATGTATCCCGGACAAAAAATAACGGGAATTTTCCAACCGCATTTGTTTTCTAGGACCCGTGATTTTGGGGATGATTTTGCCAAAGAGTTGTCCGAATTGGACCAGCTATATCTATTGCCGATCTACCCGGCAAGGGAAGAGCCTATTCGAGGCATCGATTCGGATTGGCTGTTGGCCAAGGCAAGACTTCCACACAAAGCAGTAATCAAGCCGACGGAGCTTCTTGACGAATTGAGGAGTTTTGAAGAAGGGGTTTTGGTGACTATAGGTGCAGGAGATATTGATCGATTGGTGGGGCCTATTTCAGAGTTACTTACCATTAATCTTAAACCGTTGTGAAAAATTGGTCTAAAATAATCCTTTACGCGGCCCTTGGTCTTGCTGTGTTGGTGCTATGGGTGATAGTTACCATGAAAAAAGACCAACAATTAATTCAAAAGCCGGAGATTATCGTTCATGTTGAGGGGAAAGATGCCATGGTCAATGAAGTTGAAATAAACGATCGTCTTATGATGGCTAGGGCCTACGATACAAAACGTTCCATAGACGATTTAGATATTTTGAACATTGAGAAATTAATACGGGGAATGGAGGAGGTAAAAGATGTTCAGGTGTATACCCTTTTAGGGGGGAATTGGACCATCGAGGTATGGTTGCGACATCCCATCGCCCGGATTTTTAATGCGAATGGAAACTCCTATTACATCGATTCTGAAGGATATACCGTTAAAAAAACTAATTTGCACGTAGCGAAAGTGTTGCCCATAAGCGGATATTTTAACGAGCCTCTTCATCATCAATCAGTGAGTAGAATTATTAACAACGATTCATTGAAAAATATTAGAAAATTGGACGATGCGTTTCATATTTCCAAGTATGTTTGCAATGATCCCGTATTGAAACTGCTCATAGGGCAAGTGTATTTGGATGAACATGGAGATTTTATACTCATTCCAATAGTAGGGGATCAAAAAATAATTTTCGGTTCAGCGGAGTCTGAAAATGCAGTGGAAAATAAGTGCAAGCGATTGGTAATATTTTACCAAGAGGCTTTGCCCTATGAGGGGTGGAACAAGTACGCTGAAATAAATTTAAAATTCGACGGACAAGTTGTAAGCAAGTTAAAAACATGGGAGAAAATAGCAGAAAAGTAATCGTTGGTTTAGATATAGGTACTACGAAAATTGCATGCTTCGTTGGAATCAAAAACGAGCACGGTAAGATTGAAATCATATCAATGGGTCGAAGCGAGTCCTTGGGGGTTTCAAAAGGAGTGGTTTCAAATATTGAAAAAACCATTCAATCCATTGTACAAGCAGTTTCATTAACCCAAGAAAGGGTTCATGGTAGTTTGAAAATCAACAATGTTAATGTAGGAATTGCCGGTCAACACATTAAGAGTTTACAGACTCGGGGCATGTATACTCGAAAAAATGCCATCGGTGAAATCTCCCAAAAGGACATCGATGCGTTAATCGAAGATATGTACTCGCTGGTGATGTCACCAGGGGAAGAAATTGTAACGGTTTTGCCTCAGGAATATATTGTCGATGGCGAGCAAGGCATCAAAGATCCACGTGGGATGGCAGGGGTTCGCTTGGAAGCCAATTTTCATATCATTACCGGACATGTTTCCAATGTTACGAATATTCGCACTTGCGTTGAACGCGCTGGTTTAATGGTAAATGATATCATACTCGAGCCCGTTGCTTCAGCCGATGCGGTGTTGAGCGACGAAGAAAAGGAGGCTGGAGTAGTCTTAGTAGATATAGGTGGCGGAACTACCGATATTGCTGTTTTCTATGACGGTTTAATACGGCATACCGCGGTTATTCCTTTTGGGGGCAATGTCATTACCGAGGACATCCGAAATGGATGTAAGATCATGCTGCGACATGCGGAATTGCTGAAAGTTCGCTTTGGAAGTGCCCTGGTGAAAGAAAGTAAAGAGCACGAGATCGTGTGTATTCCTGGTTTGCGGGGAAAGGACTCCAAAGAAATAAGCTTAACAACCCTGGCAGGAATTATTCAAGCCAGAATGGAAGAAATTATCGAACTGGTTCAAGTAGAAATTCGGAATTCAGGGGTGGCCAACAAAATTATTGGAGGAATTGTAATCACCGGTGGGGGAGCTCAGTTGAAACATTTACCTCAACTTTTCGAGTTCGTTACAGGGATGGATGCACGCATTGGTTATCCAACCGAGCATTTGGCCAATTCGAATCGAATTGAAAACATTGGAAGCCCCATGTACGCGACTGGAATAGGTCTTGTGTTAAAAGGATTTCAAAAATTGGACGATCAAGAAGGTTACGATGTGGTTTCCAATACGAGCGATATCCGTCAGCATACCAACCCTAGGAAAAGAGGCTCATTTTTTCAAGAGGTATTGTCGAAAAGATTGACCGGAATTGCGAATATTTTTAAAGAAGATGACGACGAATAAATTATTTTTGCAGTATGAATGATATGTTTGATACAAAAAACACAATGAAAGAAATTATTAAGGTAATCGGTGTTGGAGGAGGAGGCAGCAATGCTGTTAACTTTATGTACAACCAAGGCATTAAAGGAGTGGACTTTGTGGTATGTAATACCGATCTTCAAGCATTGGATATTTCACCCGTTCCGTTTAAAATACAACTTGGAAAAACCCTCACCGAAGGCCGAGGTGCAGGAATGCTTCCTGAAGTAGGGATGAATGCAGCTTTTGAGAACATCGAAGACTTGCGTGAAATGCTATCCTTAAATACTAAAATGGTCTTTGTTACGGCCGGAATGGGTGGTGGCACTGGAACAGGCGCTGCACCGGTAATTGCTCAGTTGGCCAAAGAATTAGGTATACTTACAGTGGGTATCGTGACCTTGCCCTTCGATTTTGAAGGTAAAAAACGTAAGCTCCAGGCCGAAGAAGGATTGGAGCGTCTACGTCAAAATGTGGATACCTTGTTGGTCATCAACAATGAAAAATTACGAAGCATTGGAAAAAGTTTGACTCTTTCAGAAGCATTTCAAAAAGCCGACAATATTCTAACGGTTGCGGCTAAAGGAATTGCTGAAGTGATTGCCGAGACTGGACTGATTAATGTTGACTTCAATGATGTGAATACCGTTCTCCGGAATTCCGGGCGAGCATTGATGGGAAGTGCCGTGGCAAGCGGAGAGGGTAGAGCTTTAGAGGCGGTTAAAAATGCGATGAACTCACCCTTACTCAACGATCATGATATTCATGGAGCGCGCTTTGTATTGCTGAATATAAAATACGGTAGCCACGAGATCTTGATGGATGAAATCATGGAAATCACGGATTTTATTCAAGATGCAGCTGGAGAACATGCCGAGGTTATTTGGGGTCACGGTTTAGATTCAACCCTAGGAGATAGCCTTTCGGTTACTTTAGTAGCAACAGGATTTGCTAGCGTTGAAAATACTTCAGGTTCTTTACCTGAACGAACCGTTGTTTCCCTAAACGAAGAGGTTCGGAAAGAAATTGTAAGTCCAATGTCCAACCCCTTTGATACGGTTACCTCCGATGAGGTTACTGCCTCGGAAGAACCGTTTCTTAAAACGGAAGTGGAGGAAACACCGAGCTTCACCCAAAATACCGTGGAAACCCAAGAGCCTACATCGGCTACTAAAGTTAGTTTGTTTGATGAACTTGACGTTGTGGAAGAAAGCCGAATTAGCACAGAACCCGAGTTTATTTGGGATGTTCAATCGACAGAATCGCCGGTATTTGACTTGAGCAATGAAACAACTTCAGAATCTTCTTGGGGAGAGGACACATCGTATTCAGTTGCTGAAAACATTACCCCGAAGGTAGAAGAACCCATCAGAGAGCCAGAAATTATTCGGCATGTGTTGGAAGATGATTTTATGACGGGTGATGCTGGTCAACGTACCCAACCGCAAATTTCGTCCGAAGAGTTACAACGAAGAAACGAACAGCGCATCGCCACCATTCAAGAAATTACGTCCAAAATTCAGAATTCCGAAAACTTATCGGAATATGAAACGCAACCGGCGTATTTACGAAGGAATGTAGAAATTCGTGATGAAAAACGTTCGGAAGAGCAGCGAATCAGCCGCTTTGGTCTTTCAGAAGGTTCGGATGGACAATTGGGTTTAGGGAATAATTCATTTTTACACGATAACGTAGACTAATATGAGCATTGCTGTTCAAATCAATGATCAAATCAAGCAGGCAATGCTAGCCAAAGAAAAAGATCGTTTGGCCGCGTTAAGGGATATTAAATCAAAATTGCTGCTGGAGGCAACATCTGGAGGAGGTTCAGAAGTGAGCGATGAAGTTGCCATTAAGATTTGCATGAAACTTTACAAGCAGCGGATGGAAACCTACGATTTATACATCACTCAAGGACGTCATGACCTTGCAGATGAAGAATTGGTTCAGGCAAAAGTTATCGAGGAATTCTTGCCCAAACAGCTAAGTGAGGTGGAAATCAAAGCGGAAATTCAAGAAGCGATTGCGGCTCTTGGTGTTGAAGGTCCTAAAGATATGGGAAAACTCATGGGACATTTAAGCAGCAAACTTGCCGGTAAAGCCGATGGTAAAGTCATCGCTGCATTGGTAAAATCAACCTTGGGCTAGTCAATTTTTCACTCCTTTTCCCTTACCTTTGATGTACCATGGGAGATTTGTTGATATTGAACGAACTTACACAGTGCATTCGGGAACTCCATCGAGTAGGGCATAGCCCCGCGACCTCTACCAATTATTCGTGCCGTGATGGCAATGGAAAAATTTGGATTACCCGTTCAGGAATCGATAAATCCTTGATGCAGTATAACGATTTCATAGAAATTAGTCCTGAAGGAACCCCACTTCCACCTTTTGAAACTATCACCCCCTCGGCAGAAACGGGGATTCATTGTGCCTTGTATGAATTATTCCCGGACACACAGGTGATTTTGCATTCGCATGACATCCACGCGTTGGTACAAACCGTTGGTTTAAACAGGAAGGTTTTTGAAGGTTACGAACTGCAAAAAGCGTTTCGAGGAGTTATTACGCATGAAGGGGAAATATCCATTCCAATAATCCCTAACAGCCAAGATATGAACGTTATTAAAAAAGCATTATTGGAAAGGCAAAGTGAATTGAACTACGGCGTTTTTATGATAGAAAAACACGGTTATTACACTTGGGGAAACAGTATTTTTGAAGCGAAAAGGTTAATGGAGGCTTTTGCCTATTTGTGCCACGCTGAACGTTTACTTAACTCCTAAATATTATGGCCATTTTATCGATTCCCGATTTGCAGCAAGTGATTTCTTCGCCCGATGAAATCAAGGTCTTTCTAAACCAACAAGGCGTTTTCTTTGATCAGTGGTCGTGCACGGTTGATTTCGATGATCGAGCTTCCCAAGAAGAAATTTTGGAAGCCTATGCGCAGGATTTAAAACCGTTCATGGAACGTGGAGGCTATTTAACAGCCGACGTCATTTCTATTAATGCTTTGACCGAGAATTATGATGCCATTCGAGCAAAGTTTCTTGCAGAACATACGCACAGTGAAGATGAAATCCGATTTTTCGTCGATGGTCAAGGTTATTTCTGGTTCAATTTGGAAGGGGCTCCTGTCTTCAATGTGCTTTGCCAGAAAGGAGATTTGATCAGTGTGCCCGCTGGGACCAAACATTGGTTTGACGCTGGTGTTAGCCATCCTTTTGTCAAAGCAATTCGAATTTTTATCGACCAAAGCGGATGGATTCCCGAATATACCGGTTCCGGTATCGATCAAAAATACCTGTAAGATGGATTTTGAGGTTGAATGGATACTGACCGATATTGAAGGTACAACCACGGATGTTTCCTTCGTGTATAATACCCTTTTTCCTTATTTTTTAGAAAACCTCGAACGCTTAGAATTCGATGCTTCGCCGGAAATTGATGTCGTCTTAAAGCAAACGGCAGATTTCATAGCAGCGGAAACCGGTGAAGTTGGACTCAGTCGGATCGAGTTATTGGAGCGGTTGAGGATTTGGGCTCGTGAAGATCGAAAAGTTACTCCGTTAAAAGAACTTCAAGGCATAGTATGGAAAGAAGGCTTTGAATCTGGAGCGCTTCTAGGACATGTTTATCCGGAGGTGAAAGAAGCATTAGTACGATGGTCCCATAAAGGAATTTCCATAGCCATTTTTTCAAGCGGCTCGGTGGCAGCTCAAAAATTACTCTTTAAATATTCCACTTCTGGAGATTTAAGTGCTTTTTTTAAAGCGCATTTCGACACCAACACGGGCATGAAAAGGGATGCTTCAACCTATGCTAAAATTGCTGATTTGTTGAGGAATTCTCCGAGCAAGGTATTGTTCTTGTCAGACATTAAGGAAGAATTAGAGGCAGCTTCTTTCGCGGGTATGCATACGGTGCAATTGTTGCGCCCAGGCACTGCTAAAGGATGGGACTATACCGCCCAAGATTTTTCCCAAATAATTCCATAGGTTAAGGCAAAAAAAAAGAGGCCCGAAGGCCTCTTAAGCAATGGCTAGTTTGAAATTAGTTTCTTACAACTAACTTTTTAGAAGTGGTTGTTCCGTTGGAAGCAACATTCACAAAGTACATTCCATTTCCGAAAGCAGCAGTATTCACTTCAATAGAAGCAGTTCCGTTCAACGCTGAAACAGCATTGTTGTAAACTTCTTTTCCTGATACATCCACGATAGAAACCGTTACGTCAACACCTGTTTTGGCGGATAATGCAATTGTAGCATTTCCAGCAGCAGGATTCGGAGAAACGCTGAAGCTATGAGATGCAACGTTTTCTTCAATTGAAGCACTGGAGAAATTCATACGTACCATAGGAGTAGCCGTAGTGTAATACCAAGTGGTGTTGGTCAAATCCAAGTAGAACGAAGTTTGAGCTTCAGAAACACCCGAAGTACCAACCACTAAATCGTTGGTTGCCCCACCGTCACCTAATGAACCAACAACTACTAAATATGGCTCATTAGCATTCAACGTATACGCACCTCCAGAAAGAGGAAGGGTAATTAATGCGTCCAAATCATTTGCAGCTAACGTGTAAGGGTTGGATTCGTCAACAAAGATGAAATCTCCCGTTTGAGGATCGATAGAGTACAATTTAGAGTAAATAGTGGCGCCCGCTTCAGCAACACCGTTAATGTAAACATCAATGGCACTCAAAGCTGCACTTGCGTAAACATCAAAAATGTTTCCTACTTCGAAGCCATCTCCCGCGTTGTAAGACCCACCAGTAACGTTGTCCTTGTCACGAGCATAAATGCTGGTATTAACTGAAATAGTGGCAGCATTGGCAATGGAATTGTTCGCAGGTGTAGCATCTGTGCTGTCGATTTGAACGTTGACGCCTACGGTGATGTTGGCATTTACAGCAGCTGGCGTAAATCCAGCGGTACAATCTGCTGTATCGCTTGAAAAGGCATTGATTAAGGTGGGATTTGAACTACCATTGTAAGCACCAGCGGTTACGTTGAATGTAACGTTTTGATTCTCGTACCCAAGGTTTTGGATAACACCTGAGAATTCAATCTCCGCTACTTGTGCAGTTGGTACTTGGTAATATGGTAAACGAGCTCCCCAAGCATCAGTTGAACCCCAATAAACGCCTGCTACAGCCACATCGTGTGCATCTGGAGTGGTCAATTTAACATCGTCGATTGCCCAAAACCAGTCCCATTGCCCCACATATTTGAATCCGATGCGAACGCTGTCGTGACCTCCAATTTCATTGGATAAATTGAGCTGAAGCGTTGCTGGATTGGTCGTGTTGGTGTTAGTGTTCATATCACCGTTTACTTCCACTTCTTGCCAAGTTGCTCCTCCGTCCGTTGAATATACCACGTAAGTGGTTTCAGCATAACGTCGGTGAGATTGCTCGAACTTCAACAAAACTAATGGCTCAGAAGATAGGTCGATGTTTTGGTTATAAACGAATTGTGCATTTTGAGTGGCTTGTCCACCTGCACCATCCGAATCTATCAATGCGTAACCGTTTGCAGCCGTTGTATGTCCTGCCGGACGCAATTCTGCGCGAGGAATGGCTTGTAAATCGGTAGTAATTTCCCAATCGCCAGCCGTATGTGCAGGAGTTCCTGCAGGAAAATTAGATGCGGTCCATTGTGCGGGATTCGAAAAATCATTCTGCCAAATGATGATTCCTTTGCTGCTCACTTGAGTTTCTTTTTTAACAGTATGCTCAATAAGTGAATTCTTGGAATTGGTTAAGGGTTGCGCAATATGCTTTTGAGCCACACCCGATAAACCGAAAACCGTAATACCTAATGCGCTTAAGTAAACTTTTTTCATGATAAAATAATTTAGAGTTAATTGTTACCAAAAATAGAGAAATTTTCTCAATTATCGGTTTATTCTAATAATTGCGATGAATTATAAAATTCAGTAGTTCTTTTAATAAATCTTTAGGCTCTTTGGTTTCCACTTCGTTTAAATGTGCCTGGCACTTTTGCCAATGATTTTCTTGAACCGCTTTGCAATAGTCGAGCACCTCGCAATCTAAATAAAGTTGCTTGATACCTCGTATTTTTTCTTCGGGAGTGGCTTTGCAAAGTTGTTGGTGCCGTGCTTTTTCGGCGGAACTAGCACGATGCTGAAACGTGGTATATAAAAGGGTCTTTTTATCACTTAAAATATCTCCGCCTATTTGTTTGCCAACCTTGGTTTCGCTGCCAAAAGCATCCAAGATGTCGTCTTGAATTTGAAAGGCAATTCCGAGTTGCTCCCCAAACCGATAAAGATGATCAATATTGGAAGCACTGGTCTTTTCTAGGATCCCTCCAAATGCGCAAGCACAGCCAAGCAATACAGAAGTTTTTAAGCGAATCATTTCAAGGTATTGAGCCTCGCTCACCACCTCCATCGATTCAAAATCCATGTCCATTTGCTGTCCTATGCATACTTCAATGGACGTTTTATGCAGCAGGGAACTAAGCGCTTTATAGGTATTGGCTTCGTAGTGCGACAATTCTTGGAATGCATGTATCATTAAGGCGTCTCCGGAAAGAATTGCGATGTTTTCATTCCATTTTTCATGCACGGTAGGTAAATTCCTTCGCTTGGGGGCACCGTCCATGATATCGTCGTGGATCAACGTGAAATTGTGGAACATTTCCAAGGCTGCCGCTGCGGGAAGGCTATTGTCCAAGGTTCCTCCAAATAATTCGGCACTTAATACCGTGAATAGGGGCCGGATCCTTTTCCCCCCCAAGGCCATAAAATAACGTATTGGGTCGTAAAGGTTGGTTGGCTCCTTGGGATATTCCGTCGTTGCTATATAGTTTTCTATGGCCGTTAATCGGCTTTCGTACAAGGTCATTTTCGTTTAATTAATTGGAGTAAATAAGCCCCATATCCACTTTTCACCAAGGGCTCTGCGATAAGTTTGAGTTGTTTTTTGTCGATATATCCCTTGCGGTAGGCAATTTCTTCAATACACCCAATTTTTAATCCTTGGCGTTCCTCAATAACTTGTACGAATTGTCCTGCCTGCATCAATGAACCGAAGGTTCCAGTGTCCAGCCAAGCCGTCCCGCGGTCCAAAATCGCGACCTTCAATTTTCCTTGTTTCAAGTAAGCAGCATTAACATCCGTTATTTCATATTCCCCACGATCGGATGGCTTAAGATTTTTTGCTATCTCCACGACCGAATTATCGTAAAAATACAAGCCAGGAACAGCATAATTGGATTTTGGATTTTTAGGTTTTTCTTCGATCGAAACGGCTCGGTTTTCCTCGTCGAATTCAACCACTCCATAACGTTCCGGATCGCTGACGTGGTAGGCAAAAACAACCCCTCCTTTAGGATTTACGTAGTTGGACAACAAATCATCCAATCCATTTCCATAAAAGATATTATCCCCTAGAATGAGAGCCACCTTGTCCTTTCCAATGAAGTCGGCTCCAATCACAAAAGCCTGCGCTAAGCCGTTGGGGACATCCTGAACAGCATATTCGAAACGGCATCCAAGGCGTGAACCGTCACCTAGCAATTTTTCAAAGTGCGGCAAGTCGTGGGGTGTTGAAATGATCAGAATTTCGCGTATCCCAGCACTCATTAAAGTCCCAAGGGGATAATAAATCATGGGTTTGTCGTATACCGGCATTAATTGCTTCGATACGGCCAGAGTCAATGGATGCAACCTGGTGCCTGAACCTCCGGCTAGGATTATTCCTTTCATGGGCAATGTCTTTGTTCCTCAAAGATAGGGAAGTAGGTTGGCATAGCCAACTAAAGCCAACGGAACATGTCGTCGAACATCCGTTTTCCCCAAGGGGTATTGCCGTAATCTTTTTCCAGTTTTTCGCGAAGTTCCTTGAGGTTGAACACTTTGTTTTTTCCGATTTCAGCCAACAACTTTTCTTGCGTTGGAGCTTCGCTGAAGTCGACCTTATCGGCAAAATAGATAATCCCCCCATCTTCGGTGGCAATGCCTAAAATGGCGCCGGGTAAACCACAAAACCCTTCCGGCCCAATGGATGGAACAATGTTCGGAGCATACCAAGCATAAATGCGGGTAGAATCGTTTTTTTGGTAAATGGCTTTTCGGCATTGAAAACCGCAGATGGTTCGCTTGCTGTCGGTTATTTTCCACTTCCGCTCCGGTAAAGAATCTTTTACAAAAACCGAGGTGCCAAAAAATTGGAATATGGTCAATTGTTTTTGTGATCCTAAGTATTGATAATACTCGTTTTTAGAAGTAAGCCAAGCCATGTCGTCTTGCACGTTCGGGGCGATGTACTTGAATACCGAAACCGTGTCATTAAAGGTCAAGGAAAATCGATCGTTTTTAATCTTGTTGTCTTCGTTCACAAAACGCTTCATGCGTTGATCGGTAAAACGTTTCTGCAAATTGGTTCTTCGCGTGTAGTAAACTGTTCCAGCTGAATAAAACTGGCACTGAGCGGCAAATTCTACGCTTAAGAATACCAAGAGAAACAAGAGTTTAATGCCAGCCTTCGAAATCATCTTCCTTGGTTTTATTTTTATTAAAGCGATACGTTAATTTCAACAGGAAATACCGGGTAATGAGACGGGTGTAATTATCCGTTACAACGTTTCCATTCACTTGCCGCTGCAAGTTGAGGTTTTGATTCAATAAATCATATCCGTTCACCGCGAGAATTAAATTGCCTGTAGGTAAAAATGCCCGTTGAATTTCGGCATTGATTACAAAAATGTTACGGTTAAACCCAGAAGCCCGTTGTGAATTGATGGTGTATTTTCCATCGGCAATGATTTTGAAACCAAAGGGCATCGTCCATTTAAAATCCATCGAATATTCTTGCGTTGAGAACGGAGTACTGGAGAGCGAATTGAACGTGCTCTTAGGGCTTGAATAAAAATAATTTTGCGTCAATGAAACCTCCAAAGAATCAAATTTTAATTCCAAGGATAGTCCCCCTCCGATGGAAGGATTATAGGTAATGTTCTCTTGGCCATTGATGTAATTGGTGAATTTAGAATAGTTTGCGTTGAAATTTGGCATGACTTCCAGCTTACGGCTGAATAACGGAAAACCGGCACCTGCATAGGCGTTGGCTGAAAAATTACCATCCACGTTGACCGTTTTTGCTATTGTTCTACCGAAGGCATCAAAATAAGTATCCGTTGCAAAAGCATTGTCGGTTAGTGTGGCATTTACCCCACTCCAGATATACCTTCCGGAAAGCGCTTCCCATCGGTTAAATTGAAAGTTCAGAGTATGAATGTAATTGGGCTTCAAATCCGCGTTACCGATTTTAATACGATTGGGATTTGAATTGTCGGGCACAGGCTGAATATCATTAATGGATGGTTGGTCGGAACGAGTAAAATAATTGAGGTTCAAACGAGTTCCCATGCCTGGCTTGTAATTGTAACTCATGCGAGGAAGCACATTGTTGATACTTTGCAAAATGCTTGAATCACCAATTACGTTGTAGTTGTCCAATTGAATATTTCGAAATCCAACACCGAAGTTAAAGGTGTGTTTGTTGGTTTCATAAACCATCAGCAGGGTTCCGCGGTTTTGGAAACGGCTGTTTTCGAAGGCATTCGAAAGAGAATCCACCCGTTGAGAATAGGTTCCAAGCATTGGTGAAAAAGTATTTCTCGTCTGGTAGGATTTTCCCGATTCTAGATAATACTCCAACTGCAACTTCCATTTGGCCGACAAGGGTTCTTTGTACGTTACAATCGCATAATTCAACTGATTGCCGTTATCGTTTTGTTTTTTCTGGTCAATGGAATCGGTAAACCAAGTAAAAACACTTTGTGTTAACAGAGATCCATCCGTTTGATTATCGGATTTGTTGAAAATGTACTTAAGCTCTAATTCCCGTCGAGGTTTTTTGAACATACGGTAAATCGTACTTTCCAAGCGTGCTGTATAGCCTTTAGAATTGTTGGTATTATCTATGACTGAAGTAAAAGTAGGAACCATCGCTTCTGTTTGGAACGCATTGATGGTAGTATTCTCTGTGATTCCCTCGTCAAAACTCACGGAGGGCTTAATTTCTAAGGTGGTTAATGAGTCAAGTTTTGCTTGGAAATTTAAGTTGACTTTGTGAGAAGTATTGAGGCTGATATTGGAAATAGAATCCTTGGTGTAATACGAGGTGTCTTGTAAAAAGTACTGCGATAAACTGCTCTGCGTCGCGTTCAGGCGATTTTGATTGAAACTGTAATTAAATCCAATTTTCCCCCAATCTTTAATTCGATCGTTGAAGTATATTCCAGCCTTAGTGGTTTGAGGAATTCCCGTATTGGTGCGCTGCCCGTTCTGATTCCACATCGACATACCGCTTTGGTCTCTTTCATTCTCCAGCCCAAATTTGTTCATGTCACCAAACCTGAAATTCGAACGAGGGGTGTTTGAACTCAACAAGAACACCGAAAATTTTTGCTTTTTATCGAAACGATTAAACAATAATTCCCCCTCGTAAAAAGGAAAATTAGTGGTGGGATTCCCAATCAAGCCGGCATCTGTGGCAAAAGATGCTTTTCCGAAATACCCTCTTTTTGCATCGGCTTTTAATTTCAAATCCATGACTTGAATCTTCTCGTCCATGCCCGAGGAATTGTCTTGGGCTTTCTTTTCATAAATCTGAACCGATTCAACGCCTTTGGCACCTAAATTTTTGGTAGCAATTGTAGGGTCCGAACCGAAAAATTCATCCCCGTCCACCAACACCTGGCTGATCTCTCGACCTTGCGAGGTGATTTGTCCGTTTTCGTCGATTTTGATGCCTGGAAGTTTTTTTAAGAGGTCTTCAACCACTGCGTTTTCGGCAACTTTAAAACTGTCGGCAACATAGACAAGTGTATCTCCTTTATAATAAACGCGGTTTTTATTCCCTTGAACCACCACCTCTGCAAGGTTCTTTACCTTGACGCCCATTCGAATAAAGGGGATTTCAACCTTAAGTTCCTTGGGGTTCCCAAAAACATACAGGGTTTTTGATTCAAACTGTGGATGTTCTATAAGTAACATGAAAGTATCAAGAGAAACATTGAATCGAAAATTTCCGTCATCACGAGTGCGTTGAAAGTCCAACAAGGTGGAATCATTCAAGCGAATTAAAGAAACAACGGCCTTGTTCAACGTTGAAACCCCGGTAGAATCATTAATGGATCCGGATATGCTCATTTGCTGTCCCCAAAAATTCGGAGCGAAAAACAGCAATCCGCACAGAGCAAAAGCGCGAAAAAAAGTTGTTTTATTCATCGATTCGTTGTATTCCCTTCAGTCCTTGATAGGAAAGTCCGCCCAATTCGGTTACGCGAGAAAAGTTGATGCGTAGGAGCTTGTTCTTGTAGAGGGGATGTTTTTTTACCATGTCAATAGCAACGGGATAGTTATCGTTGTAGGCAATGGACGAAGTTTGTGCGTCCGTACCAGAGGTTCCAACAATGATGAAACGATGCGTTTCAGTTTCTAAATGCCCCTGATACCTTGTTTCAAAGGGCCCTTTTTGATTAATTACACTAAGTGCTTTGGTAGCATCGAATTCGGTAAGATCGACCGCTTTGGGAAGCGCTTCTTGAAGTTCTTCAAACGAGGCAGCGATTTTACTTCCTGTGAAGATAACTTTCTTGGTAGGGCCGAAATACGAAAATATCTCGCCCCAATTATCACTTTTTTTCTTGTAATCGTAAATAGTTTGTTTCGCAAAAAATACCTGATCTCCATGAAAATAAAAATCCGTTGTAATTTCTTTTCCGTCCTTACTCGTTTCTAATAACGAGATTTTTCGGGCACTTTTTTGAGCGTCTAACCATCCTTTGGCCATGCAACGGTTGTTGAAGTTGTCTTCGTATTCAAGGCTTCCAACTTCCGTTAACAAGGTATCAGCATCAATTACTCGAATCAATGAATCGTATTCTTGCTGATTTTTGAACAAGACTTTGGAGGTAGTGGAGGAGCTTTGTTGAGCATCCTTGGGGTCTTTGAAGGTAATTTTTTCTCCAAACCGACCGCATTGAACCAACAAGGAAATGCCTAAAGCGAAAAGAAACAAGGATTTTAGTGCCATAATTTTAAGTCATTACAAAGGTAAGGAAATTTAAGTTTTGAAAGATGGTTTATCAATTCTTGTTACATTTGAGCGATTGTGTACATAGGAATAGATTTTGGGTTGAAACGTTGCGGAATAGCGGTTACCGATACTGAATCCATTATTGCTTCGCCGCTGCAAATGGTTCCGTCAGAGAAGTTGTTGTCATGGCTTAAAGAATTTGCTGCTAAACATTCAATTGCTGGATTTGTTTTAGGGTACCCCTTAAACCTCGACGGTAGTAAAACCCATGTATCCGATAATGTAACACTTCTTAAAGAAGTTATTGAAAAAGAGTTTTCAGCCATCCCTGTTTATTTACAAGATGAAAGGTATTCTTCGAAACGGGCCTCTGAAGCCATTTATATGGCTGGAAAGAAGAAAGATTTAAAAAACAAGGCCCTTGTTGATACCGTTAGTGCAGCAATTATTTTGCAGGATTTTTTAAACTCGCGCTGAAATTATCTGAAGTAACGTAACTTTGTCACCTATGATTTTGCCTATAATTGCCTATGGGGATCCTCAATTAAAGAAACCCTCCGAGGAGGTTTCATCGGATTTTACCCAGCTGAAAGAATTAATTGCCGACATGTTCGAAACCATGTATCATGCAAAAGGGGTAGGTTTAGCGGCACCCCAGATAGGACAGAATATTCGTTTGTTTATTGTCGATGGTGCGCCCTTCGCAGACGAAGAAGGGGAGGAGCCCGACCCCAAAGCGGAGGGAATTGCAGAATTTAAAAAAGTATTTGTCAACCCCGTAATTGAAGAAGAGTCGGGCGATTATTGGACCTTTCAGGAAGGATGCTTGTCGATTCCAAATCTGCGCGAGAACGTAAGTCGGCAAGAATCCTTGGTCATTTCTTACCAAGATGAAAATGGGGTACCCAAGAAAGAATCCTATTCTGGGTACGCAGCACGAATTATTCAGCATGAATACGACCACTTGGAAGGGGTATTGTTCACCGATCGCTTGAATCCATTAAAAAAGAAATTGATTCAAAAGAAATTGAAGGATATTGCTGCGGGAGGCATGAATACAAGCTATAAGTTAAAATATTATACCCTTAAACGATGATTAAAAGGCAGTTGTTTTTTAGTTTAAGTATCCTTTGTTTTATGTGGTGTTCTTGTAATAATAAGGCAGCAAAGGACAGCTCGAATAGCCGTACGGAGAAGCAGGGTTTAAACTTTAATGACAAAAACGAACTTAAAAAGTCCATAGGATCACTTGAGGATTCTTTAATGCGTGAAATCCCAAAGGATAGAAAAACGGAGGCGCGAATAAATCTTCGGCGTATTGATTTGATGAATCGCATGGAGGCTTTCGTTCAAAAGTTTCCTAAAGATGTTTATGCTGGGGATTGCTGGTTTAAACTCCACTTAATGGCCTCTGCAATGAAAGCACATCGCAAAAGTGTTGCTTATGGAGATTCCTTGTTGGTAAATTTTCCGGGTCATCCTAAAAGGATTTTAATACTAGAAAGCATGGTCAGTGCCTACGATATTTTTCTTACACCTCGCGATGAGGTAAAAATTAAGTTCTACCTGAGCCAATTGATAAAGGAAAAGGGATACCCAGAGGAACAAAAAAAAGAATTGGAGAAAAGAATGAAATACATTCATCTTACCTTCGATGAATATGTTCAATTGCAAGCCAAGACCGCTCGCTAAGCTGTTAATGAGTTGTTAAATTCTTGGGTGAGGGAAAAACAGCACTACTTTTGTTCGTGTAACTTAAATTAAAAAATAATTAACGTATGAAAAATTTATTCTTAGCCGCAGTTTTTGCTTTTGCAGCAGGGTCCATTAGCGCTCAAACGCCGATCGATAAAGGACCAAAAATCACTTTCTCCAAAGAAGTACATGATTACGGAAATATAAAGTACGATGGTGATCCCAATTGTTCTTTTGAATTCACCAACACAGGTAATGAGCCTTTAATTATTTCTAATGCAAAAGGTTCATGTGGTTGTACTGTTCCAGAATGGCCAAAAGAGCCTATTGCTCCAGGTGCTAAAGGAGTGATTAAAGTGAAATATGATACTAAGCGTTCTGGTCCGATTAACAAGAGCGTAACCATCTCCTCTAATGCTGTAAACGAACCTGAGAAAGTGGTTCGAATCAAAGGGGAAGTTGGACCTGCTCCTGAATCGGGAGTTCCTGTAAATAACAGCGGCGCACCAACCAACAACTAAGACCAATTTGCTAGATAATAGAAAAAGGCTCCCTAGGGAGCCTTTTTTGTTTTTAAACACGTTCCGAGTTACTAAAAAGTTGGGTTAATTCGTTTTGAGAAAAAAGTTCCAGAGTCCATCATCCGGAGGAGCTGCCTCAAAGCTCATCGCTTCCAAGGTGGTAGGGTGGTTGAAGCTAATTTTTCTGGCATGTAGCCCAATAGAACCATCTGGATTGGGTCGTCGTGCACCGTACTTAACGTCTCCACGGATCGAACATCCATGGTGGCTTAATTGAGCGCGAATTTGATGATGCCGACCAGTTTCCAACTGTACTTCAAGCAGGTGGTAATGATCCGATGAGGCGAGCCATTGGTAATGTAAAACGGCTTGCTTAGCACCCGTAACGCTTTCTGCTACCACATAACTCTTGTTTTGTGCTTCGTTCTTTTTCAAATAATGACGCAGAGTTCCTTTGTCTTCTTTGGGTTGATTTTCAACCAATACCCAATACGTTTTCCGCGGTTCACGTTGCTTGAATTGGGCATTCATACGTTCCAAGGCTTTACTGGTCTTGGCAAAAACCACGATGCCAGAAGTTGGTCGGTCTAAGCGATGAACCACTCCGCAAAACACGTTCCCTGGCTTTTGGTATTTGTCTTTTAAAAATTGCTTGATGGCATCGGCCAAACAGAGATCTCCGGTCTTGTCACCTTGAACTAATTGCCCCGGATGCTTATTAACAATGATGAGGTGGTTGTCCTCATAAATCACCTGACTTGATTCAAAGATCGGCATGTTTCTTTCCGATAATTAGGTGTTTTTCGTTGAAATTTTATACCGTAAATACGAAAGTATGCTTAGTGCAATGAACAGAAGTATGGTGACAATTAACCAATCGGGAAAGGTGCCTAAACCGTCTCCTTGAGCATAGGAATGCAGCCCCACTAGCATAAAGTTTACTCCAAAATAGGTGAAAAGAATGGCTGAATAACCCCAAAAAGACCATAAATTAAAGACAAATGGGCTTTTCAATCCGGGAATGAAGCGCAAATGTAAGATGATCGCGTAAACGAGAATTGAAACCAAGGCCCAAGTTTCTTTTGGGTCCCATCCCCAATACCTGCCCCAGCTTTCATTGGCCCAAACTCCACCAAGAAAGGTTCCTATGGTTAGCATAAATACACCAATCGTCATCGTCATTTCACTAACTATGGTGATTTGGTTAATTTGCTGGTTAAGCGATGTATGGTTGGATTTTCTGAGAAATATATAAAAGCATAGATTCAGAAATCCTAAGATAAAGGAAAGTCCTAAAAAGGCATAGCTGCTGGTGATAATCGCCACGTGAATCATAAGCCAATAAGACTTTAAAACGGGCACCAAGGGAGTTATTTCTGGATCCAATAAGTTCATTTCGGAAACGAGCAACATCATAGAGGCCAAAATAAGCGCAACGGGCACAACAACGTCTATTTTTCTCAGAAATATCCATCCTGTTAATACCGTTACCCATGCAATAAAGATAATGGCCTCGTAACCGTTACTCCATGGAGCATGGCCGGAAATATACCAGCGAAACCCAAGTCCAGCTGCATGGTAAATGAAGGTGAGTACCGCTAAACCAGTAAGCAAAATACGAAGGTATCTCATCCATTTAAGAAATGCTGTTGATTTGACTAAAGTGGATAAAATGTAAATAATCAGTAGCAACAAACCAAAGCTGATATATATGCGTTGAACCGTTTTGAAAATCTCTAGCTTGTTCGAAAGAATTTCAACAGACACTTGAGTTTCTGAAGGCACAACCTCTTTTCCAAGGGTTCGTTGGATGGAAATGAGTTGCTCTAGTTGTTCATCTGCTTTACTGAAATCTGCAGTTTCAGAAGATTCATGCAACGAGGCAAAATAACTTAGATAAGCGCGTGAATTGGCAGAATCTTTTGCACCACTTATTTGAGGGCTTAATGGAACATACCAAGTATTCGTTGGATCTTGAATTTTCGGCAAAATCCGCATAAATTGCCATCGAATGATTCCGTCAAATACGTGAAACTTCTCGGCAAATTTGATCAGTTTCTTCTCAAATTCGTTCTGGTTTTTTTCCGCTTTTTTTCGGGCCGTAGTGTATTGTGCTTCGAATTTGAATGCATAATTGGTGTCGATCAGATCTTTAAAACGGCATTTTGCCGCTAATCCTAAGGGTTCTCTTACCGCACTCGGAACGGCAATAATGTTTTGTTCCATCCAATATTCAGGGTACATGTGCATTGCAAGAATCGTTTGAACCGCATTCAAATCTTCGTAGTGATTACTTCCAAATATCTTTCTCAACAATTGATCACACAAGGTGTGAAGCGGAATAATGCGTCCGCTCTGCTCTTGAACCAGCAGGCGTGCCACTTTTTCTGAATGATTTACACTTATGACTCGATTCATCGGCACTTGCGCCACGGGGGTTTGCGCATTGCTCGATAAATAAGAAAAGCTAAGTACCACAAAAAGGATGACTGCGGGGTTCGTTTTTAATTTTCTAAGTTGTTGATTCAAGAGTCTAAATCGACCTTTCGGGGCAAAGAGGGAAAGTATCATACCTAAACCCATGAGCAAGTATCCTAAATACGTTATGTTAGTGCCAGCTGTGTCATGGTTTACACTAAGCACCGTTGCTTCTTCGTTTTGAGGTGTTGTCGGATTATCTGCTTCGTAGGAGGATTGAAAAAATCGATATCCATCGTAGTCTGTTACATGGTTCATGAAAATATGGCGTTCCGAATGGGTGTCGTTACGCGCATCATCAATGCGAATATAACTTTCAAAGGAAGAAGGGGATTCTGATCCAGGGTAATTAATCAATTTGAAATCTTTACAATAAATGCTGAACGGTAATGGAATTCTCAAGGAACCATATTCTAGTTGAATTTTTAAATCACCCAATGTGCAAAGTGTCGGACTTGGAATCATTCCCATTCCACCTTTTACAGTGATTGTTTTTGTTGCACTAGGGGTGGAGACTTTTACCGTAAGATAATCAGAACCTCGGTTTTTAATTGGTGATTTCACCAGTGTTTTTCGGGTATGGTACAAAATATTTTTTAATACAAATTGATCTGTTCCAGCCTGGTATAGGGTTTTTATCTGAGCTTCAATCCATGTATTTTTAGGTACAATTTTGTAGGAGGAGTCCGGAATTTCAGCTCCAGTTTTACGTGCCTCTTGCATTTTGGTCATCGGTAGCCAGCGTAAGTCTTGATTCGTGTAAATCCAGCATTTTTCTCCCAGGAATTTAAACGAAACTCCATTCTTGGGTTGATCTGTGAAATAAAGTCCCAGGTTTCCAGCACGCAGTGAGTCCCCTGATTCGAGATAATTCGACTTCATTTGTCCTACCACTATATCAAGGACTTGGGTATTGATGGATTGATCAAATTCTAGGGTGTCAATGGCATTGGAAATGAAATTGACGTAGCTCAGGTTCACAGGTGTACCCTGATGATTGATTTCATGTTCAAAACTGTTGTCTACCATAGACCAATCAGACATTAAAGTTTTGTAAGATTGGGTAGTTTCTGTCCCTTTTCCCCGAATGTATACGCCAAGATGCGGCTCTGCAGAAAACATGTAATCAACGGATTCTCCTTCTGGAATTCTAATGATTCCCTCAAACCCTGTATATCGCGTCACGGCAGCCCCTGTCATGATTACCAAAAACGACGCATGGAATAGCAATAATGCCCATTTTTCACGGCGCCACATTCTGAATTGCCAAATGTTATACATCATGGCGACTGACAGGTAGGCTAAAAGCACCGTGAACCAAGTGGCATTGTAAACGACAATTTTGGCGGCTTGAACTCCGTGCATGGATTCAATGAAGGTTGCCGTGCCGATGGCGGCTAGAAAGAGAAAAAGCCCCAATGCAACCGCGCGCATAGAGAAGATTTTTTGAGCTATTTTTTCCATCCTTTTTTTTACTGCAAAAATACGGAATTGAGGGTTCATTTGATTTGTTTTATAATATTTGTGGCATGAAAAACTGTTTATTCGCTTTGAGTATTTCGCTTTCATTTTTAGGCTATGCTCAAGTGAACCCATTCGTATGGAAACGCTCAATCGTTCAACCTACTTCGGGAAATCTTTTCGAATCAGCCGTAACGCAAGGTTACCTCAAAGGACGAATCATCCGGGTTTGGGTGCCCAAACAATATATAAAATCAAAAAAACGATTCGATGTTGTGTACTTCCATGACGGCCAAATGCTTTTTGATTCAAGCGCAACATGGAATCACCAATCGTGGGATTTGGCCAATTCAGCGACGAAATATCTTTCAAAAAAGCACTGTATTTTAGTTGGAATTGATAATGACCCCAACAATCGGTACGCTGAGTATTTTCCTTCGCCTATTTATTCAAAACTCCCCTTGGATGTTCAGTTTGCCTTGCGTGATTCCTTGTGGAATGGTTTACCACGCTTTGATGCTTATGCCGAAGCGCTTATTCACGAAGTTTTTCCTTTAATAGAAAATCATTGGAGGGTAAATCGTGGTGGAGTGCATCGAACTATGGTAGGTTCAAGTATGGGGGGCGTTGTTTCGTTAAGTTTTTTATTAACCCATCCCGATGAGGTTTCCAACGTCGCATGCCTTTCTATACATCTTCCACTCATCAATTATTGGAAATTTGCTGACCGTTATAAGGACCCGTTGATGCTTGCTTTTAATGGGTTTATTGCATCCATTTCAGCGAATTTAGAAGGGAAGCATATTTATATTGATCGAGGAGATCAATCCCTGGACGCATCGTACGCGGCATATTTTCCCGCATTCGAAGGTGCTCTAAATTCTTGTTCAAAGAAAAATAAAGTTACCATGAAATTGGTCACTAATTCTGGACATTCAGAGCGCGATTGGGCGGCAAGAATCGGTCCAATACTACAAAGCCTACTGAAATAGAAAGTCCCGCTACAAGCGGGACTCTATGTTGACGTCTCCAACTATCCGTATTCCGGGAAGAAGGAAACGAGAAAGCGCCCCGCATGCGGGACGCTATTTCCGTTGATAATTGAACTTTAACTTTACAAGCAAGCCAAAAAGGCCGGCTTGTCCTAAGAAGGAGAGCTTTTCCTATGTAGGAGAGCTTGTCGAACCTACATCATTCCAGGCATTCCCCCTCCCATTCCAGCCATCGCTGCGCCTGCGTTTCCTTCTTCTGGCTGATCTGCAATAACACATTCCGTAGTTAGCAACATGGAAGCAATCGAAGCGGCATTTTCAACGGCGATGCGCGTAACTTTTGTTGGATCTATTACTCCAGCTGCGTAAAGCTTTTCGAATTTGTCAGTTCGAGCGTTGTAACCGAAATCATCCTTGCCTTCACGTACCTTTTGTACGATGATCGCACCTTCACCGCCGGCATTGGCAATTATTTGACGAAGGGGTTCTTCGGCAGCACGTTTTACGATAGCGATTCCCGTTGCCTCATCTTCGTTTGCCGCTTTCAATTTGTCCAATGTTTCAATGGATCGGATCAGTGCAACACCACCTCCAGGAACGATTCCTTCTTCAACCGCTGCACGTGTTGCAGCTAAGGCGTCATCCACGCGGTCCTTTTTTTCTTTCATTTCGACTTCTGTTGGTGCACCCACGTAGAGAACAGCAACTCCACCTGCAAGTTTCGCTAATCGCTCTTGAAGCTTTTCACGGTCGTAGTCAGAGGTGGTTGTTTCGATTTGCGCACGAATTTGATTCACCCGTGCTTTGATGTCGTCCTTCTTACCTTTTCCATTGATAATAGTGGTATTATCTTTATCGATATCTACCTTCTGAGCTTGACCCAGCATATCCATGGTAACATTATCCAAGGTCATCCCGCGTTCTTCCGAAATTACTTGGCCTCCTGTTAGAATGGCGATGTCCTCTAACATGGCTTTTCTTCGGTCGCCAAAGCCAGGAGCTTTAACTGCTGCCACCTTTAAAGACCCTCTTAAGCGATTGACAACAAGGGTACCAAGGGCTTCGCCGTCGACATCTTCTGCAATAATAAGTAGGCTTTTTCCTGCTTGCACAACGGGCTCCAAAATGGGGAGCAGTTCTTTCATGCTGGAAACTTTTTTCTCGGTAATTAAGATTAAAGGATTTTCCATTTCGGTGATCATTTTCTCCGTATTGGTAACAAAGTATGGAGATAAATATCCTCGATCAAATTGCATTCCTTCTACGGTTTTTACTTCCGTCTCCGTTCCTTTTGCTTCCTCTACCGTAATGACGCCATCGTTACCCACGACCTTCATGGCTTGGGAAATCAATTTTCCAATGGTTTCATCATTGTTAGCGGAAATAGTAGCAATTTGTTCGATTTTAGAGGCATCTTTGCCCACTTCTTTCGATAAGGATTTTAAATTTTTCACAACCTCTGCTACGGCTTTATCGATACCGCGCTTGAGATCCATCGGATTTGCCCCAGCAGCAACATTTTTTAGTCCAGCAGTAATAATCGCTTGGGCCAAAACGGTGGCTGTGGTAGTTCCGTCACCCGCAATATCAGCCGTTTTAGAGGCCACTTCTTTCACCATTTGAGCACCCATATTTTCCATGGGGTCTTTGAGTTCAATTTCTTTAGCAACCGTTACCCCGTCTTTGGTTATTTGAGGCGCACCAAACTTTTTTCCAATAACTACATTTCTGCCTTTTGGACCTAAAGTTACTTTTACTGCGTTGGCCAAAGCGTCAACTCCACTCTTGAGTTTTTCGCGTCCTTCGATGTCAAATAATATATCTTTTGCCATGATTTAAATTAATTTGGGTTAATGACTTACTTAAAATACTCCGTAAATATCCGACTCGCGCATGATGAGGTAGGAATTCCCATCCAATTTAATTTCGGTCCCCGCGTATTGTCCATAAAGAACAACATCGCCGACTTTCAAATTCATCGGTTCATCTTTTTTTCCTCCTCCAACAGCCAATACTTTTCCTTTAAGCGGTTTTTCTTTAGCGGTATCAGGAATAATAATACCACTCGCTGTTTTTTGTTCTGCTGGCGCGGGCTCTACTAGAACTCGATCCGCCAATGGTTTAAATTTTACTGACATGATTGTTTTTTTTTGTTTTCCGCCACGTAGCGAAATTCATACCATCAGAAAGAAAGCGTCATTTTAGCATTTAACGCGTGCAGATTGGCAGTATGAGGTGACATACTGACATTGAAAAGGAAAATTATTTTTTAGAACCCTTCGCTGGTTGCGAGGTATTTTCTTGCTTTTGTGCCTTGGCCTTCCCATCAGCGCTTTGCGGTTTGGGTTGCTGCATAGTAATTAAGATACTGCAAATGGCAATGGTTCCTACTAAACCCCATGTAAGTTTATGAATAAATTCGGTGGTTTGTTTTACACCGCCCAATTGAGCAACACTACCAAAATCGTTGCTTATGCCACCGCCTTTCGGATTTTGAATAAATACCACAGCGATTAAAAGTATGGCCGCCAAAGTAATGACAATCGATAAAAGGGTAGTTAACATTGGTTTAATTTCTTAATTTGGGATGCAAAGTAACTCTTTTTTTTCGGAAAAGTCAAAATAAGTTGCTCATAAATCGCAATTGCACGTGGTAAATTCCCCTGAAGAACGAAAATTTTCGCCAAGGTTTCGCTAACCGGAATCGTATCGCTGTTGAGACTCTGCTTTGCTTTCTTTATCGGAGAATAAAATTCTGTTCTCGCTCGAGGAGCCTCAACCGGTTCTACCAGAGAAGGGGTCAAGCTTGCATCTTCTTTAGATAACAGCCATTCGCTAAAGGTCTTGACGCTAGACGATTCTGATGAAGCATCGTGTTTGATTTCTTCTTTTGCAATGTTGTTCTCTTCCAATTCAATGGAGTTTTCGTCGGTTGCCTCTATTAAAGCTTCTCCTACGCCTTCCTCTTGGGAGACGGTTTCGTAAAATTCCTTTTGGTATTGTGCCAAGGCTACTGAGGATTCAATAAGTTTGGCAAGTGGATCGTTGCTTGGTTCCTCATGGGTATTTAATGGCGGTTCTTGTTCAAGTGTAAGGGCCTCCGTTCCCGTGTCTTCTGAAGCAAAAGATTCACTTGGCTCTTTGGTTGCAGGTTCAGTTAATGGTTCCTCCTGGAGATTTTCCTCTGATTCTCGCAATTGTACTTCATCTCGAAGGTATGCCACTTCCGCATGTGCATGGTTTTCCTCAGAGCTTGTCGTTTCCCCTAATGAAGTTTTTAATGATTCGGGTTCTTTGAATATCGTTGCGTTCTCGTTGGTTATTTCGTTTGGGCTGGTTTCCGCCTTATGTTCGAGCAGTGAATAGAGCCTTGCTCGGTTACTAATGCGGTAGGCAAAATGTGGAAGCTCGCGTTCAAATCGGATGTCCTCGTTTTTTTTTAATCCTTCAAGGTAGGCCAATGCAAAAACACTGGCATAAGGAAATTCTTCGGCCAATTGTTTTAAATGGTCGAGATCTCCTCCCGCGATAAGTTGCGGGTTCAAGATTAGTTGGTTCAAGGTATTTTTATTCCAACTCACCAGTTGCTCATTAATTTATTAAGTACGTCTTGTACGATTTGCTCATTAATAGCCGCTAATAATTGATTTTCTACGGATGCGAAATTCGTGGTTGCATCAAAGTCGGAAAACCGCGTTACGCTTAATTTGATTTCCTCTTGCTTCGGGACAACGGTGTTAATGGAAAATTGAACCGTAACACTTAACCTGTTTTTGGCGGCGTTATCCCCATTTTGAAGCGCAATGGGCTGAACGTTATATTGAGTGATTTCACCAGAAATCCTGACTTCAGCGTCTTTTGCATTGACGGCTAAATTCAACCGTGAATTGTTTTGGATTCCATCTTTTAAGGCCTCTGAAAGATTCGGGGAATAGTTCAAGGGGCATGTAGAGGCATTAATTTGAAGGGTTTGTAGGTGAAAACTTTTCCATTCTTCTGGCATGCCCCCAACATCCCGAAATCCAATTCTGCTGGGCCAACAAGCCGTTAAAAAACCAACCAAAATTAAAAGCATCAGTAATTTCACTCTCCTAATTTAAATTCTTTAATTTTTCGGTACAAAGTACGCTCCGAAATGCCCAATTCCTGAGCGGCATGTTTTCTCTTGCCTCGGTGTTTTTCCAATGCTTTGGTAATCAATTCCCGTTCACGTGCTTCTAAGGACAACGATTCTTCGTATTCTTCATGAAGCACAAAATGTTCATCAATTACCGGAGTGCTTTCCAGCATAGGCGGTTGAATGCCTTGAGGTATAATCTCTCCTTGAAGCGGAGCAATATCGATATCTTGGTATAGCTTTTCTAATATTGGTCGGTGGTCAGGTGCAACTTTGAAACCCCCGGATTGATTTAACACCTCTACCACCAACTTCTTTAAGTCGGTTAAATCGCGTTTCATGTCGAAAAGGAATTTATACATCAATTCCCGCTCATTGATCGATTCTTGTTGAGCTTCTACCATTAATGTAGGAACGGACTCTTTGACCGGGGTTAGGTATTGTTGCAGAACGTACGCGTCTATAGAACGATCCGTCTCAATGATGCTGATTTGTTCTACTGTGTTTTTTAGCTGGCGTATATTTCCTGGCCAAGGATATTCGCTCAACAAGGAAATGGCTTCGGGTTCCAACCGTATGGTAGGCATTCTATACCGTTCGGCGAAATCGCTGGCAAATTTTCTAAAGAGCAAATGAATGTCTTCTCCTCGTTCTCGGAGCGGGGGTAGGTGCACGGGAATGGCACTCAGACGATAAAACAAATCTTCTCGGAATTTCCCCTTCGCAATGGCCTTTTGCATGGGTTCGTTGGTGGCGGCCACAACGCGAACATTCGTTTTTTGGGGCTTAGACGCACCAACACGCATGAATTCTCCGGTTTCAAGCACTCGCAGCAAGCGAACTTGGGTTTGCATTGGTAATTCTGCTACCTCGTCTAAAAAAATTGTGCCTCCATTTGCTGTTTCGAAGTATCCTTGTCGGCTGCCAGCCGCACCCGTAAAAGATCCTTTTTCATGACCAAACAGCTCTGAATCTATTGTTCCTTCTGGAATGGCGCCGCAGTTGACAGCAATATATTCTTTGTGTTTTCTGGAACTTAACTGGTGTATGACTTGTGGTATGATTTCTTTTCCGGTTCCGCTTTCACCTGTTACTAAAACCGAAAGATCGGTTGGGGCCACTTGAGCTGCAACTTCGAGTGCCCTGTTCAAGGAAGGGTTGTTACCAACAATTCCAAATCGCTGTTTAATTTGGATTAGATTCATGCCGTTTTCGTTTTATTCGACCAATTCTCCGATTAACGTTGCGGAAGTACATGAAGTAATGCGAACCATTACATACGAGCCAACCTGAACATTCTTCCGATCAAAAACAACCATGCTGTTTTGTGAATTTCTGCCACAGTACTGTTCCTCGGATCTGCGAGATGGGCCTTCAACCAGGATTTCGTATACCTCGCCAACACGGGCCCTGTTTCGTTCAGCGCTGTGTTTTGTTTGAAGCTCAATAATCTCTTGGAGTCTACGAGATTTCGTTTCATCGGGAACATCGTCCTCAAATTTCCGCTCCGCCAAGGTTTTTGGTCGCTCGGAATATTTGAACATGTATGCGTAGTCAAAAACCACCTCGTTCATTAATGAAACAGTAGCTTGATGCTCCTCTTCCGTTTCTCCACAAAATCCTGAAATAATATCGGTAGAAATGGCGCAATCTGGAATAATTCGTTGAATCGCTTCAATGCGTTCCAGGTACCATTCCCTAGAATATCCACGGTTCATTCTGCTTAAGACATCGGTATGTCCTGATTGTACCGGTAGATGAATATAATTACAGATATTTTTATAACGAGCAATCGCCTCCAAAACGTCATTAGTCATGTCTTTTGGGTGCGAGGTACTGAATCGGATCCGAAGTTCAGGGGATAGCTCAGCCACAGCACATAGCAATTCAGCGAAATTCATTGCTGACTCTTCGGGGTTGATGATGTCACCCTTGGAAAGCATGTTCCAACGATAACTATCAACGTTTTGCCCCAACAAGGTTACCTCTCGATACCCAGCATTGAATAGGTCTTGACATTCTTGCAAGATGGACTTTGGGTTGCGGGAACGCTCCCTGCCTCTGGTGAAAGGCACTACGCAAAAAGAGCACATATTGTCGCAGCCTCGCATGATAGTAACAAAAGCCGACACGCCACCCTTGTCGAGCCGAACGGGCGAAATATCCGCGTAAGTCTCTTCACGAGAAAGTAATACGTTTACGGCGCGTTGTCCTGTTCCTACTTCGGCGATCAAGTTGGGTAAGTCGCGGTATGCATCCGGTCCGGCAACAAGGTCGACTAACTTTTCTTCTTCCAGTAAATTTTTCTTGAGTCGCTCTGCCATGCAACCCAAAATGCCCACAACCATCTCAGGATGATTGCTTTTGAGGTGTTTGAATTCCGTCAGTCGATTACGAACGCGCTGTTCCGCGTTTTCACGAATAGAACAGGTATTGATTAAAACCAGGTCGGCTTGCTCGATTTCACGAGTGGTAGTGTATCCCTCCGATGCTAATATGGAGGCAACTACTTCGCTGTCTGAAAAATTCATTTGACAGCCGTAACTTTCCAGATACAGTTTTTTATGAGCGCCGGGCAATGATGAGTAGGATAAATCTAGCGCCTCACCTTGTCGGTTTTCTAGTATTTCAGAGGCATTTCGTTCAGATTCCATAGTGCAAAATTAATGAAAAATCTTCAAGGTGTCAAAATGTCATGATTACCACATTTTAGAATTAAAAAACTTAACCATAGGTTAATGGAAACACAAGGTAAAATATTGAACAACTTTGGTGTGCTTTGCGTTGTTTTAGTTTTAATTTTGCTTAAAATTTTTACATGTCCAAGAATTTAGTAATCGTTGAATCACCCGCCAAAGCCAAGACCATTGAAGGTTATTTGGGCAAAGATTTCATTGTTCGATCCAGCAATGGCCACATCCGTGATCTTTCGAAAAAAGGACTATCTGTGGACATCGGCAATGGTTTTTTACCCGCCTATGAGATTTCAGCCGACAAAAAACAATTGGTGGCGGATTTAAAAAAGATTGCTTCCAAAGTTGAAACAGTTTGGTTAGCAACGGATGAGGACCGCGAGGGAGAAGCAATTTCATGGCATTTGTTGGAAACCTTAGGCTTGGACATCCATCAAACGAAGAGAATTACCTTCAACGAGATCACGAAGTCGGCGATTCTTAAATCCATTGATAATCCGAGGCTTATAGATAGGGACTTAGTAGATGCACAACAAGCACGACGGATTTTAGATCGAATTGTCGGGTTTGAATTGTCGCCAGTCCTATGGAAGAAAGTAAAGCCGAGCCTATCCGCTGGCCGTGTTCAGTCGGTAGCGGTGAGGTTAATCGTGGAACGAGAAAAGGAAATTGCGTCGTTTGAAGCCACTACGTTTTTTAAGTTAACGGCAACTTTTGGTGCGGCAAAAGGCTCCTTAAAAGCGGAGCTTGAAGACCACATGCAAAGTCCCGAAGAAGTAAAGGCCTTTTTGAATGGTTTGCCCGGATGTGATTTTTCCGTAGAATCTGTCGAGGTGAAACCTCACAACCGCTTCCCTGCAGCTCCTTTTACAACGTCAACACTTCAACAAGAGGCTTCGGTTAAACTTGGTTTTTCTGTATCGAGGACCATGTCTGTCGCACAAAAATTGTACGAAGGTGGATTTATTACCTACATGCGAACGGATTCAACGAATTTATCGCAAACCGCCTTAGATCAAGCCAAGGATGAAATTCTGCGAAGTTATGGTTCAGAGTATTCCAAAACAACCCAATACGCCACGAAAAATGCGGGAGCCCAAGAGGCACACGAGGCGATACGTCCTACCAATTTTTCGGCGGTGGATGTTTCTTCGAACCGTGAAGAGCAACGTCTTTACGATTTAATTCGAAAACGCTGTCTTGCATCGCAAATGACGGCGGCAAAATTTGAAAAAACTACTTTAAAAATTAAAGGAGCGCCACAAGATAAGCGTTTTATTGCGCGAGGTGAAGTCGTATTATTCGATGGTTTTTTAAAAGCATATAATGTTGCTGATGAAGAGGAAAATGTAGATAACGAAGATGAGACGGGTCTCTTGCCAAAGGTGGATAAGGAAGAATCGTTGCATTTTATAGAATTAACAGCAGCACAACGTTACACCAGAGGTCCAGCACGTTTTTCGGAGGCTAGCTTAGTTAAAAAAATGGAGGAATTAGGGATTGGTAGACCCTCGACTTATGCGCCAACCATTTCTACCGTTCAAAAAAGAGGGTATGTTGCTAAAAACGACCGTCCGCCGCTGGAACGTCAACTGACCAAGATGCATTTATCCTCCAAGGGATTGGTTGAATCCGTGCACACTGAAACAACGGGAAGCGATAAAAACCGCTTAATACCAACCGATATTGGGGTGCTGGTAACCGAATTTTTGGAAGAACAATTTCAGCAAATAATGGATTACCAATTTACCGCTCAGGTTGAAGCCTCCTTTGATGAAATAGCGCAAGGAAAAATGCATTGGACTTCCATGCTGGATTCGTTCTACAATTCCTTTCATGGCAAGGTGCAAAATACCTTGGATCAATCTGCTCGCGTTACAGGGGAGCGAGAATTGGGTATCGATCCTACCTCAAAGCGTAAGGTCATAGTGCGCATGGGGCGCTATGGTCCAGTGGCCCAAATAGGGAATGAACAAGAAGAAGGCGTGAAAGCACAATACGCTTCGTTGCAAAAAAATCAATCCATTCAATCCATAACGTTAGAAGAGGCGCTAGAGTTATTCAAACTTCCGAGAATTGTTGGGGAACGTGGTGGAGAAGTCATCAAGGCTAATATAGGGAAATTTGGCCCTTATGTTCAGTTAGGTAAGACCTATGCCTCCATACCCAAAGAGGAAGATGTGATGGAAATTACGCTTGAAAGAGCCCTGGAGTTAATAGATCTAAAGGTGCAAGGAGCGGCAAATAACACGATCGTTGCTTTTGAAGAAAGGCCCGATGTTTTAGTACTCAATGGAAAGTACGGGCCGTACATTAAGGTTGGAAAACTTAACGTTAAAATTCCAAAAGGAACCGAGCCGACAAGCTTGACCTTGGAAGATTGCTTGAATCTTTCTGAAAATCAACCCAAATCTTCTGCAAAAAGAAGCGGCAGTAGAAAAAAAGCGTAAATTAGGCTTGCAAAGCACATGAGTTTAAGTGTCAATAAAGTGATATTAATGGGGTATCTAGGGAAAGAGCCCGAGGTGCGATATTTTGAGAACGGTGGAGTGGTGGCCAATTTTTCCTTGGCGACCTCCGAATCCTACACGGATCAGAACACCGGTGAAAAAAGAGAAATAACCGATTGGCATGAAATTGTTGCTTGGCGGGGTCTTGCACAAGTAGCCGAGCGCTTGCTGTGCAAAGGAGCTAGAGTATATGTGGAAGGCAAATTGAAAAAACGTGCGCTACAAGACCAAGAAGGTGTTACGAAATATCAAAGCGAAGTTTGGGCAGATGAACTAATCCTTTTGTCCAAACCCGATCATGCGAATACCCCTAAAGACCCGTATCCAAAAACGCATTCCGAACCCTTGACGGAAGCGACAGAATTTCTTGATCAAGACGACGACTTACTTCCATTCTAAACTATGCCTGACCCTTCCGAATCTATAGGTTTATCGATTTCTTTGTTTGTTTGGACGTCCACCGAAACCGTTTATTTGGTGTTAATTTTTCTCTTGTTGGTGCTGGCAGCTTTCACCACCAGTTCAGAATCCGCGTTTTTTTCCATTAAGCCTGAAGAAAAGGAACAGTTGAAACGCGAAAACTCCAAAACATCGAAACGTGTTTTATCCTTGATCGCAAAACCAAGAGAATTGATAGCATTATTGCTGATTTCCATAAATTTCGTTAACGTAGGGATTGTTATTTTATCCACCCTCATTCTGAATAAGGTGATGGACGGATACAGTGAATTGTCCAAGTTATTGGTTGAGATATTTGGAATTACCCTTTTGATTCTGATTGTTGGCGAAGTGATCCCCAAAATTTACGGGGCTAACAATGCGTTGAAGGTTTCTAAATTAATGTCGGTTCCTCTCGATTTCATCCGCAAGAATCCGCCCATATCATGGCTTAAATCGTTATTGGTTAATGGAACCTCATTCATTGCGCGTTTGGGCAAAAAAGACCTCAAAATTTCAACCGATGAACTCGAATACGCTATTGCGATTACCACTGAAGAAAATACGACCGACGACGAGCAACGACTTCTGGAAGGAATTGTCCGTTTCGGAAAAACGGAAGCAGATCAAATCATGACTCCCCGAATTGAAATGTCCTCTCTTTCCATCGATTCTACTTACCAAGAGGTTGTTTCGTTTGTCATTGATGCTGGATTTTCACGCATTCCAGTATTCAGCGATAAAGAAGATAATGTTGTCGGAATTCTGTACATAAAGGATCTCTTACCCAATTTTACCTCAGCAGAAGATTTCGATTGGAAAAAGCTCCTTAGAAAGCCATATTTCGTACCTGAAAACAAAAAAATCGATGATTTATTGCAAGATTTTAGAACCATGAAAATGCACATGGCTGTAGTGGTTGACGAATACGGTGGGGCGGCTGGCATTGTTACGCTTGAGGATATTCTCGAGGAAATTGTGGGAGACATTACCGATGAATTTGACGACGATCAAGTAGAATATCAGGTGTTGGAAGATGGATTTTCTTTCGCTGGTAGAACGTCGTTGATCGATTTTTACAAAATTCTCGATATTGAAGGCGAGGAATTTGAAGAAAAAAAAGGCGATGCGGAAACCTTGGGCGGATTCGTCGTGGAAGTAGCAGAAAGAATCTTGAAAAACCGCGAATTTATCGTGGTAGGTAAATGGAAATTAACCGTCATTTCATCGGATAAAAAACGCATTAAATGGATCAAAGTACAATCGTTATGAGCCGGGTTAATAGTCTAATTTTCGGGGGAATTTTGTGCTTGGTTTTGCTTTCTTCGTGCAGTTATTTTTTAGACGGTGACAAGGACAAACCCTTAGTGCCAAAACCTCCCTGTTTTTTGCGAACAAATCTTCCTGCTCATCAGTATTTCAAATACTCGGTGAAGAACGATTTAGTATCCTACTCTTTTGATTTGTCCAAGCACTATGCGATGGTGGCGAATGAAAGTAATGGCAAGACCTCCTTTCAAAAGTTCGATTTAGGTCCTTTAAATGGCTCGCTTTATTTTTACGCGATTCGCTTCGATCGGCAAGATTCTTTGAATAAGTTAATTAATAGGGCTAATGCAGAGGTGGATCAACATAAAATAAAGGCTGATAGAATTGATTTCAAGCAGTTTATTAATCGAGATAACAAGGTTTACGGAACGTTTTTTCAACTGAAAGGTGATGTTGCCACGAATTATCAATTTTACCTTACCGATTCAAGTGCTCGATTCGTGCGAGGCGAGGTCTTGATGAATTGCCGACCAAATTACGATAGCTTACGACCTACGCTGGATTATTTGGGGCTTGACATGGAGAGAATGCTGCAATCCTTTCGATGGAAGGATTAAATCAAGTTACTCTCGCCTTAGGCTCCAACCTTGGTGACAAAGAGGCTTACTTAGAAAAAGCCATCGTTTTATTGGCCTCCAAGGTCGGTAACGTAACGAAAAGATCAAGCTTTTACTATTCAAATCCTGTGGGGTTTATTTCGGAAAATCGTTTTTGCAACATGTGTTTGAGGATAGAAACACCGCTAACTCCACATGAACTTCTAGGTGCAGTTAAAGCCATCGAAAAGCAGATGGGTCGGAATATAAGTACAAAAGGATACACGGATCGAATCATTGATATTGATATCATTTTTTACAATAACGATCAGTTGAGCGAACCAGAGCTCATCATTCCTCATCCGCATTGGGAAAAAAGAGATTTTGTATACATTCCTTTGCGCGAACTTGGATAATTTTTCTTTAATCCAAATAATTGTTAAATTAGCCAAAAATTAAAAACTATTACGATTATGAAGCTAAGCCTTTACTCAGGATTGTTATTAGCAGCTGTGGTTGGTGGCTCGTTGGTGAGTTGCGATCAGTTGAAAGATCTAAGTTATTCTACAACTCCAAATCCCTTGGAACTGCATGGAGATAGTGTTGCAATTTCAGTAACGGTTAATATTCCGCCAAAAGGAATCAAAAAGAAAATTAGCGTAGAAATTAGCCCTATGCTAGGTAATACCAAATTGTCCATGTGGAAAATTCAAGGAGAGAAAGCTACAGGAAACGGTCAATCTATTACCTTTAAGCCAGGCGGAAGTGCGACTTTTACCGAAGTGGTAGCGTACGATCCCTCCATGGAAGCGGCTGATTTAACCTTCACGGGCAAAGTTTTCAAAGGCTCTAAGGAAAAAGGAAAAGAAGCAATTCCTTCCACTAAACTAGCCGATGCCACCGTTATTACCCCTCTTTTAGTTCAAAAGAATTTTAAAGTTTTGCAAGAAACAAATACTATTCCTCGAAGTGGTGATTCAACCAAATCTGCGAACATTAATTATTTAAAAGGGAAATCGGATGTTCGTCCAAACGAAATGAAGGATAAGGACATCATGGAATTGGTGAATTGGTTAAAGATCGTGCAAAATAACCCAAAGATTAAAATCAACTCCTTTGAAATTTTGGCCTATGCTTCTCCAGACGGAGAGGAAAACTTTAACAAAGGATTGTCCGGTAGCCGTTCTCGTTCGGCAAGAAATGCGTTTATCGCCTTAATGAAAGCCAATAAATTGATGCAATATACTGACACAACGATGTATTCTATTGAAGGATTGGGTGAAGATTTGAAAGGGTTCACAGAAGAATTGACCGCCAACACCACCATTCAGCAAGATCAAAAAGATCTTTTTCTTAGAGTGCTATCGGTTGGTGGACAAAACGATAACAAAGAAAAAGATATCTATGCTTTAGGTAAAGGATTTACGCAGTTGGAGAAAGATATTTTCCCGAAGTTGCGTCGCTCGCAGATTTCGGTGAAGTATACTAAGCAAGGTCTGAGCGATGATGAACTGAGAAATGCTGCTGCAACCGCACCTGCTTCTTTAAAGGCTG
>Ga0209770_10000101_pt1 | contig 50596 bp, 53 predicted proteins | sample LauGreSu1BDMLBDD_2_FD_187572 | JGI IMG/M metagenome (GOLD analysis project Ga0209770, IMG submission 187572) | Freshwater lake microbial communities from Lake Michigan, USA - Su13.BD.MLB.DD (SPAdes) (version 2) | ecosystem: Environmental > Aquatic > Freshwater > Lake | place: Lake Michigan, USA... | reverse complement strand
TCTGGATCTTCAGGTACATCAGGAAGCTCTGGTTCTTCAGGAACATCAGGTAGCTCTGGTTCTTCAGGTACATCAGGTAGCTCTGGTTCTTCAGGAACATCAGGAAGCTCTGGTTCTTCAGGTACATCAGGAAGCTCTGGTTCTTCAGGAACAAGTGGTAGTTCTGGATCTTCAGGATCAAGTGGATCTTCAGGATCAAGTGGATCTTCAGGAACAAGTGGTAGTTCTGGATCTTCAGGAACAAGTGGTAGTTCTGGATCTTCAGGAACATCAGGAAGTAGTGGAAGTTCAGGTACAAGTGGTAGTTCTGGATCTTCAGGAACATCAGGTTCAAGCGGTTCTTCAGGTACATCAGGAAGCTCTGGTTCTTCAGGTACATCAGGTAGCTCTGGTTCTTCAGGAACATCAGGTAGCTCTGGTTCTTCAGGAACATCAGGTAGCTCTGGTTCTTCAGGAACAAGTGGTAGTTCTGGATCTTCAGGTACATCAGGAAGCTCTGGTTCTTCAGGAACATCAGGTAGCTCTGGTTCTTCAGGTACATCAGGAAGCTCTGGTTCTTCAGGTACATCAGGAAGCTCTGGTTCTTCAGGAACAAGTGGTAGTTCTGGATCTTCAGGAACAAGTGGTAGTTCTGGATCTTCAGGAACATCAGGAAGTAGTGGAAGTTCAGGTACAAGTGGTAGTTCTGGTTCTTCAGGAACATCAGGTTCAAGCGGTTCTTCAGGAACAAGTGGTAGTTCTGGTTCTTCAGGTACATCAGGAAGTTCTGGTACAAGTGGTTCTTCAGGTTCTAGTGGAACATCTGGCTCTTCAGGAAGTTCTGGTACATCAGGTTCTTCAGGAAGTTCTGGTACATCAGGTTCTTCAGGTTCTAGTGGAACATCTGGCTCTTCAGGAAGTTCTGGTACATCTGGCTCTTCAGGAAGTTCTGGTACATCAGGTTCTTCAGGAAGTTCTGGTACAAGTGGTTCTTCAGGTTCTAGTGGAACATCTGGCTCATCAGGAAGTTCTGGTACAAGTGGTTCTTCAGGTTCTAGTGGAACATCTGGCTCATCAGGAAGTTCTGGTACAAGTGGTTCTAGTGGAAGTTCTGGTACAAGTGGTTCTAGTGGAAGTTCTGGTACAAGTGGTTCTTCAGGTACATCAGGAAGTTCTGGATCTTCAGGAACATCAGGTTCAAGCGGTTCTTCAGGAACATCAGGTTCAAGCGGTTCTTCAGGTACATCAGGTAGCTCTGGTTCTTCAGGAACATCAGGTAGCTCTGGTTCTTCAGGTACATCAGGAAGCTCTGGTTCTTCAGGATCAAGTGGATCTTCAGGATCAAGTGGTTCTTCAGGTACATCAGGAAGCTCTGGTTCTTCAGGAACATCAGGTAGCTCTGGTTCTTCAGGAACATCAGGTTCAAGCGGTTCTTCAGGAACAAGTGGTAGTTCTGGTTCTTCAGGTACATCAGGAAGTTCTGGATCTTCAGGAACATCAGGTTCAAGCGGTTCTTCAGGAACATCAGGTAGCTCTGGTTCTTCAGGTACAAGTGGTAGTTCTGGATCTTCAGGAACATCAGGTTCAAGCGGTTCTTCAGGAACAAGTGGTAGTTCTGGTTCTTCAGGTACATCAGGTAGCTCTGGTTCTTCAGGAACATCAGGTAGCTCTGGTTCTTCAGGTACATCAGGAAGCTCTGGATCTTCAGGTACAAGTGGTAGTTCTGGATCTTCAGGTACATCTGGAGTTGCAAATATATTAAGTAACGCTAATAACAGAGTACTTACTGCGACAGGAAATCAAGGAGAGGCTCAAGCGGAAATAAATATGACTTTTGATGGTACAACATTAAGAATTACTGGAGATACAGTTATTACTGGTTCTCTATCCGCAGCATCAAAATCATTTGACATACCACACCCAACAAAAGAAGGACTTAGATTAAGATACGGTGTGTTGGAAGGACCAGAGCACGGAGTTTATATTAGAGGAAAGGCAGATACAAATATCATTGAATTACCTGAACATTGGAATAACTTGATTGATTTTGGATCAATAACAATACAACTTACACCGATTGGAACTTCAACACAACATTATTTTGTTGGAATCAATGACAACAGAGTAATTATTAATAGTGAAACAGGTGAAATAAATGCGTTCTATTTCATACAGGCGGAAAGAAAGGACATTGAAAAAATTGTGATAGAGTATAAATCAGAATAACTTAATAACTTCTCTATAGAAGTTATCATTTAGATTTCTACACTCTTCTTTGAATCCTTCAGTGGATGAAATATTATATATTTTTTCTAAGTAATTTTCCTTATTACAAATGTCAACTCTATGTTTTATGTTAAGGTATTTAGAATTAACTTTATTATCGTAGTTGTAATATAGAACTTTTTTTGATAATAATTGAGACCAATAAATCCCGTGAAATGTTGCGGATATTATTATAGATTTATCTGATATAAATTCTAATATTTCTTCGATTGGTCTATCATTAGATATTCTCGGAAGGTGCGGAATATCTACAGGGAAACCAGCCCCTTCAAGTATACCAATACCACCTTTTTCAACATATTTTTTATCGAAAAGAATATTTTTACAGGAAACACAAGGTAAGTAATTTTTGAAGTTAAAATCCCTAATACCTGAAAGTATAACATTTGGATGGTCTAAAATTTCTAAACACGGTCTAAGAGGGGTATTAGTTCCTGATCCCCAGAATATTACTTTGTTATTTTCGACTAGATATTCTAAAGTTTTCTGTAAATGATCTCCTTTGTGGGTTATTAAACCGCCGCCACCAACAACAACTATTGAATCTTTTAATAAATAATAATCTCTTTCTCGACCTTCTAGTGCATCCCAAATATACATATAATGTATTTGTTCTAAATTATATTTGGTAAAATCATAATAATGTACGGGTGTTGACCAAAAATCACCGGCATTTCCTGGAAAGCTTACGTTAGTAAAAAAAATCTTTTTCATATGTTAATTGAATTAAATACCATTTCAGGTGTTATTGATTTCTGACAAATATGTTGTAGTTCAGTTCCCTTATATACAGGGCACCAGTCCCAATCTCCTGGATTAAAAACAAGAACAGGATCGTTCCAACACTTTATACATCTATCGTTAGAAATTCTAACGACATTAGATGTAAACTCGTGACCGTCCTCAGAGAAATTGGCAATCATATAAGTTTTTTTATTTAGAGCCCAATTCATCCAAGAAAGTCCAGATCCTAAACCTACAAAAAATTCCGAATTATAAAGTAAGTTCATAACATCAGACCAACTTTTTTTGGAATAATTTGTAACGTTATCTAAATGGTAGGGAGTTGAAGTAAGAGTGATAACTTTATATCCTTTTTCAATAATTAATTTTGATAATTCAGACCAATTTTCATAAGTCCATTCCTTACAACCTGAAGTTGCTTGTGGGCCAAATACAACATATTTTTCTTTTATTTTTCTTTTTGTGTCTTTTATCTTCACACCAAAATTAATTTCCTTGAATTCTAAACCCAAAATGTCTGTTGCTGTTTTTTGTAAAGGAATTAAATTTAATTGATTTGGGTAAGAATCAAATTTTCTCCACCCACCTTTATCATCTCTGAACCAACCAATACGATATATAACAAAGCAAGGTAATGCGGTTCCTGGTGTTATAAAATTTATATTTTCGTATTCTTTTAACCCTTGAAACCATTCATTGTGAAAGGTAGAAAGATAAACCTGACAGTTATGTTTCTTTTGAAACTCAACAGCATATGGCACCCAAGCTAATGTATCTCCAATAGACTTTGATTCTAAAGAAATCATTACCGCTTTATTTTCCAAATTAAACTCGTCCAAGATTTTTCCATTTACCCTAATTTTCCATTTGGTATAATATTTTCTCGAACAATGAGTCCACATATTTGTTGAAATCTCAGACGAGTGTACAATGTTATCAGATTCATCCAAGAATTCAATTAGATATTTTTTGGATGTAGTTCCTTTTATTTCTACTTTAGGACCTTCTAAGTAAGAAATTTCAACATTATTCTTGGGAAGAGAATCTATATATTCTTTACTGGTAACTTTTTCATAGAAATCCAAACATCTTTTTTCACCTATTTTACCAATTACAGACCAATCAAAATTTTTAATAATATCTTTTGATTCTACTAAAGCTTGTTCTTTTACCTCATTATAGAATTCATATGAAAATCTCATTTTGGATGATAATTCATTAAAATCGGGCTCATAATATTCACCCACAGTTTGATTGAAATGGTTATATGAACTATCAGTTGCTGGACGAGTTCCAATAACGTTAACGGGTATACCTTTACCTTCAGCAAATTCTAGTTGACCCGAACAATTAGAATATATGGAAGGTGTCCCACAAGCCATAGCCTCAATCAAAGGTAAATTCCAACCTTCAGATCTGGCGCACGATAGAAACACATTACAGGATTTTAATATATCGATGTACTCTGTCCTTGATGGAAAATGAATAACTTTGATTCTTTCATCATCTAATCCATAGTTTGATAATCGTTCTTCGGTAGAATTAAATCCATCGTTTGAAAATGGATTATCGATAGAAACAATTAAATCCACAGGTTCAGATTTATCGAAAGTTTTAAGAAAAGTTTCTATAATCTCCTTAGTCGATTTTCTATAATCCCATCTACCTGCTAAGAAAAATTTGAATCTACCATCTGAAGTTACTTGATGTTTAACTTGAGGATTTGGAAAAAATACTTTAGTATCAACACCTTCAGGTACTACTTTGATCAGGTCTTCAGACATTCCCTGATCAATCATACATTCTTTTTGCCATTTACTTGGAACCCAAATTTCATCAAACTCTTTAAGTTTGTTAAAAAAATGTTCAGGAAATCTTGTAGATTCCCAAACACAATAACCAATTTTCGGTCCTAAATAATTATCATAAAAATAATAATGATCAGTCTCATTTAATATTATATTAAAATCGTGTAAAAATTCTTTTTTTTCTGATGGGTAAATTTTATAATCGGACCTTGTTTTATCTGAATTCCATAGAGTTTGCTCATAAAGAATAGATTTATCTACATCATTTAGATAGGGTTCTTTGTCGTGAGGAAATTCATTATTTCCCGACCAAGTACTTCCAACTGTAAAGTTTCTTACCCTCAATTCTAAGTGGTTTGATAATTCTCTGAAAAAATCTCTTGTGTGATTATTAAATCCTGTGGTTCCTACATAGGAACTATGAACGTATATTTTTGGTTTTGACATTTCTTTATACTTTTATTGAAAATATAAAAAAAAATCTTACAATTAAAATAATTGGTTTTATGAAAAAAGATTTAATTTTAATAACTTGTTTTGTTCCCGATGAAAAAAGGCAACAAATGTTGAGAGACTTAGTTTATAATATTAATAAAGATGACTTTGATATTATTATATCATCTCATAGTCAAATTCCTGAAGATGTATTTAATAAAACTGATTTTTTTATTTATGAGAAGGAAAATGCGATAGATTACAAATATTCTAATAAATTTCACTTTTTTTACGGCAGTAACACTCTACAGATAAAAACTACTGAACCAAAAAAATATAATCATTTTATTCCTGTTATACGACATATCATCTCGGGATTGATTTACGCTAAGAGTTTAGGATATAAAAAAGTTCATTATTTTGAATACGATAGTTTAATTAAAAACGACAAAGAACTAAAAGAAAACTCTAAATTATTGGATGAGTATTCTGCCGTCTATTATCAACACAAACACTTACCTTACCCTAATTCACCAATATCTCTTAATTTAGATGAAATATCTGAAAAATGGTTTGATTTAGACCATACAAATTTTGAAAGTTTTCTCAGAAAACCAAATTCGACAAGATTAGTTGAAGAGTATGAATGGGACCTATTAAATTCTAAAGGAAAAATATATAAAAAAGATTTTCAAACTTTGTTAGATAATCAAATTTATGCGGCTCTAAACTTTGATATTGAAAAAAATAAATGGATAGTTCCTGTCTATAAAAAAGAAAATAATTCTATAAATATTTTTTCGTGGGTTGAAAATGAAGAAGATATTGGATCAGATGTGGTTGTTGTTGTTAATGAATCGAGAGTTATAAAAATAAAAAGACCTTTCATAGGGTATTGGAGTTTAGATCCATTGGGTGATATTAGTGAAATAAAAAAAATCAAAATAATAGTGAATGATCAAGTTTCTAGAAACTACGAATTTGATGAAGAAACTATAAAAGAATTTATAGAAAACAATTTCATTCTCTAACACCATTGAAAATAAACCTTAATTTATTTATAATTTTGACTATTAATATAATTGAATGATAACATATAACGGAATATCTGAAGATAAAAAAACAATTTTTTATTCTACAGATCAAGAATTTTTAGATGTCAGAGTTGAAGTTTATGAAATGAGTACAAATAGTTTCATTTTTTCAAATGAAATTACATTACATAGAGGTATTAATTATTTTACTTATATACCAACACAGTACGACCAAAGAATTATATTGTTTTTTGATCGTAACACAAATAATATAATTACTTCCGTAATAATAGAAGGTACAAAAAAATTGGATGATATAGATAGATACGGTTATTTAAGAAAAATTCTTATTGAAGATAAAAGCAAAGGACACCAAGCAGGAATACATGATGTTATTAGGGAACATCTAATTGATAGGCAGTATGTTACAAGTTACGATATTGAAGAAGGAGATATAGTTGTTGATATTGGGTTCAATTTTGGAATTTTTTCATTAGGTGCGTTATATAACGGAGCGTCTAAAATATATGCTTTTGAACCAAACAAAAATGTTTATAATAAAATAAAAGACATTTATCCTGAAAAAGATAAAGTTGAAATCTTTAACTATGCCGTTTCTGATAAAGAAGGAAGTATACCTTTTTATGAGGGTAATAATACATTGGCATCTAGTTTAACTAACAGTGTTGATGATTTCAAAGAGACGTATTATGTCAGATCAATAAACATTTTTGATTTTTTCAAGGAAAAAAATATTGATAAGATAGATTTTTTGAAAGTTGATTGTGAAGGTGCGGAATATGATATTTTTGATTCAATACCGGATAATATTTTTTCAGATATAAAAAAAATACACGTAGAATTTCACTTTAATGATGGAAATAAGATAAAAAAATTAATAGATAAATTAGAAAGGAATAATTTTACATGGGTTTTTGAAGAGGGTAAAAATTTAGAATCTAATATAGGTTTAATTTTTGCGAGAAAAAAGAAAGGAATACAGAAAAAAGTTGCACTGATTAGCTCATACTGCGACAACCAAGAAAAATTAGATGTTTTAGAGAAGAATATTAAAATTGTTAAATCCCAAAATGTTGATGTAATTTTAATTAGTCCATTTTTTTTACCTAAAAATATTATTGATTTGTGTGACTATTCTTTCATAACAAAGGACAATATAATATTTGAATGGCCACAAAAATCAATGTACCAGTGGAGATTTTTCATTAAGGACGAAGTTAAATATAACATAGCAACGACTTACTCTGATTATGGTTTTGCTGGTTTATATCAGATTAAACAACTTAGTGATATTGCACTAAATCTTGAATACGATCAATTTTTTCACATGATTTATGATCTAAAAATAGATCAAAATGTTATACAAGGGTTTTTATCAGAAAAAGAATTTTCAATTTATCCATCTAAAAGAGATGATACTTTTTGGGCAGTAGGACTTCATTTTATGATATTCAACCGAAAAAACCTTAAAAAATTCATATCCAAAATAAGTGTTGAAAATTATTTGGGGTCAGGTAATGGAGACGCATTTACATGGCTTCACTCACTTGAAAGTGAATTAAAATATAATATAGAACCAAATCCTGTGGAAGATGAAATATATTTCTACCAAGAAAAAGATTTTTTTAATTTTTCTCCAACAGAAAAAATAAAATTTTTTATAGAAAAAAATAATGAGTCTCTTTCAAATATAAAATTGTTTTTCTACGATAATGTAGTACAAAAGAAAATTAAATTTATTGTTCGTGATATTGAAATGGAATACAATATTAACGATTTGGATATAATTGATTTAGGGTTTAATGAGAATAATGTACAAAAAACTAAAATAGTTGTTGATGGTGAAACATTTGATCTAACTAATATCATATCTAAAATAAAACATAATACTTTACACGTAAATTAAATTAACTTATGGCACAAGGAGTACATAAAATAACTGAAGATTTTGAAAAAGCATTATGTGATTATACAGGGGCACCTCACGCAATAGCATTAGATAATATGAGTAACGCTATATTTTTAGCATTATACTATGAGAAAAATATTAAGAAATCGTTAGAAGAAGATCTGATTGATTGTCCGGCAAGAACATATCCGTCGGTTCCTTGTGAAATAATTCATGCTGGATTAAAAGTTAATTTTACCCCTGTCGATGGTGTAAAAATCAAGGGAGCGTATAGATTATCCCCTTCAAATGTTGTTGATTCTGCACTTCATTTTACTGCGGATATGTATGTTTCAGGTACTCATATGTGTTTATCATTTACAGGGCCTTATAAGACATTGAAGTTAAGTAAAGGAGGTGCAATCATAACCGATGATTATCAAGCTATGCTTTGGTTCAAAAGAGCAAGGTTTAGTGGTAGAAGAGAGTGTTCATATCATGATGATAATTTTGATATGTTAGGTTGGAATTTTTACATGATGCCAGAACTATCTGCAAGAGGTCTTCTAATGATGACACAATTTTATAATTTAGACGGAAGTAAAAAACATAACGAAGACTTGGAACTACCATATCCTGATTTATCTAAATTTGAAATTTATAAAAAATAGAAATGAAATTATCTATATTTGGATATGGAGGTCATGCTAGAGAAGTTGCCAGACAAATCGATCAACCTATAGTTTTTTTTGTGGATGATTTATATTCAAATGAATTTACAAAACCAATAAGTCAATTTGACCCTCAAAGATATATGATGATGGTTGCGGTTTCAGATATAGTGGAGAGAAAAAAAATTGTTGATAGGTTACCAAAAGAAACAAAATATTTTACATTTATTCACCCAACAGCACTTATAATGGATAAAAGTGTGAGTTTCGAAGAAGGTGGGTTTATTGGTGCTTACTCAATATTAACTACCAATATAAAAATAGGAAAACATTTTATATTAAACAGGGGTAATCATATCGGACACGATACAGAAATAGGTGATTATTTCAGTGCGATGCCTGGAGCCATTGTGTCTGGAAATGTTAAGATCGGAAATCAGTGCTATTTGGGAACTAATTCAACAATAATAGAAAAGAAAAATATTTGTGATAATGTTATTATTGGTGCCGGTGCAACAGTAATTGGAGATATAACTGAAAGTGGTACCTACGTTGGAGTACCTTCAAAAAAAATAAATTAAAAAAGATTATTGTAATGACAAAAAAAGTTGGTTTAGTCGAGGTTTGGTTAGGTAAAATACCAGAATACTTTCAATATCACATTGAGACTATTGGGAATTTCTCTTGTGCGGATTTTTATTTTTTTACTGATGATACAGAATATGATTTTTCATATATAAAGCAAGATAACTTTGTGGTAAATTATATTGACCAAAAAGAGTTTTTAGATTTATTTAATAAAACCTCGAAAATAAAAATAGAAAAAATTAAAGAACCAAAAAAAATTATTGATTTCAAATTATCTTATTTTGAGATGTTCTCACAATATATAAAAAACTATGAATATGTTGGAATATACGACATCGATACTATGTTTGGTGATATTAATCAAATGATAATTGAATTAACAAAAGATTATGATTTCATATCGGTTGGTGATGAAACTTATCATAATAGATTAAGTGGGCCTCTAATTATTATGAAAAATAAAGTAGAGTTGTTAAATTTAATAAAAACTGACAGATATTACGAAACACTTACTTTAGACGAGATATATGGTTACGGTGAGAAAGAATTATCAAAGTATGCTATGGAAAACTACAAAACTAAAATAATATATTCCACTAATATAGATACCAATAACGGAGGTAAAAACCTTTACGAGTCAGTATGGAATAATGGAAAAATTTTTATCGAAAATGAGGAAAGGTTGCTTTATCATTTTTACAGAAAAGACCACACAACTTTTAGAAAAATAGAAAATAAAATATACACTAAATTTGACAAAAAAATTGTAGATGATTTTTATTGGGTTGTACATTTTTCAGAAAATTATGAAAAAATGATACCAAGACTCATAGAATCAATTAAAAAATATTCCAATAGAAAGTGTATTTTATATTCTATAAATTATTTCCCTAAAATGGCAAATGATATGGAATATAATTCAGATCAATTCATTTTCAAAAAAATAGAGATACCTCAAGGTAAATTAGATGAAAGGGGAAGAGATTTTAATATATTGACATCTAAACCTTTAATATTAATGGACGCCATAGACTCTTTTCCAGAAAAGAAATTCGTTCATATCGATACAGACATTTATTTAACAACCAATGCAGATAATATTGTAAAATATTTTGATCAATTGGAAAATTATCCACTGGCAAACTCTCACGTTCACGATGTTATTTATATGAGTAACGTAGTACCTGATGAAGAATGGACAAGTACGTTACACGTCTTACTGAAAGAAGAGGAAATAGTAAAAGATCCAATTTTTCCAAGAAGAAAATGTAATGTAATCGTTTTTGATGAAAGAAGTAAATGGTTTTTCAAGGAACAAATGAATTTGTATCAAAAGTATATTGGTAGTTCAGTTCCAGGGATTCTTGGTATATTTGATGAGGATACTTTTAACTGTTTATTAGCAAAGTACGGACTAACAAAGTCTTTACCATTGGTTGATATTGAAGAAAGTTACGACTTAAAAATAGAAAAAATCCACGAATACAGTTACAATAAAATTACATCTTGGATATCTCCAAATTTAGAAGCTCCTAATTCACTTAATGATTTTCTTTTTTTTCACGGATTCAAGGATCCGTTGGATTATGAAAAGATCAAGAATGAATATGGAAATAAAGTTTTAGATTGTGAAGAACTTGTAGTTAAGTATAAGGATAATTTACTTCTGATAGAAAAAAATTCTTTTTTAAGTACTAAAAAAGATATTGGAATGGTGGATTTTGTGGTTAAAGATTTGAACAACAATATATTGTTTAATTTGGGAAATCAAAATTTATATCAATATTGGGTTTTTTATATTTCTAATTTTCATTTACCTAATGGTAAATATTTGTTAGAGTTATATAAAAAAGAAAATAACCATAAAATTTTCGGAGACATATTTGAGGTAAAATGATAGAAAATTTACATTTATGGATTGCTGACCGAGGTACCTACTTTGATAGAAATGTTAATATCATAAGTTGGAGTGACGATTATCACGTCTATTTAGGAAAATACAACTCAATCGGAAGAGATTGTAATTTTTTTCTTCATGCAAATCACAGAGTTGATTGGGTTACAACCAGTTCACAACTATGGGGTCCTGTTACCCCTGAAATAGCAGACATGCATATGAAAATGGGTCATCCAACTTGTAAGGGTAATATAAATGTAGAAAATGATGTTTGGATTGGTGCAAAATCGACAATAATGTCAGGTGTTAAAATCGGTAACGGTGCAATAGTTGGTTCATCATCAGTTGTTACAAAAGACGTTCCTCCATATGCGATAGTTGTCGGTAATCCCGCAAAAATTGTAAAATATAGATTTACGGAGGATCAGATAGGATCATTGTTAAAAATATCTTGGTGGGATTGGTCTGAGGATAAAATAAAAGAAATGGCGATGACTATGTGGTCAAATAATATTGAAAAATTTATAGAAGAAAACTTATGATAGATATTGAATATAACCAAGATGGGATCAAAATAACTACAGGAGAATTATCTAAAATCTTCCCACAAGAAATGTTGCCTTTGAAATTATCAATAAAAAAACATATTTCGGGAGAAACAATTTGGGGTACAGATTTATACGAATATATGTGGGCGTCTTTTCCTGATACTGAAATGAAAGATGTTGTAATCTATGATAAAAAGGGTAACATAATAAAAGAATATAAATGGAACGTTTTTGATCACGGAACTATTTTTTATAAAAGCTTGTGGTTGTATTGTAGAAATTTAATTAACGAAGGTAGATACCCAAAGGGGCTTGCAATAGGTACACATGATGGTGAATTTGGTGAATGGGTTCCTGTTGCTGAACATCATTTATCTGATATTTTGTTGGTTGAAGGAAGTAAAAATCAATTTGAAAAACTTACTAATAATTTTTCAGGTAGAAAGAACTTAAAGTTTTTATTTGAAATTATAACAACTAATGGAGAGGAAGTTGATTTTTTTGAGGGTGGAGAAGGATATACAAATTCAGTTGTTGAGCGTGTAATTAAAAGTTGGGAAAAAGAAGAAATTAACAATACAAAGAGAAGTTCAATTTCTCTAAATGAACTGATAGAAAAAAATGGATCAAACTATGATTGGTTTCACTTTGATGTTGAGGGGTTAGATGCTAAATTATTAATGTCTTTGAAAAAAGAAAATATACCAAATTTTATAATTTTTGAAGATTTCAATTTAACTGATAATGAAAGAGTGGATATTAATAAATGGATTTCAGATTACGGGTTCAAATCTCACTCTGAAGGTGGAATTTGTATGATAACCAAATAGGTTATTTTTTCTTATTTTCTTCTTTGTTTTTATAAATTTTCATCAATTTTAATGAATCTTTATAATTTTTTTCTAGTCTATCTATTTCTTCTAAAGAAGTTGTTGATTGGCAAGCCAAATTATATTGTTCTTCCGCTTCCTCAATGATTTTTTTTATCGTCTTCAAAAGTTTCATATACCATAAATATCATACAAGTTAGGGTTTATAATAAATTTAATAGATATATTATTTAATTGAAAAAAATAATAATCGGATTATTTATAGGTTAGAGTTAAATTGATGGCATATACCTGTATTACATTAAAAAGTCTTGTTTCTTGTTGTACTCCGACACAAATTGTCGGAAACATCTGTGCTGATTTCTATCCAGGGATGGCCAATGGTCAAATTTGGCGTGATGATAATAACGTTTGTTGGACTGTTGCAAACAATCAAGCGTCAACGATATTTGATTATTCACCAAACAACTTAATTCAATTTGCAGGAAATTGTTCAAGTTGTCTTTCTGCCTTTCCTAATGCGGGTTGTCCCGGTACAACACCAACGCCAACACCAACCCCTACTATAACACCAACTAACACACCTGTGTGTGTTCCGTGTTATGATTACACGATCCAATCTTTATCTGCGGGAATCACTTCTTGGTATGATTGTAATAATATATACCAACAAATATATCTCGATACTGGTGAGTATTATAATGCGTCTTGTGTTCAGCAAGGTACATTAGTAGGTCCATCAGTCACTGTTTTAGCCTTTTATTGTGGTCAATATGGGCCTTGTGCAACACCCACTCCAACCCCTACAGCAACAACCACGGCAACATTAACACCTACTCAAACTGAGACACCAACACAAACACCAACAAGTTCAAATGGTTTAAGAGTTGATCCATCGTCTTTGATTGCTTGTTCGGGAGGTGGAGTTTTAGTACCTACCTTTTCCTTCTCTCCTGGTGGGAGTACTTTATGTAACTGTAATAGTGTTAGTGGACCGAATTTCGGTAGTTTAGCTTTAGGTAGTTATTATGTTTCTGATGGAACTAATGTAAGATTATTCACTAAAAGTATCCCAGGAGCAACTCTTAATCAGGCGGGTTCTTGTGCTAGTTGTCCTGCACCAACACCCTCTCCAACACCAACTGAAACTAGTACACCGACAATAACTCCAACACAAACCCCAACTAATACTCCGACCTTAACTAAAACACCATCACAAACACCAACAAGTACACCTTCAACAACTCCAACTCAAACTGTTACACCATCCCCAACAAGAACGCCAACTCTTACTCCTTCAGAGACGCCGACTCTTACACCAACCCAAACCGCAACTCCTTCTGATACACCAACTCAAACACCAACGTCAACTGTTACAAATACACCTACTGAAACTCCAACTACTACGCCTACAAATACTCCAAGTGAAACACCTACAACTACCCCAACAACAACCTCTACTAACACACCAACTCAAACACCAACTGTAACACCAACAAATACGGTTACTCCGACGCAAACTGAAACGCCAACAAACACACCAACAACAACCACTACCCCTACTACAACACCGACCGTAACTCCTACTACAACGCCAACAAATACGGTTACTCCAACACAAACTGAAACACCAACAAATACTGCGACAAGTACAAATACACCTACTGTGACACCTACAGGTACTCCAGCAACTACACCAACACAAACACCTACTCAAACTCCAACTTCGGGATATGTTGTTCAATTTCAAGATTGTTCCAATATAACAAATGTGTTTAGGTTTAATGATCCTTCGATATCATTTATTACAGGTTCCACATATTATATCACAGGTAGTACAAGTTTTTCAGGTTGTGCAACTTGTATTGTTTTTTCAGGTGTGGGTCCACAATATGATGGTACAGGTGTAACATTCACAGGTCCTTTACCGGGTGGATGTGGAAATGGTTTGTGTCCAAGTGTAAGTTTAAGAAATGCCTTATTATTAAATTGTTCTGACAGTTCAGTATTTTATGCCTTGGTTAATGAGGATACTGCATTTCCAGGTGGGGTTTATAGTTACTTGGGAGGTTGTTATGAATTTGTTGAGTTTTCAGGACCGGGTGGACCTAATTTGGGAGATCCTGATTTTGGAAGTTGCGTTGCTTGCTTGGCAAACCCAACACCAACTCCGGCACCAACTTTTGTTCCAACGCCAACACCTTCACCAACGCCAGGAACTTGTACATTCTCAGCATTTTGTTTGAATACAACGTTTACTACACTTTCAGGATATAGTGGAAATTATACACAATATTCAACTTATAATGGAAGATATGTTTATTCGGGTGACGGTATTTCAAATGGGTTCATTTATTATTATACCTCAGTTACTGAAAGTTATTGGTGTCTTTCAAGTACTTTAGGTGGTACTTGTTTGTTAAAAGGTGCATCTCCTTGTTATTCAAGTTGTCCTGACCTTTCTAATAATATTTTTACATCAGGACCTTGTCCGACACCAACACCAAGTCCTCTAAATTGTAATACGTTAGATTTTGAAGCCTATTTCAATTGTGAGTACGTCCCACCTGTGACGCCAACACCAAGTATAGATTGCGCGGTTGTGGATTTCACCTTCTCAACAGACGGAGTTACACCTACTCCTACACCATCACCTAATTGTGTTGTTGGAGTTGATTTTTATATGAGTGGATATACACCAAATAATACTCCAGGTGTGACTTTAACCCCAAGTATAACTCCTACCAAAACTGTTCCTGTGGGAGGTCAAGTTACATTCCAAATCTTTGATAGTCCATTTACTTGTACATCAATAAAAGTATTGGTTAATAACATAACGGGTGAAGAATATTATGTATCGGATGATTTGAGTTTCGAAGGAGTACCTATTGCAATTGGAATTACAATGTTAGCAAATATAAATGGTAATTACGTTTGTGTGACTTATGATAGAAATCAATCTAATTTGTCGGTGAATGCTATTGTTCAGGGTATTGAAAACATTTACGGTTCACCAGGATCTTGTGTTCCTCTACCACCGGCATCTCCAACACCTACAGCAACTCAAACACCAACCGCATCGCCAAACCCAACTGAAACTCCGACAAGAACTCCAACTAATACCCCAACAAATACACCAACACCATCCAATACCGCTACGCCAGGATTAACTCCAACAAGAACTCCAAGTGCCACACCAACTCTTACACCAAGTAATACACCAACAAGAACTGTTACACCAACAACAACTCCAACACCAACTTCAACTCCTAATTGGATTTATGTGTTCGAAAGTTGTTCTGATATTGTTGGTAATGGTCTTAAGTCAAGAGTTAATCAAACACAACTTCCTTCAGGGGTATCAATTATCGGATCAAGTTTCACATTCAATGGAAACTGTTGGTTCTACGTTGGACAGTTTGGACCTAATTATATTGCACCAAGTGGATACAACACAACAAGTTTCAACGGAAATTATTTTGCAACTATTGGATCAACAATCTACCCAAGTTGTGAAATTTGTCAAGGATCAGTTCCAACAACAGGTTGTGTAGTGTGGTCTTTTGGAAGTACGACAACAGGACTTCCTGATTCTTGTGGTACTTATTTTAGAGAAAGTACTGAGATTATTGTAAATCTTCTTGATAGTACCACATTGTTACCTAAAGTTGCCAACTCACTTGTTGAGGTTGTATTTGAAATGAATACAATAGATTGCAATCAAAGTTTCAACTATGATTTAAGTGTAATAATTAACGTAGGACAATCTCAAGGTACTATGTCGTTCGTGTCAAGTGATTTGGTGCAATGTTTAAGTTTCGGTTCTTGTGGAGGACAAACAACGACGGTTTCATCCATAAAATCAATTCTTCCAACTAACATAACAACTTGCTAATGGCGGTACAAGTTAACATATCATCTATTACAGGAACATCACCCTATGACATTTATATATGTCAACCATTAGGGACCAACTGTTTCTATATAACAACAATTTCATCAACTTCTTATGTTTTTGATATACCAGCACCATATGATACATCGACTTCATATATGTTAAAAATTGTTGATAATAATGGTTGTGTGATATCAGGAGTTACAAATGTATTATGAGTGAATTAATTACGATATTATCCGTTACTGCAAATACACCTGTTGACATATATTATTCTGCAACTACAGGATCTACATTGGTTATTTCAGGACAATCATCGTTCCCATATTCTTTCACGGTACCAACACCAGTAGACGAGACGGATTATTCCATTGAGATAATTGATTCTCAAAGTTGTGTTGTAGACTATGTTATTTTGGTTACCCCAACTCCAACCTCTACTACAACACCGACAAATACACCGACACTAAGTAACACACCAACAAGTTCTGTAACGCCATCCTTAACGCCAACAAACACGCCAACAAACACCACCACACCAACAAACACGCCAACAAACACACCTACTCTTACACCAACACCAACTATAACGGCATTTAACACAAGTGGGTACGGTACTTTTTCAAGTAGTCTCAATGCTTGTGGAGCGTCCATAACAACATTACAATATTTTACCTATATCTCAGCAGCAACTACAATTCCTGTTTTAGGTGCTATTGTATACACAGTAAACGTAAATGGTGTTCTTTATACGCCATTTAATGGAGGAGGTCAGTGGATTAAATCACAATGGACTGGAGGAGATTATTCAATTCAAGTTGACTCAGGGGGTCAGATAATTGACTTTAATTTATGTTAATAAAATAATTATAAAATATAATGGCAAATTATTCACTTTGTGTTACGGCAGTTGCAGGGGCAAGTCCAAGGTTTTTGATACAAGCCTTTAGTGGTACGCCTTCTCAACCTATAACAGTAAGTGGAATTTATTGTGAAGGGTATTCAGATTCTGGTTGTGCGACGAACTTGGGTAATATGAGTTATGTTAGTCCTGGTATTTCCTTTTTCCCAAACCCTAGTTTTCCAACAACTTTATTTCCAACAAGTTCACCATCACCTATTACTTGGACAAATGTAAATTATATTAGAATAATTAACATTGTAATTAATGGTGTGACGTATGGTCTTGATGGCACTTACACTATAGGATCTGACACTGTTGATTTGAATTTAGCCTATTGTCAACCAAGTGGATCTTTTCCTTGTATTTCTATTTCACCAACACCCACACCCACACCTTCAATAACACCAACTAATACTCCGACCAATACACCAACATCAACTATGACACCTACACCTTCAACCACACCTATCATTTGTGGTAGTGGTGTTACAACAGGAACACATTATTATACTGATTGTTGTGGTGATTTCTTTACAGGATCTGCTGTAGGAACAGTAGTTTCTTTTGATTATACCAAACCATTTGCGGGTATTAATAAGTTACAGGTTGCGGCGTCAGTTTCTTGTGCAACACCTACACCTACTCCGACAAATACTATGACAAGTACGCCTACTTTAACTCCTACCAATACAAGTACGCCAACTTCAACACCTCCACCTACTCCATCAGTAACTCCATCAAATACACCTTCACCAGTTTATAAATTACAAAATAATTGTGATGTGTTTACGGTATTTCCACTCGGAGCCACTTGTGTTACAATTGCACAACCAACAACATCAACAAGTACTGATGGTATATTAAGTTTGAATATTACAGGAGGAACCACACCTTATACTGTATTCTGGTATAAGGGAAGTGAATTTATTGGAAATGGAAAAACCCTGTTTAATAAAAATCAGGGAAGTTATAAGGCGGTTGTCACTGATTTTTATCAAGATTTTACAGCAACTACTTTCTGTACTCTAATTCCACCAACACCAAGCCCAACACCAACAAATACCGCAACACCAACACCTACGCCAACCCCTAGCTGGCCTGATTTGTGTTTGTATATAATTTCTTCACAACAGGTATTCACACCAATTCAGTTTGTTCCGACACCTAACGTAAATGGAAAGCCTACTTGGACTTCAGGAACTTACGTAATAAGTTGGGACTCTAACTTGAATAGATGGCAAATAAGTAATTTGTCAGTTCTTGGAGGACAACTCGTTTCAACGGATACATCTAACGTTCCTTTAGCATCGTGGACAGTTGCTGGTATTCAAGGATCAGTACAACCTAACATAATAATGCAAGAAGGTACTTGTTCTTCTACACTACCATTTAACATACAAATACAAAAACAAGACAATAGTTGTTCTGGTCAAACATTTAACACAGGATCAATAACGATAACTGCAAATGGAGGAACACCACCATATCAATATTCTATTAATGGTGGAGGATCATTCCAATTAAGTAATATATTCACAGGATTAGCGGCTGGAACTTACCAAGTAGTTTCTAAAGATTTCAATGGTGTTACTTTGAATAATTCAGTTGTGATTTCTAATTCACAATCGATTACTACATACACTATAAGTGTTCAGAATACACAAACAACCGTGATTACGCCACAAAATACTAGAAGTTATTGGAAAGTTAACGTGACTCCTGCAATACCTATAGGAACTACAATTAATTTCAATTTGAACATCGACAGTTATCAATATATTAACGGACCTGGACAAGGAACTATAAGTTCAATTAATGTTGTTAGTAAGAACTTAATTAGTCAACCTGTTACCTCTCAAAGTACAAGTACTCCTGTGGTTACAACAAGACCTAATTGTTCACCTTACCAGTTAACTTCAACTACAATTAATCAAAATTATAGTTTGTCTATGACTGCGGGTGATGTTATTAGTGGTACATCAACTTCAGCACTTTATATTAGTACACCTGTAGTGGATTCATCTAACGGATGTGCAACTACACTTGAACAAGATATTAATGTTTTTGTTGACCAACCAATAACTCAAGGTTGTACGTGTTGTAATGTTGTTGCTGACTCACAATCACTTGGAGGAGTAACGGATCATATCTTACAAGCTACTCAAGCCGAACAAACACCATCATATTTTAGTGTGGTATTAGGGTTTGGAAATTCAGAGGGTTCGGCATGTAATGATTTTACTTATGGAATCACAAGATTCTGTAATTGTCCAATCATTTCTACAGGTTGTTTTGTTTATTCAGGAAGTCCAATCAATCCTCAGGTTGTTCTTGGTCAAACTTTCCTCACAGATTCAACAACTCAAGTTTGGGAACTTAATCCATCAACAGGACAAATTATAGGTCCACTTTTATCACCTGGAGGATTACCAATATTTTGTTGATAATTTAATATAGAATATTTATTACTAATGGCATATATAATCAAAAATACTTCGGGACTTGTTAACACCAGACTTACAGATGTAGGAAGAAGAAAGCTATCACAGGGTAGTTTTAATATAACTTACTTTCAGGTAGGAGATAGTGAAGTTAATTACAATGCAGTTCCAAATTACAATCAGACAAATAATAATATTTTGATGCCTGCATTTAATTCCCAAAACAACACGGGAACGCCACAATCAAACAAACAAAATGTAAAGTACCCTTACTATTTGGCTGGCGGGACAGGAAACACTTATGGTATTCCATATCCTGATCCTAAAGTTGATGAAGTATACAATAGTGCCGGTGAGAAAGGATTTTTTGTTACAGGTGGAACCAAGGGTTCTTGGACAGCACAAACATCTTCAGCCTATACCATCACATCTAATTATTGGATTGATATGTCAACTCTGACAGGACAAACTGTTGTTGATATTGAATTAGATCCTTCAACTTGTTCTCCTTCATCAGGTACTCCAAGCATCGGAGATTTTATTACTTTGATTATAGGTGTAAATGGAGGTTGTGGTGATTTCGGGACATATCCTATTTTTACATACAAGATCCAAAATTTGAGTCCAGCAACAGGAACATCTGCAACTACGGTATGGTCCTTGACTTTAGATAGAGCGGTACCAAATTATACAGGAATGTTAAGTGGTGGTGAGTATGCTAGAGTTTTAATTTATCCTTCAGGAATGACTGTACTTTATGATTTTGTAACACCTGAACCGTACTGGCAAACAGACACATTGAATTTCGAGTCTCCCTGTGATGTATCAAATAGAGAAAATACTTTAATTTGGAATATGAATATTCCTTGGTCTGAAAGTCCTGCTGGATTAAGAAGTAATATCTACGAAGACTATACACAATTTGGGTCAGTAACTTATATAGGAACTAAAGAGTATCTTGGATATCAAGAAAATTCAGGTCAGACATTTTATGTTAATTCCACATTGTCTGCAGAAACTACGAACACCTTTTATTATAACTCATTTGATGAAAAAATTAATGTTCAACCAAAAGACCAAAAAACAATTGCGATAATACATTATACAAATCAAGACATAGATAATGTTTATGGTGAAAAGTTCTCAACACAACCTTTTGATCCTCAAAACCCAACAGATAATATCGGATTAGCTAGAAATCTCAAAGTTACGATGCCGACATTGATGTGGCATAAGTCATCAGGGAATACAATAGGGGAGACTTTTTATATCGATCCTCCAGGATATAACTTGTGTAATGTATGTTATATGTACTCAAAACCGAATCCTGATATGAATGAACCAGGATTAAGGTATTTTCATCTTTGGGATACAAACGTGGACGCAAACGGTAATTTGAATAGAATCGGAAAGGTATTTCCTGATCAAGAAATAATTGTGATTGATGATGAAGAAGTAGTTGCATCAATGTCTTATAAGGCAAATAGAAATTGGACATTACCTGCCCCACAACTATCTTTATTAACGCCAAATATTTGTTTTTCAAACAATACCTCAGGTAATGGATTATTGAATAATTCAAATGAAAATCTTTGGGTTACTTACTTGTTAGAGTCATCAGGGTTTACAAACTCTCTACATTGCAATTACTATTCTGTAATTCAGGGACCTGGTACAGGATGTGGTGATACTTCACAGGATGTTGCAATTAGATTTGGACCTGAATTCCCATTCCTTTCTGAAGGTGCTTTGACAGGGTACTCCGCAAATAGAATAAAGCTATTAGTTCAAAAGATATCAGGAGATACAAGACCTTCTCCTACAGGATGGTATGAATTAGACGTTACCGATCAAATATCTGCAACACTTGTAAACAACTACTTAACTATGTCAGGATTGACAGGCACAACTTTCCAAGTTACTTTGGATGACTATCAAACACTTACTGCAGGAACCACATATAATTTGGCGGACTACATTGACCTACCAGAAAATGGTGAAACAGATGTATTGAATTTTGGTGATGAATATTATTTCTATGGAAATTTTTCAACGGATATTTCTGCAACAATATATGAAATGAGATATCAGATCAACTTAAATAACAATCAATTTACTAATACATCAAATCCTACTTGGACTTCAGGTACTACATCATATCTTACAGAAATTGGACTTTACGATGAAGAAAAAGACCTTATTGTTATATCTAAACTACAATCCCCACAAAAAAGACAGGGCATACAACAATTTGTAGTTAAATTAGATTTCTAAATATGAGGAAAAATATTTCAAAAGATTCGCCTAAGGTTTTAGGTCTGGATATTTCTACAAAAACTATAGGATGGGCCTTATTCGACATTGAGACGAAAAACTTATTAGAATTAACACACATATCTCCGAAACCCAAACCAACAACTGAAAATAAAATTGAAGAATTATTATTAAAAAGTAGTGTGGTTAAAGAAAAGTTACTAAATTACGTGGGATTAGGAATTACACAAGTCATTATCGAGGAACCTCTTTTGAACTCTAACAACGTCTATACCGTCGGAACTCTAATGAGGTATAATACATTAGTTTGTAAAGAAGTTTATGATGTTTTAGGTATAGTTCCTGAGTTTATTTCTACATATAACTCAAGAAAATATGCTTTTCCACATTTAGTTCAAAAGAACAATAAGGGTAAATTTGTTTTATTTGGTGGTTTTGAAAAAGATATAGATAAAAAAGTTATAATATGGGAATTAGTTGCAAAAAGAGAACCCCAAGTAACTTGGCAATATACCAAAAATAACACATTAAAAAAAGAAAATTATGACCAAACTGATGCTTACGCCGCAGTTTTAGGTTATATGAAAATGAAAGAAATTTGGTGATTTTGTAATAATACCATATCTTTGTGGTATGAAAATGTCAAAAGACAAAGAATCCTTAGATATACGAAGGGTGCTCAAAAAATATAATTCTGTCAAACTACTTTCAAGAGATTACATTGATGGGGACATAACCATTCAATCAATTAGGTTCTATGGTCCGACTGCCGAAATAGATATTCAATTCAAAGGGAAAATATATGCGAGAAGAAGTCGTAACTCCGAATGGTTTGATGCGAGTATTCTTCCCACCTCATCAAAAGTTAGGGTTTATAGATTAATACGTGTAAAAGTTTTTCCATTTCTGAAAACTCACCTATCTTACTTTGGTGTCAATATTAATTACATAGAACAAATCAAAAAAATTAAATGGGTTTGAAAAAAGATTTGACTGAAGAAGTTGAGGTTTTGGTTGATCTTCTCAGAGATTTTTTAGGTAATGAGAAACAACATTATGAATCAAAAGGTCAAATTTCATTTGATTGTCCAGTTTGTGCTCAAGAGAAAGGAATCGAAAAAGGTGATGGAAAGGGAAATTTAGAAATTAATTATTTCAGACACGTTTACAAATGTTGGTCCTGCGGAGAAACTCACGGCACTCAAGGACCCTTAGGAAAATTGTTCGACAATTTCGCAACTAAGAAACAAAAGAAATTATATAATTTAGTCAAACCCGAAGAACAAAAAGCCCAAGAAAAAAAGAAAATAAAGTTAAGATTTCCTGAAGGATATATGACTTTCAGTGATTCTAACCCAAGATTTATACCACACATTGAAGCGCTACGATATCTTAAATCGAGAGGAATAACTGATGAAATAATAGAAAAGTTCAAAATAGGATACACCGTGACTGGTGACTTTGCTTACAGAATTATTGTTCCATCATTCAATAGCGAGGGTGTATTAAATTATTTTGTGGCCCGTGCGTGGGTTAATAAGAAAATGAAATATAAAAATCCTCCTGTACCAAAAGATGAAATAATCTTTAATGAATCCTTAATTGATTGGGAAAAAGACATTTATCTTGTTGAAGGTGCTTTTGATAGTTTTTTCTTGGATAATGCGGTTTGTATGTTGGGTAAAAAGATATCCCCACTATTATTTGAAACAATATACAATAAGGCTAAAGGTAATGTTGTAATATGTACAGATGGTGACGCTTGGGATGATGGGCTCAGAATATATCACGAACTTAACGGTGGGACGTTATATAATAAAATTAAGATAGTAAAACTACCAAAAGATAAGGATGTTTGTGATTTAAGGGGAGAAATAAAAGATTATTTTTTTGAAATCAAATAATTTACGTATCTTAGCGTAAATCATTACAAATGAATAATACTATTACATTTACCCCCGAGCTATTCCAAAAACTCAGAACAAGTTATCAATCAGCGGCTCAAAACGGTGTTGAGGTTTTCAAATTTGAAGGTCACGACTTATTGACCGAATATGCAAAATACCTTATACAATACCTAACACCAAAATTTCAAAAATAGAACAACTATGGATTTACAGAAAATTTCCAAAGAAATACGTGAGATCATATCTAAGAGACAAGAAGAGTTGGGACTTACTTTCAAAGAGGAAGACCACATATATACTATGAATGGAAGGAATGATTATCCTTCAGTTTCCAAAGTATTGAAACTTTTTTACAAACAATTTCCAACTGAAGAGGCTGCATATAATAAAGCTGGTGGTGATCCTGAAAAACAACAACAACTCATCGACGAGTGGGCAGCCGCAGGTACCTACTCAACAAATGTAGGTAGTAGGGTGCACTACGTTTTAGAGAAAAAAGTGATAGAAATGCACGGATCCTATAAAGATGTGAGACAACCAATCTTTGAATGTGATTTGGAACAGTTGATGAAAAGTGATAGTATGATATCTGCCGGAGAAAAGTATTTGGATTTGATGAAACAAAGAGGAGCGGTTCTATTGGATACTGAAATGGTTCTTGGTGATCCTGAGTTAGGATATACCGGACAACCTGATAAAGTTTGGTTAATCGAAAATAAATACAAAACAGGTTATGGATTGGTTATAACTGATTGGAAAACTAATAAACCAAAGAATTTCCAAGAAAATAGTTTCACCAAAAGAATGTACACACCATTTGATAATTGTCCCGACACCGCATTAGGGCATTACTATGTTCAATTACCGTTGTATGGTAAGTTGTTATTGAAGATGCTTCAGGGTTCAAAATATTCTAACCTAAAACTTTATGGTTGTGTCATATCTCATCTTCGTGAGGACACTCAGTTTGAGGAATTCAAAGTACCGAGAGAAGTTATATCCACAGTTTTGGAGATGGATGTCACAAAATATTTGAAAAACAAATAATAATTTATTATACTTTAGGATAAAACAATTTATATGGATATAGGAACACCAAAAATTAGCTTAAAAGATTGTGAAACACTCAAATGTGAAAAGTGTGAAAGCATCTACTTCAGAGAAGTAATATACCTTAAAAAGGTATCAAGATTTATGATACCAAACGCTACTGAAGATCAGACAGTACCATTTCCAATCTATAAATGTGATAATTGTGGGCATGTGAATCAAGGATTTAATCCTTTTGAGGAAGAAGCAAAACAAGTCATCAACGAATAATAATTTATGATTAATAGAATAGTCCATTTTTCAGATCTACATATCAGGCTTTTTAAGGATCACGATCTTTATCGTAAAGTAATGGAAACTGCTTTGAAAGAGTGGAAAAGTATTTCACCTGATAGGATAGTTTTTACAGGTGATTTGGTTCATTCCAAAAATCAAATGACACCAGAACTAGTGGACTTTGTTGCTTGGGTTCTTTCAGAATGTGCGTCAATAACAAAAACAATTTTAATAATTGGGAACCACGATTTCTTGGAAAACAATAACCAAAGAATGGATGCTCTTACACCAATTATAGATTCATTGAACAATGAAAATATAGTTTATTATAAAAATAGGGGTGTCTATGAGGATGAGAATGTTAATTGGTGTGTGTTTTCATTGATGGAACATAATATTCCTCCTGATGTTAAACCCTCAAATGGGTCTAAAAATATTGGACTATTCCACGGACCAGTCCAAGGACTTTATACTGATATAGGTTATAAATTTGAAGATGGTTTTGATACCAGTAAATTCAAAGGTTGTGATTTAGTTCTTTGTGGAGATATTCATAAACGACAAGTATTTGATATACCAGGTAATAAAAAGGCGTATATGATCGGATCCACAATTCAACAGAACTTTGGGGAAACGATCAGAAAACACGGATATGGTGTTTATGATATAGAAAAAAATCAATATGATTTTGTGGATTTACCAAACCCTAAACCGTTCTTATCCTTCTACATAAACTCTATCGACTGTTTGGTGGATGGAAGTGAAAAGTTGGTTAATTATTGATATGGAAGTAAAACTTAATCTATCCAATACTGAACATAAAGATCTATTATCTTATTGTAATCTTAATGATCTTCTAATAAGTGAAGTTGTAAAAAAATCCTTCACCACGGGATTTAACATTGAGAGGTATGGTTTATTAGGTGGTAAAGAGAGTACCGTTGAAATAATTAAAGAAGTTGAAATTATCAAGGAAGTACCTGTTGAAGTAATTAAAGAAGTAGAGGTTATAAAAGAAGTTCCCGTTGAAATCATTAGAGAAATACCTGTTGAAATTATTAAGGAAGTTCCTGCAGAACCTACTGAAGTCAGAGTGATAGAATATGTTGATAGAGAGGTGATTAAGGAGGTTCCTGTGGAAAAAATTGTCGAAAAAATAGTAAATATTTACGACAATTCTCAGATAGACGAACTGTTGTTAAAAATCCAAAAATTAGAATCTGAGAAAGAAATACTTTCAACTAAAATATCTGAAACGGAAAATATCTCCCACAATGAAAAAAATGAATTGATATTGAAAATTAAAGAGATGGAATCAAGAGAACCTCAAGTAGTTGAAATTGTTAGAGAAGTTCCTGTGAAAATTGAAGATCCCAAAATGAAACTTTTGGAAGACACACTACACTCTTTAAGATCAGATATATTGAATAAAGACAAAAGAATTAAAGAATTAGAAAATAAATTTACAGAAATACAAAATAATAGAGTAAATTTGGGGGCAACCTTTTTACGAGGTTCAAATTTAGATGATACTCTATATAAATAAAAAAAATAATATATGACACAGTTAATTTTATGGGTATTGTTATCTTATGGAATGAGTAACATATTAGTTTATGGTAGTATTTTTAATGGGCCAAGAAATCAAATAAATAAATGGGCATCAAACGAGTTTACTCCATTTCACGGTTTTTGGGTTTTCCTATCCGATATGTTGAAATGTATGATGTGTGCTCCAACTTGGGTTGGATTCTTCTTTGGTATTTTTCTATATTCACCAGTAAATCAGATTTTGGGTGTAACTCCTTGGGCATCTTGGTTTTTTGATGGTATGTTGGCATCAGGAGGAACTTGGGCAATTAACTCAATAATTGAGTGGTTTGAAGAAAATAGACCAAATAAACATTAATTAAAATAAATCAAATGGCAAAATCAAAAAAAAGAGGTGGTCAAAAGGCGCACAACAAAAGAATAAGTTCAAGAAATGATTCGGTTAAAGCAAGAGAATCTGCGATTCAAAAACTCTTTAATGAATCTATTAAAGCTCAAATAGAAGAGATGAAAAAGAAAGCTGAATCAGAATCAGGAAATACTATTAACGTAGAAATATAATGAAATGGGATTTATTCAATCCTCAACCAGAATTTAATTACAACACGATGTCTACAAAACTTGATATATCAACGTTAGAGAATCCTTATGTGCAAATTATTTGGGAAGATACTCCTGAAAATTTCACACAGGAAAGAATCAAATCGGTTAAGCAATATTTTACAAAAAAGTATAAAAGTACTAATGTAAATGTTATAACTAAGGTTAAGTCAAGTGAAGATACTCAACAAACTATTGATGTTTCTGTAAACATTATGGACAAAAACTATCAAAAAGAGATGATTAAATCTTTTTTAGAAAGTAAGGGTCTTGAACAGAACTTAGATAAAATTATGAACATTGATCTTTCAGTTGAGAATAAAATCTTGACTGAAGATTCTGACATTTCGCCATTCAAAAGGTGGTATATTAAAAAAATTGAATTTAGTAACTTTCTTTCTTATGGTGAGAATCAAGTAATTGATTTCGAGAAGTGTAATGGTATTACCGTAATTGAATCCGATCCGCCAAATTTTGGTGGTAAAACCGTTCTTTCAGTAGACCTTTTAATGTTTTTATTTTTTAATACAACGACCAAAACATCAAAGGCTGAAGAAATATTCAATAGATTCACAGACAAGAACAAGGTTTCTGTTACTGGAGAAGTATTGATTGACGGTGAGGAATATTTGATCTCAAGACAAATTGAAAGAAAAAAATCTAAAAGTGGTGATTGGACAATAAAGACAGAGTTAGATTTTTTCAAGAAACTTTCTGATGGTCAATTATTAAACTTTACAGGGGAGCAAAGGAGAGAGACTGAAGAGTTCATTAAAAAATCTATAGGAACTATGGACGATTTCTTAATGACCATTCTTACAACAGCAACTAACCTTGAAGAACTACTTGAATCAAAACCAACAGCTAGAGGACAAGTATTATCAAGGTTTTTGGGGTTAGAGTTCCTTAAAAGAAAAGAAGAAGCTTGTAAGGAAATCTATTCGGAATTTTCTAAAAGTATGTTATCAAATCTATACAATACTGAGAATTTGAGACAAGAAATTTCTGAATTCACTGAGGCGATAGAAAAACTAAATAAAGAAATTACTGAAGCCAACAAGGGATCAGAAGATGTGGATGACAGACTTAAAAAGGGTCAAGATTATAAAGATAACTTAATATCTCAGAAGTATTCTGATTTAGATAAAGAATTGGTAATACTTAATCCAACTATACTTCAGAATGATATTCAGGAATTGGAAGAAAAAGTTAAGAAAATCATTTTAGAGATAAAACAAATTAATGTTAAAGAACCTAAGGAGTTTTATCACGAGGACAAACACGATGAGATTAAGGAATCAATGAAAAAAGTTAATGGTGATTTGATTCTTGCTCAAAACAAAATAGAAGACATTGAAGAACTCATTAAGAAGTTCGGTGACGGGATTCAATGTGAACATTGTGGTATTAAGTTGATGGAAGCATCATTGACCAAAAAGAAAATTGATGAATTGGGTGATTGGGAAAAAAAGGTTGACAAGTTATCTAAACAATGGAAAGATTTCGATTCCAAAGAAAAGTCCTATACTCAACTTAAAAAAGAATTTGATGAGTATGAAAAAAATAAGTTGATAAAAGAAAAATTTGAAGCAACTTTAGAGTCTAATGAAGTTAGGCTCAGTCAGTTGAAAGATAAAAAGAAAAGATATGAGGAGGTTCAAGAAAAAATTAAGAAAAATAATGAAATCGAATCTCAACTGATTAAGGCAAACCTTAGAATAGATCAACTTATTACAGAAAAAAGAGGTTACGAGAGAATAGTCACATCAAACCAAATTAACATCACGAATCATCAAGAAAGGATTAGTAGAAATCACGAATTCATTGCTAAAATTTCTGAGGAATTTGAGAAAGAAAAAATCTATAAAATTTATTTGGACATTTTTGGTAAAAATGGGATTTCTAAGATCATTATGAAAACAATGATGCCTGTAATCAATATGGAATTACAGAGATTGTTAATGGATTCTTGTTATTTCAATTTAGAAATTAGGATTTCAGAAAAAAATGAAGTTGAATTTGTGATGATTGATAACTCAACAGGAATCGAAAAACTTATGGTATCTGGTTCAGGGTACGAAAGAACAATTGCTGCAATGGCTTTGAGGGCGGTATTAAGTAAAGTTTGTTCATTACCGAAACCAAATATTATCGTATGGGATGAAGTTTTTGGTAAAATTTCTAATGAAAATTTGGAACTCGTTGGAGAATTTTTCAATAAAATGAGAGATTATTTTGAAAAGATTTTTGTAATTTCTCACAACCCACTTATTAACAATTGGGCGAATAATACGATTAGAATAACAAAAACAGAAAATATTTCTAAAGTTTCACAATAAAGTTGTATATTTGCTTCATGCAAATATTTTTACCATACTCAGATATGAGAAAATCCTTACAATCTCTAGATAATAAAAGATTAGGAAAACAACGAGTTGAAACATATCAGATCATTTCCGCAATAACTCAGAGACCTAAGTTAGATGGTACACCTTACAAGGGTTGGTTAAATCACCCTTGTACTATAATGTGGAAAAAAAATGTACCCGCACTCAAGTTATATTTGAATTTATCTATTGAAGAATGGATTGATAGGGGATTCAAAAATACTATGGAATTTGAGACAATATCTAAAGAGGAAATTAAGTTACCCGAGTGGTTTGGTAATGAAAGATTTCATTCTTCTCATAGGGCTAACTTATTGAAAAAAGAACCTGACTTTTATTCCAAGTACGGATGGTCAGAAAATCCTTCAGATCCTTACGTATGGATTGATAAAGAGGGTAAATGGTATGAACAACACTCAGGAAAAAGTGGTAGAGTATATTTGTAAAATCAAATCAAAAAAAAATGAAGAATTATCTTTTAGTAGTTTTAGGTAAATTTAAGTCATCTGAACTTTGTAGGGAATTAGCAATTTCTATAACACCAATAGTGGACTCACCTCATCTTAAATTTAATCATATGGAAGGTTCTCTAATTTTCCATTTTGCATCTGACGTTGATCAACCTGACCTTTCAGAATACATTAATTCAATATTTTACGACATTTCAGATGCTATCATTTTGACAGAACTTAATGACAAAGTGTCAGTATTTTTACCTGAAGAAATAAAAAACCATCTTTTTGATTTAGAATCAGATAACGGTGATATTGAAATGAAAATCAATATTAATAAGGAGATGATTGATGATGAAGAAGAGAATGACAGTTTTGTGGCATTACTTTTGAGTGAATTAAAAAGCAGGGTTCCAAAACCATCTTTGGATTATATTTTGGATAAAATCAAAGCAAAAGGATACGGATCACTATCACAATTTGAAAAAGACACACTTGACGAATACTCTAAATAAAAAATATGAAAGAAAAGAATCAAATCACCCCAATTAATCAAGAAGAAATTTCTGTTTATCTCAAAGACATTAGGAAAATTAAAGTAATGACCCCTGAAAGGGAGAAAGAGCTGGCTAAAAGGATGCTTTCTAATGATATCTCTAAGTATGAAAAAGAACAGATAAAAAAAGAGTTACTTGAAGGTAATCTTCGTTTTGTTATTACAGTTTCAAAACAATATCAAAACCAAGGTTTAGACCTTTCTGATCTAATTGCGGAAGGAAATTATGGATTATTGAAAGCTATTGAAAATTTTGATTGGTCTAAGAATCTCAGGTTTATTTCATATGCTGTATGGTGGATTAGACAATCAATTCTACAATCATTGAATGAAAATTCTAGAACCATACGTTTTCCTGTAAATGTTGTTCAGGATCTTCATAAGGCGAAAAAAGAGCAAGAAGTTACTGGTGAAGATCTTGAAGATAAGTTTGCAAATCTACCATACACAGTAAATCTTGATAGTCCACTTAATGAGGAAGGTGATACTCTCATTGATGTTATAAATAATCCTAACACAGAAAATCCTGATTCAGGACTCTCAACAGAAAAGGATCTTAAAGATAAACTCATATCTATGCTGGATATTTTAGATGATAGAGAGAAAATTATTATAGAAGATTACTTCGGACTCACAGGTAATACTCGAACATTAGAAGATATAGGAAACGATTTTGACCTTACTAAAGAAAGAGTTCGTCAGATTAAAGAAAAGGCTCTTAGGAAGCTTAGGAATGAGTCTGGTTCCCTTTTTGATTATTTATAGCTATTTTTGGATATTTATTATACAAAAACAAATTATTATGAAAAATTTATTTTTAACATTTGTTTTGACACTCGGAATGTTAGTGTCAAAATCTCAAGTAATTTCAGTTCAAGGTGGAAACGTAACCTATAAAGGAAAAAACTACGGTTTTTCTCAATTAGAAGTTAGTGGAAGCATTACAAAAGACATTTCAGCTGTAGGTAGTTACTCTAAAGTCCTTGCGGGATATGATGTTTCTACTGTCGGAATCAGACATTCTTTATGGAAAGATAAGTTAGGTGTTCAATTGAACGGGGCTTACATTCAAAACCATACTTTCCAACCGATGTTTGGATTTGATCTTAAAATTTCTCCTCAGGTTAGATTTGCATTTAGTAGCTCTTTTAACGATAAACTAAGATTTGTAGGTCTTAAAGTACCGGTATACAAGTTTCATAAGGACTAGTTAATAAAAGTTTTTTAATATGAAAAAGTTTATCAAAGAAAACTTCACAGTAATTGTACTTGTAATAGCATTATTATCCTTTTTCAAAGGATGTAGTGATTCAAGAGAACTTACTAAAATAAAAAAAGAAATAACATCAATTAAGGATTCTACATTCACTAAAAATGAATTATTGATAGAAATGAAGATCTCTGGATTGGAAGCTGAAAAAAGAATGATACAAGCAACCGACAGAAAATTATTGGATGTTAGAAGACAAACAGAAATAGAGGAAGAGATAAAAAAATTAAATAACTTGAAATGACCTGGTTCCAAAAAAACTTTAGGACAATAATTTATATCTCGTTTTTAGTACCAATACTAACGGTGGCTTTTGTATCCATATCACACGTAACTGCGTGGTACGGTATTACGAATCCACTAAGTTGGGCAATTTATTTATCCGTGGGAATTGAAATTGCCGCTCTCTCAGCGTTAGCGGCAATTTCAGCCCAAATGGGTAGAAAAGTATATTTCCCATTTGGAATTGTAACATTTATACAATTTTTGGGGAACATTTTTTTTGCTTACCAATTTATTGACATTGGTAGTGAATCATTTAGAGATTGGGTAGATTTGGTTGATCCTATTGTTAGTTTTATTGGTGTAGAATCTGGTGATTATATATCACATAAGAGGTTCTTAGCTCTATTTGCTGGAGGAATGTTACCAATAATTTCCCTATCTTTTTTACATATGTTAGTTAAGTTTGAAGAAGATGAAAAAACTAAAACTTCTAAAATAACGAAAGAAGTTATTGATACTGATAATACTGAAGTATTGGATGATCAAGAAGTGAAATTTTCACCATCGGAAGAAGACTTAGGAAAATTAGAGAAGTTTCTTAATGAAATGAATGAAAAAAAGTTTCAATCACTAGAAACAACTGAAAATAACATAGAAGAAAGTAAGATTGAGAGCGAAGTTCCAAGTACTCCTGAAAAACCGAAAATAAATAGGTTATTCTATACTAAACAAAATGGATAAGGTCCAACAACAAGGTAAATTCAAACCGAAAGGAAAAACAAAACACAAATCACAAATAGTATTATGTCATTCATCTAGAGAGGCCGAAGAATATTTGGCCTCTCTTCAATTTAGGTATAATGGAAGATTTGATAGAATACCAAATTACTTCATCACAAAATCAGGAGAAGTATTTCAATTTTTACCTGAAAACACATACTCTAAATTTTTTAACGACGAAAAAGTTAATGAAAAATCGATTTTTATAGTATTGGAAAATTTGGGTTGGCTAGAAAAGAAACCCTTATCAAATAGTTATATTAATTGGAAAGGTAGTATTTATAATGATAAGGTTTACGAAAAAAAATGGAGAGATTATTTTTTTTGGGACCCTTATCCTGACCAACAAGTTGATATTTTGAGCCAATTGTGTTTAGAATTGTGTGAAGTAATGAATATCGAAAAAAAGTGTTCAGGACATAATACCAAAATAGATGGAATAAAAAATTTTGAAGGAATAGTATCAAGAAGTAATTACGATTCACGTTTTACAGATCTAAATCCTTCATTCAATTTTGAAAAATTATTAAAAACAAAACTATGAGAGGATATTTCGATAGAAACTATGATGAGATAAAAAAGTTGGTGAACATTTCCCGTTCACTTAATGAACAAGTCTCAATAAAAAGAATTAATGTTGCCAAAGATATTGAAGATAATATTGAACAAGATACTGATGAATATGAAACTGCTGATGTTGAAGATGAAAGTCCAGATGATAAAATGCAAAAGTATAGAATATCAGGAGGAGTCATATCTTTGCACGGTAAAGACAAAACAGACGTAGAAATCACAACTGATGAAAAATTAGCCTTTCAAGAAACTATGGATGAATTTGTTGATGAAGTATCTGATTTGGTTGATTTTAATGAGTTAAACGTATATACAAATAGTGTAGAGTGGTCTGGAAAAATAATTGATGAAGATGTGGAGTTTATTCTGACGATAGGTGAAAATAGTGGCATTTATATTGATGGTACTAATATCAAAGTTGATGATGAATTTTTAGAGTTGATTAATAAAATAAAACAATTTTATCAAAGATTTGAATCAAAATGGTCAAAAATATTGGCTATGAGAAAAAGAACAAAAACTGAAAACGAAGAGTAATGGCACTTAGTAATACAGAGATGAAAGATATTGAAGTTTTGATTAGAAAAGAAATAAAAAATTTTCTAGGGTCTAATACCATAAAACAATTCGAAGATAAATTGATGGACAGAATATACAAAGAGGTGAAAAGAGGGAAACTAGAAGATGAGATAAAAGAAATTACCGTCAAAATGTTCAGAGAATTTTATCAATTTATGTGGGTTAACAGAAGTTATTGGGAACCACGATTAAAAAACGCATAATGAAAAAGTCTTCAGATGTTTTTAATAAAGCCTTTGATAAGGCAACGAGTCAGGTAAAAATTAGTCCTGAGATAATCCAAGATATTAATAGTTATAAAACTTCTTTGAAAGAGTTAGATGGTGGACTTGCAGACAATATGAGTTTGGGAGATATTGCAACAAAACACAAAGTTGACGTTGAAAAACTCACCAAAGAATTCTTAAAAGGTGTTAAAGTAGAAATGGAACATACCGATGATAAAAATAAAGCATCAGAAATTGCTATGGATCATTTGGTTGAAGACCCAAACTATTATTCTAAGTTGAAGAAAATAGAAGGTAAAGAAGCGACAGGTAGCGGATCATCAGGGGCTTATTCGGCACCTTTATTTGGTGGTGATGATGAGTTTATTAAAAAAAGTGACCTTGAGACACCTAAAAAAATTGAGGCGACAGAAGCAACGGGAAGTGGTTCTGTTGGTGCATATGAGACACCTGCAGCTTGGGCGAAATCAACAAAAAAAGGAGATTGGGCAGGCAAAGCGAAGCCCTTGTATAAGGGAGGGTCTTTTGTCTCAGTAAAGAAAAAATGTACCAAATTTCCTTATTGTAATGCCGGAGATATTAATGCTTTACATATTTACAAAAATGAAAGTTTGAAAGAGGCAATCAAAAATGTGGCATCCAAACTTAATATAAGTGAAAACACAATCAAAGCAATACTACAGTATGAACTTGAGAAAGTAATAAAATAGAATATTTATAAAAAAAAGAATATGGATAAGTTTCAAAAAAATATTGATGATATGATTTCTAAAATCCTGAAAGAGGAAATAGAAAAAAGATCAGAAGAAAAATCGGAAGAAGTAAACGAACAATGGCAGGCTGCGTTAGCAAGAGTGGCTGCTCCGATGGTTGCCGGTTATATTGGTAAAAAAATGGCTGAGGACGAAGTTGAAGAGCAAGAGGAAAAACCATCAAAGTATTACGGATCATTTGATGATGAACACGGATGGTACGATGATTCCGATAGAAAGCATTCAGGTGAATTTGATTTTGAATATGATGAAGAAGAATTTGATGAATTTGATCCCTTTTATGAGAAATATGGCAAAGAAACCAAATGGTTTGCCGCTGGTGACGAGGGGAAAAAATTCTTTGACAAATATAAAAAGAAATATGAAAAACCATTCAAAGTTAGATCTAAAAGAATCACTGATGAACAAGAAACCGAAGAAGGTAATGCTTTTTCAGGTGCTTTAGCAAAAGCTAGAGAAGAGGGTGAAGATTCATTTGAAGTTGATGGAAAAAAATATGATGTTAAAGAATCGGTGAAGAATAAAGAAACAAAAGAAGAAGAGAAGTGGATTCCTAAAGATATGAAAAAAGGAGTTCTTAGAAAAAAACTTGGAGTTCCAGAAGGTGAAAAGATACCAAAATCTAAGTTGAAGTCTTTGAAGAATGAATTAATGAAAAAGGGCGAAGGTGATAAAAAACTTTCAGCATCTGATTCAAAACTATTGAAACAAGTCAATTTAGCATTGACCTTAAAAGATATTAAGGAATCAAAAAATACATTAACCTTGTCTGAAGATGAGTTAATTAATTTGATCGAAAATATTGTTAAGGAACAAAAAGAAATTCAGAAGGTTAAAGATAATATCAAAGATAAAACCCCTTTTGGGTTGGCAGTAACAGAAAAAAATTTGAAAAAGAGTAAAGAATTTAGTGATGAAAATACTAAAGAGGTTATTAAGAAAATGAAAGATTATACCAAAGAAGGTTCTAATGAAGTTTTTGAAATGAACCCTAAACATTTTCCAAAAAACAACGGACAGTTGAAAAAGATGAGTAAAAAGGCTTACACACCATCCAAAGCTGTTGAGGAGTATATTGAAAACTTAGCATACCCAAGTAATTTGAATTTAGATTATGATGAGATAAAACCAAACGATGAATGGTTAGAAAAAAATCTTGTAGGTTCCTCAGAGACAGGTAATAATAACGATTGGGCTAATTCTGAAGATACAGGATTGGGTAAAAAGTTTAACAAAATCAGAAAAGATAACTTGTACGGTAAAGAGAAGAAAAGATCTTATAACAGAGTAACTCAACCTGTAGATGAAGCTGGTGAGGGTGAAGGTGAAGGAGCACTTGATAAGATGTTTGCACAATTAGAATCTACAGAAGACAAGAAAAAAAATGTTATTAAAGAGGAAATGGAAAGAATGAAAGAAATCTTTACCTACAAACAAAAAACTCAATAAAATTCACATTTTCAAATAGATAGTTATATTCTCCATAGAAATTTCTATGGAGAATTTTTTTAATTGGATGTCTAAACCAATTCCCAAGGAGGACGTAATAGTATGGCTTAGTGTTCATAATATGAATTATGAAAAAATTGAATTATTTGGTGATTTTTTTAAGTCACTAAACAAAATCATATCGGACACTTATTTGGGGGATGAAATATCAGAAACTAGAATAAGCATGTCTGATGAAGACAAAATATCCCATTTCGATTGGTGTTGGAAAAAACTATTAGACGATTTTAAGAAAGAAAACTTTTCAGTTAATAATACAGGTCAACATTATGATTACTTAAAGTCCTTCTTTTTGGACACTTTTTATAACCCTAAAGATAAGAATTTGAAAATAGCAATTGAAGAGTTCATTGATGATATATTCAATATGGACAGACCATTTTCCAAGTCTGATTTAGATCTACTTACTGAATTTTATCAAATGATCGAAAAGAACATAAGATAAAAAAAGTACCACCCTATTGACAATATCAACATTTTTTTTATTTTACTGTAAAATAAATCTAGTAAAAAAAACAAAATGGAAACATTAGAACAAATCAAAATTTTGACTGAGAGTCTTTCAGTAGATACGACAAAGTTTTTTGGTGGGAACAAGAGTGCAGGTACTAGAGCGAGAAAGTCTGCACAAGAATTAAAGGCCCTACTTCAAAAACTAAGAGCTGAAATTCTCGAATTCAAAAAGACATCAGATGATAAATAATTTATTACCTTTATTTACATTCTTACTTGTCTTTAGTTCACTTAATATTATAAGGAACATATTCAAAATAATAGGAACCCTGTTACAAAATGATCCTAAACCATTGGTTCTTAGTAACAGGGACCTTATTTTTTTGGGTTTATCAATAAGTTATATTATAACCTTTATCATTCATATATGAGTTTTTACAATCACATATCAAGTTTTGTCCAATACTTACATTCGATAAGAAAATTAGAAAACTATTTAAGTTTCGATTTACAATTTCCTACTAAATGGTCTTTACCTAAAAACATTTTAGATGAAAACAAGACTGTGCCTTTCGACACTGGAGACCCAAATATAAAAGGAATATCATTTGTTTGTGAGATAAATGATTCTGAAATAGGAATTACAATTACAAAAATAAATAGAACGATAAAATTAAATCTCGAGAGAGAAATCAAAGAAAAACTCTTCAAGCAAACTATAGACCAACTTAAAAAAACATTTGAAAGTAATGATCTTGAAAAATTACAAAAATTATATTTTGACTTTGATTTAGAAGAAACAAATTTGGAGGTAATCGAAGATGAGCAAGACGAACAGAGACCAACAACTACTGAATTGGTTGGAGAATGAAAAAATTAAAGATTCTTTAGAAATAAAAAAAAGTAAGGAAAAGATTGCTAAAGAAATTAAAGAATTGAAAAAAGAAGAAATTTTTGTAAAAAAAGAAAAAAAATCTATATGGAAAAAAATAAGAGTGATGATATGGGGGAATTAGAAAAATTGGCTTTAATTGCAGATTCTCTACAAAGTATGTTTACCGGTAAAACTATGGTGGTTGTAGAGTCCGGTGAAAAGGAGTATAAAAGAGTTATAAATCATTTCAGAGAAATCGATAGACATCACGATCGATTCACTATTGAGATATCTGGTACCGATTTTGTTTTTATCCTTGACGAGGATAAGTAGTTGATTTCCTATAAAGTTTTTTTCTATCAAATCCTTTTTCAGAAAGAATATCTAAAAGGTACTTTTTCTCAGCTTGAGATTGATTTTTAACAAAAATACAATCCGATCTTTTGTTTTTGAAAAAGTAATTTGTTAATGAATCAATAAATCTAACTGACTCCGATTCTGTTTTCAGAGAAAAAATACTATAAACATCATCATTTTGAATTACAATCTTGTTGTTAATTGATGATATCAACTTAATACCTTCTTTACTTATGTATTTTTTTATTAGTGATTGAACGGTAATCTTTTTATTTTGTTGAAGGTCAAATATAAGTTCTTCTTTTTTATATTTGGATATTTCAAATAAAGTCATCCCATCATTTTCCAATTTTACTTTAACATTTCGACCCATTTCATCAGTAATATAAATTGGTACTAGCTGATTAGATGACATTTCAATAATACCAATCTCATATTTGCAAGGAGATCCATTTTCGAATTGAACTTCAAAGATTACTTCCTCAGATTTTTTTAATAAATCTTCATAGAAATGCTTTGCTTTTTTGAGAGTTACAAACTTATTTATTATTTTTTTCCTGACTTTATTCTTAAAGAGTACAACCAAATAATTAGACATAATGAAAGATTACTATAAAATACTAGGAGTTCAAGAAAACTCCACAGATGATGAAATAAAAAAACAATACAGAAAACTTTCGAAAGAATATCATCCAGATGTAAATCCTGAAGGTTCTGAAAAGTTTAAGGAAATTGCGGAAGCCTATGAAAATATAGGTACTCAACAAAAAAGATCTGAATACGACCAAAGAAGAAGAAACCCGTTTTCGAATAACGTTGATGACTTTTTTGCAAATATGTTTGGTGGATCGAATCCATTCAGACAAAATATGAGAAAGAATGCTCCTGATAAAATTATCAAACTAAACATATCAGTTCTCGAATCTTATTTGGGTTCCGATAAAACAGTCACTTACATAAAAAATAATTCCTGTAACCATTGTAATGGTGGTGGAGGAGAACAACAAAAATGTGGGGTATGTAATGGTATGGGATTTCAGATTAAAACTTTCGGTACCGGATTTATGGTACAACAGGTTAGAACTTCATGCGAAGGTTGTGGTGGAAGAGGTTATACATTAATTCATAAATGTTATTATTGTGATGGTAGGGGTGTAAAGTCTGAGTCGCATCAAATATCGATTAAAATTCCTCACGGAATAGACGACGGTCAATTTGTGAAATTAAAAAATCTTGGTGATTTTCATATGGGGGAATATGGTGATTTGGTACTACAAATACAAATGGTTAAAGACGAGTTTTGGGATAAAATAAATAATGATTTAATTTACAAACTATTCTTAAACTATGATGATATTAAAAAAGATAGTTATCTTATACCTCATCCACACGGGGATATAAATGTGACAGCTCCTAAAATTTTTGATACTTCTCGTCCTCTAAGAGTTAGAGGAAAAGGTTTCGGAGGAGGAGATATGTATATTAACTTACACGTAAGAGTTGATAGAACTACTGAAATAACGAAATAATTTTTTTTACTAATTCAACTGTACCGTAAACTGAAGTTACAAAAATGTAACCACCTAAAATTAAGGACCATTTTTGGTAATTTGGTGTGCCACTTTTTTTTTCACATTTCTTGCATTTAGTTTCTTGCATATTTATAATTATGATTTTAGAACAAATTATACGTAGAGTTTTATATTCCTACTTGGACGAAAAAGACCAAAAAAAATTTAAGAAAAAAAGAAAATATAGTAAATCTTACTGTACCTCAACTTCTTGTGAAGAAATGGGATTTTCTCAAAAAGCCTCATGCCGACCATATAAAAATTGTTACAAATAGATTGCTTTTTTTGGTTTTTTTTGTTATCATTGTTTTATGTTAAGTTATATTGGTGGTAAGTCGAAAATAGGAAAATGGATCATTGATCTTTATCCTCAAGATATGGAAGTTTATTTGGAAACATTTGGAGGAATGTTTTGGTGTTTTTTTAATATGGATTTATCTCAATTTCCAAACCTAAAACAAGTTGTTTATAATGATTTCAACCCTTTGAATTATAATCTATTCAAGTGTGTTCAAAATCCCTCTGAACTACAAAGATCACTCGACTCTATTCCAGTACAACAATTAGGTATCAACAACACTCCTCAAGAATACAGAGACAGATTTAATCAATTTCAAAGTGAAATTTTTTCTTCAGGAATTACGATAAATTACCCTGACTATGAAGTAGCTGCAAAATATGTTTATGTTTTAACACAAGTATTTAGTGGTAGTAAACCTGAAACATCGTCCTTTATTGACCTAAAAGGTAATTATAGATCTAAATACCTTTCCTTTAGAGACAAACTGAGTAAACCAAATTGGGTCGAACACTTCCTCAAAATAACAGATGTGAGAAATATGGATTTTGCTGAAGTTATCGAGGAGTTTGATTCCGAAAAAACTTACATTTACTTAGACCCACCATATTGGAAGACGGAAAATTATTATTCAAACCACGATTTTGATAGACAAGATCACGAAAGACTTGCTAATGTATTACATAATGTAAATTCCAAATTCAGTCTATCATATTATGATTTTCCACTATTACACGAGTGGTTTCCTGAAAATCAATACAGATGGGAGAAAAAACAATTTGCAAAAGCGGCTTCTGCGAAAAAAGGTGTAAAACAAAATATTGCAGAAGAGCTGTTGATATTGAATTATTAGTTATTTTTGCTCTGTTAATATATTTATAATCAAATATAGTATTGATGAAATTCACGAAATTACTCAAGTCAATTATCTTAGAGCAATCAAGATTTGAAATATTATTTGATGCGTTGACTAAGCCGTCCCAAGATAAAGAAGGTAAACCAGTTAAACCTAAACTTACTAAGCAAGAATTCATAAACTTAGTAAGCGCTGATCCAACAACTAGATTGAACGATGTTGATATTGAAACCGCATCTAAAAACGAGTTGGGTAATATCAAAGCGGGTAAGTATGTTAATTGGTTAATTAAGAATTATCTAACACCAAAAACTGAGGTAAATCCGGATCACCCAAAATACAAAGAACAAGTTAAAGAATATAAGGATAGGTTTATGGAGGACCTTTATAAGGTTACTGACGATCTTAAAAAGTTTGAAAGATTCAAAGGTAAATTACCTGCGGACTTGAAAGATATTAACAAACTTGATACTGATAGATTATACGACGCGGTTAAAGATTTTGATTTGACAATTGCATCCACAACAAAGGCTGAGAGAAAGTCGGCTCCTGTTCATCCTGGTGCTAAACTTCGTTTTGATGGTGATGAATGGAGAGTTGTTGAAATTAGTGATAAAGGTGCTTCAGGAAAAGAAGCGGCTTGTTTCTATGGTGGTAATCAGGTTGAGACTCGTTGGTGTACTTCAGCACCAGGATTGAGTTGGTTCGATAGATACATCAAAGATGGTCCTTTGTATGTTGTTTATAGACCAAATGATCCTAAAGTTTCTCAAAATACAGGATTACCTGTAGAGAGATATCAATTCCATTTTCAGTCAAATCAGTTTATGGATAAGGATGATAGACAACAAAATCTGATAGAATTACTTAATGGACCTATGTCGGAATTGAAACAATTCTTCAAACCAGAATTTGCTAAAGGACTAACAGTTGGTGGTGAAAAATTAGAAATAGATAGTTTTACATCTGGCGCGGTTGGTAAGTTTATTGGTCTTTATGGATTGGATGAACTATTCCAATCAATACCTGATACAATTACTGAGTTCATTATTAAAAATAGAGAGAATAACGGAATTATTATTAATATTCCCGAAGACATTTCCAAATTTCAAAATTTAGAGATGATCCTATTGGACAACTGTATTAATAAAGTTCCTGACTCAATTTGTCAATTGAAAAAACTCACTTTGATTTCATTACTAAATAATAAGGATCTTAAATCAATACCTGATTGTATTGCAGAATTACCGGAGTTATTATTCCTTAATGTCAAGGGAAGTAATAATGTTCAATTACCTGAAAGAATTAAAGAAAGAGGTGTTGAGTTAGGTAATGGAATGTGGGACTTCGAAAACTAATTTAATATGAATATTGAAGTTGAAATTTATATGAACAACCTCGTCAAATTTTTCAACGAAAATCCTACAGATTTGGCTAACTTGATACCTTATGAAAAGAAGGATGAGTTCTTCAACAAAGTCAAAGACCTTGTATCGGAAAATGTAAAAAAAGGTGATGATGCCTCACTTACGAGAAAACAATTAATTGATCTGTGTGTGGAAATAAATAAAGAAGTTACTGATTTCTTTATAAAAAAAGAAGGTCCTCTTTTATTCACAAAATTTGGATTAATTTCACTTAACTAAAAGGAACAACTTAACTTGTTCCTTTTTTATTTTTTTGTTATTCTTGTATGGTGATGGAGTTATTCAAATACCAAGAAGAAGAATATCTTACGATAAATTTTATGGATCATATCGATCTATCAGATGACATATTAGATGATTATGTCCCATATAATCCAAAAAAAAGACATCAAATATTTTCTGAGTCGAATACCTATCATTCACAGAACCAATATATTGAAAATTATGGTAATCCTCTTTCTACTGTAAGAAAGGATTACTTTATGATTGTAGTTGAAAAAAAAGAGGATAAAGTGTCAATTAAAGTGTTCACTGGATATAGACTAAGAAGAAGAGGGAACACTTGGTTCAAAGTATCCAAAAATGTGGAATACTTAACATTCAATTTGGCAAATGGTGATTATTACTATGGTTCCTTAGTTGGATATCAGAAGAAAAAAAAATATAAAAAAATATTTAAGAAAAATTGTCACTACATAAAACCCTTAAATTTAATTACACATAAAATCAGAACGGTTCTTAAAAATTCTCGAAAACTAATTATATCTGACCATATTCTTGAATCGGCAATTGATTCCTTTGTTAAAGAGATATCTACAGATCAAAACAATATCACTAATAAAGATAATGTTCTTATAAAATCATTTCTTGATCGTAAATCTATAAAATACCCTGATAATTTTGAGGTATTTTATAAAGGGTTCGAATTTATGATTCCTTATAAGTTTATTAAGAAAAACAATTTCAAGATTGTAGACGCTTTTATGGACTACAATAATATCAAAGGTAAGAACTTAAAAAAGGCTCTGCATCTGTGCGAAAATATCAACGTGTCTTTGTTGAATTTTTCATATAATGTTTTTGGTCGCGAAAGTATTAACAAAGATTACCTGTTAATAGTTAAGATACTAAATTACGAGACAGATTTTTACTATCCTTCATTTTATTTTGAAGTTGATAGTAACTCGTTTACAAAAAGTGAACTATCAAAAGTTTTAACTTTATTTAGGGATTATGTTTTGGAGAATAAAATTGATATCTATACCTTCAGGGACCATATTAATTTATATGTTAAATTAAAGGAGTATGGTGAAATTGGACTGAGATGGAAATCATCAAAACAGATTGAATTTAGGGAAGAACACTTGGACTGGTCTGATAAAATAGAATATTATGATCGAGGTAAATATTACAGGATTTATCCTGATTATTTATCAGAACTAATAACAACAAAAATTGGCGTCAATGATGTCATTTACTATCCGGTTTTATTGAATGTGTCAGATGAGTATAATCGTGAAAGTTTAATTCAATCGAATTGTGTTAAAACATATATTGGTAGACCTGAATCAATAATAATATCAGTAAGAAAAGGTACTGAAGAATCTGAGGAAAGAGCGACAGTAGAATATTTTGTACAAAAAGATACACTAACAAAAGATATAATATGTAAAAGAAAACAAAGTTTGGGTAAATTTAATCAATCCTTGTCCACAGAATGGGAACAAGTATTGTCAAAATTGGACGAACGATTATCTTTATTTGTAAACGAACCACTTTTTGATACTGTCAAAATAAAAAAAATTTGTTCAAATGGTCACGAAATGTATTCAGATAGCCATTGGGATGAGTTCGGCCAATTAAGGTGGTCATATAAAAGTATCCAATGAAACATTTCTTTGAAAATAAAGAAGAGAACAATGAATTATTTTCGGTACTTAACGTATCAAGTTCTTTTGAATTAGATACATTTATGAACAGGAAAAATTTGATTATGATTAAATCAAAATCAAATTATATTGACTCTTCAATAAATTATGAAGAATGTTTATTCCAAACGTCTGCTGGATTCTATTTATATTTAGAAAAATTATTATCCACAGATTTTTATAAACTTTCTTTTTACTATAAAGAAGAACAACTCAATGAAGTTAAAATTTTTTTGAATCAATTAATAAAAAATAAAAAATGAGAGAAATAACGACTAGTGAATTAAAAACTAAAATGGAGTCAGGAGAAAATTTTATACTTGACTTGTATGCCACTTGGTGTGGTCCTTGTAAGATTATGTTAAGTAATTTACAAAAGGTGAATGAATCTCTTTTAACTGAGAGTTTTACAAATAAAAATTACAATGTTTACAAATTAGATATCGATAGTGATAGAGAATTTGTTATGGAAGAACTAGGAATTAGAAGTGTTCCTACGATAAAATTTTACAAAAACGGAAAAGAGTTTATGAGTAAAGTAGGATTAATGTCTACTACTGAAGTTCTTGACGTAATTTCAAAAAATTAATTATGGATAATGTTGACGTAATAGTTTACACGATGAAGGGATGTCCTTATTGTGTACAATTCAAAGAGTTGTTGGAAAACAACTCAATCGAATATTTCGATAGGGATATCGAACAATATAAAGATGAATATGATCTTTATACTAAGATTACAAAGAACGATATGATTCCCGCATTAATGGTTATTGAGAACACAGGGGACACACATAGGTCGTACTTATATGCGCCCGAGAGAGATTATAAGATGTTGGATGAAGCATTAGAGATCGTTAAAAAACACAAATCTAAGGTAATATAAGTTTATACAATTAAGAAATCTTTATTTCTCTTTTTAAGAAATTCGATATCATCATCTGGATTTAGAAGTTCAACATCTAAATCCATTTTTTTTATTTCATTTTCAAAAGAAACTAAATCAAAGTCATATAAATCTAAAATGACTGATTTTAGACAGTCGTCTGAATTATTCAAATAGTCGTCAGTGACAGCAAAATCAATTTTACCATCTTCTTTCGAAACATTAAAAGATATTTTATTGTATGGGTAAGATGTTGGAATGCTATAAACGATTCTTTTGAAGTAATAATAAAGTGACCTGTCTTGACTCAAAGAATATCCATACGGAAAATTAGAAACTGAAAAGAAATCCTTTTCATCCTCTGTGTTTCTGATACCACAGTTAGAGTGATTTATGTATTCGAACCTAACTGAATTATTTACAGATAAAATCTTATCATATTCTATCAGATCAATAATATTCTTAGATGATTTTACATTTGTGTATTTTTTATAAAAATTATCTAATGTGTTAGATAAGTTAATAATCTCTTTTGATGAAGTTTCACCTTTAACAATAATAAAATTATCACAGATACAAACTTGAAGTTTTGTATTTTTTTCTATTCCTAAATCCTTCATTATAAAGTCTGCAAGTAAACAACTTATATTTTTTTTATTATCCAATTTGTTGAGTTATAAAATATTTATTAGTTGTTCAATTATAATAAATTTGATATAAGTTCTAAATACAAACAAAACGAAAGTCTTGTATTTATAGATATACTTTTTTGATTAATGGGAGAAAATATTAAAATTGTTCCAAGTAACGAACTTTCAAGGGCACCAGGAAGGATTCCGTACATTGATTTTATTAACAATGTTTCAGATAATCCTCTTGACTTAAAGGTTCTCTCAGGTGGTGTCATACAATTTAGTTCATCTACGGAAGATAATATTCTTGCTATCAATCCAACAGATTCTTCAATTTCGGCGACTACACTTAATGTTCAGTCAGGTATGAGTATAAATGGAATTCAAATTCTAAATAATACTCTCAATTGGGTAGGGCCTCAAAACAATATTACAGGTGCACAGGGTGCTCAAGGATCTACAGGGTTTGGTACAATTACCGCAGCAACAACTCCCCCAACCACAACAATTAGTCTTAACTCAATCTATGATGATAGATATTCCGCTGATGGGACAAGGTTCTATTCTACGTTCAATACAGACGGAACAGGTACTATAGTGTACACCTCAACAACACCGATAGTTTGGAGAAATGCTTTATCAGTGAAGTTTGTAACGGGACCCTTGAATAGATGTGGAGTTTCGGCTACAACACAAAATAACGTTTGGTATGGGTTTACGTCTTGTCTTTCAGTTGCATCTACAAAGACTTACTATCTTGGTATAGGTGCTGATAATGATTTTAGATTTACCTTGGATGGTGTGACAATTGTAAATACATCAGGTGGAACGATGCCTGAAAGCACAAAATATAGATATTGGCACGTATATCCTGTAACAATAACTGCAGGTGTTCATATAATTGAAGTTACAGGTGCTGACTTCGGAGTCATTGAAGGATTTGGTTGTGAAATATATGATAATACACTATCACAATTAACTGCTGCAACCTCAACTTACGAGTTGAATATTATCTTTACAACCGATAATGCAACAACTGCCACGATAGTTAGAACTGCTGGTCTTGCATACACAACATCAGGTATTTCGTGTCCGTCAACGTATGTTTATGCGTCTTGTCAAAATGTTTGTGTCTCGTTTACTAATCCAACTGGAGCTCAAGGTGCACAAGGATTATTTCCGATAGGACCACAAGGAGCTCAAGGAGCCAAAGGACCACAAGGACCTATAGGGTTTCAAGGACCACAAGGAGGTGCGGGAGCCCCAGGTTCAATTGGACCACAAGGTGCTCAAGGAACAATAGGACCACAAGGTGCTCAAGGAACTAAGGGACCTCAAGGTACTCAAGGTGCGACAGGGGCTCAAGGTACACAAGGTGCTATCGGTACAAGAGGCCCACAAGGTGCTCAAGGTATACAAGGTGCTACAGGTCAACCGGGTGATGTGGGAACATTAGGTGCTCAAGGTGCTCAAGGGGTTCCTGGTGATCAAGGTGCTCAGGGGGTACAAGGTGCTCCTGGACCAACAGGAAGTCAGGGTGCAACAGGACCAACAGGAAGTCAAGGTGTTCAAGGTGCACCTGGACCACAAGGAGCTCAAGGAGTACAGGGTGCTCAAGGAGACGTTGGTTCACAAGGTGCTAGAGGAGCCACAGGTTCTCAAGGAAACCAAGGTCCACAAGGATCTCAAGGAGCGCAAGGTGCTAAAGGTCCACAAGGTGCTCAGGGACCTCAAGGAGCACAAGGGGCTACAGGGATTCAGGGTGCACCTGGCCCTCAAGGTGCTCAGGGACCTCAAGGAGCACAAGGTGCCACAGGATCACAAGGTGATCGAGGACCACAAGGAAATATTGGTGGTCAAGGTATCCAAGGGGCGACAGGTTCACAAGGTGCAAGAGGTACCACTGGATCTCAAGGAAATCAGGGTCCGCAAGGAGTTCAAGGTGCTCAAGGGGCTAAAGGACCTCAAGGAGCACAAGGACCACAAGGATCCCAAGGAGCGACAGGTATTCAAGGGGCACCAGGACCACAAGGTGCTCAAGGACCACAAGGTGCTCAAGGAGCTACAGGATCACAGGGTTCACGGGGTCCACAAGGAAATATCGGTGCCCAGGGTATTCAAGGTGCTACAGGATCTCAAGGTGATCGAGGACCTCAAGGTGCTCAAGGTGTTCAAGGTCCACAAGGATCTCAAGGTGCACAAGGGGCCAAAGGACCACAGGGGGCTCAAGGGCCACAAGGGGCTCAAGGGGGTACAGGTATTCAAGGTGCAACAGGACCTCAAGGTGCGCAAGGGCCTCAAGGTTCTCAAGGTGCAACGGGATCGCAAGGTACGGTAGGTCCTCAAGGAAACGTTGGAGCTCAAGGTATTCAAGGGGCAACAGGATCACAAGGTGCTAGAGGACCTCAAGGAGCCCAAGGTGGTCAAGGTCCACAAGGGTCGCAAGGTGCTCAAGGGGCTAAAGGTCCTCAAGGAGCTCAAGGACCACAGGGTGCTCAAGGGGGTACAGGATCACAGGGTACATTAGGTCCTCAAGGAGCTCAAGGACCACAAGGTGCTCAGGGTGCTACAGGGTTGCAAGGGGCACTGGCACCACAAGGAAATGTAGGGTCACAAGGTATTCAGGGAGCCACAGGATCTCAAGGTTCACGGGGTCCACAAGGTGCTCAAGGTGCTCAAGGTCCTCAAGGATCTCAAGGAGCACAAGGGGCCAAAGGTCCACAAGGTGCCCAAGGCCCACAAGGATCTCAAGGTGCTACAGGAGCACAAGGGGCCAAAGGTCCACAAGGTGCCCAAGGCCCACAAGGATCTCAAGGTGCAACTGGTTCACAAGGGTCTCTTGGTCCTCAAGGAGGTACGGGCGCTCAGGGTATTCAAGGGGCAACAGGTTCTCAAGGTAATAGAGGACCTCAGGGGGGTCAAGGTGCTCAAGGTCCACAAGGAGCTCAAGGTGCTCAAGGAGCCAAAGGACCGCAAGGTGCTCAAGGTCCACAAGGATCTCAAGGAGCAACAGGTATTCAAGGATCAATAGGTCCTCAGGGTGCTCAAGGTGCAACAGGATCGCAAGGTGCAACAGGATCGCAAGGTGATAGGGGACCTCAAGGAGGTGCGGGTGCTCAAGGAATTCAAGGAGGTACAGGTACTCAAGGGCCACGGGGTCCACAAGGTGCTACAGGTGCTCAAGGAGCTCAAGGTGCTCAAGGAGCCCAAGGTGCACGAGGACCACAAGGTGCTCAAGGGGCTGGAGGAGGTGGATTGAGTACAATTACAGAAGTGGGTACTGCAACAAGTTCCACAACAACCTCTATAACACTACCTACAGGATTACAACAAAATGACATTGTAATTGTTGTTAGTATGAGTGATGATACCGCACAAAACTTACCTTCAACCTATACAAATGGTCAAAATGGAACAACAAATAGTGTAAACTATAGATGGTCTTATAAGTTTATGGGTTCAACACCTGATACTACAGCAACAGGGTTATCTTCAGGTTCTGTACACATAGCATTTGCTTATAGAGGAGTCGACACGACAACACCATTAGATGCTGCATCACCGACAGCGGCATCAAATACCACGGGAATGCCTGACCCACCAGCCATAACCACTGTAACAAACGGAGCGGTTGTAGTTGCAATGGGTATGTTGGATGATGATATAGTAACCGCAACCGCACCAACTAACTACACATTAGAACGGACTGCGACCTACGGGGTCGCAAATGCTGGTGGAACTGTTATGGCGGCATACAGAACAATTGCAACTGCGGGTACAGAAAATCCGGGTGTTTTTGGTGGTGGAGGTACTGACTCTTGGGTAGGTTGTACTGCGGCACTTAGACCTGCAACAAGTGCAACACCGGCAGGAGCTCAAGGGGCTCAAGGGCCACGAGGTCCACAAGGAGCAACAGGACCACAAGGACCACAAGGTGTACAAGGTGCTCAAGGTACACGGGGTCCTCAGGGGGCCCAAGGTGCTCAAGGTGCTCAAGGTGGTACAGGTACACAAGGACCACGAGGGCCACAAGGAGCTCAAGGAGCTCAAGGAGCAGCAGGTGTTGCCGGTGCACAAGGTGCTCGAGGACCACAAGGAGGTGCTGGTGTAACAGGGGCTCAAGGGGCTCAAGGTACTGGAGGACCTCAAGGGGTTCCAGGAACACAAGGAGCTCAGGGTGCAAAAGGACTAACAGGTTCTCAAGGAGCAACAGGACCACAAGGAGCTCAAGGAGCAACAGGACCGCAGGGTGCTCAAGGTGCTCAAGGTGCTAAAGGTCCTCAAGGTGCTCAAGGGACTCAAGGACCACAAGGGGCTCAAGGTGCACAAGGAACTCGGGGTCCACAAGGTGCTGCTG
>Ga0209770_10000100_pt1 | contig 50881 bp, 53 predicted proteins | sample LauGreSu1BDMLBDD_2_FD_187572 | JGI IMG/M metagenome (GOLD analysis project Ga0209770, IMG submission 187572) | Freshwater lake microbial communities from Lake Michigan, USA - Su13.BD.MLB.DD (SPAdes) (version 2) | ecosystem: Environmental > Aquatic > Freshwater > Lake | place: Lake Michigan, USA... | reverse complement strand
AGATAGGTGCAACCCATTGGGCTCAAGGCTGCTTCATCATCGATGTATGTGTGGCTGAGTTCGAATATAGGAGATCTAAATGTCATAGGAGATTCTTATCAGCGCGGCGACTATTTGTCGATACAGGGGGTAGAAACAAGCAGTACCCTGCATACATGACACAGCAACCTGTGGTCCCACCTAAATTGCGTGGTTGGTTTCATCTTGGTGCAACCCCTGCTGTCATTATTGCTTCACTGGTGCTCTTCATTCTCAGTAACTCTTCACTCAAATTTGCGGTTGCTGTTTATTCCATTACTGCAATTATGTTGTTTAGTGTCTCGGCTGTTTATCACCGAGTTCCCTGGACGCCAGCTAAGAAAAAAATATGGCGAAGGTGGGATCACGCAAATATTAATTTGCTCATTGCCGGTTCCTATACCCCTTTTGCAGTTGCACTACTCGAAGGTCGTAGCCGAAATATCTTGCTTCTAGTCGTTTGGATTGGCGCAGCAATTGGTGTGGGCCTTCGAATCTTTTGGCTCAATGCACCTAGATGGTTATACGTAGCAAACTATTTATTGCTCGGATGGGTGGCCGTGGTTTATACGCCAGCGCTCTACCGAGAGGGTGGTTTATGGGTATTACTTCCTATTCTTATTGGTGGCCTTTTCTACTCAGTCGGTGCAATCTTCTACGCCCTCAAGCGCCCTGGGCGAGATGCGAAGTACTTTGGCTTCCATGAGCTCTTCCATATATTCGTCCTGGCAGCCTGGATCTCGCAATACATAGCGATTTCAGTGGCGATTTACAGTAAGTAAGGCCTTGCTCTAACCTAAGGCTCTCTTATCAACGAGTTGCGAGGTACGACAATGGCTGAGAAAAACTCCTTCCTTAACTGGGTCGGATTTAAGGGCGAAGAAGAACAAGCTCCTTCATCCGTCGACCGAATTCGCGAACTTGAATCACAGTTAGCTGATCTCAAATCACGTCGTGACATAACTGGTTTGAGTAAAGAAGAGTTTGAAATTCTTGCCACAGAGACTGCAATGTCAATGATTAAGTCAGCCCAAGCCCGTGAGAGCAAGGCGCAATCTATTGCAACTCGATTGATTGCTGAAACTAATCGCACAACAAAAGAAGAGATTGAAGCAGCGGACGCAAAAGCTCGCACAATCTTAAGTGGCGCAGAATCACGCGGTCGCAAATACATCCAAGCCGCTGAATCAGAGGCATCGGACAAGATAGCTGAAGCTGAAGTTGAAGCTGAAGCACTGATTGAAAGCAAGCGCCGCGAAGCATCTGCCCTTGCAACTGCAGCACGCCGTGAAGGTGAGCGCATCGTGAGTGAAGCAACGGTAGAAGTTTCTAATTATCGCCAGTGGCTCTCAAGTGTTATCACTGAAGCAGAGCGTCTCTATAAGATTCAAACTCAATCACTAGATGCTGCTGAGTCTGCAATTCATCAATCCCGAGCACGCCTTGAGAGTGCATTCACTCGCCTGGCTGATCTACAGCGCAATGTTCTTGAAAATCTTAACTCTGATGACACAGTCATTAATGCTGGTCCAATCCGTGTTGCTAGTCAGCGCACTAAGCCAGCCTTAGCTGCTCCTAAGAAAGCGGCAAAAAAACCTGTCAAGAAAACCGCTAAGAAAGCAGCTGCAAAGAAATCTGCATCGCGTAAGTAATTAGTCATGTCTACTCCCCGCGGTATCCGTTATATCCCTGCCATTGATGGGTTGCGTGCCGTTGCTGTAATTGCTGTAATGCTTTATCACTTGGGCTTTACATGGATTCCAGGTGGATTCCTTGGGGTTGACCTCTTCTTTGTGATCTCTGGTTACGTAATCACACGCCTGCTTTTAGATTCAATCCAGCGCAGTGGTGGTTTAGATCTACGCGCTTTCTATAAGGCACGTATTCGCAGATTGTTTCCACCTCTTGTATTTATGATCTTTGTGACGATTATTTACATCAGCATTTGGGCACCAGAAACGATGCGCCGCTTTATTAGCGATAGTCCATTTGCACTCTTGGGTGGAATGAATTGGTGGTTAGTTTTTAGACATACAGACTATTTCGACACCATTTCGCGGCCGCCACTACTACAACACACGTGGTCGCTGGGGGTTGAAGCTCAGTTCTACTTAATCTGGCCACTTATTTTGCTTCTCGTTCTACGCCAATTCGGTAAGGCAAAAATCCCTGGTGCAGCACTCTTAATCGCTGCCTTCTCTGGCATTGCCTTATTACTAGTTTCATTTGAAGTAGACGCTGCTAACGCCTCACAAGTAAGCCATGTTTACTTTGGTACAGACACTCACAGCATTGGATTATTTCTAGGTGCTGCCCTTGCAGTTAGTTGGGTTCCACAGAATCTTCAAGAGCAGGTCAATAGACGAGCACAAGATTTCATTGATGGCATCGGGGTAATCGGTTTTGTCGGATTACTTGGAGTGTTTTTATTGGTCAATGAAAGTGATCCAACGTTATATAAATTAGCGTTCCCGCTGGCTGGAATTTTTGGTTGTGCAATCCTTACTAGCATCGTCCACCCTGCTTCTCGATTTGCACCGATTCTAAGTAGCAGAGTCGCGGTTTGGATTGGTGAGCGCTCTTACGCAATCTACTTATGGCACTGGGTTGTCTTTCAGGTTACTCGCCCAGCAGTAGATCTTGAAGGATCAACTTGGGCTCTTTATGCATTGCGTATTTTGGTTGTTTTTGCACTTGCAGACATTTCACTTCGCTTAGTCGAACTCCCAGTTCGAAGTGGGCTAGTTGAATATTGGTTTAAGGGAATGAAATATCGCACTAAGAACGTGCAACGACGTCAAAAGAGCACTGTTGTTGCCTCAGCGCTTCTCTTAATCCTTGGTACCTCATACATCAGTGCAAACGCTATTTCGCAAAGTGATAAAGAAATGGCCATTGTTAAGCAGCAACTTGAACAACCAGTTCAACCAAGTGAACCCACTGGAACTCAGACAGGTGGCTTATGGGTCACCGGAGATTCTGTGATTTTAGGAATTCACTATGAATTAGATGCCCGCAGCCCTATTGCAATTATTAATGCTCGTGTTGGTCGCCAAGCACCCGAACTTATTGAAGTAATGAAAGCTGATAAAGCCAACGCGGTAGATTCAACAGTGATCTTTAATATGGGAAATAACAACAAGTTGACTTCCGATCAAGTAATGGCCGTATTTGAAGAAGTGAAGAATCAGCCACGAATTATCGTTGTTAACACTGCTGTGCCAAGAGGATGGCGAGATGAGAACAATGCCCTCATTGCACAATATGCCGCTTTATATGGCGCAACAGTTGTTGATTGGGCCAGCATCTCTATGGGCCATCCCGAATACTTCGCACCGGATGGGGTGCACTTAGTTCCTGCTGGTGTGCGCGCATATGTGGATGCAATCACTGCAACGCTTTAGACAATTAATTTTAGAGAAATAAAAAACCCCCGCTGATTAGCGAGGGTCTTTTACTAATTACTTTTTACTTGAACTCACCTGGAATTCCAAAGACTGTTGCAGGCGCTGTTTGTCCATCTGAGTAAACAGAAGACACACGGAACTGAGTCCATCCAGCATCACCGCTCTTTGTTACAGCTTGAGTTAGTTGATCTGCTGGAACAGTTGCGATTGTTGTCCAATCACCAGTTCCATTTGCGCGAATCTCAACGTTATAGCCGGTCAAACCCTCTGTGGCCATTGGTGCTACCCAGCGAAGATTTAATCCATCTGCACTCTTGAGTGCAACAAACTTAGATGGAGCTTCAATTGTTCCAACTGCAGCTGTTGTCTCTTCTGGTGTAGCTGACTCTGATGCTTCAACAGATTGCGACATTGAAGGTGCAGGCGCTGCGCCATCATCAGTATCTGTGCCTGACTTTGACCAAACGATCATTGCAAGCAAAACAATTCCTACTACTACAGCAAATACAACACGTCCTGAAGCACCTTGCTTTGGTGCAGCAGTTGGTTTTGCAGGTGCAACCGCTTTAACTGGTGCAACCGGTGCTGCTACTGGACGAGAAGATGTGACAGTAACTCTTGGTGCAGCAGCTTTCTTTGCACTCTTCTTTACTGGACGCTTTGCAGCAGTCTTCTTCTTGGCAACCTTTTTTGCAGCAGCTTTCTTAGCTGGTGCCTTCTTCGCAGTTTTCTTAGCAACGCTCTTTTTTACTGCGCGCTTTGCGGTTGTCTTTTTCTTAGCTACAGATTTCTTTGCAGCTGACTTCTTTGCTACAGCTTTTCTAGCAGGTGCCTTTTTAGCAACCTTCTTCTTTGCTGCGCTCTTCTTCTTTACGGCCACGAGTACTCCTTGGATAGTGGTGCGCACGTCAAAAACGCGCGTCTATAGGACAAGGTTACCCCAGGCTCCTCAGCATTTGTATGACATGAGGCGCAATTAGGCGCAAAGCTTTTCCGCGATGACTAACGGCATCCTTTTCTTGAGGGCTCATTTGTGCGCTCGAAATACTCATCCCTAGGGGTTGGAAAATGGGGTCATAACCAAATCCTTCCTGGCCAACTGGTGCATGCAAGATCTGGCCGTGAAAAAGGCCCTCTTCAACATGGGTGCGACCATCAGGCATTGCTAGTGCTGCAACGCAAGTGAAATGTGCGGTGCGTTTGTCATCGCTGACATCTTTTAATTCACTGAGAAGCTTTTCAAGATTAGCTTGATCATCTCCGTGAGTACCTGCCCATCTAGCTGAATAAATACCTGGATCACCATTGAGGAAATCAACACATAATCCAGAATCATCTGAAATCGCCGGCAATCCAGTTGCGTTTGCGGTGTACCTGGCTTTTAGTAAAGCGTTTTCTTCAAAAGTGGATCCTGTTTCCTCCACGTCAACTAAGTCAGGAAATTCATCAACACCTACCAGGTTGACTTCACCCGGTGCTAGAGCATCCAGAATTCTATGGAACTCAACTAGCTTTCCCTTATTGCGCGTGGCAAGAACTAATCTTTGTTGCACTATTTTGCGAGAACTTCTTTTTGTAGCTTGCTCAAAGTTGCACAACCCTCAACAGCTAAATCTAGAAGTTGATTAAGTAACGCACGATCAAATGGAGCACCCTCTGCGGTGCCCTGCACCTCAATAAATCGGCCATCCCCAGCAACAACAACATTCATATCCGTTTCAGCGCGCACATCTTCTTCATAGCAAAGATCCAACATTGGAACTCCATCAATAATTCCAACACTTACGGCTGCCACTGAATCACTCAAAGGATTAGCTGTTGCTTTGATGTGACCTTGTGCTTTAGCCCAAGTAATTGCATCTGCCAGCGCAACATAGGCACCAGTGATAGCTGCAGTACGAGTTCCACCATCTGCTTGCAATACGTCGCAGTCGATAACAATTGTGTTTTCGCCAAGTTCCTTCATATTCACAATTGCACGAAGTGAACGACCAACTAAACGTGAAATCTCTTGCGTGCGACCGCCTAGCTTGCCTTTTACACTCTCACGATCAGAGCGTGTATGAGTGGCACGAGGCAACATCGCATATTCAGATGTAACCCATCCATTTCCAGAATCTTTTAACCAACGCGGAACGCCGGGTGAAAATGATGCAACACAGAGAACGCGGGTCTTACCGAACTCAACAAGAACAGATCCTTCGGCATGGTCAAGCCATCCACGAGTGAACTTAATTTCTCGCAGGTCATTAACTTGTCGTCCGTCATTGCGTGCCATGTATTGCTCCTATGTTTTATAGATCTTGGTGTTCGACGTGGGTTACTTCTGGACCTAGAAAACGTCGAGCTAAGCTTTCAAAAGCTTTGGCATCGCCAGTTGCTAAGAATTTGTGTGTTGGGGCACCACCACGTGCATCGCGAAGTAAATTGTTTTCAACTAATGTGCGATAAAGATCTTTTGCTGTTTCTTCAGCACTTGAGACTAATGTGACGCCTTCGCCCATAACGTATGAGATAACACCTGTTAATAGTGGATAGTGCGTGCAGCCCAAAACTAATGTATCTACTTTCGCTTCCATAACAGGAGCTAAGTAATCACGGGCAATTTTAGTAATTTCAGGCCCCGAAGTTTCACCGCGCTCAACGAATTCCACAAAGAGAGGGCAAGGAATAGAAGTAATCTGCAATTGAGGCGCAGCAGCAAAAGCATCCAGGTAAGCCTTGGAATCAACTGTGGCACGAGTTCCAATCACTCCGATTTGACCGCTTCGAGTAGCAGCTACTGCACGTCTGACTGCAGGTTGAATAACTTCAATGACTGGAACTTTGTATCGCTCGCGAGCATCGCGAAGCATTGCAGCACTAGCTGTGTTACATGCAATCACAATTGCTTTAACGCCTTGCTCCACTAAGAAATCCAAAGTTTCTAATGCAAACTCACGAACTTCAGCCAATGGGCGTGGACCATACGGTCCTCGCGCTGTATCGCCGATATAGATTGTTGATTCGTTAGGAAGTTGATCCAGAATTGCTCTGGCAACGGTAAGCCCACCTACTCCTGAATCGAAGATTCCAATGGGTGCATTACTCACAGGCCAAGCCTACCGTGAGCGTGATGTGAAAACTAAATAGCTTCATCCATAAGCGCAACAATTAAGGATTCTTGCAGCCAACCCAACCAACTATAAACAGCGTAGACCCCGCGCATTGGATCATCTGGTGCCAAGAGTTCTAACTCTTCATGGCTAGTTTGTTCAACCTTTAAACGAACGCCAAGTGCCAAACGAATGTCATTCATCGCACCCAACCAGTCATTAGCACCATCATGATCTACTTCAACAATTCCATCTACTGAACTCTTTAAAGTGATTCGCATTGACATTGAGTGTGCATACTTTTTTCCTCTTAAAGTTGATTCTGTGTATCGGCGAAACTCTGCTGCATCAACTTGGTCGGCATATGCATTTGGTAAGAGTCGAAGCAAAACTTCATCTTCTGGAGGTGAATCATGTGTTGTAATTCCAACCATTGCAGCAAGTGGGTCATCTACGTGATTATCAGTGCGCTCACCAAGTAGTTCAATGATTTGTTCAACCAGATTAATGAGAACTTCACGCTCTGATTCAGAAAATTCTGCGACGAAGGCATTATCGCCGTGGCGATGGAAGCCATGTTGTTCATCTGAATCGTGATCTGTCATATCGCCTGATCACCTCGCTGCAATGTTGCCCAGAGTCCGTATTCATGTAACCGAGCAACATCGTGTTCCATTTCTTCACGACTTCCCGTTGAAACAACAGCCTTGCCCTCCGTATGGACTTTCATCATAAGCTCATGGGCTTTCTCTCTGTTGTATCCAAAGAGTTCCATTAATACATAAGTCACATAGGTCATCAAATTAACGGGATCATCCCAAACAATTGTTACCCAGGGTTTATCTCCGCTGAAAATCTCTTTTATGGCTTCTTCAATTTTCTCATCTACTTTAACCATAGTTAACGAACCACCACTGTGAATTCTGGAGTTAGAACTTGTTCATCTTTTGTTGTGATTTGGACTCTCAATTTAATAACTCCTTTCTTGGCTTCTATCAAGCTAACTTGGAATTCTCCATTAGCTCCAGTGGTTGTTGCAGTACCTATATTTTGCCATTTACCTGACACAAACTTCTGAAGCACAACAACTTGTCCCGCCAAGATTGGGAGCAGAGTTCCTTTCACAATTAATTCCTTGCCAGACTTCACAGAAGTTGGACGCTCTAGAACTATTCGTGAAAGAAGCACGACTTTGCCTTCATTACTCAATGACTCTGCACGCTCCCAAGTTCCTTGGGTAGTAAACCTAAATGAGGCATTAGCTCCAATAGTCACAGGAACACTGACGCTTCCATCCACGCCGCTTATGAGTTCTGCAATTGGAGTCCATGAATTTTCATTAGCTCGCTTTATTTCAAGGCTCACAGGTATTCCTGCAACAGGTGACTTGTCTTTAAGTGTGAGAGTGCTTTTCAAGGTGAAGACACCCCCATAGAAAGTACCTTTGCTATTTACTTGTTCAACAGTGAGCGTGCTTAAAACCGTATCTGGGGCAATTGCAAGAGCAACATTTCTCATTGCCGTTGTAGCAGCTACATCCTCCATACCAAGTGTCCACAATGCCGCCCCACCTAAACGATACTTCGCAACTAGATTCATCCGCTCCAAGTAGCTTCGATCATTTTGATACCAAACAGTTCGATTAACTGTGCACGCAGTTGCTGCACCTTTGGCAGTTAATCCATTAAATGTCTGTTGGTATGAATATGTGGCTTCACTGCTTTTCACATCAAAAGTCGGCACTGCCTGATCAATGGCTGCTTTTGCAGCTGCATAATTCATTCTAAAGGTTGCAGCTTTCGCTCCAGCTTTTAATCCAGGTGGCGCAGTAGCAGGGCATGTTCCAGCAACACTGGTTATCCAATCTCGACCATAACCAGGAAGGCCAATAAAAACTTTAGATGCAGGCATAATTGAAATTGCGTATTGAAGTGTTTTCTCAGTCCAGCTAATTGGACCAATTGGCCCTGGTTTAGCAACTGAGTAGTCATAAGTCATGATTCTCAAACGATCAATGCTTGATGCAATCTGGGCCCATGAATAAACGTAGTAACCCTTTTGTTTTTCAGCTGGATTGAATGCATAAGGAGCTGATATTGACAGTAGTTTCTGCTGAGCGCGTAAAGCAACACTGAGCTCTTTTACAAACAAGACCCAGTTAGGTGCTGTTTTAGGCCACGTTGTATTCCCATCCACAAATGCAAAGCCTTCAAAATCTAGGTCAATCCCATCAAATGAATACTTGTTCACAAGATCCACTATCGTTTTTACGATAGTTGTTCGAACTTCAGGCTTGGCTAAGTAGCCAGATAAAACTAATTTGTCGGTACCATCAGTAATTGTGGGAATTAGTTTTAATCCACTTTTGCGCATTAAACAGATTGTGTTGGCGATAGGCCACGATGGATTAGCAGTTGAATAATCATCTCTAATGAGAGTGGGTGTCTTTAGGGAATACCAAAATGGCATTACTTCTTTCATTAAATCTTTATTTGCAAATAAATATGAAGAATTAAGTAGAGCCATGTCTTCAGCCGAATACTCATTAGCTTCGCAAGTAACTGGTGAGTTAGCGGCAGGAGTCGGAAGCGTTGGTAATTTCTTAATAAAGGGCATTACCGTCTTCGTGGAGTAATACGGAATCCAGCCAGAAACAATCTTGCGAGGTTGATTGTCGGCCGCTAGTGCTGGTGGTGCTAATGAAATGATCATCAGTAATGCAAGTGCAATGTAAGAACTACGCCTCATCATCACTTATCTTCTGGTTCGGGTTTTAACCCTGCATAAATCTCTTTGCATGTTGGGCAGATTGGATATTTCTCTGGAGCACGAGAGGGAATCCATTTTTTGCCACAAAGGGCTCTTACAGCTTTTCCAGTCACAGCAGATTCTGTGATTTTTTCTTTCTTCACATAATGAGCAAAACGATCATGACCACCATCATCTTCTTCAAGGTCAGGTCTAGTTAAGAGATCGGTGTCAGAATCCGTCTCAATTCCACGCTTTCCAAAGAGTCCCATGAGGTGGATAAGAATACCTTTGGCGATGGCAAAACTACCTAGTAGAATTCACAAATGAAGGACTTACTGCGCACACAAGATCTCAGCCGCGATGATGTTGAGCTTTTGCTGGAAACCGCTGCGGCTTTTGCCGAAGATCCGCTTCGCTCGAAAAGCGCTTTAGCAAATAAGAGCGTTGCCATCTATATGACTAAGCCTTCAACCCGTACTCGACTCTCTTCTGAAACAGCTGTTGCCCACCTGGGTGGCACACCAATCTTTATTCGTGGCGATGAATTGCAATTGGGTCGCGGGGAAACTATTGCTGACACAGCAAAAATTATTAGCGGTTACTGCAGTGCCTTAATCATTCGCACATTTGCTCAGGCAGATGTTGATGAATTAGGGGCACATGCATCCATTCCTGTCATCAATGCCCTGACCGATGATGATCATCCAACTCAGTTACTTGCAGATTGGTTAACAATTCGCGAAAACTTTGGAAAAGACATCGCTGGTCGCAAATTTGTTTATCTTGGTGATGGAAACAACATGTCACATGCGTGGTTGATCATGGGTGCAATCATGGGCGCGCATGTTGTTGCTGCAACTCCAAGTGGTAAGTGGGCACCTAATGCCAAAGTTGTAGAGATTGCAAAAAATATCGCAGCAAAGAGCGGTGGAAAAGTTGAAGTAGTGCACGATCCAGAAGCTGCATCTAAAGATGCATCGGTTTTATACACCGATGTGTGGATGTCTATGGGAGATTCCGAAAGTGAACGCGGTGAAAAGGTGCTAGCACTCTCACCTTTTGCAGTAACCGAAAATTTATTTTCACTTACAAATAAGGATTCAATATTCATGCATTGTTTACCCGCTCATAGAGGTGAAGAGGTTGAGGCCTCTGTTATTGACGGTCCCCGTTCTGTGATTTGGCGTGAGGCATATCATCGCCGCACCACGATTCAATCGCTGCTTTTCCACCTCACAAAGGGTGACTTGAAAGGCAACTAGCACTAGCATTCTGACCATGCGTGTAGTCGTCCCGAAAGAAATAAAAGATGGTGAGAAGCGCGTGGCGCTTGTCCCCGATGTCATTAACAAATTAACTCGACTTGGCTTTGATGTTGTCATCGAATCCGGTGCTGGAGTCCATTCACAGGCTGTGGATGCTGAATATAAAGCTGCTGGTGCAACGATTTCTGATGGAGAAGTGCTCAGCACTGCTGATGCGGTTCTTTCAGTTCAACCATTAACTCCATCTCAAATGGGCAAGTTAAAAAAGGGCGCGATCACCATTTCATTTCTCTCTCCAGTTACTGCAGTTGACTCAATCGATGCTGCAGCATCTGCAGGAGTAACAGCATTTTCATTAGAACTTGTTCCTCGAATTTCGCGCGCACAATCAATGGACGCTCTTACTTCTCAAGCTTTATGTGCCGGGTATCGCGCAGTTCTTGTTGGCGCAGAACTATCACCACGATTTTTCCCAATGCTGATGACTGCTGCAGGAACAGTTACACCTGCACAAGTACTTGTTCTTGGCGCAGGAGTTGCAGGACTACAAGCAATTGCAACTGCTCGTCGACTTGGCGCAGTTGTTTCGGCTTACGATGTGCGCCCAGCATCTGCAGATGAAGTTCGATCAATGGGTGCAACATTTATTGAATTAGAACTTGAGTCGCTAGAAGGTTCAGGTGGTTATGCGCGCGAGATGACTGAAGATCGCGCAGCAAAGCAACGTGACCTTCTAACTCCATACATCGCCAAATCGCACATTGTTATTACAACTGCAGCTGTACCTGGGCGCCAAGCACCACGTTTAATGACTCAAGCGATGGTTGATTCAATGGGACCTGGAACAGTAATCGTTGACTTAGCCGCTGAAACTGGCGGAAACGTTGAAGGATCAAAACCTGGAGAAATTGTCACAACTTCTGGAGGTGTGAAAATTTGGGGTGGCAAAGATGTTCCAAGCCAGCTTCCATTCCATGCCTCATTCCTTTATTCACGCAATGTGGTTAATTTGTTAACTCTTATGACAACAGCAGCAAAAGAGGGCGAAGCAGTTGCGTTTAACCTTAATTTTGAAGATGAAATCATTAATGGCTCAGCGCTAACACATGCTGGATCCCGAAGAGGAGACAAGTAAATGGAACCGATGGCAATTGTTTCAATCTTTGTTCTAGCGGTCTTCGTGGGTTTTGAAGTTGTTTCTAAAGTCTCTTCAACCCTACACACTCCCCTCATGTCAGGTGCCAATGCAATTCACGGAGTTATCTTGGTGGGCGCAATCATTGTTGCCGATCACAGTTCAACCAACCTTGAACTAGGTCTATCAGTGGCAGCAATCATTTTGGCAACTATCAATATGGTGGGTGGCTTCGTCGTTACCGATCGAATGCTTGAAATGTTCAAAGGAAACAAAAAATGAGCCGCACGCTATATGACCTCATAGGTTTAGCTGCCGGTGTGGCATTTATCCTGGCACTTAAAGGTTTATCTCACCCAAAGACTGCACGCCGTGGAAACTTAATCGGTGCTTTCGGTGCAACGCTTGCAACGTTAGTTGTCTTCTTCTACGCCAATCCTGGTTCATCACTTCCACTTAACAATTTAGGGTGGATTCTCGGTGCGATGCTGATTGGTCTTGCGGTGGGTGTTCCAGCTGCACGTAAAGTGCAAATGACTCAGATGCCACAGCTTGTGGCTTTGTTCAATGGTGTGGGTGGTGGCGCTGCTGCTTTAGTAGCAATTGTTGAATACCTCCACTTAGGTACTGAAGCAACAACGGCTGAAGTTATCTTCACCGTATTTACGGTAATTGTTGGCTGTGTTTCATTCAGCGGTTCGATTATTACTTTCTTAAAACTTCAAGAGTTAATGACTACTCGCCCAGTAATTTTCCCAGCAGGTAGATTCATCATTGCAGCCACCTTGGCTAGCGTTATTGGCGTGGGAGGCTGGGTCGTAACAGCTCTTGGAACCACACCACTTCTCGTTCTTGCCGCTTTGTCATTACTTTTCGGTGTTCTCTTCGTGCTCCCAGTAGGCGGCGCAGATGTTCCAATTGTTATCTCACTATTGAACGCTTTCACTGGTTTAACTGTGGCAGCAAGTGGTTATGTTCTAGATTCAGTTCTACTCATCATTGCTGGAACATTAGTTGGTGCATCAGGAACAATCCTGACTCGCTTAATGGCAGAAGCAATGGGACGTTCATTGTTTGGAACTCTCTTTGGTGCATTTACTGCAAAGCCACAAGAAGCATCTGGCTCAGGCGAAGAGCGCCCAGTGCGTTCCGGTTCACCTGATGATGTTGCGATCTTGCTTAACTATGCACGCCGTGTAGTAATCGTGCCTGGGTTTGGTTTGGCTGTTGCACAGGCTCAGCACACCGTTCGTGAACTTGCAGACATGATGATCGCTAAGGGAATTGATGTTGCATATGGAATTCACCCAGTAGCTGGTCGTATGCCTGGTCATATGAATGTGTTGCTTGCAGAAGCAAATGTTCCATATGAACAACTTGCTGAAATGGATGAAGTGAACCCAACATTTGGTCAAACTGATGTGGCAATTGTTATTGGTGCAAACGATGTTGTTAATCCAGCTGCTCAAACTTCTCCAGGCTGCCCAATTTATGGAATGCCTATTTTGGAAGTTAATCAAGCAGCAAACATCATCTTCCTAAAGCGCTCAATGCGTCCTGGCTTTGCTGGAATTGAAAATGAGCTCCTTTATGATCCAAAGACGATGCTTTTATTCGGTGATGCTAAAGCCTCACTGACTAAGGTCGTTTCAGCACTTAAGGCACTTTAACTTCAAGTTGCAAGTGGTTGAATGTTCAACTAACCTTAGTTTTAACAAGGGAGAGTTGAGATGCCTGCTGTAAGCGTTAGCGATATAACTGTTTTGCCGCGTGTTAGTGAACTACCTAATGCACGTGCCCGCACAGTAAAGAGCATCACAACTGCGCCTCAAGGTTTTGAGGGCGAAGGTTTTCCTGTTCGACGAGCATTTGCCGGAGTTGATCTAGCTGAACTCGATCCATTTATTCACTTGGATCAAATGGGTGAAGTGGAATATGCACCAGGTGAGCCAAAGGGAACTCCTTGGCATCCACACCGTGGTTTTGAAACGGTTACTTACATTATTGATGGAATTTTTGATCACCAAGATAACAACGGTGGTGGTGGAAGAATTTCTGATGGTGACACACAGTGGATGACTGCAGGTGCTGGAATCCTGCATATTGAAACTCCCCCAGAAAGTTTAGTGATGAGTGGTGGCTTGTTTCATGGTTTCCAACTCTGGGTAAATTTACCTGCAGCTAAAAAATGGTCACCTCCTGCTTATCAAGATGTTCGCGCAAAAGATGTTGCATTGCTCTCATCTAGCGATGGTGGATCACTAATTCGTGTGATTGCAGGTGAAGTAGATGGACATTCAGGTCCAGGAACAACGCAAACTCCAATTACTTTAATTCACGCAACTATTGCAGCAGGTGCTGAGCTTCGATTGCCATGGCGACGTGATTACAACGCACTTGTATACACAATGGCTGGACATGGTTTTGTTGGCGATGAAGAACGCCCAGTTCACACGGGTCAATTAACAGTTTTTGGTGATGGCGACACAATTGTTGTTCGTGCGGCAAATAATCAGGAAGCTCGCTCCCCAGAGATGGAACTATTCATTTTGGGCGGAGCACCGATTAAAGAGCCTGTTGCTTGGATGGGACCATTCGTGATGAATACAAAGCGCGAGGTTCTCCAAGCTTTTGAAGATTTCCAAAAAGGATTACTCGGATCAATTCCTGCAAACTATAAAGAGGATGCAAAGAAGCCTCTGAATCGAAGTGGCGCAGGGGCAAAGCTAGGCGCAGATTCAAAGCCAACCGATGTTTTAGATGTGCACGGAGCACCAAGGGATCTACAGCAGGGTTGATTGATAAGCCCCACCTGTCATACTTCACGAATGATTTGGTGGCCCACAGAAGTTCCGACGCTCACGCACGGCCTGATCACATTGCGTGCACCTCAAGAATCTGACATACCTGCAATATTTGAAGGCGCTCAAGATCCCCTTATTCCGATCTTTACACGCATCCCCTCTAACTATTCAATGGCCAATGCTGAGTTTTATGTTCGTGAGAGATCACCAAACGCTTTTGCAAATCAAACTGAGCTGCAATTAGCACTTGAATACGGCAATGGCGAAGATGCCAAATTTGCTGGAGCTTTTTCTTTTCACAGCATGGATTTGCGAGAGCATGTTGGTGAAATAGGTTATTGGCTTTGCGCACCAATGCGTGGCAAAGGAATTGGATCGAGTGCAACAAAGTTACTAACGCAGTTTGGTTTTGAGAGCATTGGCTTTGAGCGTATTGAAGCTGTTGTGAATGTGGAAAATATCGCTTCACGTAAGCTTCTTGAGAAGTCTGGGTATAGCCTAGAAGGCATCATGCGAAAGAAATCTCGCAAAGAAGATGGAACGCAGATTGATATGGCTCTCTATGCGGCCACACGAGAAGATTGGCAGGGGCTCTAAATGGAAGGTCTAGCAATAATTGTTGCGATTCTCTTCTTCCTTGCAATTTTCTGTGGTCCAACAGCAATACTAATTTCTAAGATTAAGACACATTCACTAGTAACTTTGTTCATCAAGCGAATTTTTCATGGAGTGTTTATCGCCTTAGGCACCTTAGTTGGCGCTCAGTGGCTCTTGATTCCAGGACTTCCTATTGCACCGCGATTATTTGGTATCACTTCTCTGTGCACGTGCTACATCGCAATTAGAAATGAATATTTCCCTGTTTTTAAAATCTTAAATCGCATAGGAATTAAAACAGGCAGAAGTACTGGAAAAGATGGACATGGCCCGGAGGGGCAGCATTAAATAAACATGGTGGAGGTGCCGGGAATCGAACCCGGGTCCTTCGGTGCAAAAACAGGGCTTCTACGGGCGTAGTGTGATTATCGCTTTCTCAGTCCCGAAGTTTCTCCACACGACTCTTCGACGAACTCAGTTGCAAAAATGTTCTCCCTCGTTGTTTGCAACACCAACGAAGTGAAAAGCCCTCTAGCGACGCTAGACCCCAGGTCGAGAGCGGCACCTGGGCTAACGGCTTCGAAATGCTTATGCAGCGAGTTCGAAAGCTTGCTGATTAGTGTCAGCAGTTATTTTTTGCACGGATTATTGGTTTACGAGATCATTCCGGCTTCCTCGGCCCGCTTCCCCTGCCTCAACATCCAAAGTCGAGACCGTTCACCCCCAAGTTTAAAACTTGAAAGAAAAGAAACGTTTATCTTTCATCGCTATGTAATTGTCAAAGTTATTCTCATTACTTACCGTCGCTAAATCGCACCCAAAAATTGGGCGAACTAGGCGGCGGTGGAATAAGTGTAAGACATAAAACGGGCAAGCCATAATCGAGGAAAAACTAGTCTTCGTAACGCTTAGATGCGCGTCCGCTCTTTCCTGATGAACCTCTAGAAACTACGCGTGCAACTTCACGATCTGCCTCACGAGCCTTAAGGGCTTCTCGCTTATCGTGGGCTTTTTTACCCCGAGCAACCGCAATTTCAATCTTTGCTTTTCCGTCTTTGAAATAAAGTGAGAGCGGAACCAACGTAGTGCCCGAATCCTTAAGCTTTCCAATCAACTTATTAAGTTCGTTTTTGTGAACAAGAAGTTTGCGATCACGACGCGGGGTGTGGTTGGTCCAAGTGCCCTCGGTGTATTCAGGGATATGAACACCACTGAGCCAGAGTTCACCATCATTGATCATGGCAAATCCATCGATGAGCGATGCTCGACCGAGTCGTAGTGATTTAACTTCTGTGCCAGTTAAAACCATGCCACATTCAAAAACATCCTCGATTGAATAATCGTGGCGTGCCTTCTTATTTTGGGCAATGACTTTGCGGCCAATTTCTTTAACCATAACCGCATCACCGCCCTTTCCTATTTGTTTGCGTCAAAGGATTACAGGGGCAATTCTCTCACTAGATGCGAAAGCTTTAGACCTTTAAGTAGCGGCGTAGCGTGACTACTGATGCAACGGTTGAAACAAATAGGCCCGTTGCCAGCAAATACGCTGAAGCGACCCACACTTCTCCCCAACCAAAGAAATTGGTAAAGGACAAAAGTGGGGCGACTTTGGAATCTATAACGCTCTTGAGGGCTGCGAGTAATCCTGTTGCAAGTCCCCAACCCACGATTGCCGAAATGATTCCTTCAAGCAGGAACGGCAGTTGGATTGACCATGAGGATGCACCAACAAGTTTCATCACACCAGTTTCACGCCGGCGGTTAAATGCTGCAATTCGCAGAGTATTACTAATCAACAATGCAGCTGTTAGTACTGAAGCCAGACCGACAAGTAGCGCACCATTTCTTAGCACTCCCAATAACTTAAAGAACTTATCCAAAATACTGCGCTGATCTTGAACTACATCCACCCCGGGACGACCAGAGAATGCGCTAACAATGACTGCAAACTGTGTTGGATCTTTTAATTTAACTCTAAATGACTCAGGTAGCTGATCGGCAGTCACATTCGCTGCAATTGCTGAATCCTTGAAGCGCTCCTGGAAACGATTAAATGCCTCTGATTGAGATTCATAAAAGACGCTGTCTACTGCCGGCATGGACTGAATATCTTGCTGGATTTGTAGTCGTTGTTCTGATGTGACCACACCACCAGCACATGATGGAGATTCAGAGAGTGAACCACATAAGAAAACAGATACTTCAATCTTGTCATACCAATAATCTTTCATCGCACCGACTTGTGCATTTGAAAGCAAACCAATTCCAAGCAATGAGAGTGAAATAGCTGTTGTGACTATCACTGCAAAAGTCATCGTCATATTTCGACGTAGGCCAATACCAACTTCGCTTAGTAGAAACCGTGCGCGCATGTTGTGCCCCTTATCCCGTGTATCCATAGACACCGCGAACTTGGTCGCGGATGACGTGGCCTAAATCAAGTTCAATTACGCGCTTTCGCATCTGATCCACAATTCCTGCATCGTGAGTTGCCATTAAAACCGTTGTTCCTTCACGGTTAATGCGATCAAGAAGTTTCATAATTCCAACAGATGTTGCTGGATCTAAGTTTCCAGTTGGTTCATCGGCAATTAAAATTGGTGGGCGGCTGACATAGGCACGTGCAATAGCCACGCGCTGTTGCTCACCACCAGAGATTTCTGAAGGTAAACGATCACCCTTATCTTCAAGACCGACAAGCTCTAGGACTTCAGGAACTTCGCGGTTAATCTCTTTTTGGGAATAACCAAGAACATGCAGAGCAAATGCCACGTTCTCAGTAATTGTCTTATTTGGAAGCAGGCGAAAATCTTGGAAAACGGTTCCAACTTGGCGGCGAAGCTCAGGGACTTTGTGTGTTGCAAGGGTTCCTAAATCTTTTCCGGCGACATGGATAACTCCAGCTGTGGGGCGCTCTTCACGCAAAATCAATCGCAGAAAAGTAGATTTACCAGAACCTGAAAGTCCCACAAGGAAAACAAACTCACCTTTAACAATTTCAAGATTTACTGAATCAAGGGCTGGACGTTCTTGTCCTGGGTAGACCTTTGTGACGTTCTCAAAGCGAATCATTTAAATCTCCCATTGCATCTGCGGCGCGGATATCGGGGAATCCGCTCTCGGCCTGATGCATAGTTTATGGAAAACCGAGCCAAATACGGGTATGTAACGCGCATGTGAGCCTGTGAAAAAAATGTGATTTATGCTTTAGGCAAGGAAATTACGAACTTCTGCGCCACCTAATGCCGGCCTCGATAAATTCATCGATTTCACCATTGAGAACCGCAGAGGTGTTTCCTGTTTCATAATCAGTACGTAAATCCTTCACCATTTGATATGGCGCTAATACATATGATCGCATTTGATTTCCCCATGAACCAGAGTTATCGCCTTTGAGGGCGTTAATTTTTGCCTGTTCTTCTTGGCGTCGACGTTCTAATAACTTCGATTGCAAAACCGCCATGGCCGTTGCCTTATTTTGAATTTGGGAGCGCTCATTTTGGCAAGAAACAACTATGCCTGTTGGAATGTGCGTCAATCGAACTGCTGAGTCAGTGGTGTTAACACCTTGTCCACCTGGACCAGATGAGCGATAAACATCCACACGTACTTCTTTTTCATCAATTTCAACATGATCACTTTGATCAACCACAGGCACAACTTCAACACCAGCAAATGAAGTATGGCGACGGCTTTGACTATCAAAAGGTGAAATGCGAACTAAGCGATGTGTGCCTTGCTCCACAGATAAAGTTCCATAGGCATAAGCAGCGCTGACTCTAAAAGTAGTTGACTTAATGCCCGCTTCTTCAGCATAAGAAGTTTCTAGGACATCAACTTTAAAGTTATGACGTTCGCAGTAGCGTAAATACATACGCATAATCATTTCGGCCCAGTCTGCGGCCTCAACACCACCGGCTTCTGAACGAATGGTTATGAGTGCATCACGGTCATCATATTCACCGTTAAGAAGTGTTTGAACTTCTAATTCACCAATGGATTTCTTAACAGCATCTAACTCTTTTTCAGCATCGTGAACTCCAGAACCATCTGGTTCACTGGCCGCTAACTCAAAGAGAATTGGTAGATCTTCAACGCGCTGGCGAAGACCAGATAGCTTGGCAATCTCTGATTGCACGCGTGATAGGCGACTCGTAATCTTTTGTGCACTCTCTGGGTCATCCCACAAATTGGGAACTCCCGCTTCTTCCTCTAGCTCTGCAGCTTGTTTGCGCAGTTTAGGAAGGTCTAAAACCTTTTCAATTGAAACTAGGGTCGCGTCAATTTCATTGATCTCTAATTGATATTCGCGCGCTGCCATAGTGCAAGGATAGCGGAGAGCGAGTTAGTGAATAACCGATGCCGCAATGGTGGTCAATGTAGGCGGACTCCAAATATGTAGAACCCCTCTTGCACTTGATTTGTACTTGCGGCATTGGCAAACAAACTAGCTGAGCTTTGGGAAGTAAATGGCACGGTGAATGGAAACTTCACAGTGGCATAGGTAGATATCTCGACTGAAGTTCCATCACAAATGAAATCTGTCAGCACGATCCCCTGTAGTTCTTGCCGCTTCATCGAAGAATCATCTGTGCTCCAATTGTGTAGTTCCAACATCACGTCCACAACCGCTTGATTGCAATCAATTGGAATTGCGGGATGCTCACGCTTGTTAATGAGTGCAAGAGGAGTTGTTGCCATGGTGCCTTTTCCTGTGTAGTAAGAAGCACGATCTAATGTGTGAACCCCGCGCATTGCAGCAGCTTCTGTGGCTTGAGTGAGAGAGCGCTTTGCAACCATCACAGTTGCAACATCTGTCATTATCATCAAGCTTGCAACTGTTATAACGAATAATCCAATAATCACAATACTCAACGAGCCCCGATCATCTCTTAACTTTGATAGCCATTTCACTTCCATGGACTGATATTTTCTTGGGCTGAGGCTTCAATGGTGCGATGTGATTTGGAATCAATATAAGAAATAGTTAAACGAATCCGGCTGTTAGCTGATAGACACGGCAATCGTGAGCATTCGTAATTCACATCTATTGTGTTGATTTCCTTTGATGTAAGACCCAAATTTTGTGCAATCAAAACGATTGCTTGTTCAGAAACTACACGGCCAGAATGATCGCTATCACTTGCAGCGTATGCACGAACGCCCTCCCGTGCCATCACGCGAACAATGGCCTCGTTTGCGCTCACGGAGGCAAAGCTATTGAGATAAATGAAAACTGGAATAAAGAGCGGAATAGCCAGTGCAACAAATTCAACAATGGCACTTCCGCTTTCATCCCGTAATTTTGAAATCAATTGAGGTTTTCCATTACCGCCGCACCATTAACGTCAACAACTACATTGCCGCCAAGGAGTGCAACTAAACCTGGAACTAGTTGAGGTAGTGAATGCCGCCTGCGGGTAATTAATAGCTTCATATGGGTAAATGAATCCGGAGAATTCAATTCAATGACCTGATCTGAACTAGTGAGCACTCCACTGATTGCTCTGCTTGAGGCATCACTTTGAGCCAATGAGAAATCGCTGTTTCGAAGATTGGTTGCAACTATGAGTTCAACTGCAATGAGAAAGAGAAAGATAAGAGGAATCAGAACAAGTGAGCTTTCAACATTGCCACGCTCCTGTCGAAGTTTATGCAGGAAGTTTTGATGGATAGCTCGTGCATTCATTGTTATCGAATCCCATTCATGGAATCGAGTGAGTTTTTAAGGATCGCAGTTAAGCGTGGTGCAGCAATAGTCCAGATCGCAGTGACCAGCCCAGTGGTCATTAGGACGACTAACACCCATCCAGGGACATCTCCTTTTTCATCCTTTAGCCGTGCATAGAAGTTCTTGTGACTCTTAATAAGATATTCACGCAGGACTAGCTCTGCATCAACCATGGATTTCATTACTGTGTTCATCTGTTTCTCTTTTCCGCTGAGTAGTGTGTGAAATTCGAGTGAAGCTCACTATTGTTCTAACGTTGATTTCTAAAATTTCTATCTATTTTGGCTGTGCACAACTGCAACTGACTAAATGAGTAGGTCTGGACTTGTCCACAAACATTCACACTCTGGATGTTGCGGAAATCGTTGTAACTGGGGATTGAGGGCATCTAGAAAGTCCACAATCAGCTGGGCCGCTTGGAGTTCGCTTTTGCCTGTATCTATAAACTTCAGAGCTGCGTGGGCTGCTAACGCTGCAACTTGGTGGGCAACTGCAATAGGAAGCTCATCACTTGTGCCAAGTGGAATAGATAGTTCAGCAACACCTATGCGATCAGCTTCGATGAGTGAGAGACAGCGTCGGCAGGGAGTGCTGCCAGGTTGAACAAAGGGGCCAACAGTTGCAACATGGCCAGGGGCTCTGCCAACAAAGAAATGATCCTGACCATCGCGTAAAAGGTGCTCTACATACTGTGAATCAAAGCTGCCACAGATGATGCGTAAGTTCTTTTCTGGAAGAACTGGTTTTGGAGCTCCTCGTTGTGCAAGGGCAAAACTTGATGCCACTGGAAAGAGTGACCATTCGCGAGCAAGTTCTTCGATTCTATTCTTGTAGTTAAGTCCTAAATCCGTTGTTCGCAGTGATCCTGAGCCTAAATCACTATCGACCACCGTTGGATGCTTATAGGAGGCTGATAAAGAAATCCGTGTGTTTGTCACACCACTTGCTAAAAGAATTGAGAAAAGTAAAGTTGCTGTTCGTGAGTTACCGATAATCTCAACTCCAAAGTTTTGACGCGCAGTCATGACATCCACGCCACCATCTCTCACGCCTTGAAGCCATGTTGCTTGACTTAACTCTGGTGCAAGACGTTTTTGTAGTTGACTAAAGGCGGCATCATTGCTTTGATCTTGTGTGTGAGCTGCTCGGGATTGAATTGTTGATTGAAATCTATTATTGAGCTTTATTGTTTTTCTCTGCGTATCAAGAAAGTTTGCTGCCAGTAATTGATCAATAATGGATTGGATTGTCGTAATCGAAATACCCAGTTTTTGAGAGATTTCATCACAGCTAAGAATTCCGGTGAACTGTTCAATAATTGATCTAGCTCCGGAGTGGTTTATGGCAACCCCATGAGATGAAGTTGCCATGGTGATGGAGCTTTCCTGTGTTGAATTCATTGTGCTGATAAAGACGCCGTTTTTTAAGCGGGGGAAAATTGGGGCTGTAGTGGAGGATGTAGTCATAGGGCAAGAGTTGCTATTGCCAAGGGTTTGCGTTTTCACATTTTCAAAACCTGTGGAGCATCCCCATAAATAATTACTCTGTGAGATGAATCATTACTAGTTGAATCACTGTGACGGCATGAAGAAACCCCCACAATCACCAAGGACGATGGGGGTTTCTTTTAACGCTAGACGCTCACAACGTGTGAGCGAAATTTAATTACTGTGCTTTGCCAAGGATGCGATTGACCTTGGTGCCACACACTGGGCAGATGCCCTGTGCCATGCGACGACCAGAGTCAGAGACCTTTACGGTTCCCTCGAAATCACGCTTCTCTTTGCACTTAACGCAGTAAGCGTCACCTTTGTATGTCTCTACTGTCATTTTCTTGTCCTCCGTCCGACGCTTGCAATCCCTAGGGGTTGCTCCCCGTGCGGGGCGAGCGTTCTGTTAAGTGAGACGATACCCCTCGACACGCTCAATTAAGCCTAAGTAGGCGCGTTTGTGGAGGAGTTTTTTCACCCCTTGGCCAAGAGCTTTTTGAGCGCCTCAGGGGCTGCGAGCGCAGTTTCAGCTGCCTCATATCCATCTAGATAGGCGCTGGCGATCTCGGCCTTTGGGAATCTGGCCAATAACTCCTTGAACTCTGCTCCATGATCGAAATACTCAAGATGGATAGCTTCATGAAAAAGGACATAGTCCAGGGCGTAGTCGGGGGCGCCTTTGAGCCGATCAGAGATGCGGATGCTTCGATCCACCCCCGTGCAGGAGCCCCAGCGCTCGCGCATGCCTCGCCACACCACCGATGCTGGCCGCAGAGAGATTTCTGGGGCCAGTTGGGTCAAAAGCTCGTCTATCCGTGAGGCTAAAGCCTCTTCACTCATCGTAATGGCCGCTTCTTGGGCCCGAATCTTGGCCACCATCTCTGGAACCATCGCCCGTTCATCGGCTTTACTCATTCTGGCCGGGATAGAGACCACAATTCGTCCACCTTGGCGATAGGCGGAGATGTTTTTCTTTCGCCGGGTGGATCTAATAACAATGATCTCGCCTTCGTTGATTCCAGGAAGTGTGTTCTCACTTCCTAGCTCTTCGAATGCTGGGGTATCCATAGAGAGCACGGTATCTCCCAACCCAGAAATGGATTGGAAACCTCAACCACGTGTTGAGAGATTTTTAGAATTGCCAGGAAAAATAAATCTCCATTACACGAGAAAAACAGGTTGTGTCAAAGGCGTTCTCAGTTGATTCTCGGGCCAAATACATTTACGTTACGACTACGAACTCCTCGGATAACTGTTCTATATCAGCAAGGGGAAGGCTGATACAGAATGAGCGGCCGGGGAGTTCGCTTTTCTATCTGTGGCTTTTATAGGCCCGATAAATCATCAGGAATTTCAATACTGACCAAGTAACTTTGCGGCGTTAAAAGATCATCTGAAGTTGGCAGGATTCCACTCCAAATTCGATCTCTACCTTCTAGATCTTTGACCTCACGAACTGCTTTCCAAAACGTTGCAGCCTCCCGTGCCAGCTTTGGCGAGACCTGTAAACCAAACATCGTTGCAAACAACTGTTGAGCAGGAGCAGATGTCGCTCGGCGGCGGCGCAAAGTTTCTTGCAAAGCAACAAGATTAGGAAGTCGCTCTCCTGCAGCAAGTGTGACAACGTCTTCACTCCAGCCATCGATGAGAGCAAGAACAGTTTCTAACTTAGTTAGCGCTGCGCGTTGAGCTGGAGTTTCCTCCGGTGTGAAAATTCCTTCATTAAGTGCAATGTTAAAACTCTCAGGATTAGTTGGATCAAACTCTTTGCCTTCTTCAGATGCGTTATCAAAGACTTCTTGTGCTTGACGCTGAATAGCATCGATATCTATGCGAATTCCTTTTCCATAATCTGAAATTGCTGTGCGGATGTAAGAAATCAACCAAGGGTTATGAGCAAATAACCGTGCAACAGCGCTTTCACGAAGAGCATGGAAAATGCGAACTTCATCCATGGGAATATTGAGATCTTGTCCCCACTCATCAATATTTTGTGGAACAAGTGCAGGATAAACAGGCTCTACTAATGGCAATCCCACATCGTGGGTGCCAGTAACCGATGCAGCTAAACCGCCGATTGATTGGCCCAGCTGTGTTGCGATTAATGAGCCAATAAATGAGCGCAGCAGCGTGGCAATCATCCCTACGGGAATCTGCATGGCGTTTTCAGCCTCGCTTTGACCCGCTTCTCCATTGGCATTGTTAAGTAACTCTGAAATCGCTGCAGCTAAACCTGTAGCAAGTGGCTCAACAGATGTCTGCCAGCCATTGAGTGTTGTGTCGACCCAATCGGTTCTGGCCATCGCAGGATTTCCGGTTGCAGTTGTTTGTGAAAAGAAAGTTGCTTCATTGAGCCATAGCTCAGCAATTGCAAAAGCTTCTTCAATCTTTGCCACATCATTAGCGCCAATAGGGGCAGAGCCCTTTGCAGTGACAAACTTCTTTGCAGTATCTCGAACAATGTTTTTAGGAAGGGCCTCAGTCGTTGCAGAAAATCCTGGTGCACTCATTCCAAGGGCTGAAAACTGTTGTTGGATCTGTTGTTGCATTTGCGCCATCATGGCTGCAAAATCAACTGACTCGCCATCCTTATTTTTTTCAGGGTCATCTGAATTATCAGGTGTAAAACCAAATGGCGACATGAGTAAATCCTCCCAGTGCTGTAACCAGATAGCCATCTGATTTCTTCCCAAACTCACAGAGTTATTTGTGAGCGAGTAAACAAAAGGGCATCTTTAGCGCCACACGCCTTCTGACGATAGGCTGACCCCATGTCTAGCGCCTTTCTTGCACTCATCTGGTGGGTAGTCCCAGCAGTAGCTCTGAGTGGGGCCTTGCTCTATGTTTTGTGGGTTACAAAATTTGAAGGAAAGTTCCAGCAAGAAACCCAGCGCTCTGTTGGCCAGTTTCAGCGCTTTCAAGAGTCACTGCGCGATTCACAGGCCCGTGATGTTGCAGCAGATGCAGTCCAACCATCAACAGCTCCAAGTTCAGCTGGCGGTAATAGCAAAACTCAAATCATTAAGCCGGATGCTGCTGATGATTCCTTTGACGATAATCCTTTTCTGAAGAAATCCTAAAAAGAACTCTTTCAAACTGTGCGCTTTTCACCACTGCCTCGAATAGCCTTAATCATTCTTACAATTTTTGCCTCGTTGGCACTTATCGCCCCATTGCCTTATGTCATTATTTTGCCAGGTCAAGCACAAAATATATTTAACAAATTAATAACTATTAAAGATCAAAAGTCGTATCCAGCAAATGGACGTATTGATTTAATGTCAATCAGGGTAACTAATCCAAACTCTTGGATAATCGGACCAGAAATTCTTTATTCATGGATCAAAGCTGATGAAGCCGTTTATCCTCGATCTGCAATATATCCACCCGGAACGACCCAAAAGAGTGAAGACAAAAAAGCCAAAGCTGACATGGTTAACTCGCAAGATAATGCTAAAACCGCTGCACTCTCCTTTTTGCGTTTACACCCAGAATTTGGCGTTCCTGCCAATGATTTGCATATAAAGAACATCACATTTGATGTGAAGAAAACCGGTGGGCCAAGTGGCGGCATGATTTTTGCAATTGGCGTTATCGAATTGTTAACTCAGAAGGATTTACTGCAAGGACGCCACATCGCAGGAACGGGAACAATTACAACGGATGGAAAAGTCGGCCCCATTGGCGGGATAAACGAGAAAATTCTGGCAGCACACAAAGCCGGTGCCACACTCTTTTTAGCCCCAGCTGGTAACAGTGGAGATATCGCAAATATTCCCCCTGGCATCAAAGTCGTGACAGTTGCCACCCTGGCCGAGGCCATCGCCTCCCTATAAAGGGTGAGAATGAAGCTTGCGCACTCTTGCGCTAGCGTATGACCATGACAAGTAATGCAACTCCGCAGTTTAATTTCAAAGGCCGCCGCAGTCCCCTCACGCTAACAATCACAATTTTGGTTGTTCTTTCGGGAATTCTGCTTTCAGTAAGTGGTTTCTACGCTGATTGGTTATGGTTTAAATCAGTCGATTTCACTTCTGTCTGGACAACAGTTCTAACGACCAAGGTTTTTCTCTTTGTAGTCGCAGGATTGCTTACTTCAACAATTATTTTGCTCAACATCATCATCGCTTATAAGCGACGTCCGCTTTATGTTCCATTGAGTATCGAAGCAGATAATCTCGAGCGCTATCGTGCACAAATCGAACCGATTAAGCGCTGGGTTGTTCTTGCACTTGCTGTGGGACTTTTCTACTTTGCTGGTACTTCAGGATCAGCGATGTGGGAATCCTGGTTATTGTTTAAGAACTCAACTAGTTTTGGTGTAAAAGATCCACAGTTCAATATGGATATCTCTTTCTTTGCATTTAAATTACCGTTTTACCAAACATTAATTGCTTGGGCGATTTCTACATTAATTCTTGCAATTATTGCTGCAGCAGTTGTTCATTATCTCTACGGCGGAATTCGCCTGCAGGTTCAAGAAGACCGCACAACAGTTGCTGCACGCGTTCAGCTTTCAGTTCTTCTAGGTGGCGTTGTCTTGATGAAGGCAGTTGCCTATTGGTTTGATCGCTATCAATTAGCACTTAAGGAAAGTAAGTTGATCACCGGCCTTACATACACCGATGTCAACGCAACTCTTCCAGCTAAGGCAATTCTTGCTGCAATAGCAGTTGTCTGTGCGCTGCTATTTTTCGCAAATATCATTCGTCGCTCATGGGTGCTACCAGCTGCAGGAACCGCACTCCTCGTAGTTTCTTCAGTCTTGATTGCAGGAATTTACCCAGGTGCTATCCAACAGTTCCAAGTAAAGCCAAGTGAGTCTTCTAAGGAAGCTCCTTACATTCAGCGCAATATCGATGCCACTCGCGATGCCTATGGTCTATCGGGCGTTGAAGTCAGCGATTATCAGGCAACTCTTACAACATCGGCTGGACAGCTCACTAAAGATGCGGCCACTATTGCAAATATTCGCTTGATGGATCCCAATGTAATTTCAGCTACTTTCCGCCAGCTACAGCAGATTAAGCCTTATTACACTTTCCCAGAATCCCTTGATATCGACCGTTACACAATCGATGGTGTTAAGCGCGATGTTGCAGTTGCAGTTCGTGAACTCAACATTGCAGGTAACCCATCACGTAACTGGATCAATGACCACTTGGTCTACACGCACGGATTTGGTTTCGTCGCCGCCTTTGGCAATGCCCGAGACACCGATGGAAAGCCATCCTTTGCAGTTGGCGATTTACCACCTACGAAAGGTCTGGGAGATTTCGAGCCACGTGTTTACTTTGGTGAAAACGTTCCTGATTACTCAATTATTGGCGGCGTAAAGACTGATAACCCAGTCGAGTTTGACTATCCAGATGATGCATCTGCAAATGGTCAAAAGAACGTTACTTACTCAGGTTCAGGTGGTGTTCCAGTCGGTTCACTCGTAAATAAGATTGTTTTTGCCCTGAAGTATCAAGAGCAACGTATTTTGCTCTCATCACTTATAAATAAGGATTCAAAGATTCTCTTCAACCGTAACCCTCGTGATCGTGTTGCAAAGGTTGCACCTTGGTTGACTCTCGATGGAGATCCATATCCGGCCATTATCGATGGCAAGATTTTGTGGATTATCGATGGCTACACAACAAGTGCCGGCTATCCATATTCACGGCAAACTTCTCTTGCTAATGCCACATTTGATGCACTGACCTCAAACTCAACATCAGTAACGGCTCAAGGCAATCAGAACATCAACTACATCCGTAACTCTGTTAAGGCAACAGTTGATGCATATGATGGAACGGTTTCTTTGTATCAATGGGATGAGAAAGATCCAGTTCTAGCAACTTGGAGCAAAGCTTTCCCTGGAACAATCCAGCCAAAGAGCAAGATTTCAAAGTCTCTTCTTGATCACATCCGCTATCCAGAAGATATGTTCCGCGTTCAACGCGAAATTCTCTCTTCTTATCACGTTCAAACTGCATCTGCTTTCTACGGCGGACAAGACTTCTGGCGCGTACCTCGTGACCCATCAACTTTTGGTGCTAACGCTGGCGCACAGCCTCCTTATTACTTAACACTTCAAATGCCTGGTGAATCAAAGCCAGAGTTTGCACTCACAACTCCATTTGTTCCACGCGGTGGACGTGAAAACTTGTCTGCATTTGCAGTTGTTAATTCAGATGCTGGTCCTAACTACGGCAAGATTTCTGTACTCCAACTTCCTCGAAGCACAAACGTGGCTGGACCATCTCAGGTAGCTTCAAACTTTGAAGCAAAACCTGAAGTTGCTAACTCACTTTCATTACTTCGCCAAGGTGGATCAGATGTTGTGCTTGGTAACCTGTTAACTCTTCCAGTTGGTGGCGGCTTACTTTATGTACAGCCTGTCTACGTTCGAGCAACAGCAAATGCTGCTTCATATCCATTACTACAAAAGGTTCTCGTTTCTTTTGGAGATCAAATTGGTTATGACGACACACTAAAGGGTGCACTTGATCAAGTATTTGGTGGTAACTCTGGAACTGCGTCAACATCTGGAACTACAACTACAACAACAGGAACAACTAATTCATCTCTTGCTAATGCACTCGCGAGTGCTAAGCAGGCATACTCTGATGGTTTAGCTGCACTTGCAAAGGGTGATTTTGCCGCTTATGACAAAGCACAAAAGCGATTGAAATCCGCACTTGATTCAGCTATTAATGCGCAAAGCAAGAAGTAAATAAGACCGATTTGGTCTTTATCTATTGATGCGCATAAGATTGCTTCACCGACGCGGGGTGGAGCAGCTCGGTAGCTCGCTGGGCTCATAACCCAGAGGTCGTAGGTTCAAATCCTGCCCCCGCTACTACGCACAACAGTATGAAAGATCTCGCTGGTGGAACATCCACTAGCGAGATTTTTTATTTGATTCGAAGTGAGTTAGTAACCACAAAGAGTGAAGAAAGCGCCATTGCCCCTGCGGCATAAATAGGTTGCAAGTAGCCAAGGGCTGCAATGGGCAAGCCAATAACGTTATAGATCAACGCCCAACCCATATTCAAACGGATGATCTTCAACGTCTTTTGTGAAAGCTTGAGCGCTGAAATTACACTGCCCAAACCTGAGTTCATCAAGGTGATATCAGCTGAAGAAATCGCTGTGTCAGTTCCAGTTCCCATTGCCATAGATAAATCAGCAGCGGTTAAGGCTGCAGCATCATTGATTCCATCGCCAATCATAAGAACACAATGTCCTTCATCTTTTAATTTCTCAACAATTACTAATTTGGTCTCTGGCATAGCTGCAGAAACAACGTGCTCGCTATCAATGCCCACAGTTAAAGCAACTGAGGAAGCAACTTCCGCGCTATCTCCCGTGACAAGCCATGGTGTGATTCCCATTGATTTGAGATTGGTAATTGTCTCTGCTGCATCGCTCTTTAATTGATCACCAACAGCAAAGACAGCTAAAGCAACGCCATCCCATGCCAAAACTGAGACTGTTAAGCCAGCATTTTGCCCAGCTGTAACAGCTGCCTTAATTTCTGGGTGAAAATCTGTGCAGCTGTGTGCAACAGCTGCTGGTGAACCGATCAAAACCACAGGTGATTGAGTTCCAAGATTTACGCGACCCGCAGCTCCAGATCCTGGTGTAACTGAGAAGTCTGTTACCGCATGGTTCTTTGCGCCAGCACCGAGTGCGTAGCGAGAAATGGCCAGAGCAACTGGGTGTGAATTTGCTGATTCAATGGCATTTGCCGAAGAAAGAATCGTTGTTTCATTAATAAGAGATGCAAAGGTTGAACCTAATACTGCGCCGGCGGCGGCAGAGATAGTTGCGTTCTGCACGTTCATAACACCCTCTGTGAGTGTTCCAGTCTTATCGAAGACAACTGTGTCCACTTTACGTGCAACTTCTAGAACTCGTGGCTCACGCAGGACTATTCCACGTTGTGCACCGCGTCCTGATGCAACAAGCAATGCAACAGGTGTTGCAAGCCCCAGAGCACATGGACAAGCGATTACAAGCACGGTGATCGCCACAGAAATAGATTGTGTGAGGCTATAGCCGCTCAAATACCAAGCAGCAAATGTTCCAATTGAAAGAACCGTAACAATCGGAACAAAGACTGCACTAATTCGATCTGCTAAGCGCTGAATGGGAGCTTTGGTTCCTTGTGCACTAATCACCATTGCGGTGATGCGGGCAAGTTCAGTATCACTGCCTATTCGTGTGGCCCGCACAATTAATCGACCGTTGTGATTAACGGATGCGCCAATTACTTGAGATCCAGGACCGACATCTACAGGTTTTGATTCACCTGTAAGCATTGAGTTATCAACTGCGCTCTGACCACTGACCACAATGCCATCAGTTGCAACACGATCTCCTGGTCTAACTTCAAATTCATCACCAATTTGCAGTTGTTCAATTGGAACAATAAGTGGGAATCCCCCACGAACAATCGTTACTTCTTTACTGCCTAGAGCTAAGAGAGATGAAAGGGCTGCACCAGCACGTGCCTTGGCTCTTGTTTCTAAGAAACGTCCAAGAATGACAAAGAAAATAACTCCAGCAGCAACTTCTGTATAAACATCGCCCACACCAGTCGCATTCGCATAAATCGACCATGTGAATGCTGCAATTGAACCCATCGAAATAAGGTTGTCCATAGTTGGATGCTTGATATTTCGTAGAGCAGCACGGTGAATTGGCCAAGCAACAAGTAAAACAACAGGTGCACTGAGCGCAATTACGAGCCATGCAGTGGCTGAATAGAGTGGATGTGGAAGTCCAAAGAGATCTAACTGATCATGAATCCACATATCGATTGCATGGTGCCAACTCATAACCATCGAGAGTGCTACGGCAGGAACTGCAAAAATAAAGGCGAAGAATAAGGCGCGTGCTGATTTCTTGCTATGCAACGTTACTGCCTGAGCATCTTGCAAAAGACTGGCTTTATATCCTGCTTTTTCAACTATTTTGATTAATTCTTTAACATCCATATCCGCAGGTGCCAAAACGTGTGCGGTCTCTGTTGCAAAGTTAATGGTTGCTCGAACGCCATCCATGTTATTGAGCGCTTTTTCAACTGCATTCACGCAGGATGAACAGGTCATTCCCTCAATAGCAAGGGTTGTGGGTTCTAAGATCGTTTCAGTTGCCATTATCGATTATGCATTCAACGCTTTGATTAAAGCTTCATGGACTGCCTTATTTGTTGAAACCCCACTGCCACCAAATGGACCGTGTTCACCTGAAGTATTTGTAAACACTCCTCCGGCTTCGCGAACAATGATGTCTAGGGCAGCCATGTCCCACACAGCAAGAGTCGGTTCAATGGCAATATCTACAGCTCCTTCTGCAACCAACATGTGTGACCAAAAATCACCCATTCCCCGAGTGCGCCAAGCAGTAGAAAGAATTGAGTTAAAAGCCTTCAAGCGTGAACCAAAACCAACAAAATCTGAATATGCAACTGATGCATCAGTTAAAGATGAAACTTGTGAGACTGCTAATTTTCTACTCTGGCCATTAAAGGTGACATATGCACCTTCACAACATGATGCATACCAACGTCGTGCAAGTGCAGGAGAACTTGCGATTCCAACGACTACTTCCTGCGTTCCATCTTCTGCAACTTCGACAAGTGCAATAAGTGTTGCCCATGTAGGGACTCCACGCATAAAGTTTTTAGTTCCATCAATGGGATCTATGACCCAATAACGCTTAGCCCCTGTGATGTCACTGCCAAACTCTTCTCCCAGCAACCCATCATTGGGGCGGTGCGTTGCAAGTGCTTCTCTGATCGCCGTTTCTACAGCGCGATCAGCATCAGTTACTGGTGTGTTATCTGGCTTAGTTGTAACTACTAAATCTAAAGATTGATAGCGATCGAGTGAGATTGCATCTGCAATATCGGCAAGTAGGTGTGCCAAAGCTAAATCTTCGGCGTACTTACTTTCGCTCATTTTCTATTCTTCCCTCAATCAACTCATGCACCCTATCTACAGATTGAATACTAATCCTCTGGCACAAATACTGCTTGGTCCTTGACAGATAACAACGAGCGAAGGCTGCTTAATCTGGCTGCTCTCTCAGGGTCAATTACGCCGTTAGGCGCAGCCCATGCATCAAGTTTGCAAGAGCTTTCTGCGTGTGAGCAATTCGACAAACATGTAGCAGCTACAAGTGAGAGATCGGTGAAGGCATCAACAATTCGACTGACATCGATATGCGAGAGTCCGAATGCTCTAATTCCTGGTGTATCAATAATCCATCCATCGTGTGTGTCTAGTGCAAGTGCAACTGCGCTAGATGATGTGTGTCGACCACGACCCGTTGCCTCATTCACATCACCAGTTAAGCGATCTGCATCTGGAACAAGTGCGTTAATAAGTGTTGATTTACCAACACCTGAATGACCAACTAGTACAGAAATTTTACCTGAAAGCATGTGGTGTAGTGCTTCTAAATCTATTTCCCTTGAATCACTCTTAATTGCAGTGTGCAGGATTTCAACATCTAACTTTGCATACTCAGCTAAGAACTCCGGAACCACTCCTAAATCAGTTTTAGTGACTACTAGCTTTGGCGTAATTCCTTCGGTAAAGGCTGAAACAAGAAAACGGTCAATAAGACCACGTCGTGGTTCAGGATTTAGTGCTGCGACAACAATGACAAGTTGATCTACATTGGCAACAATTGTGCGCTCAACTTGAGCAGCGTCATCAACAGTTCTGCTGAGTGAGTTTCTGCGCTCATTGACTGAAACGATGCGAGCCAAGCTTCCTTCATCACCAGTAACATCACCAACAATAGAAACTCGATCGCCCACCACAACAGATTTAGGTCCAAGTTCTCTAGCACGCATTGCAGTGATAATCACGCCTTCGTCTGTAACACATGTTTGTCGCCCTCGATCAACTCCTGTGACAAGTGCTGAAATAGCAGTTGAATGACTAGGACGATCTTTGCTTCGCGGACGAGTGCTGCGCGCAGGCCTTACGCGCGCATCTGATTCATCGTATTCGCGTGGGCTCATAGTTTGATTCTCTGACTAAACAAGAAGAGAACTCCATAGACCTGGAAAATCTGGCAGAGTTTTACGAGTAGTTGCAATGTTTTCTACTTCAATTCCTGGAACTACTAAACCAATAACTGCGCCAGCTGTTGCTAGACGGTGGTCGTCATATGTATGGAATACGCCGCCATGTAATGGAGCAGGAGTTATGTGTAGCGCGCTTTCTTCCTCAACTACATCTCCACCTAGAGCATTAATTTCGCGCGTGAGGGCAGCAAGGCGATCTGTTTCATGCAGGCGAAGGTGAGCAATACCGCGCAAATGTGACGGTGAATCGGCAAGGGCTGCAACGGCTGCAATAGATGGAGTTAGCTCACCAACGTCGTGTAAATCAATATCAATTCCATGAATCACGCCAGTTCCACTTAAGGTTAATCCGCGCTCATCCATTGAAACTTTTGCACCCATTTGCGTGAAGATTGAACGTAATTGATCTCCAGGCTGAGTAGTGGTCTTTGGCCAATCGGCAATAGTGACACTTCCACCGCAAACCATGGCAAGAGATAAAAATGGTGCAGCATTTGATAAATCAGGTTCAATTACCAACTCTTGACCATGAAGTTTTCCTGACTTAACACTCCATGATTGCGCTGCGTTATCAACTTCTACCTGTGCTCCAAAGCTGCGCAACATATCAACAGTCATTTCAATGTGCGGCATCGATGGAAGTTGACCACCTTTATGTGTTGCAACAATTCCATTTTCAAAACTTGGTGCAACCAGTAGAAGTGCTGATAAGAACTGGCTAGATGCACTTGCATCAATTGTTAAGGCACCGCCTGGAATCTTGCCCGTTCCATGTAATTTCAAGGGCAAGCTGTATCGACCATCATGCTCAATTGAAATCCCTAATTCTTCTAAAGCCTTTATCACTGGCCCCAGTGGACGCTCATAAGAACGTGGATCACCATCGAATGCAACATCACCAGTTGCAAGGGCTGCAAGTGGTGGAAGAAAGCGCATCACTGTTCCAGCATTACCAACATCAATTTTCACCCCGCCGCGAAGTGGAGCCGGTGTAATAATCCACTGAAGTTCTTCTACACCATTGGTTGTTACGTTCTTTTCTTCAATTCCAACGCCCAGTGCTCGTAAGCCTGCAACCATCAATTCGCTATCGCGAGAAACAAGTGGGCGGCGAAGAATGGATGGGGAATCAGCTTGGGCTGCCAGTATCAATGCACGATTAGTTACAGATTTAGATCCGGGAATGACAACGAAGGCCTCGACTGGTTGTGCGCCGCGAAAGAGCGCGGGCCAGTGTGCGTTGTTATTCATCATCGCCTAAGTCTATCGCGGCTAACATCACTCTCGTTTTACGCATATCCTTTGCACATGTGTGGTCGTTATGCGCAAAGTGCAGATATGCGCGAACTCATGGAGCAGTTTGAAGTCACGGGCAGCGCTCCTGGCCAATCCATTCCAGTGAATTGGAATATCGCCCCAACGAATCCCATTTATATTGTTCGCTCCCCCATTAAGGAAGAAAGTGAAACTAAGAAAGATTTGGCCATAGTTTCCTGGGGATTAATCGCTCCATGGTTAAGCGATGTCGCAGAAGCAAAAACATCACAATCTCGGGCTATTAATGCACGTAGTGAAAGCGTTCATGAGAAACCAACCTTTAGAGATGCATTTAAACAACGCAGATGTTTAGTCCCAGCACAGGGTTACTACGAATGGGCAACTGCGTTAGGGCAATACAAGCCTAAGCAGGCTTTCTATATTTCTTCTCGCGATGGTGCACAGCTCTCAATCGCAGGAATTTGGAGCAGTTGGCGCGCACCTAACGGTGAAGTAATTGAGAGCGCTTCGATTATTACTCAAGAGGCACAAGGTGAACTTGCAACGATTCACAGCAGAATGCCAGTCTTCATGCCGCGTAATCGCTGGGATGCCTGGCTTGATCCTGAGAATAAAGAGATTGAAGGATTACGAAACTTAATGCAGGTCCAATCCCCCGAATCAATAGTGAAGGCCCACCCCGTTTCCTCGGTAGTTAACTCAGTTGCAAACAATGGAGCCCAGCTCATTGAGGCAATTGAATTGGGTGAGCCAGAGACCCTGTTTTAGCGATAATCTTTGCTAGCAATGACATCGACAGATTTAGTTAAAGAGAGCTCAGCGGAGCGTGCTGCCCGCTTTGAGCGAGATGCCCTTGCATTCACAAATCAGCTCTATGCCGCAGCGCTGCGTTATACAAAAAATCCTGATGATGCCAAAGATTTAGTTCAAGATACATACTTAAAAGCCTTTGCTTCATTTCACCAATTTGAACCAGGAACTAATTTAAAAGCCTGGCTCTATCGCGTTTTAACAACAACTTTTATTAATACCTATCGCAAAGACCAGCGCCGCCCTCAACTATCTTCTGGTGAAATCGAAGATTGGCAGTTAGCAGATGCTGCTTCACACACAAGTGATCAAGGTAAATCTGCTGAAGTAGAGGCACTTGAAAATCTACCCGACAGCGACATCAAACGCGCACTACAAGAAATCCCTGAAGAGTTTCGCATCGCCGTCTATTTGGCTGACGTTGAAGGCTTCTCATACAAGGAGATTGCTGAGATTGTCGGTGTGCCAGCTGGAACGGTGATGTCCAGACTTCACCGGGGAAGAAAACAGCTACGTGAGCGGTTAACAGAGTATGCAAAGGAACTTGGTTACAACGTTAAAGCCAAGCCTTCGGCTAAGAAATCTGACCCTGATGAGGGGGCAGAATCATGAGTTTCTCATTTGTAACGCCATGCAGCCAAGTTCTTAACTCCTTCGTGCTACTTATTGAAGGCAATATTGAGCCACCACAGATGCAGGTCATTGAAGTACACGTTGCCGAGTGCCCTGCCTGTGAAGCAGAGCTTGCCCACGAGCGAGCCATGCACTCTCTTGTCCAACAAGTCTTGCAGCGAACATGTAATGAAGAAGCACCGCAAGAACTTCATAACGCCATCTTTAACCAAATTCATGGCCAAGCAGCTGGGGCATTTACTGAAGTTGTCACACAGTTCAGCATGACTGAGATTTCTATCGAGATTGATGAGTTCGGCCAAGTCGAACACCGTGAAGTTACAATCGAACACACCGAAGAAATTCGATACATCAATGAAGGCGATAATCCCACCACTTAAGGCTTAAGCAGGTAAGTTATTAATCATGAAACCTGCTGAGGAAGTCATCGGAGCCGTTGGTTTAACGGTCATGACTGTGCGGGCTGGTGACACATCAGTTGCAATGGGAATTGGTGATTTACCAATCGTTTCTCAATCACAGTTGATTTCACTCATGGAGCATGCAGCAATCATTTCCATGGATGAGCATTTAGAGCCAGAAGAAACAACAATCCCCATTAGTTTTGAAATGATTACTTTGAGTCCATCATCTATCGGTGCTGAACTGCGTGCAGTTTCACGCTGTATTGAGATTGAAAACCGCGAATTAACTTTTGAATGTGAAGTTTATGAAGGTGAGCGCCAAGTTGCAGCTGCCATGATAAAAAGATCGGCGGTGGAGCGAGTTTCATTCCTCGCCCGCACCGCCGCGCAATCTTTAATTTCTTAAGCTTTTTTAGTTGCCCAGAAAATCTCTGCGATTTCATCAATCTTTGCGATCAACTTATCGGCAACAGCAACATCTTGAGTTCCCTTTGTTCCTGCAGCACCTGCAAGCTTTGTTGCGTCATTAAATAGGGAGTGCAGTTGTGGGTATGCCTCAAAGTGTGGAGCCTTAAAATAATCAGTCCATAGAACCCATAGGTGCTCTTTGACTTGGTGTGAGCGCTCTTCTTTGATTGCAACAGAACGTGAGCGGAAATCCGCATCAGGATTTGCTGCATATTTCTCCATGCATGCCTTTACAGATAGAGCCTCAATCTTTGCTTGGGCTGGATCGTAAACACCACATGGAAGATCGCAGTGTGCGTAGACAGTTGTCTTTGGTGCAAACATGTTCTCTCCTCATTTATAAATTCGTGCCACTGGCACGCAGTTCGCATCGACTGAAGGAACTACAAGTGCGAGACTACCGCCCATGAGCAAATTTGGCACAGTCAAGGTCTCCGGTGGCTCCATGCTTCCCGCATACCGAGATGGGGATTGGCTCTTTGTCAGTTGGATAGATGGAGCGGCGGCTTTAGAGGCAGTTGGTAAATCCATTCTCGGCAAGGTCGTTGTAATAGAGCGAGAAGAGAAACCTGGAATCTTTTTAGTTAAACGTGTTCAGAAGTTTCACAGCGGCAAGTTTTGGGTTGAAGGCGATGCTAACGAAAGCACTGATTCACGAACTTGGGGCTGGATAACTCCAGAGGAAATTGTTGGTGTGGTTCTCTTTCGTTACAAGCGAGGCAAGAAAATCGCTTAGCGAGTGAAAGCTTCGAGCATTAATGCTTTTTGCTCATCTTCATGCAAGTGATGATTTCCAGTTGCAGGTGAAGCTGTTGCTCTACGAGAAATACGACGCAAGATACGAGAACCAAATCCGTGACCACCATGTTGTTCTGAAGTGCGAAGTGCAATATGTGACCAAGGACCTTGATTTGCAGGTTCATCTTGCACCCACAACAAATTAGCATTTGGATGCTTATTAGCTTCTGCAACCATTTCATCTATTGGAAGTGGATACAAAAGCTCAACCCGAACAATTGCAGTTGAAGTCTCGCCAAGCTTTGTGCGCTCTGCTACTAGATCGTGATAAACCTTGCCAGAACAGAAAATCACGCGAGAGGCGTTACTGATTGAATCATCAGCAATAACTGGCTGGAAGTGTCCTGAAGTGAAATCACTCAACGCAGATGCTGCAGCCTTTAGGCGCAACATTGATTTAGGTGTGAAGACAATCATTGGGCGGCGAGCAGGGTTCTTTGCATGCCAGCGAAGTAAGTGGAAGTAAGAAGCAGGAGATGATGGCTGAGCCACAGTCATGTTTTGTTCTGCGCATAATTGTAAATAGCGCTCAATACGTCCTGAAGAGTGATCTGGTCCTTGACCTTCATAACCATGAGGCAAGAGAAGAACTACGGAAGAGCGCTCACCCCACTTTTGAAGAGCCGATGAAATGAACTCATCAATAATTGTTTGCGCACCGTTGGCAAAATCTCCGAATTGGCCTTCCCATAAAACAAGGGCTTCTTCGCGCTCAACGCTATATCCATATTCAAAGCCCATGGCTGCATATTCGCTGAGCAGAGAGTCAACAACAAAGAATTGATTTTCATCAGAGATTAAGGCGCGAAGTGGCGTCCACTCATTTCCATTTTCTTTATCAACGATTACTGCGTGACGGTTAGAGAAAGTTCCGCGACGTGCATCTTGGCCAGCAAGGCGAATTGGTCGTCCTTCTTTAAGAAGTGAACCAAATGCCAACATCTCTCCTGTTGACCAATCAATCGAGGCATCGTTAAGTGATTCAACGCGCTTAGCCAACTGCGGTGAAAGTTTTGGATGAATACTAAAGCCCTCTGGAGTTGCGATTTGTGTTGCGGCAATTTCGCGAGCAAGCTGCTCTGGAATTGAAGTAACAATTGTGTTTGCATCCGGTGCAACCGGTGCCTTGAAGTTTGGATCAGTTTGCGCACCTAAGTTATTAACTGCAGCAAAGACAGCTTCTAGCTGAGTTTGGTAATCGCGTGCTACTTCTTCTGCCTCTTCAACAGTTATGTCACCACGGCCAATAAGTGCTTCGGTATAGAGATGGCGTGTAGAGCGCTTTGCATCAATGAGTTTATACATCAACGGCTGAGTAAAGCTTGGCTCGTCACCTTCATTGTGACCACGACGACGGTAGCAAACCATGTCAATAACAACATCTTTATTGAACTCTTGGCGGTATTCAAAAGCTAAACGAGCAATGCGAACACATGCCTCTGGATCATCACCATTAACGTGGAAAACAGGGGCCTGGATAATCTTGGCGAAATCAGTTGAATAACGTGAAGATCGTGCCGAACTTGGTGAAGTAGTGAAACCAACCTGATTATTGATAACAATATGGATAGTTCCACCTGTGCGATATCCAGCTAACTGAGACATCTGAAGAACTTCTGCGTTAACTCCCTGGCCAGCAAATGCTGCATCACCATGAAGCAAGATTGGAAGTACAGAATAAGCATGTTTAATATTGATTCGATCTTGCTTAGCGCGAACAATGCCCTCTAGAACTGGGTTTACTGCTTCCAAGTGTGAAGGGTTTGCTGCTAAATAAATCTTTGTTGTTGCACCAGAGTGCGCGGTGAAAACTCCTTCAGTACCTAAGTGGTACTTAACATCGCCAGATCCTTGAACTTGATTTTCTGCATAGTGACCTTGGAACTCTTGGAAGATTTGTCCTGCTGACTTTCCAGCAATATTTGCCAATACGTTAAGGCGTCCACGGTGTGGCATTCCAATACAAACTTCATCCAGCTTTATCTCTGCCGCAGATGAAATAACCGCGTCAAGAAGTGGAATGACAGATTCCCCTCCTTCTAGTGAGAAACGCTTCTGCCCAACAAACTTGGTCTGTAAGAAGTTTTCAAATGCTTCGGCGCTATTGAGCTTATAGAGAATTCGAAGTTGTTCTTCACGCGGTAATACCTGCACGCCAACTTCAACGCGCTCTTGAATCCATTTACGCTCTGCTGGGTCATCGATATACATGTATTCAACACCTACTGTGCGACAGTATGAGTCACGCAAGATTCCAAGAATCTTACGAAGTAACATGAACTTCTGGCCGCCAAATCCACCGGTAGCAAACTCACGATCTAGATCCCACAAAGTTAATCCATGATTTTGAACATCTAAATCTGGATGGTTGCGCTGGACATATTCAAGTGGATCAAAATCTGCCATTAAGTGGCCATTGGTGCGATATGCCTGGATTAACTGCTGAATGCGAGCTGTCTTATCAATCTCTTCATCATGGATAAACTCTTTATCTGCAGCCCAGCGAATTGGCTCATATGGGATATGCAGGGCTGCAAAGATTTCATCATAGAAGCCATCTGCTCCCAGAATGTATTCATGCATTCTGCGCAGGAAATCACCAGAAGTTGCGCCTTGAATAATGCGGTGATCGTAAGTACTAGTGAGGGTAACGACCTTACTAATAGCAAGACGGGCCAAAGTCTCTTCACTAGAGCCCGCAAATTCAGCTGGGTAATCCAGCGCTCCAACACCCAGAATCAAACCTTGTCCTTGAACAAGACGTGGCACTGAGTGAACTGTTCCAATTGTTCCTGGATTAGTAATTGACATTGTTGTGCCTGCAAAATCTTCAACAGTTAAAGAACCATCGCGCGCCTTTTTAACCACTGCTTCATATGCACTACGGAACTGCGCAAAATCTAACGACTCACAACCCTTGACTGAGGGAACCAAGAGTTGGCGTGATCCGTCAGGTTTAGCTAAATCAATAGCAACGCCAAGGTTGATGTGTTCAGGTTTTCCAATTGCAGGCTTGCCATCTAATTCACCAAAGAATGCATTCATCTCTGGCATCGCGCGAACTGCCTTAATCATTGCATAAGCGATGATGTGAGTGAATGAAACTTTTCCACCGCGAGCGCGCTTCATGTGATTGTTAATGACAATGCGGTTATCAATCATTAACTTGGCAGGAACTGCGCGCACTGACGTTGCAGTCGGAACTGAAAGTGAAGCTTCCATGCTTTGAACAACGCGGGCAGAAACTCCGCGGATTACTTCAAGGGTTGACGCACTTGGTGTGCTTAAAACTGGAGCTGGCTTAACAACTGGATCTGCAGGCTTTGGTTGTGAGGCTGCACTCTCGCGAACGATTGGTTGAACGTGGGGAACTGGTGCTGCAGGTTCTGGTTGTGGTGCTGCAGCTTTTTGTGCAGCTTTGGGCACTGGTGGAACACCTTTAGAAACTGGAGTTGATGAAGCTGTAGCAGGAGATCCTGGTTTATTGTTTTTAAAGTACTCAACCCACGCAGGGTCTACGGAAGAAGGATCCTGCAGATAGTGCTCGTACATTTCATCGACGAGCCAATCATTTGCACCAAAATCCTGTGCCGACACTGGCGAACTCCTTCTGGGCGGTTATTAGGTTAAGCCTATAGCCATGCGGGGCTGGCTTAAACTAAAAAACTGCCACTTAAGCGCGAGATAGACCACAAAAACACTGCTTTTAACGCCCTCTATCGATCAGATGCCCCTAGAGCCCTACGGCACGTTCAATCTCAGCCACAGCATCGGAAATATCGTGAACCACCGAGACATCTTTGCAATCAACATGGCTCCACCCAGGTCCACCCAGAACCATTCTGGGCATCGGTCTAATCGCTGGGATGTCATTGAAAAACTTTGGGTCAGCATTTTTGGAAAGCTGCGCCCACAAAAACACAGCAGGTGGAGCAGAGCGCGTAATCATTGCTGACAAGGCTTCAAGCGGAGTTCTAGCTCCAAGAAAATAGGTTTCGATTTTGCGTTCTGCAAGTGCGGCAGCAAGTGCATGTAGTGCAAGTGAGTGAACTTCTTCTCCAACGGATGCAAGTAGAACTGGGTGAGCATTCACAGGCTTTCTGATGTCCTCAACGTGCTCGCGCAAAATCCCTTTAAGTACTTCAGTCAGTAAGTGCTCGACTTCAATGCCATCGCCACTTACCTCCCACTCATTGCCCACAATGAGTAAAAGAGGAACTATGACTTCAGACCAGGATTGTTCAACTCCGTATTGCGCTAAATCCTTGCGCAAAGCCGCTTCAATAAACTTCTTATCCAACCCCTTTGCCGCTTTATGAAGGGCTGTAACTAACTCTTCGCGAACCACATAATCAGTAACTATTGTTTCAAGGTTGATTGAGCCTTTGTGGCTTTTGGCTTGTGCGGCTGCATCACAGGGTGAAACACCGCTAGTGATTAATCTGCGCATTAATGTCAGGCGAGCTAAATCAGCTGGGCAGTATCGTCGGTGCTCACCACTTTCATGCGCAGATGGTCCAAGGCCATAACGGCGATCCCAGGTCCGAAGGGTGGCAGGTGCTACACCGATGCGCCGGGCCACGGCTGCCACCGTCAGAAGCTCTTCTTTAGTTGCCACAAGCCAATCGTGGCCTGAAGTGGGCCAACTCACCAGTTGAAACACGCCCATGAACAACTTCTGGAGCGTTGGGGCTTGAACAACCTATGGCGCGGTTGTAGAGTATGGCCATGGCTGAAATCTCGCGTTTACCCCGTCCCGTTGCCGATGAATGGGAATGGCAGTACCAAGGTTCATGCCGCGAGCTTCCAAGTGAGATGTTTTTCCATCCCGATGGAGAACGTGGTCCGCGCCGACGTAATCGTGAAAACACTGCAAAAGCAATCTGTGCTGCGTGTCCAGTAATTGCCGCATGCCGAGCACACGCACTTGCTGTGCAAGAGCCCTATGGAATTTGGGGCGGCCTTTCAGAAGATGATCGCTTAGCGATTCTAGGTAAAGACGTTACTCCAGATGTTTCACATGCCTCATAAGTTTTAACTCTCCTCCTGAGTTGAAAAAGAAAAGCCCCGCAGATTTTTCTGCGGGGCTTTTCTACTGAGTTCTTTTCTTAGTGACTGTGTCCACCTGGGCCATGTGAATGTCCATGTCCGCCTGCAGCTTCAGCTGCTGCTTGCTCTGCTGGCTTTTCAAATACAACTGCTTCAGTTGTAATGAACATTGCTGCAATTGATGCAGCGTTAGCTAGAGCTGAACGAGTTACCTTCACTGGATCGATAACGCCATCTTTTGCAAGATCGCCATAGATATCAGTTGCAGCATTGAAACCTTCATTAGGCTTCATTGCGCGAACCTTTGCAACTACTACGTAGCCTTCAAGTCCTGCATTTTCTGCAATCCAACGAAGTGGCTCATCGCAGGCCTTGCGCACTAAACGCACGCCGACTGCCTTATCGCCAGTAAATCCAAGATCGCCCTCTAGAGCATCGGCTGCATGCACAAGTGCTGCGCCTCCGCCAACAACGATTCCTTCTTCAACTGCTGCGCGAGTAGCTGAGATTGCATCCTCAAGACGGTGCTTCTTTTCATTGAGTTCTACTTCGGTGTGTGCTCCAACCTTGATGACGCAAACGCCACCAGCAAGCTTTGCAACACGCTCTTGTAGCTTCTCTTTATCCCAAGAAGAATCTGAGTTTTCAATCTCTTTGCGAAGCTCGCCAACACGGGCAGCAACTGCGCCCTTGTCTCCAGCGCCTTCAACGATTGTTGTTGCATCCTTTGAAACCACGATGCGACGTGCGCGACCGAGATCTTCTAAAGATGCAGCATCTAGCTTCATACCAATTTCAGCAGAGATAACTTGTCCGCCAGTTAACGTTGCGATGTCTTGCAACATTGCCTTACGGCGATCACCAAAGCCAGGAGCCTTAACTGCCACGGAAGTAAACACTCCACGCATGCGGTTAACAACTAGCGTTGATAGAGCCTCACCTTCGATGTCATCAGCGATGATTAAAAGTGGCTTTGATGTAGCAGATACCTTCTCAAGGATTGGAAGTAGTTCTGCTAAAGCAGAGATCTTTCCAGCTGAGATAAGTACGTATGCATCTTCAAGAATTGATTCCATACGATCTTGATCTGTCACGAAATACGGAGAGATATAGCCCTTATCGAACTGCATACCTTCTGTGAACTCTAGGTCTAAGCCAGTTGTAGATGCCTCTTCCACAGTGATGACGCCATCTTTACCCACGCGATCCATTGCCTCAGCGATTAAATCACCGATGGCGCGATCTTGAGCAGAGATAGTTGCAACATCTGCAATCTGTGCTTTTCCACTTACTGGAGTAGCTTGTTTGCGAAGGTTTTCTGAAACTGCAGCAACTGCAGCTTCAATGCCTTGCTTAATATCCATTGGCTGTGCGCCAGCTGCAAGGTTACGTAGTCCTTCTTTAACCATTGCTTGAGCAAGAACAGTTGCAGTTGTAGTTCCGTCACCAGCAACATCATTAGTCTTAGTTGCTACTTCCTTAACTAGCTGTGCACCCATGTTTTCAGCAGGATCTGAAAGTTCAATCTCTTTTGCGATAGTCACGCCGTCATTGGTGATAATTGGAGCACCATATGACTTAGCGATTACTACGTTGCGACCCTTAGGTCCAAGAGTTACTTTTACAGTGTCAGCAAGAATGTTGACGCCACGTTCCATTGCTCGACGTGCTTGCTCGTCGAATTGAAGGGATTTTCCCATTTACTTCTCGATTACAGCGAGAATGTCGCGTGCTGAAAGAACCAAGAGGTCATCTCCACCGTGCTTGATTTCAGTTCCGCCGTACTTGCTATAAAGAACTACATCGCCAACTTTGACATCCATTGGAACGCGGACACCATCATCAAAGCGACCTGGACCAACTGCAATAACAGTGCCCTCTTGTGGCTTTTCTTTTGCTGTATCTGGGATAACAAGACCAGATGCTGTTGTTGTTTCAGCTTCGTTTGTCTTGATTACGATGCGATCTTCTAGTGGCTTAATGGCCATGTGCCTAACTCCTTTTAGTTCAGATTTCCTCGTGCGGGCCCGGTTAGCAGTGTGGACCCGTGAGTGCTAACGCAAGGTTAGACGGGGCTATTCCCAACGGCAAATCGGCTAGGACAGGCTCACAACTGTTACTGGCAGGCTGGAATCGGCATCAAATGCCACAGGGCTAGGCTCACGCCCAGCTGCTGCCATTAGAGCGCCCAGGCTGGCCACCATCGCTCCGTTATCGGTGCAAAGGCCTGGGGCTGGGATCCTCAATGTAATACCCGCCTTTTCGCAGCGTTGCTCGGCGACTGCTCTTAGTCTGGAGTTAGCGGCAACGCCTCCAGCGATAACCAGGCAATCAATCCCGCTCTCCTTGCAGGCCGCCAGCGCCTTTAGCATCAAGACATCAACAATAGATTCTTGGAAAGAGGCTGCAACATCGGCGCGAACATAATCTGGAACGCTTTCTAGATATCTAGCAACAGCGGTCTTTAAACCTGAGAATGAAAAGTCATAGGGACGTGTTAGCCAATCATTAGAAGTTGTTAATCCACGTGGGAAATCAATTGCAGTGGCATTACCCTCTTTTGCGATTGCATCAATAGCAGGCCCTCCTGGAAAACCTAACTTCATTACTCTAGCTATTTTGTCAAAAGCCTCACCTGCAGCATCATCAATAGTTTGGCCTAACTTCACAACCGACGATGTAATGTCATTGACCTGCAAAAGTGAAGAGTGACCACCACTAACAAGGAGTGCAATCGTTGGTTCAATCTCTTCGGCATGAGTTAAGTAATCAACGCTAACGTGGGCCGCTAAATGATTAACTGCATAAATTGGTTTATCCAAACCAATGGCAAGACCTGCAGCAGATCCCACACCGACAAGTAGTGCGCCAACTAAACCAGGTCCTGCTGTGACTGCAATTGCATCAACATCGCTAAGTGAAACCTTTGCATCAGCTAGCGCTTTTTTAATCGTTGGCTGCATCGCCTCTAAATGCGCACGGCTAGCAATTTCAGGAACTACTCCCCCAAAGCGCGCATGTTCTTCAACGCTAGATGCAATGACATTTGCCAACAATGTGCGACCACGAACAATTCCAACCGCTGTTTCATCACATGAAGTTTCAATACCCAGTACTAGTGGCTCGCTCATGGCAGCTCCTTGCGCATGACTAATGCATCTAAGCCGGTGCCAAAGTAATCTTTTCGAACATTTAGCTTTGCATAACCAAGGGATTCATACAAAGAAATCGCTTCAACGTTATCGGTTTTAACCTCTAGCATCATGGCAATTGAGCCTTGGTCTTGCGCCCATAGGGTAATTCGTGCCATTAATTCTCGAGCAATTCCTTGCCCTCGATGTATAGGAACCACACCCACGGTTAAAACATCAGCTTCAGCGCCCCCTGGTGCAAAAACTCCTGCATAGCCAATAACACTTTGTCCTTCATCTACGGCCACGATAAAGCGACGTGTGGGAGCAGAGATCTCTTCGCGATATTGCCCTGCAGACCATGGTGAATATGGAAACAAGTCCTTATCTAATGAAACAAGAACAGGGATGTCAAAGGAGTTAGCGTCGCGATAAGTAATCATGTGCGATCCGCCGTTGCCACTGCATCAGGTCTGCGCAAATACATCGGTTCAATAATGTTGCCGGTAAGTGCAACTAACGCTTTCATATCTGGATAAAGATCGGGATGAATAGGGGCACCTGAAACATCTGCTGGAAAACTTACAGCTGGTTCGCCAACACGAACTCCATCTTTATATCGAGCCCAATAAACCTCTTTGCGTCTGGCATCGACAGTGACAATAAAGTCCTTTTCATTTACTTGTGCTGCGATGGAATCGAGTGAACACACTCCACGAACCGCTATTCCACGAGCCAATGCAAAGCTTTGCGCAAAAGCGATTCCCACACGCAATCCTGTAAATGGACCAGGTCCCATTCCAACTACAACTTCATCGATAGCAAAACCTTTAATGCCTTCTTGAACCAGTGACGGCAGAGCTGGACCATGTTCTGTTGCGCCATCTCTGTGCCCACTCCACAGTATTGAGCCATCTTCAATAATCGCAACTGATGTGCGAGAGGTTGAAGTATCAATAGCTAAAGTAATTGTCATAGCGCAAAGCCATCCCAGCGCGCACCTATAGCTTTAATCTCAACTTGGCGAATCTCATTAGTTCTATCAATTGTTATCTCTAAGCGATCCTCACTCAACCGTGCCGATTCAGCCCCGCCCCACTCAACAACTGTGACTGAGTTTTCTATATCTAAATCTAAATCATCTAAATAAAGGCTGGGATTTTCTGTGTCAATGAGACGGTATGCATCCACATGAATCATGGGCAATGCGCCTTTATGTGTTCTAGAGATTACAAATGTAGGAGATGTGATGTCATCTATTCCTAAACCTTTGCCAATGCCTTGTGCCAATACTGTCTTTCCTGCACCAAGGGGGCCATTAATAAGAATGAGATCGCCAGCTTTGAGTTGAGTAGAAAGAGAGATGCCGAGATCGAACATCTGCTGCGCAGTTGCTACATCGGTTCTCACTGCTTAAGAGTAAAGGAAACGGGGGCCTCGGTTTCCCGAAGCCCCCGTTTACTACCCTCGATGTATTACTAGAGATTATCCTCCGTAGTACTTCAACTGTGGAGCGCTATAGCCACGATCGTAAGTCATATTTCCTGCCTTACGAATCTTGGTGAGCATTGGACCTCCTGAGAGGTTTTTACCATTATCAGCAGCATAAGCAAGTAGTTCTGCTACTGCCATGTACTGAGATGTGGTGAAGTTACAGTGGTTAGTACCAGATGCAGCAGGAACAGATGTATCTGGTGCTCCAGCAGCTGTGTACTTGGTGTACTTCGCACTTGGGAAGTTCCAAAGGACGAGCTGGTTGTTAGCAGGACGCTTGCGATCTCCTGCCTTTCTTGCAGCTACCCACTTGTCTGCCCAATACGTTGCATACTTATCGACAACTGACTGTTGGTTTCCAGCAGTAGTTATTGGATCAGCAGTGCCCGTTAAGAGAATGGTTGGGATATCAATCTTTCCAGAATGCGAACCAAGTGTCTTCAACTTCTCTACTGCAGCTGGACTTGCCTTAGCACGTGGTGATGCAGCAAGAACACTGAGAAGTCCAGCGGTTCCTGAGTTACCAGAAAGCGCTGATGCCCAAATGAATTGTTCATCGGCAACACGTGCTGCGTAGTCAGTAGCGGAGTTATCATAAATTGCACCGCCAGCTTGTAGCTCGAGATCATGCGTTGCAAGAACTGCAAGTGCTGCAGCGTTTGCTACGTTCTCAAGAGCTGCGAACGCAGGGTTAATTGCAACCTGGAATGAAAGCGTGTTCGATGCCGGCAAACCAGCAGGTGCTGAAGTTGAATCAAAGTGTGCAGATTGCATTGGAATTCCAGACATCAACGCAACCATTACAAGTGCGCTTCGTGAAGGAATACCCTTGATTGCATCTGGAACCTTTGATGTTGCTGGCCAAGCTGGAGTACTTGGGTTAGCTGCAAATGCTGCCTGCAAGGTTCCGATAACTGTGAAGACCTTTACTAGGTCACCCATCGCTTCGGCATAACCTGCGGCTCCAGCTGAGTAATTACCGCCCTTGATTGTTGGATCAAAGAAAGTCTTCAATCCCCAGAGTGCATCTCCTGCCATAGTCATCATCGGAGTGACATCGCTAGCCATACACAGTGGTGCTGCAGCACTGAAGAGATCTGAATGCTTCTCTGCGAGCGCTTGAGTAATGAAACCACCAAGTGATTCACCCCATGCAACAACTTTTGTGGTCTTTGTAAACTGCTTCTTGAACAGTCCTACAAGTTCAACGTTGGTTTTGATAGCTGAATCTGCATTCCAACCTTGGCGTGCAAATCCTGAACCGACAACGCCATACCCCTTAGCCAAAAGCGCACCAATTACAGTTGCGTTTGGACCAGGTTGAGGCGTATTGGTAACTGTGTATCCACCATATCCAGGAATTCCAGCAGGCACTGGAACGTTTGGACGATATCCATGTGAATAGAGATAGACAGTTCCGTTGAAGTTTGCAGGAACCATCATTGCGTACGGTGCACCATCAGATGTCGCACCACCACATGTCTGAACTGGACTCTTACCATCACAAGCAGGAGCTGCTTGTGCGACCGTTGGAATTGAAACGATGGTAATTGAGAGCAGTGATGTAACTGCTATGAGCGTTAAGGAACGCTTGAATTTAAAGTTTCTCATGAGTTACTTGGTAATCCTTTCGCTGGCATTGCCGGACGTTTGAAGGTGGATACCACAACTGGACCAGAGCCACTATCAGTGGTGTAAAGCGTTACTTTTCCACCGAATGGCTTTCTATCTCCGTTGGCATCCATAACTGCCATGTAGTAACCGGTATGACCAACGTTGCTGGTCTTTGAAAACCCAAGAGGTGAGTAGGCAACAGATGCAAAGGTTGAACCCTTGCTTTCCATAGCGCTAATCAATCCCTTACGAGTTGGGTTTGATCCTGCAGCTCGTAGACCTTGAACAGTCATGAGGGCGATGTTCATACCTTGAAGTACATAGTCATCAAAGGCAGTACCAGTGTTGTACTTGGTATTGATCTCTTGGAACTGCTTGACGTACTCGTCGCTAGTGTCATTTGGTGATGGATTACCAGCTGGAGTCTGTGCGCCATTGAGAACTGCTAGAGGAACACCAAGTGCTCGTAGAGTTAATGGGTCTGCACCAACTGATCCAAGGATCCACTGTGGTGCGTACTTAGCTGCTGCAGCTACTGCTAGTAGCGGAGCTGTTGCTGAAGTTACGCCAAAGAAGACAACTACTTGAGCTCCGCCTGCTGCAAGCTGGGAGACCCAGGTCTGTGCAGTGGCTGCGCTCTGAGTACCTGATGTGTAGGCCACAGATACATCAAACTTTGTACCAGCTGCCTTGAATGCACCCATTCCATCAATTCCGAATTCATCGTTCTGATAAACAATGCCGAGTTTCTTTCCAGCATGATTCTCTTTGAGGAACTGTGCGATGATCTTTGCTTCCATTGCGTAGGAAGGAAGAATCATGAATGAACTTGGATAACTCTTCTTATTTGCAAATCCGCTAAATCCAGTGTTGAGGAAAAGACTTGGAATTCCGCGCTTGGCAAGGCCTACAGACTTATGAACTGATGTGTAGTTCGCAGTTCCAAGTGGGCCGACTAGTGCAAAAACTTTATCCTTTAAAATTAATTCGTTTGTCTTAGCAATCGACAACTGTGGGGAGTACTCATCATTTTTCTGGATGAGGGTGATCTTTCGACCATAGACTCCGCCGTTGTCATTGACATACTTGAAGTATGCGTTCATAGCATTGCCGATCTTGTTATAGCCTGGCGATGCTGCTCCAGTAAGTGGAAGAGTGATACCGAGCTTGATCTCGCTGCTGCTCACTCCTGTCTCTGCGTGTGCTGGGAGCGCTGTTGCAAATAGGCTGCCAACTGCGAGCACCGTGGCGACAAGCCAGGTCCCCTTTGCACGAGTCTTTCTGATCATTGTTTTCCTTCCATCGAGGGTGGTTGAACTTCTCGTAATCTACTAGTTACCTTCTAGTAATTTAAGGCACTCACGCTTTTTTATGGTGTCGGCTTTTGAGCTTCTCTCCTGGACCATTTGGGGTGAAAATCACTGAAAGGATGAGTAAAACGCTCACAATCAGAGCTGGGAGATAGTTGTTTAGGTTCTCACCACCCCCCCATCTGGTGGCCAGGACATCTGCGACCTCAGGTATTGCAACCAGAATTAAGGCTCCAAAGACCACACCCGGCAGGCTAGAAACGCCAGCGAGTACCGCACCTGTAACCAGTGCAAATGAGAGAGCCAGTGTGTAGGCCCCTGGGGCGACCAGACTTATAGTCATGGCCAGCACCGCACCAGCAAGACCAGCAATGGCTGAGCTGATGGTGAAAGCCAGAATCTTCATCCGCCCTGCATGAACCCCCGATAGTTCGGCGGCCAAAGAGTTACTGCGGATCGCACGCCATGTTCGTCCGTAGCGCGATTGAAGGATATTAGAGG